>VFQN01000983.1_pt1 | contig 50270 bp, 43 predicted proteins | sample 3512371 | NCBI WGS metagenome assembly VFQN01 (sample SAMN10412370, study PRJNA504923) | tailings metagenome | isolation source: Replicate 2 from Balatoc abandoned mine | place: Philippines: Itogon, Benguet | collected 2017-08-28
TGGGCGCTGCAGATTTGAGGAAGCCTGCTCCTAGTACGAGAGGACCGGAGTGGACACACCTCTGGTGTATCGGTTGTCACGCCAGTGGCATTGCCGAGTAGCTATGTGTGGAAGAGATAACCGCTGAAAGCATCTAAGCGGGAAACTCGTTTCAAGATGAGATCTGCCGGGGCCTCGAGCCCCCTAAAGAGTCGTTCAAGACCAGGACGTTGATAGGTCAGGTGTGGAAGCGTAGTAATGCGTTAAGCTAACTGATACTAATTGCTCGTGCGGCTTGACCCTATAACTTTGATCTGCGATCAAGGTTGTTATGCCAAGTGACGCATTCAAAATTGAAGCTGATTTGCTCTATGAATTGGTTGTCTTGACCTGGTCAAGATGACGACAAGTTATGCCTGATGACCATAGCGACGTGGTACCACTCCTTCCCATCCCGAACAGGACAGTGAAACGCGTCTGCGCCGATGATAGTGCGGGTTCCCGTGTGAAAGTAGGACATTGTCAGGCTCTTACAGCGAGAAAGCCCGGTCAGAAATGACCGGGCTTTTCTTTTTTGTACTTTCGCCTTTTATTCGTTGCTGATCCAGTCTCCTTCGACGCGGGCGGCGCCAGTTCGTGCAAGCTGAGTCATCAATTCCAGCACCCAGCGCTTCTGGTCCTGCGTGCCCGCATGTCTTGTATGCACCAGATCGAAATAGGGCGTAGACATGGCCCAGTCGAGCAAGGCCGATCGCTCGATCCGCTGAACCTCCAGCAGTTTGAATTTCAACAGTACCTTGGCTGCGTACATCGAGTGTCGCGCGGGGTTGTCGATGAAAGCGATGAGTCGGTCGCGAGCGCGCTGCAGTGCATCCTCGACGTCGACGAATACAGGTCCGTGCCCTGGTATCACGATCCGTGGATGCAACTGCTCAATAAGATCGAGCGTGCGATCGACATCAGAGAACGCGTCCACGCCCTCGAGTTCCGGAAACACAACTCCAAAGCCGTGCTGCCACAAGGCATCGGCCGAAATGAGCACCCGATTCTCAGGCTCGAACAGAACGACGGACTGGGGATCATGACCAGGTGCCGCGTGCACTTCCCACTCGCGGTATCCCAATAGCACTGGCTGACCGGGAACGAGAAGGTCGTCGAAGCCGAAGCGCTGGCACAGTTGGCCAGTTGCCCGGTAGGAAAGACGATCTTCATCCCAGTGGCCAACATCTGCTGCGCAACCGGTGGGAACGAGGGTCTTCAACTCTGGGTACGCAACTTGTAGTGTGCGGTTGCCACCACAATGATCCGAATGGAGATGCGTATTCGCCAACGTTGACAGCGGCGCTCCCTGCAGGGAGTCCCGCACGAGGGCCAGCGTCTGGGACGCATGGGTCGCATAGCCGCTGTCGACCAGAGCGTGGCGGCCACCTTCGTCCTTGAGCAGGATGCTGTTCGACGACAACCAGCCTCGCTCGAAGACGACGATGTCTTCTGGCAAATCAGGCGAATTCACGCTATCGCCCGCTACGCAGCTCACGCCGGAGAATCTTGCCGACATTGGTTTTCGGGAGGTCGTCGCGGAACTCGATGTACTTGGGGCGCTTGTAGCCGGTGAGGTTGTCGGCGCAGTAGGCAGCCACTTCTTCCTCGGTGAGCGAGGCGTTGGCCTTCACGACGAACAGCTTGATCGCTTCGCCTTGCTTCTCGTCGGGGACACCGACCGCCGCACACTCCACCACGCCCGGGCACATGGAGACGACGTTCTCGAGTTCGTTCGGAAAAACGTTGAAGCCGCTCACGAGAATCATGTCCTTCTTGCGATCGACGATGCGCGTGTAGCCGGCATCGTCCATGATGCCGATGTCGCCGGTGCGCATGAACCCATCCGCCGTGAACGCCTGCCGGGTTTCCTCTGCCTGCCTGTAGTAACCCGTCATCACGTTGGGACCGCGGATGCAGATCTCACCCGCTTCGCCCAGGGGCAACGATTGGCCCGCATCGTCCTTGATCGCAATGTCCACGCCGGGCAAAGGCAGTCCGATGGAACCCGTGAAGTGCGTATTGGTGACGGGATTGTTGGTGCCGATGGCACACGTCTCGCTCATGCCCCAGCCTTCGATCATGGCGCAACCCGTGGCCTTCTGCCACTGACGCGCCGTACCTTCCGAAGCCGCCATGCCGCCGGCCTGGGAGACGCAGAGAGTCGAAAAGTCGACACTGCGGAACTGCGGGTGCTGCAGCAGCGCATTGAACAGCGTGTTCACCGCCGGCAGCATGTGGAATGGGCGGCGCTTGAGGGTTTCGACGAACTTTCCAATGTCACGCGGATTCGGCACCAGGGTCATGTGCGAGCCCCAACGTATGGCCAACAGGCATAGCGTCAGCGCGAAGATGTGATACAGCGGCAGGGCGGCGATGCTGTGCGTGCGGCTGACGTCGCCTACCCGGCCCAGCGCCGGCGTGAACCAGGCTTCTGCCTGCAAAACTGCTGCCACGATGTTCCTGTGGGTCAGGACGGCGCCCTTCGACAGGCCCGTGGTACCGCCGGTGTATTGCAGAAACGCGATCGAATCGAGCGTACTGTCCACACGCTGAAGCTTCATGCCGGCGCCCTGCGCCAGGGCGTCGCCCCAGCGAGTCACCGTACGCCCTTCCGTCAGTGGCAACCTGTAGGCCGGCACCATGCGGGCCAGATGGCGTACGGCGAACGTGATCCAGCGCCCATACCAGAACCCCAACTGGTCGCCCATGGCGGTGACGACCACATGCCGTACGGGCGTGTCCTCGATGACTTCTTCCAGCGTGTGGGCGAAGTTCTCCAGGATGATGATGGCTTCAGCTCCCGAGTCCCGCAACTGGTGCCTGAGCTCGCGGGCCGTGTAGAGCGGATTGACGTTCACGCACGTATAGCCTGCGCGCAGCACCGCTGCCATAGCCACCGGGAACTGCGGCACGTTGGGCACCATGATGGCCACCCGCGACCCGGTGGGCAGACCCGTCGACTGCAGCCAGGCTCCGAGATCGGACGACAGCGTATCGAGCTCGCCATAGTTCATCCACCGCTCCATGCACACGGTGAATGGCCGCTGGGCGTGCCGCTGGAACGACTCGTCGAGCAGATGCACAAGCGAGCGATAGCGCTCGGGCTCCACGTCGTGCGCCACACCTGCCGGATAGCTGTCCAGCCAGATCTTCTGCATGTCTGTCTCCTCTGTTGCCGGCCATTGTCGAATCCGTGCCCCGGCCAGCCCCTCGGGTCTTGTCCTAGGTAGGAGCTGGCGGCGTCGCATCGGGGACAATGGCCACATGCTCGCCCGAATGCAGCAACTGACCACCTTCCTTCTGATCGCTGCGGCCCTGGCATGGATGGCCTGGTGGTTCGCCCACGATGCACCTTTCGTCGCAGCAGCAGGCGGCATTCTCATCCTGTATGTGCACGCGCCGGTCCTCGCACTGGAATTCGCGCTGGCACACTGGGTCAACCGGCGCGATCCCGCGCCGCGAGCCAGCGCCGCGCAACTGGTCCGCGCTTGGTGGGCCGAGGTGCGCACCACGCCGGCCATCTTCTGCTGGCGCCAGCCGTTCGCATCACGCGCCGTGCCGGACCATCTGCCGCCCGACGCGCGGGGCCGCCGCGCCTTCGTGTTCGTGCATGGATTCGTCTGCAACCGGGGCTTCTGGACACCCTGGCTGAAACCCCTGCGCCGCATCGGCCGGCCGTTCGTGGCGGTCAACCTGGAGCCGGTGTTCGGCACGATCGACGACTACGTTCCCATCCTCGAGAAGGCAGTGAGCCGGGCCGAGGCCGCGACAGGGCTAGCTCCCGTGCTGGTCTGCCACAGCATGGGAGGGCTGGCGGCGCGCGCCTGGCTTGCTCAGGGGCGGAACCACAGACGCGCTGCACACGTCATCACCATCGGATCTCCACACCGGGGCACCTGGCTCAGCCGCTTTGCCCGCTCTCCCAACGCCAGTCAGATGCGGCCCGATTGCGACTGGCTGTGTCAACTGGCAGGAACCGAGGCTCGGACAATGGCGGACGGCGCGGGCATCACCTGCTGGTATTCCAGCGCAGACAACATCGTCTTTCCTGCGAGCACCGCAACCCTGCCAGGAGCCGACAACCGGTTCCTTCCGGGCGTCGCGCACGTGTGCATGGCGTTCGACGCGCGGGTAATCGACCATGCTTTGGGGGTCATTGACTCGCAGTAAACTGAATACCTCAGTCGCAGTTCGTTGCAAGTCGGCTGTAACTGCGGGCGCAAGTGAGCTACATGATGGCCCCAAGGCAGTGAAGAAAAAGGAAATCCCATGCCCCTGATCGTCGTGACAGAAGACGATGCCGGGACGCGGATGCTGGTGGGCTCCGTTCTCAGAAAAGATGGTTACCAGGTTCTGTTGGCCGAAAACGGCGCGCAGGGCTTGGCCATGGCCGAGCAGAGCAAGCCCGACCTCGTCATCAGCGACATCCAGATGCCCGAGATGAACGGCTTCGAGATGCTGGCTGCGCTGCGCGCGCGTCCCAACCTGGCCTCGACGCCCGTGATTCTGCTGACCTCGCTGCAGGAGCGCGCTCACATGCGCCAGGGCATGAACACTGGCGCTGACGACTACATCACGAAGCCGTTTCACCCGGCCGAGCTGCGCGAGGCCGTCGCCGCGCAACTGGGCAAGCGCGAAATGAACCGCGCCATGCAGAACCTGGCCGTCGATGCCGCCGTGCAAAGCGCGCTGGCCGACCAGAAACACAAGCTGGCCAAGCTCTACGAACAGCGGCTTTTCAAGGAATTGCAGGATCGCTGGCCGACGGGTGACGGGGACGAAGCCGATGTGCGGCTGACCGGCGCCACCGTGCTGTTCGTGGACATGCCGCACTATGGCGTGATGGCCGAGAAGCTGTCGGAGGACGAACTCAGCGATCTCGTCAAGCGCTTCTACGCCAGTGTGGGTGACACCGTGCATCTCTTCGGCGCGCGGCACATGCAATTCGTCGGTGATGGCCTGCTGGCCATCTTCGCCGAAGAGGCCGACACCCGCTCGGTCAATCATGGCCTGCGCGCCGTGCGCGCGGCGCTTGGGCTGATCGACTCGGCCCACCGCCTGCGTCATCATCAGGAAAAGCAGTTCGCCGACCGCGGCCTGCCGCGCTTCGAGGTCAACGTTGCGCTGCACAGCGGCCCCGTCACCCTCACGCGTGTGCACGAGCCGCTGCACAACACGCTGGCCCAGGTGCTCCCCGTGGGCGATGCCGTGGTGGCCGCCATGCAACTGCAGAAGCAGGCTTACGGCATGGGCTGGACCATCGCCGCGAGCATGACCGTCCTGCGCAGCGTAACCGGTGCCGTGCGCATCGGCTCGCGCGCTCTGGTCGACCTCCCAGGCCGCAGCGCGGCGCTCGATGCCGCCGAACTGCTGGGGCTGGCGCAGTAAGCCCGCCCGCCTCCCGCCCGTCCCGATCCACGTTATCCCGGAGGCCCGATGCGCCTGATTTCCCTACGCACGCTGCTGGGCAGCCTGCTGTTGCTGCTCACCCTTGTGCCGGCGGCGCTGGTAGCGCTGGTGATGGCGCGAGGAAGCTCGGGGGCCGTGGAAGACCTGGCGGGCCAGATCCTGGCGAACGTGGCCACGCGCGTTCAATCCTCCACCGAGCAGCATCTGCAGCAGGCCCACGCCGCGCTCAACGCCATCGTGCCTGTGCGCATGACCGAGCCGCAAGCCGCCCGCGCGCGTACCTGGCTGCGCGACGAGACGAGCTTCGAGCCCATGGCATTCGCGGTCACGCGCCAGTCCGCCGACACCCCGGTGCTCTACCTGGCGAACCGTCTGGGCGAATATTTCAGCGTGGAGCATCTCGCCGAGGGCACGCGCGTGGCGCATCGGCCACCTGCCGGTGCGGGCCGTCAGGTCTGGATCGCATCGGACAGCGGCGACCGCAGCCGCCCGGTGGGTGAGGAAATCGCCAACTTCGAACCGCGCACGCGTACCTGGTACCAGCGCGCGCTTGAAGCCCGCGGCCGGGTGTTCTCGCCGCTGCAGATCTCCGAGGATGGCCGCCAACTCATGCTCACGCTGTCCCAGCCGGTGTATGAGATCGACGGCGCCGCTGCGGGGGTGTTCGCGGTCGACCTGTATCTACGCCAGCTCGACAACCTGCTGCGCACGCAGAGCATCAGTGCCCGCGGCGTGGCCTTCATCGTCGACGAGCAGGGGTTGATGGTTGCCGGCTCGGCGGGAGACGCGCTCGTGTCGCGCGCACCGGACGGTACCTGGCGGCGCATCACCCCGGCGTCGAGCGCAAATCCCGGGATCCGTGCCGCATGGGCACACGTCCAGCGGGTCGATGCGCAGCGCCGCACGGATTCCGTGGCGGCCGATACCAGCCTGCAGCGCCTGGGGCAGGGCGCAGACACCCGCATGCTGGTGCAGCGGCCGTTTGGTCAGATGCTGGGACTGGGCTGGACGCTGGTCGTGTCCTCGCCCGAGTCCGATTTCACCGCCGCGACCACACGCGCGTTCGAGACCTCGATGCTGCTGCTGGCCGGACTCGGGCTCGCGGGCGTGCTGTTGTCTGTGCTCACGGCCTTCGCGATCGGCCGGCGAATGACACGGCTGGCGGGTGCGGCCAACCAGATCGGACAGGGCGCGGTGCCGCCCGTCGACACGAGCACGCGCATCAGCGAAGTGCGGGAGCTCTCGCAGGTGTTGCACGACTCCGCCGTGCAACTTCAGGGTTACCGGGCTCAGGTCGAAGCCGATGCCCTGGCGCTGCAGCAGGCCAACGAGACGCTGGAGGTCCGCGTGCGCGAGCGCACGGCCGAGCTCGAAGCCTCGCGTGAAGAAGCCCTGTCGGCCGCTCGCGCCAAGGCAGCGTTCCTGGCCACCATGAGCCACGAGATCCGCACACCGCTCAACGGCGTGGTCGGCATGAGCACGCTGCTGGCGGAAACACCGCTTGATGCCGAGCAGCGCGATTACCTGCAGACCATCCACGTCTCCAGCGACCAGCTGCTCGCGGTCATCAACGACATCCTCGACTTCTCCAAGATCGAGTCGGGCAAGCTTGACCTCGAGAGCGAACCGCTGTCTGTGCAGGGCGCGGTGGAGGAGGCCTGCGACATCTCGGCCGGCCGCGCGCGCGAGAAGGGCCTCGAGCTCATCATCGACATCCCGCATGACGGCCCGGATGCCGTGCCCGAAGCCATCGCGGGCGACGTGACGCGGCTGCGCCAGGTGCTCATCAACCTGGTCAACAACGCCGTCAAATTCACCGAAAAAGGAGAAGTCACCGTGCAGGCGCGCGGCCGGGGCCGCAACGCAGCAGGCTTGGAGATCATCGAGTTCCGTGTCACCGACACCGGCATTGGCATCGCACCCGACCGCGCGGCTGCACTGTTCGAGGCCTTCACGCAAGCCGACGCATCGACCACGCGCAAGTATGGTGGCACCGGACTGGGTCTGGCCATCTGCAAGCGCCTGGCCGAGCTGATGGGCGGCCAGGTGGGCGTGGAGAGCACACCCGGCGTCGGCTCGACGTTCTGGTTCACGATCGCAGCGCCGGTAGCTCACATCCCGCCAGCCGTCTCACCTGCGCAGACCGACGTGGTGAACGGCAAGCGCGCGCTGGTCGTGGACGACCATGCGACCAACGTGCGCATCCTCACGCGCCAGCTGCAGCTGTGGGGCATGCAGGTCACGGGCGTCGAATCAGCCGCCCACGCGCTGGCCTGGCTGGACGCGCAGGATGCGCAGCCACACGTCATCGTGACTGACATGCACATGCCCGACATGGACGGCGTCAGCTTCGCGCGGCGGCTGCGCGAGCGCGCCGACAGCCGCAAGCTGCCATTGGTGCTGCTCAGCTCGGGCTTCATGCCCGCCAGCGACGACAGTGCGCGCCTGTTCGATGCGCGCCTGCTCAAGCCCGCGCGCCAGAACCAGCTGTTCGACACGCTGGCGCGTTGCCTCACGCAGGGCAGCACGCCCGACCAGCGCGCGCAGGCCCGCGTTCCCGAGGTGCGGAAGAACGTCCCCGTGCTGGTGGCCGACGACAACGCGGTCAACCTCAAGGTGGCCTGCGCCATGGTGAGCAAGCTGGGCTACGACGTGGTCACGGCCGTTGACGGCCGCGAGGCCATCGACGCGGTGGCGCGGCTGCGCGCGGAGGGCACGCGCCTCGGCGCGGTGCTGATGGACGTCAACATGCCCAACGTCGACGGGCTGCAGGCGACGCAACAGATCAAGTCTGCCTGGGGTGTTTCGGCGCCGCCCATCATCGCCCTCACCGCCGCGGCTTCATCCGAGGACCGCGCGCGCTGCATGGCCGCCGGCATGGACGACTACCTCACCAAGCCGCTGCAGGTGTCGCAACTGGCGCGCGCGCTGGAGCAATGGGTGGTCACGCGCGCTGGCAGCGAAGCGGCGACGGCGACGGTGACGGTGTCTGACGGCGTGGCCACGCCAGCCGAGGTGGCCGCCGCGGCGCCCGTCAGCGAGGCGCCGGCCCTGGTGGATTTCAGCCGCCTGAGCGAATTCCGCGAATTCGACGACGATGAGCTGTCGATGACGCGCGAAGTCGTGGCCCTGTTCATCGCAGACGCGCCAGCGCGCCTCGGCGCCATCGGCGACGCCATCGCGGCAGCGGATGCCGCTGCGCTGTCGCGTGCCGCGCATGCACTGAAGGGCGCGTGCAGCAACATCGGCGCCGTCGCCATGCTGGCGTTGTGCACCACGCTCGAGGCCGATGCCCGCGAAGGCACGATGCCCGCCGACGCGGCCGGGCAGTTCGCACGCCTCGAAGCACTGTGGCCTCCAACGCGAGCCGCGCTCGAGGCCTGGCTGCCCGCCGCAGGCTGAGCCTTGCGCGACGGTGGGCTCAGCCCGCCATCCGCTCGCCCAGCCCGCGCACGCGTTCGTACACGGGTGTGAAGTCAGGCGCCGTCATCTCGAAGAGCTGCTCGAAGCTGTCGATGACGAAGTAGGTGTGCTGGAAGGTGTCGATCTTGTAGCGCGTGCGCATCACGTCTTCCAGGACGAGCGGAATGCGGCGCGGCTCGGGGCTGGTCACGCTGTAACGCAGCTCGCCTGAGGAACTCAGGATGCCGGCGCCGTAGGCGCGCAGCCCCTCGGCCTCACGAATCAGGCCGAACTCGATCGTGTACCAGTACAGGCGCGAAAGCATCTCGCAGGCGCCCAGCGCCTCGGCCTTGAGGCCGCCTTCGCCGTAGCGTTGCACGTAGTCGGCGAACACCGGGTTGAACAGCAGTGGCACGTGGCCGAACAGATCGTGGAAGATGTCCGGCTCGACGATGTAGTCGAACTCCTGCGGCGTGCGGATCCAGTCCGTCACCGGAAACTTGCGGTTCGCCAGCAGGGTGAAGAACGGCACTTCCGGAATCAGCCCGGGCACGCCCACCAGTTGCCACTTCGTGGCCTTGTAGAGCCGCTCGTTGACCTCGTCGAAGCGGGGAATGCGATCGACGGCGCCAAGAAACGGCAGCATGCGGACGAATTCGCCGGCCGCCAGGCCGGGCAACAGCGCGCTCTGCCGCTGGTACAGGCGCCGGTAGGTGTCGTGGTCGGCCTGTGTGTAGGCGGCATAGTCCTGCGAGCAGGTGTAGTCATCGCCAGCGCGCGTGTAGTCGCCGCGCGGCGGCCGGTCGCTGGCGCCGTAGACGACGGGTTCGACTGCCATGGTGTTGTCTCCCTGATTTTTGTCGTGATGCTCGGACGCGGCGTTCAGGTCTTCGTCTGCAGCACGCCGCGGCGGATCTGGTCGAGCTCGATGCTCTCGAACAGCGCCTTGAAATTGCCGTTGCCGAACCCGTCGTCGCCCTTGCGCTGGATGAACTCGAAGAAGATCGGGCCCAGCTGGTTCTCGCTGAAGATCTGCAGCAACAAGGCGCCTGCCTTGCCGTCGATCAGGATCTTGCGCTTGAACAGCTCATCGACGGGTTCGCCGTGACCCGGGATGCGCTTGTCGATCAGTTCGTAGTAGGTGTCGATGGTGTCGAGCAGCTTGACGCCCCTGGCCTTGAGCTTGTCCACCGTGGCGTACAGATCGTCCGAACCCATGGCGATGTGCTGGATGCCCTCGCCGCGGTACATGTCGAGGTACTCCTGGATCTGGCCGGCCTGCTCCTTGCCTTCCTCGTTGATCGGGATGCGGATCTTGCCGCAGGGGCTGGTCATGGCCTTGCTCTTGACGCCGGTGGCCTGGCCCTCGATGTCGAAGTAGCGCACCTCGCGGAAGTTGAACAGGCGCTCGTAGAAGTCGGCCCACTCGGCCATGCGGCCCCGGTGCACGTTGTGCGTGAGGTGATCGATGTAGGTGAGGCCGTGGCCCACCGGGGCAAGCTCGGCGCCGGGCAAGGGCTCGAAGTCGACGTCGTAGAAACCGATGTTGCCGATCTCGCCGTCCTTGGCGCCGTTCTTGCCGCGCCAGCGGTCGATGAAATAGATGATGGAGTCGCCGATGCCCTTGATGGCGGGGATGTTGAGCTCGCCCGGGCCGGCCTGCCCCGCGTAGCCCCAGGCGCCCAGGGAGATCGCGCGCTCGTGGGCGGCCTTGGCGTCCTTCACGCGAAAGGCGATGGCGCAGACGCTGGGCCCGTGCTGGCGCGCGAAGCGCTGCGCGAAGCTGTCGGGCTCGGCGTTGATGATGAAGTTGATCTCGCCCTGGCGGTACAGGGTCACGGCCTTGTGGCGGTGCCTGGCGATCGCCTTGAAGCCCATGCGCTCGAACAGCGCGCCCATGGCCACGGGGTCGGGCGCGGCGTACTCGATGAACTCGAACCCGTCGGTGCCCATGGGGTTGTCCCAGCCCTGAAAGGCGGTGGCGGAAGCGGGCAGGGCGGCGTTCATGGCGGTCTCCTTCGTGGGTTCTGGGGGATGGGCCACTGTATCGGCGCAGGGTGTCACGATTCCGGCGTTTGTGGGCGCGCCATTTGTCCATCACGCAGGATTTCTGCACAATGCCGGCGATGGAAGCCTTGGACAAGCTCGATCGCGCCATCCTGCGCAGCCTGCAGGCCGATGGGCGCGCCACCTACGACCAGGTCGCCGAGACCGTGGGCCTGTCGGCCAGCGCGGTGCTGCGCCGGGTGCGCCGCCTGGAAGAGGCGGGCGTGATCGCGCGCTACGTGGCCCTGCTGCGGCCCGAGGCCGTGGGCCTGGGCCTCACGGCCCACGTGAGCGTGCGCCTGGAAAAGCACGCCGAGGGCAACAAGCGCAACCCCATGGACGAGTTCCGCGCCAGCGTGATGGCCTGGCCCGAGGTGGTGGAGTGCGTGGCGCTCACCGGCGACATGGACTACCAGCTGCGCCTCGTGGTGGCCGACATGGCCGCCTACTCGCGCTTCATGATGGACACCCTGCTCAAGCACCCCAGCGTGCAGGACTGCAAGACCAGCTTCGTGATGGACCGCGTCAAGAGCACCACCGCGCTGCCGCTCTGAGCGGGCGCTGGGGCGCAGGCGCTTGCGCGTGGCGGTGCTTGCGGCCAGACTTGGGTGCTTTCCCCAGTCCGCACACCCATGGCGACCCGCGACCCCGCCCCGCCCCGCGACGACCGAGCCGACAGCGGCACGGTGCCCATCCGCGCGCTCGACAGCGGCCACCGCGCCGAGATCGTGCGGCACCTGCTCTCGCTGGACGCCTCCGACCGCTACCTGCGCTTCGGCTACGCCGCCACCGACGAGCAGATCGGCCGCTACGCCGAGCGCCTGGACTTCGACCGCGACGCGGTCTTCGGCATCTTCAACCGCCGCCTGCACCTCATCGCCATGGCCCACCTGGCCTTTTCGGTCGACCCGCAGCTGCGCAGCTGCGCCGAGTTCGGCGTCTCGGTGGCCAAGGCCTCGCGTGGCAAGGGATACGGCAGCCGGCTGTTCGAGCGCGCCGTCACGCACGCGCGCAACGAGGGCGTCTCCCAGCTCTTCATCCACGCCCTGTCCGAGAACACGGCCATGCTCAAGATCGCCCGCAACGCCGGTGCGGTGCTGGAGCGCGCCGGCTCCGAGACCGAGGCCCACCTGCGCCTGCCGCCGGCCGATTTCGACTCGCGCGTGAGCGAACTGCTCAGCGACCAGGTGGCCGTGACCGACTACCACCTCAAGGCCCAGGCCAAGCAGTTCTGGGGCGTGATCCGCCTGCTGCAGGAGATCCGCCAAGGCGTGCGCGACGCCCGCGACCGCGCGCGCGGCTGAGCGGCCGGACCGGGTGCGCCACCGGCGCGGCAGGGGTTTGTCCCTTCAAACCCATGGGGTATCCTCGCCCGTTGTTACAACCACCGTCTCCCCCAGTGGCCGACCACCCCCCCAGTAGCGGGCCGCAGCGCGGCCTGCGGCCCCCCGACAAACGCGGATTCCTGCAGAAGCTTGTCGAGTTCATCAACCCCGGTCCGGACTCCAAAGACGAGCTGATCGAGACCCTCGCCGAGGCCGAGGACAACGACATCATCAACGCCGAATCCCGCGTGATGCTCGAAGGCGTGATCCGCATCGCCGACATGACCGCCGGCGACGTCATGGTGGCCGCGCCGCGCATGGACATGATCGCCATCGACGCGCCCTACGACGAGCTGCTGCACCTGGTGATCGACACCGCGCACTCGCGCTTTCCGGTCTACGAGGGCGAGCGCGAGAACATCATCGGCATCCTGCTCGCCAAGGACCTGCTCAAGCTGCAGCGCGCGCCCTCGCTCAACATCCGCGCCCTGCTGCGACCGGCCACCTTCGTGCCCGAGAGCAAGGGCCTGAACGACCTGCTGCGCGAGTTCCGCGGCAACCGCAACCACCTGGCCATCGTCATCGACGAGTTCGGCCGCGTGGCGGGCCTCATCACCATCGAGGACGTGCTCGAGCAGATCGTCGGCGAGATCGAGGACGAATTCGACATCGCGCTCGACGAGGGCGACATTTTCGGCCTGGCCGACCGCACCTACCGCGTGAGCGGCGACACGCCGATCGAGCGCGTCAACGAAGCCTTCGGCGTCGAGCTGGCGAGCGATCCCGACGACGAGCTCGACCGCGAGTTCGACACCATCGGTGGCCTGATCGCGCACGAGATGGGTCATGTGCCGCGTCGTGGCGAATTCCTCACGCTGGCAGGGCTCAACTTCGTGGTGCTGCACACGCGTGGTGGCGCCGTGAAGTGGTTCAAGGTCTCGCCGGTCGAAAGCGAAGACGCCAGTGGCGGCTGACGCAACGGCTCCTCTGCGCGCGGCGCTTCGCTGATGCGTGGCAGCTTCGTCTGGCCGCTGCTTGCGGCGGCGTTGGCGGGGCTGGCACAGGCCGCCTCCATCGCCTGGCCTGTGGGCGGGCAGCCCCTCTGGTGGCTGCAACTCGCTTCGCTTGCGGTGCTGGCGCGGCTGCTGGTGGGGCAGGCCTCGGCATGGCGCGGCTTCGCTCTGGGGCAGGCGTTCGGCACGGCCTGGCTGTGCGGCACGTTCTGGTGGCTGTTCATTTCCATGCACACCTACGGCGGACTCGCGGCGCCGCTGGCGGCCGTCGCCGTGCTGGGGCTGGCGGCTTTCCTCACGCTCTATTACGCCGCCGCCTGCGCGGCCTTCGTGCGCTACCTGCCTCACGGGCGCCTGTCGCGCGCCTCGCTGTTCGCCTCGCTCTGGCTGCTGGCCGAACTGCTGCGTGGCCACTGGTTCACCGGGTTCCCGTGGGGAGCTGGCGGTTATGCGCATGTCGACGGCCCGCTGGCCGGGCTGGCGCCGTGGTTGGGGGTGTATGGCATCGGCATGGTGGCCGCGTCAGCGGCCTTCGCACTGGCAGATGCGGCACGGCGCCGGCCATCCGGCCGCGACCTGACGGCAGCCGCAGCCGCTATCGCCGTCCTGGCGGCGCTGCCGTGGCTGCCGGCGCCGCGCGGTGAGGATTCCGGCCGCCTGCAGGTGGCGCTGCTGCAAGGCAACATCCCGCAGAACGAGAAGTTCCAGCCCGGCAGCGGCGTGCCCCTGGCCCTCCAGTGGTATGCCGAGGCGTTGCGCTGGGCGTCGGCGCCGCTGGTGGTGGCGCCCGAGACGGCGCTGCCGCTGCTGCCGCGTTCGTTGCCCGAGGGTTACTGGCAATCGCTTGTCGACGTCTTTGCCACCGGTGAGCGTGCCGCGCTCATCGGCGTGCCGCTGGGCGACCGCTCGGAGGGGTATTTCAATTCGGTCGTAGGCCTCAAGCCCGGCGCGGCCGGGCCCACGCCTTACCGCTACGACAAGCAGCACCTCGTGCCCTTCGGCGAATTCGTGCCGCCGATGTTCCGCTGGTTCACCAGCCTGATGGACATCCCGCTTGGTGACTTCGGCCGAGGCGCTCCGGTGCAGCCCGCGTTCGAATGGCAGGGCCAGCGCCTGGTGCCCAACATCTGCTACGAGGACCTGTTCGGCGAAGAGATCGGGGCCTACTTCCTCGACGCGGCGAAGGCACCCACGGTGCTGGTCAATGCGAGCAACATCGGCTGGTTCGGCGACACGGTGGCGATCGACCAGCACCTGGCGATCTCTCGCATGCGCGCGATCGAATTCGCGCGGCCCATGCTGCGCGCCACCAATACGGGCGCCACGGCCATCATCGACCATACGGGCAACGTCACGCACCTGTTCCCGCGCCACACGCGCGGCGTGCTGGTGGGCGAGGTGGAAGGCCGCACGGGCGTCACGCCCTACGGCTGGTGGGTGTCGCGGGTAGGGCTGGTGCCGCTCTGGGCGCTGGGCCTGCTGCCCATCCTGCTGGCGGTGGCCGTGCGGCACCGCCGCCGCGACGTGCTGCGCTGACGCGGCGCGCGATCAGCGCGCCGGCAGGTACATGGTGGCTTCCACCTCGATCAGCACCTCGTCGCCCGGCATGAAGCGCGAGACTTCGACCACGGTGGAAACCGGCGGCTCGCCCGGATAGAACAGGCCGCGCACGCGGTTGTATGGCGCGTAGTGCGAGAGCTGGCGGAAGTACTGCACCAGCTTCACCACGTCGGCCATGGTGCCGCCGTGCTCGGCCGCGATCTGCCGGATGCGTTCCAGCACGAACCAGCTCTGCGCCACGATGGGCGCCTCGAAGATGTCCACCGTCATCTGCCCGGTGACATAGCCCAGCGGCCGCAGCGCCTCGCGCGCGGCCTCGGGGATGTCGTCGTAGCTCTGCACGGCGCTGCGCGTGGCGGGGTTGACCGCTACCACGCCACTCATGAAGACGAAATCGCCCACGCGTTTCGCGGCGGCGTAGTTGGCCATCGGCTTGCCCATGCTCATGTGTGTACTTCCTTTGATGCGGAATCGCCTTCAACCGTCTAACTGCGTTGGTTCGCCTCGCCGTGCCAGAGCACTGTCTTCGGCTCCCCGCCTTGTTATACGGCTGAAGGTGAACCCGCATGAGGGGCCGCCGTGGCCCGGCGAACGATCAGCCGGGCACCGCCCAAGCGCGCATTTTGCCGGGATTGAGCAGGCCGTGAGGATCGAGTTTGCGCTTGAGATCGACCACCGCCTGCGGCAGGTCGCCGCCGGCCTTGCCTTCCTCGATGATGTAGGTGTGCGGGTCGTTCACGCGGATGCCGTTGTCGCGGAAGATCCGGATGATCTCGCGTAGCCGCTCCTCGGTCGAGAAGCGCACGATCGGAAGCGACGTGCAAGTCGTGAAGCCGTCCATGCTGCGCAGGAACTCGACATGCATCAGCACTTCGTCGCCGAACAGCTGGCGCACCAGGCGCACCTGGTCGAGGTGCTTGCCGGGTGTGAAGGTGGTCTGCAGGTAGGTCAGCGTCTTGTCGACCTTGAGCGCGTTGAGCGTGGTGTGGTTCCACATGTACTCGAGCAGCGTGCGGCGCGTGGCCGTCACCTGCTCGGCGCTGGCGCGGTAGGTCACGCGGCCACCGAAGCGCTCGATCACCTGAAGCGCCGCGTCTTCGGAGAACTCGGCCACGATCAGCAGCGCCGCGTGGCAGCCGGGCGTGAGGTGCTCGGCCAGCGTCGTCAAGTAGGCAGGCACGGGGTCGGCCAGCAGGCAGATGTCCTTCTTCACCACGCCTGGCGAATGCGCCAGCACGTTGCCGAACTCGAGCGCGCGGTCGAAGTCGTCGAAGGTGACGATCATCTCCATCCAGGGATGTGCGGGCGCCAGCGCCATTTCCACTTCGAGCACCAGGCCGTTGGTACCCCAGAGGTGATGCATCAGCAGCGCGTCGGGGCCACGCAGCTCGACCACCTGGGGCTCGGCCTCCACGCTCATCGCGCGCACGGCCAGGATGTTGCCGGTAGCGCCGATGGGGCCATAGTTGATCGAGCCGGCGCCGCCGAAGCCGCCGCTGAACAGGCCTCCCAGCGAGGCCGTCTTGTAGGTGGAGGGGATCGCACGCAGTTCCCAGCCCATGGTGCGGGCCTGGGTGTCGAAGTCGCCCAGCCGGATGCCGGCCTGCGCGCGCGCGGCGCCGGGCCGGGCCCAGAGGAAGGCGTTGTAGCCGCTCATGTCCAGGATCACGCCGCCGTGCAGGGGTGTCGACTGGCCGTAGTTGCCGGTGCCGCTGCCGCGCACGGTGAGCGGGATGTTGCGGCGCGCACAGGCGGCGGCCACGCGGCGGATCTCGTCTTCCGTGCGGGGCTTGCAGACGATGTCGCCCTGCTTGCCCGCGAGCGTGCGCTTGAGCACGGGGCTGAACCACGAGAAATCCTGCGACAGCCGGGCCACCTTGTTGGGCTCGGTGATCCAGTCGAGGTCGGGCAGTTCCAGGTGGAGTTGTTCGATGTTGGAAGCGGGTGCGTTCATGGCGGAATCCCTGAAATGGATCAGTCCTGCGAAATTTCGCTCGCGTGCCACGAACCGAGGCTGATCTTCGTCAACCAGGCCATCAGCACGAACAGGAACACGCCGGCCAGCGAGATCAGCAGCAGCGCGGCGAACATGCGCGGGATGTCGAGCTGGTAGCCGGCCATGAGGATCTGGTACGCCAGGCCCGTGTTGGTGCCGCCCGTGCCGGCCACGAATTCGGCCACCACGGCGCCGATCAACGCCAGGCCCGACGAAATGCGCAGGCCGCCGAAGAAGTAAGGCAGCGCGCTCGGGATGCGCAGGCGCCAGAGCATCTGGCTGCGCGTGGCCCGGTTCATCTTGAAGTAGCTCTGCAGGTCGGGATCGATGCTGCGCAGCCCCAGCGTGGTGTTGGAGATGATGGGGAACAGCGCGACGAGCGCCGCGCACACCACGAGCGAAGCCGTGGGCTCCTTCACCCAGATGATGATCAGCGGCGCGATGGCCACGATGGGCGTGACCTGCAGCAGCACGGCATAGGGGAATAACGCCGTCTCGATGATCCGGCTCTGCACGAACAGGAACGAGATCAGCACGCCCACCACCACGGCCACCACGAACGACAGCACCGTGATCTTCATCGTGATGAACAGCGAGTTCATCAGGATGCCCCAGTCGGCGAACAGCGTCTTCATCATCAGCGTGGGCGAGGGGATGAGGTAGGGCGGCAGCTCCAGGCCGACCACCAGGCCTTCCCACAGGCCGATCAGCACCACGGCCACCATCAGGGGGAACAGCACACGCTGCACGCGCGGCTGGCGCAGGAGCGGCGTGCGCACGGGCACCGTGCGCGGCGGAGTCGAAGTCAGGGCGGTGGCGGTCATGCGTGGGAATCCTCGGTGGTGTCGCGGCTGGCGCGCAGCAGGCTGTCCTGCAGCTGCCTGGCGTGGCGGCTGAATTGGGTGGAGACCATGAAGTCGGGCGAGCGCGGATACGGCTCGTCGATCGGGAATTCCTCCACGATGCGGCCGGGGCGCGCGGCCATCATCACCACGCGGTTCGACAGGAACACCGACTCGTGGATCGAGTGCGTCACGAAGACGACGGTGAGCTTCTTCTTCTGCCACAGCTCCAGCAGGTCGGCATCGAGCTTGTGGCGCGTGATCTCATCGAGCGCGCCGAAGGGCTCGTCCATCAGCAGCAACGTGGGCTCGACCACCAGGCCGCGCGCGATCGACACGCGCATCTGCATGCCGCCCGAGAGCGCACGCGGCAGGGCCTTGGCGAACTTCGACAGGCCCACCAGCGCGAGCGCATCGGCCACGCGGGCGTCGGCCTCGGCACGCGGCACGCCGGCCAGGTCGAGCGGAAGGCGCACATTGGTCTGCACGTTGGCCCAGGGCATCAGCGTGGGCGCCTGGAACACGAACGACAGCTTGTGGCCGCCGGCCTCCAGCTGGTCGACGCCGCGGCCCCACAGCTTGAGGCTGCCGCTGGTGGGCTCCAGCAGGCCGGCGATCATCTTGAGCAGCGTGCTCTTGCCGCAGCCCGAAGGACCGAGCAAGGTGACGAACTCGCCTTCGCGCACCGTGAGGTCCACCGGCTGCAGGGCCACGGTGCCGTTGGGGTAGGTCTTCTGGACCTGATGGATGTCGATCGCGGCCAGGGGCGGCGCGGCGGCGGGCGAGAGGCTGGAGTTCATCGTGGAGCGCTCGGAATGGAGGGGATGGGCGAGCCGGGCCCGGCACGGGCTTCATGTCCTGCATGAAAGGCCCGCGCTGGCGCAGCGCGCGTGGCGGCCGGTGGCCGCCCGTGGATTACGGCAGGACCTTGGCGCCCTGCACCAGATCGAGCCGGTAGGCCTGCTCGAGGTTGACCTTGGCCGGGTCGATCATCTGGTTCTCGACCAGGAAGGCGTGCGTCTTCTGCAGGCGCTCGCGGGTCATGATGCCGATGCCCTGCTTCTGCGCATCGCCACTGGTGATGATCCCCATCTCCTTGAGCTTGGTGATGCCGTAGTTCAGCTGGTCATCGGTCATGTTGGGGTTGTCCTTCTTGATCAGCGCGTTGGCCGGCGCCGGATCGTTCAGGTAGCTCCTGTAGCCCTCGGCCGTGGCTTTCACGAAGGCGGCGATGGTCTTCTCGCGTTCCTTCACCGTCTTCTCCATGCACGAGATCAGGTTGGCGTACGGAGGGTAGCCCTGGTCGGCCAGCAGGAAGGTGTTGGCCTTCACGCCGGCCTTCTGGATGGCGAACGGCTCGGACGACAGGAAGCCCATCTGCACGATGTTCTTGTCGGCCACGAAGGGCTGGATGTTGTAGGTGTAGGGGCGGGCCTGCGAATCGGTGTAGCCGTACTTGCCCTTGAGCCACGACCACATGCCGCGCATGGCGGTGGGCGCGATCAGGATGGTCTTGCCCTTCATGTCCTCGAAAGACTTCACGTCCTCGTGGGCGATCAGCACCTGCGGATCCTTCTGGAAGATCGCCGCCACGTTGACGATCGGCAGGCCGTTGCCGCGCGCCACCATCATCTGCGTGTCGGTCGCGCCCATGATGCAGTCGGCCTGGCCGGCCGCCATGATCTGGATGATGTTGACCTGCGGGCCGCCCATCTTGATCGTCACGTCCAGCCCGGCCTTCTGGTAGATGCCCTGCGCCACGGCCTGGTAGTAGCCGCCGTGCTCGGCCTGCGCGTACCAGTTGGTCATGAAGGTGATCTTTTCCTGGGCCTGCGCGGCCAGGCCGAGCGAGGCGATGGCGGCGATGCCGCACGCACGAACGATGGAACGGAGTTTCATGGCAGGGTCTTTCTGAGGGGTGGACGGAAAGGTTGGAGGGGAAAAAGGAAACGGGTCAGATGGACTGCTGGATGTGGCCGGTGTACTGGCCACGCTCCCAGGTGGATTCGTCACGCTCGATCCAGCGCAGCTCGTGTAGTTCGGTCAGCGCCTTGACCCAGCTGTCGGCCAGCGTGTCGAGAATCTGCAGGCCCTGCTCGCGCGTGGCGCCCGTGGGGTCGCCGATCACGCCGCTGGGCCCGAAATCGCGCGCCACCCAGGCGCAGCTGGGGCGGCCGTCGGCCGACAGCGTCTTGACCGGGAACGGCGGCGGAAAGTACGGCTTCGCGTGTTCCATGTGCACGGTTTCGGGCGCCAGCGCCAGCAGCAGCGCGGTCTCGGAATGGCCGGCGTGCATCGACAGCTTCTTCTCCTGCTCGCTCACGAACTGGCCCGAGCAGTTGGGCACGCGCGAGACGCCGTACGGAACGATCACGAAATCGCCATGGCGCAGGCGCAGTTCGCGCGCGGCCATCTCCAGCACCTGAGGCTGGCCGCCGTGGCCGTTGGCGAACACCAGCTTGCGGAAGCCCGAGCGGTAGACCGACTCGCCCAGCTCGATCATGGTCGCCAGCAGCGTGGGACCGGTGAGCGTGAACGTGCCGGGGAAGTGCAGGTGCTCTTCCGACTTGCCGTAGGTGATCGGCGGCAGGCCGAAGGCGCGCACGCTGGCCGGCAGGCGCTTGAGCGCCTCGCCCATCACGCCGGCGGCGATGGCGGTGTCCACGCTGCAGGGCAGGTGCGGGCCGTGCTGCTCGGTGGCGCCCACGGGCAGCACGATCACGGTGTTCTCGCGGTCGGGCAGGGCGGCGATCTCGGTCCAGCTCAAATAGGGCAGGAAGCGGTGCGGGGGGCAGTAACCATGCAGCATGGAGTAGGTCTCTGGAAAGGGATGTCGTGGGGCGACGCGTGTTGTCAGGCCGGCGCGGGCGCATCCGCTGTGTCGGCGGCTGCGGGAACGGCGGTCTGCAGCCACCGGCCGGCGCGCAGCACCTGCCGGCGCGCGGTGCGCGAAGGCCAGCCGGTGGCGTCGGCATCGGGAAAGATCACCAGGTCGGCTGGCGCGCCTTCGAGCGTGGGACGCGCCGCCGGCTGGCGCTGCAGCCAGTCGCCGCGGCAGATGCTGTCGGACCACGTGTCGAACGGAGCGTCCAGTTGTGCGGCCCAGGTGGCGATGGCCATCGTCTCCACCGGGTCCAGGCTGCCGGTGCGGCAGAACGGATCCTGCACGTTGTCGCTGGCGAACAGCAGCGGGATGCCGCGTGCGCGGGCTTCCTTCACCAGCGTGATGCCGCGCTGGCGCGGCGTGCGGTGGGTGACGGCGTCCTGCAACAGCAGGTTGGTGACGGGCAGCGAGACCAGGGTGATGGGCGCGCGCGCCACGGCGTCGAGCACGGCGAGGGCCTGCGATTCGGGCATGGCCGCCAGCGCGCAGACGTGGCCGCAGACGATGCGGCCGGTGAAGCCGGTCTCGCGCGCCAGTCGCGCGATCGTGGCCAGGCCCTGTGCGCCGGGTTCGAGTTCTTCGTCCACGTGCAGGTCGAGGTCGATGCCGGCTTCGGCCGCGGCCATGACGAGGTGGCGCAGCGCCCCGGCGTCCCAGTTGCTGGTGTGGACGAAGCCGCCCAGCCGCGCGTGCGGGCCGGTCGATGCGGCCTGGCGTGCCAGCTCGCCGGCCTGCGCGGCGTCGGCGAAGAAGCGCAGCGGCGCCAGCGCGGCCAGCTCCACGCCCAGCCGGCCACGCCATTCATGGGCCAGCGCGGACAGCACGCCCCAGGCGGGTGGTGGCATCGCGCCGTTGAACCAGTCCACGTGCGTGCGAAGGTGCGTGGTGCCGGCTTGCCAGGCCCACTGCAGGCCGCGCGTGGCGCGGGCGCGGATGTCGGCGTCGGTCCAGCGTGCGCGGTCCTCGATCAGCGCGTCGATCGCGCCCAGCAGGCCGGGGCGGACGGTGCCCATGCGGCCGAGCGTGAAGGCTTTGTCGAGATGGGTGTGGGCTTCCACGAGACCGGGCAGCACGGGTGCGCCATGGGCGTTCCATGCCGGTACGGTGTCGGGAGCTTCCACGGCGCCGGGCGGCTCGGGCTTCACGCGCGCGATGCGGCCGTCGGCCAGTTCGATGCGGGCAAGCGCTGGCGCGTTGCGGAGGGCTGGATCGCGCGGCCAGTCCTGCGGCAGCAACCATGCCGGCAGGCGCGCGCCGCGGACGGCGGCAGGCGCGCTGTCATCGCACGGCGGCGGGGCAGGAGGATTGAGCCAGTTCAAAACTTGACCAATTAATCTGATCGATCGGTCAAGTTTAGTGAACGCAGGGGCCAAAGCCCAAAGGGAAACCCCTTAAAAGCGGCCGCTGTCAGCGGAGCGTGTCAGGAATGCGACAACCCGCACCCGCGAAGCACAAAGGTGGTGAGCTCGTGCACCACGGTGGCGCGGTCGAACGGCGGCGCGCCGGTGCCGTCACCGCAGATTTCGCGCATCTGCAGCGCGAAATCCGCGTGGTGCTGCGTCATGGCCCAGATGTTCATGAGCAGCAGGTGCGCATTCATCGGCGGCATGAGGCCGCGCGCGATCCAGCCGTTGATGACGTCCACCTCGCCCTGCACCCAGGCGCGCGCATTGGGCCAGTAGTGGCCGAGGTTGTGGCCGCCGTCCAGGATTTCGCGCGTGAAGATGCGCGAGACCTCGGGGTGGTCGAACGCGTGGTCGAGCTTGGCGCGCACGTAGTTGGCCAGGATGTCGGCCGGCCGCGTGAGATGGGCGGGCGCGAACTCCAGCTTCCAGGCCATCATCACCGACTGGAGGAGTTCGGCGTAGAACGCCTCCTTGCCGCTGATGTAGTAGTGCAGCTGGGGCTTGGTGAGGCCGGCGCGTTCGGCGATGGCCTGGGTGGAGGTGCCCTTCAAGCCGTGCAGGCTGAATTCGGCGATGGCCGCCTCCCGGATGACGGCCATCACGCGCTTGCGACTCTGGCGCTCCGGCCGCGGGCCACGCGTGGCGCGGCCGTTGTCGGGTGGCGTGTCGTCGGAGGGGCGGTCGTTCGGGCGGGCGGTCATGCGGTCGCCCGCGCGGCGCGGGCCGACGCAGGCGCGGCAGATGGTAGCAGGGGGGTGGCGTGCTTATGGATGAACGCGTGCCGTGGGGGCCGGCCCAGGCGGGCGGGCCGGTGCGCAGTGCTTCGAGTGAAGCGGTCGGCTGCGCCGACTGCCCTGCGGTGCTCGCGACACCGGCGTGCGGCAGAACTCGCTGCATTCGCTGCGCTCATTGCGCTCAACAACTGCCGCAAGTCAGATGACGAAGCGCGCCTGTCCTTCGGCAGGCGCGCGGCCGGTGTCGCTGCGCGCCTCGGCGCTTCACAGGCGCACTGCCCCCCGGCCCACCCGCCTGGGCCTGCATGGTGTGGGATCACACGAGGGGGTCGCGGGTCAGCAAGAAGTGCGATCGAGCAGGTTGGCAGGGGCCTGGGTGATAGTTGACGAACGAGAGAGTTGCCTGAGAACCCGCTCGCGAGCCCCACCGGGCTGCGCCATGCGCCGGCGCAGTGCCAATCCGAATGCCTGGGGAATTCAGCCCTCGTACGGCCAGGCGCGCATCTTCCCCGGATTGAGCAGGCCCAGCGGATCGAAGCGGCGCTTGGTGGCCACGATCTCCGGGTCGAGGTCGCCGCCGGCCTTGCCTTCCTCGATGATGAAGGTGTGCGGGTCGTTGATGCGCACGCCGTTGGCGCGGTAGATGGCGATGATCTCGCGCAGCCGCTCCTCTGTGGTGTAGCGCACCAGTTGCAAGGCGGTGCAGGTCGTCAGGCCCGCGCCGTTGCGCAGGAACTCGGCGTGCATCAGCACCTCGCCCTTGAACAGCTTCTCCATCCGGCTCACCTGCTCGAGGTGCTCGCCCGGCGTGAAGCTGCTCTGCAGATAGGTCAGGCCCTTGTCCACCTTGAGCGCGTGCAGCGTGGTGTGGTTCCAGCCGTATTCGACCAGCGTGCGTCCGCTGGCGGCGGCTTCGTCGGCCGACTTGTCGTAGGTGACCTCGCCGCCGTGCTGCGCGGCCATCTCCAGTGTCGTCTCGCGGCAGTACTCGGCCACCAGCAGCAGGATGGCGTGCTTGCCCGCTGGCAGGTGGTCGGCCAGCGTGTGCATATAGGCCGGAATGGGATCGGCCAGGAAGCAGATCTCCTTCTTGACGACGCCGGTGGCATGGGCCACCGCGTCGCCGAACGCCAGCGCCTGGTCGAAGTCGTCGAACACCACGATGGTCTCGGCCCACGGCAGCGCGGGCGCCAGGCCCACCTCGATCTCCAGCACGAGGCCGTTGGTGCCCCACAAGTGATGCATGCGCATGGCCTCGGCGCCGCGCAGCTCGACGATCTGCGGCTCGGCCTCGATGGTCATCGCGCGCACGCCCAGCACGTTGCCGGGTGCTGCGAGCGGACCGTAGGTGATCGAGCCCGCGCCGCCGAAGCCGCCGCCGAACAGGCCGCCCAGCGTCGCGCTCTTGAATGTGGAAGGAATCGCGCGCAGCTCCCATCCCGTGGGGCGCGCGGCGCGGTCGAACTCGCCGAGCTTGATGCCCGCCTGCGCGCGGCCCACGCCGGGTCGTGCCCACAGGAAAGCGTTGTAGCCGCTCATGTCGAGCAGGATGCCGCCGTGCAGCGGCACGGCCTGGCCGTAGTTGCCGGTGCCGCCGCCGCGCACGGTGATTGGCACCTTGCGGCGGGCGCAGGCCGACACCAGTCGGCGGATCTCGTCCTCGCTGCGTGGCTTGGCGACGGCGGCGGCGCGCTTGCCCGCCAGGTCGCGCTTGAGCACGGGGCTGAACCACGAGAAATCCTGCGACAGCCGCGTGACGCGGTTGTCGTCGGTGATCCAGTCCAGGTCCGGCAACTCGTGCTGGATCTGCTCGACCGGCGAAAGCGCTGCATTCATGACACAAATCCTTCCTGAGATCGATCGCCGCCCCCTCGGGGGGCAGAGAGCCACACGCAGTGGGCGAACGTGGGGGCCTTAGTTCGACAGTTCGCTGGCGTGCCACGAGCCCAGGCACACCTTGGTGAGCCACGCCATCAGCACGAACAGGAACACGCCGGCCAGCGAGATCAGCAGCAGCGCGGCGAACATGCGCGGGATGTTGAGCTGATAGCCGGCCATGAGGATCTGATAGGCCAGGCCCGTGCCCGTGCCGCCCGTGCCGGCCACGAATTCAGCCACCACGGCGCCGATCAGCGCCAGGCCCGACGAGATGCGCAGGCCGCCGAAGAAGTACGGCAACGCGCTGGGGATGCGCAGGCGCAGCAGCACCTGCGAGCGCGAGGCGCGGTTCATCTTGAAGTAGCTCTGCAGGTCGGGGTCGACACTGCGCAGTCCCAGCGTGGTGTTGGAGATGATGGGGAACAACGCGACGAGCGCCGCGCACACCACGAGCGAAGCCGTGGGCTCCTTCACCCAGATGATGATCAGCGGCGCGATGGCCACGATGGGCGTGACCTGCAGCAGCACGGCATAGGGGAACAACGCTGTCTCGATGATCCGGCTCTGCACGAACAGGAACGAGATCAGCACGCCGATGACCACCGCCACCACGAAGGACAGCACGGTGATCTTCATGGTCACCAGCAGGGCCAGGCCCAGCGGTGCCCAGTCGGTGAACAGCGTCTCCATCATCAGCACCGGCGACGGCACGAGATAGGGCGGCAGCTTGAGGCCGGTGACCAGTGCCTGCCAGGTTCCCAGCAACACGATCGCCACCACCAGTGGCAGGACGATGCGCTGCACCTTGGGCTGTTGGAGCAGCGGCACCGGCGTGGCGGCAACGCGCGCCGGCGGCGGGCGCTTCGCGGGCGCCGCTGCCGGCATCGATGACGCCGCCGTCACGGCAGCGGAAGGGGCACCGGGCGTGGAGACGCCGGCGGCGGTTGTTGCGGCGACGGTGTTCATGCCTCGGTTTCCTCGTCGGTGTGCTGGCTGGCGCGGTGCAGGCTGTCCTGCAGGGCGCGGGCGTGGCGGGCGAATTCCGGCGTGACCATGAACTCGGGTCGGCGCGGGTAGGGCTCGTCGATGTGGAACTCCTCCACGATGCGGCCCGGCCGCGCGGCCATCATGACCACGCGCGTGGAGAGGAACACGGCCTCATGGATCGAGTGGGTCACGAACACCACGGTGAGGTTCTTCTTGCGCCAGAGTTCGAGCAGGTCGGCATCGAGCTTGTGGCGCGTGATCTCGTCGAGCGCACCGAAAGGCTCGTCCATCAGCAGCAACGTGGGCTCGACCACCAGGCCGCGCGCGATCGACACGCGCATCTGCATGCCGCCCGAGAGCGCACGCGGCAGGGCCTTGGCGAACTTCGACAGGCCCACCAGCGCGAGTGCATCGGCCACGCGGGCATCGGCCTCGGCGCGCGGCACGCCGGCCAGGTCGAGCGGCAGGCGCACGTTGGTCTGCACGCTGGCCCAGGGCATCAGCGTGGGCGCCTGGAACACGAACGCCATCTTCTTGCCGCTGCCGGCCGTCTGCAGCTGCTCCACCGGCTTGCGCCAGAGCAGCAGGCGGCCGTCGGTGGGCTCCAGCAGGCCGGCGATCATCTTGAGCAGCGTGCTCTTGCCGCAGCCCGACGGGCCGAGCAGGGTGACGAATTCGCCCTCCTGGATCGTCAGGTCGACCGGCTGCAGCGCCACCGTCCCGTTGGGGTAGGTCTTCTCGGCCGAGAGGACCTCGATGGCGGGCGTGGCGTTCGTGTTGTCAGGCACCATGTGGACAGCCCCCGTGCCTTACGGCATCACCTTGGCGTCCTTGATGAAGTCGAGCCGGTACGCCTGCTCGATCTTGATCTTGGACGGGTCGATGAGGTTCTGGCTCACGAGGAAGTCGTAGTTCTGCTTCATGCGCGTGTCGGACATGATGCCGATGCCCAGCTTCTGCGCGTCGCCGCTGGTGACGATGCCCATTTCCTTCAACTTGGCCACGCTGTGGTTGAGCTGGTCGTCGGTCATGTTGGGGTTGTCCTTCTTGATCAGCGCGTTGGCGGGCGCCGGATCGGCCAGGTAGCTCTTCCAGCCTTCCATCGTGGCCTTCACGAAATCGGACGTGGCCTTGGTGCGCGTGGCGACGGTGTTCTCCAGGCACGAGATGGTGGTGGCGTAGGAGGGGTAGCCGTTGTCCGAGAGCAGGAAGGTGTTGGCCTTCACGCCGGCCTTCTGGATGGCGTAGGGCTCGGAGGTGAGGTAGCCCTGCTGCGCCACGTTCTTGTCGGCCAGGAACGGCTGGATGTTGAACGTGTAGGGGCGCATCTGCGAATCGGTGAATCCGTACTTGGCCTTCAGCCAGGCCCAGTAGCCCTGCACGGCGGTGGTGCCGATCAGCATGGTCTTGCCCTTCATGTCCTCGATGGACTTCACGTCCTCGTGGGCGATGAGCACTTGCGGATCCTTCTGGAACACGGCGGCCAGCGTCACCACCGGCAGGCCATTGGCGCGCGCGCGCATCATCTGCATGTCGCTGGAGCCCATGATGCAGTCGGCCTGGCCGGCGGCCATCAGTTGCAGGATGTTGACCTGCGGGCCGCCCATCTTGATGGTGACGTCGAGGCCGTACTTCTTGTAGATGCCCGTGGCCACCGCCTGGTAGAAGCCGCCGTGCTCGGCCTGCGCATACCAGTTGGTCATGTAGGTGAACTTTTCCTGCGCCTGCGCGCCGGTGGCCGCGAGGCCCAGCACGGTGGCACCGAATGCCTGCGCGACGCGCATGGCCAGGGGGGAGAGGCGGATGGTCATAAGTAGCGCTCCTGGGTCAGACAAATCAGTCAGGGATGGGGAAACAAGACAGGCGGTTTAGCAAGAGGCGGGCCGTGCGGCGGCGCGCCATCTCAGGGCATGGATTGCTGGATGTGGCCGGTGTACTGGCCGCGCTCCCACGTGGCTTCCTCGCGCACGATCCAGCGCAGGGCATACAGCTCGGTGAGGGCCTGCACCCAGCTGTCGGCCAGCGTGCTGAGGATTTCTTCGCCCTGCTCCTTCGTGGCGGAGGTGGGGTCGCCGATCACGCCGCTGGGGCCGAAGTCGCGCGCCGTCCAGGCGCAGGCCGGGCGGCCGTCGGGCGAGAGCAGCTTGATCGGGAATTCGGGCGGGTACCAGGGCTCGGCCTTGTCCATGTGCACCGTGTCGGGGGCCAGGGCCAGCATCAGCGCGGTCTCGGAATGGCCGGCGTGCATCGACAGCCTCTTCTCCTTCTCGCTCACCTGCCTGCCCGATGCGTTGGGCAGGCGCGAGACGCCGAAGGGAACGATGACGAAGTCGCCGTGGCGCAGGCGCAGTTCGCGCGCGGCCATCTCCAGCACCTGCGGCTGACCGCCATGGCCGTTGGCGAACACCAGCTTGCGGAAGCCCGAGCGGTACACCGATTCGCCGATCTCGATCACGGTGGATAGCAGCGTGGTGCCCGTCAACGTCATGGTGCCGGGGAAGTGCAGGTGCTCTTCCGATTTGCCGTAGCTGATGGGCGGCAGCGCGAACGCGCGCACCGCGGCCGGCAGCCGCTTGAGCGCTTCGCCGATGACGCCCGAGGAGATCACCGTGTCGACGCTGCAGGGCAGGTGCGGGCCGTGCTGTTCGATGGCGCCGCAGGGCAGCACGATCACCGTGTTCTCGCGGTCGGGCAGCGCCGCGATCTCGGGCCAGCTCAGGTAGGGCAGGAAGCGGTGCGGGGGAATGTAGCCGTGCAGCATGGAAGAGGTGTCCTTGTGAATGCGGGATCAGGCGGTGGCCGGTGCGAGCCAGGCCGCGGGCGGTGCGCTGTCCGCCACGCCGGCGCGCAGCACCACGCGGCGCGCGGTGCGTGACGGGAATCCGGTGGCGTCGGCATCGGGGAAGAGCAGCAGGTCGGCGGGCTGGCCGGCCAGCGATGCGGGACCGGGCCTGCCGCGTGCCAGGAAGTCGTGACGGCAGAGCGTGTCGGACCAGCGGTCGAACGGCGCGTCGAGCTGCGCGGCCAGCACGCCGGCGGCGAAGGCTTCGAGCGGATCGAAGCTGCCGACGGGGCAGAACGGGTCCTGCACGTTGTCGCTGGCGAATAGCAGGGGAATGCCGCGTGCGCGGGCCTCTTTCACCAGCGTGATGCCGCGCTGGCGCGGTGTGCGGCCGGTGACGGCGTCCTGCAGCAGCAGGTTGGTGATGGGCAGCGAAACCAGCGTGATGGGCGCACGCGCCACGGCATCGAGCACGGCGAGGGCCTGCGATTCGGGCATGGCCGCCAGCGCACACACGTGGCCGCAGACGATGCGGCCCGCGAAGCCCATGGCGCGCGAGAGTTCGGCCACCGCCAGCAGGCCGTGCGCTTCGGGATTGAGTTCCTCGTCGGTGTGGAGATCGACGTCGAGGTCTTGCGCGGCCGCCGCGTCGAGCAGATGCGCGAGCGAGGGGCGATCCCAGTTGGACGAATGCACGAAGCCGCCCAGCAGCGCGTGCGGGCCCGTGGCCTTGACCTGCGCCGCCACGGTGCGTGCGTTCGCGGCGTCGGCGAAGCTGATCAGCTTGGTCAGGCTCACCAGCTCCAGCAACACGCGCCCGCCCCACTGGCGCGACAGCTCGGCCAGCACGGGCCAGGCCATGGGCAGCGGGCCGATCTCCGACCAGTTGACGTGCGTGCGCAGGCGCGTGGTACCGCATTCGTGCGCCCATTGCAGTCCGCGCGTGGCGCGCGTGCGGATGTCCTCGGGCGTCCACGTGGGCACGTCGCGCGACGAGGCCTCGATCGCACCCAGCAGGCCGGGCTGCACGCCGGTGATGCGCGAGAGGGTGAACGCCTTGTCGAGGTGCACGTGGGCATCGACGAACGCCGGCAGCAGCAGGGTGCCGCCCACGTCCCAGGCGGGCGCAGTGCAGGGCGCGGCATCCATGGGCACCACCGAGACGACGCGGCCGCCTTCGATCTGCACGCGGGCGAGCGCGGGTGCGCCTTCGTGTCGCGGCCAGGCATCGCCCAGCAGCCAGGCGGGCAGGCGCGCGTTCAGCAGTTGCTGCGGGGCGGCGGGCGATGCGCGCAGTCCGGACATGGTGGCGGTGGCCGGTGCAGCGGGGCTCAGGCGAAGTCCGACATCGCGGCACCCACGCGCTGCTTGAAGCGGGTGAGCTGCGACTCGGTCGCGATGTTCATGTGGTAGTGGGCGTGGTAGTCCACGCGGGCGGTGTTGCCCGTCATGCGCTTCATGTACCGCGTGATGATCTTGCGCGGCGGATCGCCCATGTACATCGCCATCCAGCGCGGGCGGCCGTAGGTCACCACGGCCGAGATGCGCTTCAGGTGCCCCAGCATCGGCTTGACGTTGGCCGGGTCACTGATGTCGAACGCCACGCCCGGCATGAAGAGCCGGTCGAAGTAGCCCTTGAGCATGGCCGGCAGGCCGAAGCACCACGTCGGGAAGCAGAACACCATCGCCTCGGCCCACTGCAGGCGGCGCACGTGCTCGGCCAGCGGGGCCTGGTTGGCGGGCACGTCGTGGTAGCCCAGCCGTTCCTCGCGCGACATCACGGGGTTGAAGCCTTCGGCGTACAGGTCGCAGTCGTCGACCTCGTGGCCGGCGGCGCGCAGCTTCTCCACCACTTCCTGGTGCAGTGCCGCGTGGAAGCTGGTTTCCACCGGATGGCAATAGACGACGAGCACACGCACTGGCATTCCCCTCGGTGGCTGCACCGGGCTGGTGCAGCGTTGTCCAGGGCCCTGACCACTCAATCAGAGCAACTGGTCAGGTTCAGCAAGAGGTGTGCCAGTGGTGTGCGGCGCGTGCCGCTGTGCGTGCTGCCGCGCGGTGCGCTCAGTCGGCCGGTGGCGTGAGGCCGCAGCCGCGCAGGATGAAGGTGGTGACTTCGCGCGTGATGGTCTCGCGCGGCAGCGGTGCCTCGGGGGCCAGGCCATGCATCACGCGCACCTGCAGCGCGAAGTCGGCGTAGTGCTGCGTGAGCGCCCAGATGTGCATGAGCAGCAGGCGCGCGTCCATCGGCGGGATGAGCCCGCGCGCCATCCAGCCGTTGATGATGTCGACCTTCTTCTGCGACCACGCGCGTGCGTTGGGCCAGTAGCGCTCGAGGTTGCGGCCGCCGTCGAGCACCTCGCGCGTGAAGATGCGCGAGATCTCGGGGTTGTCGAATGCGTGGTCGAGCTTGGCGCGGATGTAGGTGGCCAGCACCCGGGCGGGGTCGTTGGAGGCCTCGAAGGAAAACACCACCTTCCAGTCGTGCAGCACCTGCATGAGCAGCTCTTCGTAGAGCTCGTCCTTGCCGCTGATGTAGTAGTGCAGCTGGGGCTTGGTGAGGCCGGCGCGCTCGGCGATGGCCTGGGTGGAGGTGCCCTTGAGACCATGCAGGCTGAACTCGGCGATGGCCGCCTCGCGGATCGCCGCCATGATGCGTTCGCGCCCCGGCCGGGTGCGCGAGAGCGGGCCGTCGGGCGCGGGCATGTCTTGCGCCAGCGGCGTTGCAAGCGGCGGTGCGAGGGTGGGGGCGGCATCCACTTTCATGGCGAAACGGAACGGGCGGGAAGGTTGAAAGGGCCGAAGGGCATGGTACTGGAGTCTGCCGTGGCCGGCGCGATGCCATGGCGCGCGCAGCGGGGCGTCACTACACTGCGGGGCACATCAGGCGATCGATTCCGGTCGCGACAGGAGCCGTCCATGCAGTTTCCGGGCCTCTTTTCCTCCTCCACCGTTTGCGGCCGCGCCTGGCGCCGCGCATCTCTCGCGTTGCTGGCCCTGGGCCTGGTGTTCAGCGCCGCAGCGCAGGGGCCGCTGCGCGAGCGGCTGGCCGAGCGCCGCGCGCAGGCCGCCGCCGGAGCCGGCAGCGAGATCGAAACCGAAGGCGCCGGGCCGTCGGTGCGCGTGCCACTGCCGCCGGGTGCGCGTCGGGTCGCCGATCAGGCCTACGGCGCCGATGCGCTGCAGAAGCTCGATGCCTACATCCCCGCCCAGGCGCAGGGCGCGCCGGTCATCTTCATGGTGCACGGGGGCGCCTGGCGCACCGGCAGCAAGACCGCGCGTGGCGTGGTCGGCAACAAGGTCGATCGCTGGGTGTCGCGCGGATTCATCGTGGTGTCCACCAACTACCGCCTGCTGCCCGGCGCCGATCCGCTGGTGCAGGCCGACGACGTGGCGCGCGCACTGGCCTTCGCGCAGAAGGCTGCCGCCGGCTGGGGCGGCGATGCCGGGCGCTTCGTGCTGATGGGGCATTCGGCCGGTGCGCATCTGGTGGCGCTTCTCAATGCCAACCCGCAGCGCGCCCTGGCGCAGGGCGCCCGGCCGTGGCTGGGCACGGTGGCGCTGGACAGCGCCCTGCTCGATGTCGCCCCGGTGATGGAGCGGCGCCACCTGCCGTTCTACGACGCCGCCTTCGGCAGCGACCCGGCGTTCTGGCGGGCCGCCTCGCCGCAGCAGCAACTGGTGCGCGGTGCCGCGCCGTTGCTGGCCGTGTGCTCCACGCAGCGACGCGACCGCCCCTGCGACGGCGCGCAGCGCTTCGCGGACCACGCCGGCAGCCTGGGCGTGCGGGCCGAGGTGCTGGGCCAGCCGATGACGCACGGCGAGATCAACGCGCAACTGGGGCTGCCCGGCGCGTACACCGACGCGGTCGAGGCGTTCCTCGCGTCGCTCGATCCGGCTCTGCGCGCCCGGCTCGGGCGCTGAGGGGCGGCGATCAGCCGTAGGCCAGGCGCGCCAGCCGCATCTTCTCGGCGTGGTGTTCGCCGGCGGTGACTTCGGCGTACCGCGGTGGATGGGCCGCGTCGAAGCAGCCGGGCAACGCGCTCACGCGCGCGTGGAAGTCGATGTCGAAGAAGTACGGGATCGAGTAGCGGTCGCGTCCGCTCACGTTGTTGATCACGCGGTGCATGGTCGAGCGGTAGGCATCGTTCGTCCAGCGCGACATCAGATCGCCCAGGTTGACCACGAAGCTGCCGGGCACGGGCGGCACGTCGTGCCAGTCGCCCTGCGCATCCTGCACCTGCAGGCCACCGCCGTCGTCCTGCGCCAGCAGCGTGAGCGCGCCCCAGTCGGTGTGCGCGCCGGCGCCGGCCTGCCCGGCTTGTGCATCGGCCGGATGCGGCGGATAGTGAAGCAGCCGCATCGAGGGCACGGGCCGGCGCATGAAGGGCTCGAAATAGTCGCCGGGCAGCGCCAGTCCGATCGCGATGAGCCGCATCACGCGGCGCGAGGCGTGCTCCAGCGCCGCCATGTAGGCCTCTGCCGTGGCGCGCATGCCGGGTGCGGCGCCCTCGTCGGGCCACTGGTTGGGCCCCCGGCGCGGCTGCCGGTCGCCCAGCGGATCGGCCGGATCGAACTCCAGGCCGATGTTGTAGCCCTCCAGCAGATCGGCCGGCTTGCCGTTGTCCAGCGCCTGGTGGCCGATGGCATCCCAGCCGCGCCGGATCGGCGAGAGCTTCGTGCTCCAGCGCGCCTTGGTGTCGGCCGGCTGGGCGAAGAAGTGGCGCGCGCAACCGAACATGCTCTCCACCAGCGACTCGGGCACGCCGTGGCCGGTGATGTAGAAGAAACCCGATTCGCGGCAGACGGCGTCCACCGCGCGTGCCACGCCGTGCTCGGTCTCGGGGCCGGCCTGGCTCTGCGACAGGTCGATGACCGGCAGGCTCGGCGCGCGCGTCACGGCATCACCTTGATGGCCGAGATGAAGCGCGTGTCGTAGCTGGCGGCCAGATCCACCTTCGGGTCGAGCAGCTTGGCACCGACCAGGAAGTCGTAGGTCTTCTTCAGGCGCTCGGGCGTGATGGTGCCGATGCCTGCCTTGGCCGCATCGCCGCCCATGACCATGCCGCGTTCCATCATGGTCCTGACGGCGAACTCCAGCTGGCCGTCGTTCATCTGCGGGTTGTCTTTCTTGATCAGCGCATGGGCCGCGGCGCGGTCGCCCGTCAGGTAGTTCTTCCAGCCTTCAAGCGACGCCTTGAGGAAGGCGGCGACCATCTGCGGCTTGTCCTTGAGCGTCTGTTCCATGCAGACCACGGTGTTGGCATAGGGCGGCCAGCCCAGGTCGGCGAACAGGAAGAACGAGGGGTCGATGCCGGTCTGCGATTTCACCGCGTACGGATCGAAAGTCACATAGCCCTGCAGCGCGATGGACTTGTCCTGCACGAAAGGCGCGAGGCTGAAGGCGTAGGGGCGGGCCTGATCCTCCGTGAAGCCGAAGGTGGCCTTGAGCCAGGGCCAGTAGGTATTGCGCGCGCCGGTGCTGATGAGGATGGTGCGGCCCTTGAGTTCCTCGATGCGTCTGGTGTCGGGGTTGGCCGTGAGACCCTGCGGATCCTTCTGGAAGATGGTGGCGATGGTCACCGCCGGGATGCCCTGCTCGCGGATCTTGAGCACCTGCGTGTCCGACGAACCCATGATGCAGTCGGCCTGGCCGGCCGCCATCATCTGCAGCGTGTTGACCTGCGGCCCGCCCATGCGGATCGTCACATCGAGCCCCGCGGCCTTGTACGCACCACTGGCCAGCGCGTGGTAGTAGCCGCCGTGCTCGGCCTGCGCGTACCAGTTGGTCAGGAACGTGAATTTCTGCTGTGCCAGCGCGGAGCCGGCGAAGCCCAGCGCCAGCGCAGCGGCCAGCGGAAAACGGGCGAGACGGATGGGGAACGGCATGGAACGACTCCTGTGTTTGACCAAGGATTTGATCGATCGGTCAAACGCATGAAGCGTGCCAGCCTTGACGGGCCTCAAGCGGGCCGGTCACGGTGAGGGGCAGCGGGAGAACGGTGCATGGCCGCACCGCGGCCGGACGTGGCGCGCGCCTCAGGCGCCGTCGTGGGGCGCGAGGCCGCAGCCGGCCAGCACCAGGTCGGTGACTTCGCGCACGACGGTGTCGCGGTCCATGGGCGACTCGGGGAAGCGGGCCGACATCTGGCGCACCTGCACCGCGTAATACGCGTAGTGGCTGGTCATGGCCCAGATGTTCATGAGCAGCAGGTGCGGATTGCACCGCCGCATGCGGCCTTCGTCCATCCAGCGTTGCAGCGTGGCGGCCAGCCGGCCGGTGACCTCGAACGCGGTCGGCCAGTGCGGGCCCAGATGCGGTGCGCCCGACAGGATCTCCAGGCCGAAGATGCGCGCGAGCTCGGGGTCGTCGAGTGAGGTCCGGATCTTGTCCTCGACGTAACTCGCCAGCACCGCCGCCGGATCGTCGCTGGCGTGATCGAACGACGTGTCCTGCACCCAGCGGTGCACGACCGAGGCGAGCAGTTCCTCGTAGAGCCGCTCCTTGCCCTTGATGTAGTAATGCAGCTGAGGCTTGGTCAGACCGGCGCGCGCAGCGATGTCCTGGGTGGAGGCGCCGCGCAGTCCGTGCTGGCTGAATTCGACGATGGCCGCCTTGCGGATGCGCTCGTCGATGCGCTGGCGCTGCTCGCGCAGCCGCTGCTCGGGGCCGGTGCCCGGCAGCGTGGCCATGGCGGCCATCTCGGCGTCGCTCCAGCCGTCAGACTGGGCTGGCGCGGTGTCGGGCAGGGGCGAGCGGGAACGGGGCATGGAGCGCGCAAGTTTAAACAGCGCCCGTCCTGCGGGCGGGCAGGCTCGTAAAATCACCGGTTTGCGCGCGCCACGCGTGCTTTTCCGATCGCGAAGACGCCGACATGTTGACCTTCCAGCAAATCATCCTGAAGCTGCAGTCCTACTGGGACGCGCAGGGCTGCGCGCTCCTGCAGCCCTACGACATGGAGGTCGGCGCAGGCACGTCGCACACGGCCACGTTCCTGCGTGCCATCGGCCCCGAGCCCTGGAAGGCCGCCTACGTGCAGCCCAGCCGCCGCCCCAAGGACGGCCGCTACGGCGAGAACCCCAACCGGCTGCAGCATTACTACCAGTACCAGGTGGTGCTCAAGCCGGCGCCGGCCAACATCCTCGAGCTGTACCTGGGCTCGCTCGAAGCGCTGGGGTTCGATCTGAAGAAGAACGACATCCGCTTCGTGGAAGACGACTGGGAGAACCCCACGCTGGGCGCCTGGGGCCTGGGCTGGGAAGTCTGGCTCAACGGCATGGAGGTGACGCAGTTCACCTACTTCCAGCAGGTCGGCGGCATCGACTGCAAGCCGGCCACGGGCGAGATCACCTACGGGCTGGAGCGCCTGGCCATGTACCTGCAGGGCGTGGACAACGTCTACAACCTCCAGTGGACCGAGACCATGAGCTATGGCGACGTCTATCTGCAGAACGAGAAGGAACAGTCGGCCTACAACTTCGAGCACAGTGACGCCGATTTCCTGTTCACCGCATTCACGGCGCACGAGAAGCAGGCCAAATACCTGATGGAGCAGCAACTCGCGCTGCCCGCCTACGAACAGGTGCTCAAGGCCGCCCACACCTTCAACCTGCTGGACGCGCGCGGCGCCATCAGCGTGACCGAACGCGCCGCCTACATCGGCCGCATCCGCAACCTCGCGCGTGCCGTGGCGCAGGCCTACTACGAGAGCCGCGAGCGCCTGGGCTTTCCCATGGCGCCGCGCGAATGGGTCGCCGAAATGCAGAAGAAGGCCGCCTGAGGCAGGGAACGGATCGCAAGCACATGACAAGCAAGAATCTCCTGGTCGAACTGTTCGTCGAAGAACTCCCGCCCAAGGCACTGAAAAAGCTCGGCGAGGCGTTCTCGTCCGTGCTGTTCGAGCAACTCAAGGCCCAGGGCCTCACGACGTCCGGCTCGGCCGTGACGCCCTTCGCCTCGCCGCGCCGGCTGGCCGCGCACGTCACCGATGTCGCCGCCCGGGGCGCCGACAAGGCGGTGTCGCAGAAGCTGATGCCCGTCTCGGTGGGACTGGATGCGGCGGGCAACGCCACGCCGGCGCTGCTCAAGAAGCTTGTGGCGCTGGGCGCCGACGTCTCCGATCCGGCATCCGCCGTCGCCGCGCTCAAGCGCGCGCCCGACGGCAAGGCCGAGGCGCTGTTCTACGACAGCACCGTGGCCGGCGCGACGCTGGAGGGCGGCTTGCAGAAGGCGCTGGCCGAAGCCATCGCCCGGCTGCCCATTCCCAAGGTCATGAGCTACCAGCTCGAATCGGGCTGCGAACTGCCGGGCTGGAGCAGCGTGAGCTTCGTGCGCCCCGCACACGGCCTGGTCGCGCTGCACGGCGCCGACGTGGTGCCGGTGCAGGCGCTGGGCCTCGTGGCCGGCAACGCCACGCACGGCCACCGCTTCGAGGCGAAGGTCGATCCCGTGGTGCTGAAAGACGCCGACAGCTACGCCCGGCAGCTGCGCGAAGAAGGCGCGGTGATCGCCGGCTTCGACGCGCGCCGTGCCGAGATCGCCCGCCAGCTCGCCGATGCCGCCGCCCGGGTGGGCAACGGCGCCAGGCCCATCGAGGACGATGCGCTGCTCGACGAAGTGACCGCGCTGGTCGAGCGGCCCAACGTGCTGGTGTGCGAGTTCGAATCGCAGTTCCTGGGCGTGCCCCAGGAATGCCTCATCCTCACGATGAAGGCCAACCAGAAGTACTTCCCGCTGCTCGATGCGGCGGGCAAGCTGACCAACCGCTTCCTCGTGGTGAGCAACATCAGCCCGCAGGACGCCAGCGCCGTCACCGGCGGCAACGAGCGCGTGGTGCGCCCGCGCCTGGCCGACGCCAAGTTCTTCTTCGACCAGGACCGCAAGAAGACGCTGGCCTCGCGCGTCGAGGGCCTGGGCAAGGTGGTCTATCACAACAAGCTGGGCACGCAGGGGCAGCGGGTCGAGCGCGTGAAGGCGATCGCCAGGGCCATCGCCAGCAAGCTCGATCCGCAGCTGGTGGCGAACGTGCAGTTCGCCGCCGAGTACGCCAAGGCCGACCTGCTGACCGACATGGTGGGCGAGTTTCCTGAGCTGCAGGGCACCATGGGCCGCTACTACGCCCAGCACGACGGGCTGCCGGCCGACGTGGCCGACGCCATCGAGGACCACTACAAGCCGCGCTTCGCGGGCGACACGCTGCCGCGCGGCGATGTCGGTGTCGTCGTGGCGCTGGCGGACAAACTCGAGACGCTGGTGGGCATGTTCGGCATCGGCAACCTGCCCACGGGCGACAAGGATCCGTTCGCGCTGCGTCGCCATGCGCTGGGCGTGGTGCGCATGCTGATCGAGCGCGATCTGCCGCTGCATTTCCACGAGCTCACCCGACTGGCGTTCGGCGTCTTTCCCGCAGGCCTGCTGCAGGACAAGGCGGTCGAGCTCGACGAGTTCCTGGTCGAGCGCCTCAAGGGGTACCTGCGTGACGGCGGCTATTCCGCCGCAGAAGTCGACGCCGCCATCCATGCGCAGAAGCTGGGGCGCTGGTCCACCATTCCGAGGCGCCTCGAAGCCGTGCGCGCCTTCGCCGCGCTGCCCGAGGCGCCGGCCCTGGCCGCGGCCAACAAGCGCGTGTCCAACATCCTCAAGAAGGCCGGCGACGTCGACGCGCACGTGAGCCCGGTGCTGCTGCAGGAGCCGGCCGAACAGGCGCTCTACGCAGCACTGCAAGCCAGCGTCCCTGCGGCCGACGCGAAGTTCGAATCCGGCGACTACACGGCTTCGCTGCAGTCGCTGGCCGCGCTCCGGACGCCGGTCGATGCGTTCTTCGACGGCGTCATGGTCAATGCCGAGCAGGACGACCTGCGCCTGAACCGCCTGGGCCTGCTCAAGACCCTGCACGTGGCGATGAACCGCGTGGCCGACCTGTCGCGACTCGCCGCATGACGCGCCACGGCCGCTTCCAAGATGAGCCCTGCCACGCGGCCGGGGCGCGAAGGGCGGCCCATGCCTGATCGGCAAGCGGTGAAGCTCGTCATCCTGGATCGCGATGGCACGATCAATCAGGACAGCGACGAGTTCGTCAAGTCGCCGGAGGAGTGGATCCCGCTGCCCGGCGCGCTCGAGGCCATCGCGCGGCTGAACCATGCGGGCTGGCAGGTGGTGATCGCCTCCAACCAGTCGGGGCTGGGGCGCGGGCTGTTCGATGTCGCGGCGCTCAACGCCATGCATGCCCGCATGTACAAGCTGCTGGCCACGGCGGGCGGCCGCGTCGAAGCCGTCTTCTACTGCCCCCACGCGCCCGAAGAGGGTTGCGAATGCCGCAAGCCCAAGCCCGGCCTGTTCGTGCAGATCGGCGAGCGCTTCGGCGTGGACCTGACCGGCGTGCCCGCGGCTGGCGACAGCGTGCGCGACCTGCAGGCCGGTGCCGCCGCCGGCTGCGAGCCTCACCTGATCCTCACCGGCAAGGGCGTGGCCTGGCGCAACGTGCCGCTGTCGCCCGACTTCCCGGCCGGCACGCTGGTGCACGAAGACCTCGCCAGCTTCGCCCGCTACCTGATCGCGCGGGAGGAGCGCCGCGCGCGCCTCGCCCCGCCGCGCGCCGACGCCTGAACCCGCGCCGTTGCCGGCCGGGCCGGTGACGCACCAATCCCTACCCTCTCCACCGCGAACACAATCTCCATGGCCCTGCTGCGCTCCATCCTCCATCTGCTGGTCATGCTGGTGACCGTCGTGCCGTACGCGATCGCCATCCTCGTCGCCTGCCTGTTCGTGCGCGGGGAGCCGCTCTATCGCATCGCGCGCGCCTGGCTGGTGCTGGTGATGAATGCGCTTCGCCTCATCTGCGGCGTGCGCACACGTGTGAGCGGCATGGAAAACCTGCCGCAAGGCAACAGCAGCGCGGCGATCCTGCTGGTCAAGCACCAGTCCACGCTCGAGACCTTCCTCATGCCGACACTGATGCCGCACCCGCTGGCCTACGTGTTCAAGAAGGAACTGCTCTACATCCCGTTCTTCGGCTGGGCCATCGGCCGGCTGGACATGATCCACATCGACCGCAGCCAGCGCACGCAGGCCTTCAACAAGGTGGTGGAGCAGGGCCGCCGGCTGCTGGCGCAGGGCACCTGGATCATCATGTTTCCCGAAGGCACGCGCATTCCGCGCGGTCAGGTTGGCAACTACAAGACCGGCGGCACGCGCCTGGCCGTGGCCACCGGTGCACCCGTGGTGCCGATCGCCGTGAGCTCGGCCAAATGCTGGCCGCGCAAGGCCTTCATCAAGTACCCGGGCGTGGTCGACGTCTCCATCGGGCAGCCCATTCCGAGCGCCGGGCGCGATCCCGAAGAGCTGATGCGCGAGGTGCAGGACTGGATCGAGGCCGAGATGCGTCGCCTCGATCCCGAAGCCTACGCGGGCGAGCGCCGCGCCGGGGGCTGAGCCGCCTGGCCGATCCGGCATCCACCATGCAGCGGTTCATCCAGTTGGTGCTGGACGGCTTCGACCTCCGTGCCGAACCGAAGCCGCCGGCCGCTGTAGCCGTCCCACCTGCGGTGCCGTTGCCCGAAGCCGCCGTGCCGGCCGTACCCGCCCAGCCGCTGGCCGACGTGCTGGCGCCTGCCCGCTTCACGCATCCGCGCGCCACGCGGCGCACCGTGCTGCAGGGCACGCACGTCGAGTATGAATTCCGGCGCGGGCGCCGCCGCACCATCGGTTTCGCCATCGGCGTGGAAGGGCTCGTGGTCAGCGCGCCGCGCTGGGTCGCGCTGGGCGACGTGGAGGCGGCACTGCAGGAAAAAGCGGGCTGGATCGTGCGCAAGCTCGGCGAGCAGCGCGAGCGCCACCAGCGCGCCGAGGCGGGCCGCATCGACTGGCGCGACGGCGCGACGCTGCCGTTCATGGGGGAGACCGTGGTGCTCGCGCTCGATTCCCGGCAGGCCGCGCGTGGCGGCGCCGTGCTCGATACGGCGGCCGATGCGCCGCCCGGTGCGCCTCGCCTCACGCTGCGCCTGTCCTTGCCGCAGCAGGCCGAGCCCGCGCAGATCCGCGATGCCGCGCAGGCCTGGCTGATGCGCCAGGCCCGCCGCGTGTTCATCGAGCGGCTCGACCATTTCGCGCCGTTGCTGGGCGTGAAGTGGCACAAGCTGGCGCTGTCGAGTGCGAGCACGCGATGGGGAAGCGCCAGCGCCGATGGCTCGATCCGGCTCAACTGGCGGCTGATCCATTTCCGCCTGCCGGTGATCGACTACGTGGTGGCGCACGAGCTGAGTCACCTGCGCGTGATGGACCACAGCCCGCGCTTCTGGGACACCGTGCGCACCGTGGTGCCCGATTACGAGGTGCTCAGAGGCCAGCTCAGGGACGAAGCGGTCCCCCTGCTGTGAGGTCCTGCGGCTTGCCTGAAATTCGAGGAAATTGCGAATGCTGGTGCAAATTTGATAAATCTGATAAATTCGCCAAAACCCTGAAAGGCTGCTGAGGACGCGCATGAAGGAAAAAACCATTCTGGTCGTCGAGGACAACCCCGACCACCTCGAACTCACCCTGCTGACGCTGCAGGAGAACGGCATCCGCAACCAGATTGCGGTTGCCCACGATGGGGTCGAGGCACTGGATTACCTGTTCGGCGAAGGCAAGCACGCGGGCCGCGACGTCACGGTGCAGCCTGAAGTGGTGCTGCTCGACCTGAAGTTGCCCAAGCTCACGGGTCTCGAGGTGCTGCAGCGCATGCGCGCAGATCCGCGCACGGCCTTCGTGCCGGTGGTCATGCTCACCTCGTCCAGCGAGGAAGAAGACATCATCGCCAGCTACAGGAACGGGGCCAACAGCTTCGTGCGCAAGCCCGTCGATTTCGGTGAGTTCACCGACAAGCTGCGCCAGGTGAAGGTGTACTGGCTGCTCGTCAACGAAAGCCGTCCGCCGCGCTGAAGCGCGCCGCGACCCGCTGCCGACCGTTTCCTCCGTGTGAAGCTGCATCGCAAGCTGCAGGCGCGCCTGGCGCTGCTCGTCCTGGTGGCCGTGCTGCCGCTGGTGGCGTTCTCCATCGTCACCTCGCTGCGCGACGCGCGTCGGGCGCTGGACGCTTCGCGCGCCGGCCTCGAGTTATCTGTGTCGCTCGCAGCCAGCAGCCTGGCGGGCGTCTCCGACGCGGCGCGCGGCCTGCTCACAGCCGTGGCCAGTTCGGCCGAACTGCGCGAAGGCGATACGCGGCGCTGCGAGAACTACCTCGCGCACGTGGTCGAGCGCTTTCCCCACTATGCCGACGTCGGCCTGGTGGGCCTCGACGGCGTGATCCGCTGCAGCGGCCGTGCACGCGCGGCCATCGGCCTGAATGTTGGCGACCGTCTCTACTTCCGCGAAGCGCTGGTGCATGACGACTTCGCTGTGGGCGAATACATGCAGGGGCGCGTGAGTGGTGTGAAGGCGCTGGGCTTCGGCCTGCCGCAGCGCGATGCCCAGGGAGTGCCCACCGGTGTGATCTACCTGTCGCTCGATCTCGCCGGGCTGGCCGAACGGCTGACCGACGTCCGGCTGCCGCCGGGGGCACGCCTCACGGTGGTCGATCGCCATGGCACCGTTCTGGCTGCACAGGCGGGGGAATCGATCGAGGTCGGCGAGACGGTACGCGCCGAGGTGATGCGCCGCGCCGTGCAGCAAGGCGAGGCCGGCGTAGTCGAGGGAGTGGATCCGGGCGGGCAGGAGCGCATCTACGCGTTCGCGCCAGCGGCTGGCGAGGCAGGCTCGCGGCTCATGGCCTCGATCAGCCTGGACCGCGCGCAGGTGGTGGGTCCGAGCATGCGTGCGCTCTACACCGAAGTGCTGCTGCTCCTGCTGCTCACTGCACTGGGTGCGGGCCTGGCCTGGCGGCTGGGCGGCCGGGCGCTGACGCGGCCGGTGCGCCGCATCCTGGATACCGCGGACCGTGTGGCTGCCGGCGCGCTCACCGAGCGCGTGGGCACGTTCGATGGCGCCACGGCGGACGAGCTGGTGCGCGTGGGTGCCGCCCTCGACCACATGGCCGATGCCTTGCAACAGCGGCAGGAAGCACTGCAGGACGAGTTGCGGCGCAGCCACCAGGCGCAGGCCACGCAGGCGCTGGTCTTCAACAGCATGCACGAAGGCCTGTGGGCGGCCGATCTCCAGGGCAACCTGCTGCTCTACAACGCCACCGCCGCCAGCATCTTCCCGATCGTCGCCAACATGGGCGAGCCGAAGGCCTGGACGGCGAAGTTCGGCCTGTTCGTCCCTGATTCCCAGCGCGAGCTCGAGTTGGAAGAGCAGCCGCTGCATCGCGCCATGCAGGGCGAATCGGGTCAGGCCGACATCGCCGTGCGCAACGACCTCGTGCCCGGCGGATGCGTGCTGCGCTGCAGCTATCGCCCGCTCACCGGCGCGGGCGGAGAACTGATTGGCGGACTGGTCGTCTTCAGCGACATCACCGAACTGCGCAAGGCCGAGATGCAGGAAGCGCGCATCTATGCCCGCCTGCGCGAGACGCAGCGCCGCCTGGTGGATGCCCTGCGCGTGGGCCGCATCGGCAACTGGGAGCAGGACTTGCGCACCGGTGAAAGCTGGTGGTCCGACGAGGTCTATGAAATGTTCGGCCTCACGCGCGCCGATGCGCGCGAAGGCGACGCCGCGCTGCTGGCGCGCCTCCATCCCGACGACGTCGAGGCTTTCACGGAGCATCGCCGTACCGCGGCCCGGCGCGAGGGCACGGTGGACATCGAGTTCCGCGTGCAGATGCCCGACGGCTCGGTGCGCTGGATGCTCAAGCGCGGCCAGGTGTACCGCGGCGCGGGCGGCGAGGCCGTCAAGCGCTCGGGCGTAATCCAGGACATCACGCAGCGCAAGAAGTCGCAGGCCGAACTGCTGCTGCTGCGCAACGCCGTGGAGCACATCAACGACATCGTGGTCATCGCGCGCGTGGAGCCCGCGCGCGGCGATGACGGGCACGAGGCGCCGGCGGCACGTGTGCTCTACGCCAACCCGGCCTTCGAGCGGCTCACCGGTCATTCGTCGGACGCCGTCACCGGCCAGCCGATGCCGTGGCTGGATGGTGCCGGCACCTGCCCGCAGGCGCGCGCGCACCTGGAGGCCGCCGTCAACGGCCGGCAGGCGGTACGCCAGGAACTGCTGGCCTACACGCGTGCCGGTGCCGAGATCTGGCTGGAGTTCGACGTCGTTCCCTTCGGCGACCAGCAGGCGGGGGCGGGCGACCTGATCCTGGTGGGCCGCGACATCACCGACCGCAAGCGCGCCGAAACGGCCCTCGCCGAAAGCGAGGAGCGCCTGCAGGCGCTCTTCGAGCACGGCCCGATGCCGATGTGGGTGTTCGAGGAGAACACGGGCCGCCTGCTGGCCGTCAACAATGCCGTGCTGCAGCAATATGGCTACAGCCGCGAGGAGATGGTGGGCCTCACGCTGATGGACATGCGGCCCGAACGCGACCGGGAGCGCATGGAACGCCGCATCCGCGAGGGCTACCAGGGCGTGGCGGAAGGCTGGACGCACCGCCGCCGCGACGGCAGCGAGTTCCCGGTGGACGTGATGTCCAACCCGGTGCGCTATGGCGGCATCGATGCGCGCTTCGCCGTCATCCACGACATCACCGGACGCGTGCAGGCCGAACAGAACCTGCAGGAGCACCTGTTCACGTTGCAGCGCGCCACCGATGCCACCCAGATGGTGCTGTCGCACCAGACCTTGCAGGGCACCCTCCATGAAGTCGTCGAGCAGGCCCGTGCGGTGATCCGCGCGCATCAGTGCGTGATCAGCCTGGTGCACGGCGGCGACTGGGCCCATGCGGTGCATGCCACCTCGATGTCCGATCGCTACGACGACTGGCGCGGCCATTCGTACGAGCCGCCCGACGGTGGCATCCACGACGTGGTGCGCGAGACCAACCGGCCGCTGCGGCTGTCCGACGCGGCGCTGCGCGCCCATCCGCGCTGGCCGTCCGGACTGGAAGGCGTGGCGCACCCGCCAATGCGGGCCTGGCTTGGCGTGCCGCTGACCAACCGGCGCGGCGAGAACATCGGTGTGCTTCAACTCACCGACAAGTACGAGGGCGAGTTCTCGCTGCAGGACGAGTACGTGGCGATGGAAATGGCACAGCTCGCTTCGATCGCGCTGGAAAACGTGACGCTGCTCGAGGAAGTGCGCGCGCTCAACAGCGGACTGGAGCGCAAGGTGCACGAGCGCACGCTGGAGCTGATGCGCGAGCAGGCGCGCTACCGCGCCGTCACCGACCAGGCGCCGCAGATCATCTGGAGCTACGAGTCGGGCAAGGGCGTCACCTACTTCAACCGCAACTGGTACGAGCTGGTGGGGGGCACGTCGGACTACTGGCTCGGGGGCAACCGCTGGGTGGATGTGATCCATCCCGAAGACCGCGACAACTCCCTGGCCAACTGGGTGGTGGCGCGCCAGACCCGCACGGTCTACAAGGGCGAGCGCCGCATCCGCGACAAGTTCGGCCGCTACCACATCATGTCGTACCGCGGCGCGCCGGTGTACGACGACGCCGGCCGCGTGATCTGCTGGGTCGGCATCGACACAGACATCACCGAATCCAAGATGGTCGAGGCGCAGCTGCGCGAATCCAACCGCGAGCTCGAGGCGTTCTCGTACTCCGTCTCGCACGACCTGCGCTCTCCGCTCAACACCATCCACGGTTTCTCCAAGCTGCTGGCGCGGGAGATCCAGCCCGCGGAGGGATCGCGCGTGCCGCATTACCTGGAGCGCATCCAGGCGGCCACCGGCTACATGGGTCAGCTGATCGAAGACCTGTTGTCGCTGGCCCAGGTCTCCCGTGCCAATCTGCGCAACGAGGCCGTCGACCTGTCGGAAGTCGCGCGCGGCATCCTCGACCGGCTGCAGCAGAACGAGCCGCACCGCTCGGTGCGCGTTCATGTGCAGGGCGGGCTGATCGGCTGGGGCGACGTGCGCCTGTTGCGCGTGATGCTGGAGAACCTGCTGGCCAACGCATGGAAGTTCACCTCGCAGACGGCCGATGCCAGCATCGAGGTCGGCGTGGAGGACGAAGGCGTCTTCTTCGTGCGCGACAACGGCGCCGGCTTCGACATGACCTACGCAGACAAGTTGTTCGGCGTGTTCCACCGGCTGCATGCCGCGACCGAGTTCCCGGGGACGGGCATCGGCCTGGCCACGGTGCACCGTATCGTCACGCGCCACCAGGGCCGCGTCTGGGCCGATGCCCGGCCAGGCCAGGGCGCGACGTTCCGCTTCGTGCTCGGCACGGTCCCCTCGGCGGCGTTGGCCGATGAGGTGATGGCGGTCCACCCGCCGGGAAACCCCTGATATCGTTTCATTTTGATGAAACTGATGAATTCGATAAAATTGCTGGCAGAAACCGATAAAACATGAGCACGCCACCGTCTTTCGCCCCGTCCCAGCAGGATTCGACGCTGTCCGTCGAAACCATCGGCGAGGACAGTTACTGCGGCACCTCGTACGCCGCCAAGCTGCTGGGCATGTCGGTCGCCACCGTGCAGGCGCTGGTCGAGAAAGGCGAGATCGAAGCCTGGAAGACCCGTGGCGGCCACCGGCGCATCTCGATGCGCTCGATCAACCAGTACATCCGCGACAACCAGCCCACCTCCCAGTTCGCCGACAGCGAGCCCACGCGCACCCTGTCGGTGCTGGTGGTGGAGGATGACGAGAACTCGCGCGAACTGCTCAAGGCCTGTTTCGAGGAATGGGGCCTCGACGTCGACCTGTCGCTCATGGGTTCGGCCCTGGAAGCGCTGGTGGACATCGCCACCTTGCGTCCCGACCTGCTCATCACCGACCTGGACATGCCCGGTGTCGACGGCGTGGAAATGCTCAAGGTGCTGCGCCGCAACCCGCTGCTGTCCAACATGCAGGTGCTGGTCATCACCGGCATGCAGGAAGACGCCGTGACGGCGCGCGGCGGTCTGCCGCCGGGCACACTGTTCCGCCAGAAGCCGGTGAACTTCGACTGGCTGCACGGCTACGTGACGGCGCTTCTCAACGCGCTGCGTGCGGCGCGCGGAGCCTGAGGTGGCCGCGCCGGCGCCAGACCTGGGCGACCTGTCATCCGAAGGCATCCTCGTGCTGGATGCCGCCGGCACGGTGCTGCGAGCCAACCGCCGCGCGCACGAACTCATGCGCGGCCTGCTGGTACCGCTGGAGGGCGCGGCCTTCTGGGACACGCTGCCCGAGGATGTGGCCGAAGAGCACCATGCCCATGCGCGGCGCGCGCTGCAGTCGGGACGGGCCTACACCTTCCTGGATCGCGATGAGTTCGCTGCCCGCTGGATCGAATACGCCATCAGCCAGAACGGCGAGCTCACGGTGGTGCACCTGCGCAACGTCAGTGAACGCCATCGGCTCATGGGCCTGCTGCGCGACAGCGAGCGGCGCGGCCAGGGGTTGTTCGAGTCCAACCCCAACATCATGTGGGTGGTCGACATCGCCACGCTCGACGTACTGGCGGCCAACCGCGCGGCGGTCAGGTTCTACGGCTACTCGCAATCCGAATTCCTGGCCATGACGGCCAACAAGCTCTACCCCAGCAGCGACGAGCGCGACCTGCGCCAGTCACTGCCTGCTCTGGAGGCGCATCCGCAGGGCGCGGGGGCCATGCGCCTGTGCAAGCACCGCAAGCGCGATGGACAGGTGCAGATGGTGGAAGTGTCCGGCCTGTCCATCGAGTGGTCGGGCAAGCGCGCCGTGCTGGTGACCGTGGCCGACGTGACCACGCGCTACCTGGCCGATGCCCAGTTGCGGCAGGAGAACACCGAACTGGAGCAGCGCGTGCGCGAGCGCACGCAGGCGCTGCAGGATTCGCTCCGCGAGCTGGGCTCGCTGCAATACGCCATGTCGCACGACATGCAGTCGCCGCTGCATGCGGTGGACGGATTCACCAAGGTGCTGGCCAGCCAGTTCGGCGACAGGCTCGGCGAGCAGGGTCTGCACTATCTGGGCCGAATCGAGGCGGCCACGGGCAAGATGGCCCGGCTGATCGAAGACCTGCGCCTGCTCTCGCGCGTGTCGCGGCTGACCATGAATCCGGCCACGGTCGATGTCACGCCGCTGGCGGTGTCCATCGTCGAGAGCCTGCGCCAGCGCGACAAGGGGCGCGACGTGGCACTGGAGATCGAGCCGTCGATCCGCGTGCACGCCGACCCCGAACTGCTGACCACGGCGCTGATGGCGCTGATCGACAACGCCTGGAAGTTCACGTCCAAGAAAGAGCAGGGCTGGATCAAGGTCGGCCTGGCGCTGGGACGCCGGCCGCGTGAGTCGGTGCTCTACGTGTCCGATAACGGCGCCGGCTACGACCCCGCCTATGCCGGCAAGCTGTTCACGGCCTTCCAGCGGCTGCACTCCTCGGCCGACTTTCCCGGCGCCGGCCTGGGCCTGGCCATCGTGCAGCGCGTGGTGTCGCGCCACGGCGGGAATGTGTGGGGCGAGTCCACGCCGATGTCCGGCGCCACGTTCTACATCTCGCTGCCCCGGCCGGATGCCGCGCAGTCCGTGCCGGACGACACGCTCGTGCGGCAGGTGCAGATTCAGGCAGCGAACCGGTAGACCCCGTCGGGCCCGCGCGTGCGGCGCAACTGGCCCGCGAACCACAGCGCATGCAGGTGCGCGATGGCCTCGCCCATCGCGAAGGTGGTCTGGTGCAGGTCGAGCTTGCGGTGGAACAGCAGCGGCAGGATGTCGGCCGCGCTGTGCGGCCGCGTGGCGCAGGCCTGCAGCACCTCGGCCAGCCGGTCGCGGTGGTGCGCGTGTAACTGGCGGATGCGCGCATGCAGGCCGCGGAACGGCTTGCCGTGCGAGGGCAAGGTCAGCGTATCGGCCGCCAGGAGCGCAAAGCGGTCGACAGACGCGAGGAACTGCTTGAGCGCATCGGCCTCGGGCTCGGTGTCGTACACACTCACGTTGGTCGAGATGCGCGGCAGCATCATGTCGCCGCCGATCAGAAGGCCGTCCTGCGCGCAATGCAGCGCGATGTGCTCGGGTGCATGGCCGTAGCCCGAGATGCAGGTCCAGGACCGCCCGCCGATGTCGATCACGTCGCCGTCCTGCATGCGCCGGTAGGCCGGCGGCAGCGAGGGCACCATGCTCGCGTAGTAGCCCGTGCGCTCGCGCACCTTGGCGACGGCCCCCGGCTCGGTCAGTCCGTGCGTGGCGAAGAAGTCGGCGGCGCGGTGGCCGCCATTGCCGGTGGTGCTGAGGATGGCCACGGCGGCGGAGTAGTAGTCGGTGGCGCTGATCCACAGCCGGCATTCGTGCGCGGGAGTGCTCCAGCGCTCGCACAGCCAACTGGCCAGGCCCAGGTGGTCCGGATGCATGTGCGTGACGATCACGCGAAGCACCGGCAGGCCCTGCAGTTCATCCTCGAAGATCTGTTGCCACTGGGCGCGCGCCTCGTCGCGCGCGATGCAGCAGTCCACCACCGTCCAGCCGTCGCGGCCATCCAGGTGGTCGCGCAGCAGCCACAGGTTGATGTGGTCGAGCGCGAACGGCAGCGCCATGCGGATCCAGCGCACGCCGGGCACCAGCTCCAGCGTGGTGCCGGGCGCGGGCAGCGTATCGCCCCAGGGGTAGTCGAGTTCCTGTTCGAGTGCGTTCATGCAGAGGGCTTCGCGAGATTGACGTTTACGTCAACGTAAGATGTAATCCGTCTATTGTAGGCAGCCAGCGCACTGGATGCTGTCGCCCCGGATTCACCCTTCGCGCCCGCATGGCCACCCCCGTCACCTACACCATCAGCGATCTGGCCCGCGAGTTCGACCTGACCACCCGCGCCATCCGTTTCTATGAAGACATGGGCCTGCTGTCGCCGCGCCGCGAAGGGCCGGGCGGGCGCAACCGCATCTACACGGCGCGCGACCGCACACGGCTCAAGCTCACGCTGCGCGCCAAGCGCCTGGGCCTGTCGCTGAGCGAGGCGCGCGACATCATCGACACCTACGACAGCCCGCGCGATACCGTGCCGCAGTTGCGCAAGTTCCTGCAGGTGCTGTCGGCCCACCGTGTCCAGATCGAGGAACAGATGGCCGAGATCCAGGCCAACCTCGACGAGGTGCGCGCCCACGAGAAGGAAGCGCGCGCCCTGCTGGCCAAGGCAGAGCGCACGCGTTGACGACTGCCACCGGAGACCACCAATGCCGACGCCCACCTTCCAGCCCCAGGCCGCCGACTGGCTGCAGCGCGTGCACGAGAGCTTCGAGCGTCAGGCGGCCATGCGCACGCTGGGCGCGCAACTCGCGTCGGTGCAGCCCGGCGAGGTGACGATCGAGCTCGACTGGGCTCCGGCCCTCACGCAGCAGCACGGCTTTCTGCATGCGGGCATGGTGGCCACGGCGCTGGACTCTGCCTGCGGCTACGCCGGCTTCTCGCTGATGCCGGCCGATGCGGCGGTGCTCACCATCGAATTCAAGATCAACCTGCTCGCGCCCGCGCGCGGCGAGCGCTTCCGCATGACCGGCACCGTGATCAAGCCCGGCCGCACCGTGACGGTGTGCGAGGGCCGCGCCATCGCCTTCGACGGCGGCCGCGAAAAGCTGGTCGCCACCATGAGCTGCACCTTGATGGCCGTCACGGGCCGCGAAGGCGTGCAGGGCTGAACGCACGAATACCGGACATTCCAGGAGACATACCGCATGAGCACGAACCTTCCAGGCCTGAACTTCCAGCTCGGAGACGACATCGACGCCCTGCGCGATGCCGTGCGCGACTTCGCCGCCGCCGAGATCGCGCCGCGCGCCGCGGAGATCGACCGTACCGACCAGTTCCCGATGGACCTCTGGCGCAAGATGGGCGATCTGGGCGTGCTGGGCATCACCGTGTCCGAGGAATACGGCGGCGCCGACATGGGTTACCTCGCGCACATGGTGGCCATGGAGGAGATCAGCCGCGCCAGTGCATCGGTGGGCCTCTCTTACGGCGCGCACAGCAACCTGTGCGTCAACCAGATCAAGCGCAACGGCAGCGAGG
>VFQN01000984.1_pt1 | contig 50203 bp, 45 predicted proteins | sample 3512371 | NCBI WGS metagenome assembly VFQN01 (sample SAMN10412370, study PRJNA504923) | tailings metagenome | isolation source: Replicate 2 from Balatoc abandoned mine | place: Philippines: Itogon, Benguet | collected 2017-08-28
CAACTATATTTCTAGAATTCTAGAAATACCTTCATGTCGCCGAGGCGCGAACCTTGTCGGCCGCACCGGGCAACAGGAAGGTGATGGCCCAGCAGGCCAGCAGCATCGCCGCCGAACCGCCGAGGCAGAAGCCGATGCCGCCCCACTGGTAGAAGACCCCGGAGAGGAGCGTACCGGCGAGGCGGCCGCAGGCATTGGCGGCGTAGTAGAAGCCCACGTCCTCGGCCGCCTTCTCCGATCCGGCATAGGCCAGGATCAGGTACGAGTGCAGCGAGGAGTTGACGGCGAACGGCAGGGCGAACACCGCCAGCCCCACCACCACGACGAGATCGGGGCGCAGGTCCGGTTGAGTGTTCAGGACGAGCGCGATCGCGAGCGGCACGGCAAGCAGCAGGCCCGCCCAGAGGCGCGCGCCCGGCACTTCGCGGCTCAGCCCGTCGGCGCTGCGCGGCACCAGCGCCGGGGCGACGGCCTGCAGCCCGCCATAGGCGATCGTCCAGGCGGCGAGGAATGCGCCCACCTCCACGAACCGCCATCCGGAGGCGTAGAGGAACACCGGCAGGCCGACGACGAACCAGACGTCGCGCGCCCCGAACATGAATACGCGCGCCGCGGCGAGAAGATTGACGCCCGCCGACTTCGCGAACAGCTCGCGCATGGTCTTCGACGCCTTGGCCTTGCCGAGATCGCGCGGCAGCAGGAGCAGACCTGCCAGCAGCACGACGAGCAGCAGCCCAGCCATCAGCCAGAGCGCCGCCCGGAAGCCGACCGCCTCGAGCAGCAGGCCGCCCACGAAGAAGCCCACGCCCTTCATGGCGTTCTTCGAACCGGTGAACCAGGCCACCCACTTGAAGAGACGACCGCTCCCCTCACCCGCCGTCGCCTTGATGGCCGACTTGGAGGCCGTCTTGGTGAAGTCCTTGGCGAGGCCGGCCAGGCCCTGCGCCGCGACGACCCAGGTGACGGAGAGCACGGCACTCCACGCCGGGTCGAGCGCCGAGAGCAGGAACAGACTCGCGATCTGCAGCAGCTGGCCGGTCATCATCATGCGCGGGATGCCGAAGCGCGTGGCCAGCCAGCCGCCGGCGAGGTTGGCCACGATGCCGGCGAACTCGTAGAGCAGGAACAGGAAGGCGAGCGTGAACGGCGAGTAGCCCAGCTGGAAGAAGTGCAGCAGCACGAGCATGCGCAACGCGCCATCGACCAGGGTGAATCCCCAGTACGAGGCGGTGACGATCAGATAGTCGCGCGCCTTGGTTCCCATCGAGCTGCCTCTCTCACGAGCCCGCTTCGATCACCATCCGGGCGAGATCGACCATGCGGCAGACATAGCCGACCTCGTTGTCGTACCAGGCATAGACCTTGAGCAGCGTGCCGTCGGTCACCATGGTGCTCGGCCCGTCGACGATCGAGCTGCGCGTGTCGTCGCAATAGTCCGCCGACACCAGGGGCCGCGTCTCGTAGCCCAGGATGCCGGCCAGCGGCCCCGCGGCCGCGGACTGGAACAGCTCGTTGACCTCGGCCTCCGTGGTGGTGCGCTCCAGTTCGAACACGCAGTCGGTGAGGCTGGCGTTGAGGACCGGCGCGCGGACGGCATGGCCGTTCAGCTTGCCCTTGAGTTCGGGATAGATGACCGTGATCGCCGTGGCGCTGCCGGTCGTCGTCGGCTGCAGCGACAGCATGGCCGAGCGCGCGCGGCGAAGATCCTTGTGCGGCGCGTCGACGACGACGTTGGTATTGGTCGGGGCATGGATCGTCGTGATCTGGCCGTGCCGGATGCCGATGGACTCGTGCACCACCTTGACCACGGGGGCGAGGCAGTTGGTGGTGCAGGAGGCGGCCGTCAGGAGGTGATGGCGGGCCGGCTCGTAGAGATGGTCGTTGACCCCCAGGACGAGGTTCAGCGCCCGATCGTCCTTCACCGGCGCCGCGACGATGACCTTCTTCACGCCGCGATCGAAGTACGCCTGGAGCTGCTCCGGTTTCAGGAACTTGCCGGTGCATTCGAGCACCATCTCGCAGCCGAGGTCACCCCAGGCGACGTCTCCGGGCGAAGCGGCGGCGCTGAAGCCCAGATAGGTGCCGCCGACCGCCAGGCCGCGCTCGCCGTCGACCTCGAAGGAGGTGTGCCAGCGCCCGTGCATGCTGTCGAATTCGAGGAGATGCGCGGTGGCCGCCGCGCCGCCCTTGATCTCGTTGACGTGGATGACCTCGAGGCGGTTGTCGCGCCGCGGATCGTCCAGCGGGCGCGGCATCCCGCCGAACGCCGCCCGCAGGGCGAGGCGCCCCATGCGCCCCATGCCGTTGATTCCGACCTTCATTTCCTGTCTGCCTTACGCCGGGGCGTGGGCGGAGTCGCCGATCTCGTCGAGACGCTTCTTGAGCGCCATCCGGTCGAGCGACGCATAGGGAAGGTTGACGAAGATCTCGAGGCGCCGGCGGATCATGCCGTAGAGTTCGTTGATCATCGTGGCGCGTTCCACGTCGGAGCCCATGAACTTGGCGGGATCGGGCAGCGGCCATGCGCCTGTCACGGGCCGCTCGCCGAAGTCCGGACACTGCTGGCCCTGCAGCACGTCGCAGAGCGTGATGACGAAATCCATGCGCGGGGCGTTCGGTCCGGTGAACTCGTCCCACGACTTGCAGCGCAAGCCCTGGACGTCGTGACCGAGGGCGCGGAGCTTGGCCAGCACCTCCGGCATCGGCTGTCCCGCCGGATCGGAGCCTGCGGAATAGGCGTTGAACTTGCCCTTCCCGACCTGCTCGAGGATCGCCTCGGCCATGATCGAACGGGCGGAATTGTGCGTGCACAGGAACAGGACGTTGAAGGCGGGGGTCATGTGAACCTCGGGTCGATCGTCGGGCAGGAGTCGCGCCAGGTCGCCGCAGAGGTCCGGTCGTCCGCCACAGCACGTCTCCGTCAGGAAGCTGAAGAGCGCGCGCAAACCGGCAAATCGCACCGCGTAGATGATGTTGCGGCCCTGCCGGGTGGACTGGACGAGGCCGGACTGTTCGAGAGCGGCCAGATGGAACGACAGCGTCGAGGGCAGCTGCCCCAGTGCGCTGGCGATTTCGCCGGCTGCCATGCCGGAAGCGCCCCTGGTCGCCAGGAGCCGCATCAGGTTGAGGCGGGTTTCCTGGGAAAGGGCACTGAATCCGGCAGCGACGTCCGACGCTTCCATAGTTCTCGAATAATCCAAAAATGTGACATACGTATTACCCACTTCGCCTTCATGAGTCGATGGCGAGCCCCGACAGATCGATCCGGAGACGGCCCAGATGTCCCTATTCGAGCGTTACCTGACCCTGTGGGTCGCCCTGTGCATCGTCGTCGGAATCGTGCTGGGGCATTTCTTCCCCGTCCTCTTCCATGCCGTCGGGGCGGCGGAGGTGGCCCATGTCAACCTGCCGGTGGCGGCATTGATCTGGCTGATGATCATCCCGATGCTGATCAAGGTCGACTTCGCCGCCATCGCCGAGGTGCGACGGCACTGGCGGGGCATCGGCGTCACGCTGTTCATCAACTGGGCGGTGAAGCCCTTCTCGATGGCCGCCCTCGGATGGCTTTTCATCGGCTGGCTGTTCAGGCCGTGGCTGCCGGCCGACCAGATCGACAGCTACATCGCCGGTCTGATCCTGCTGGCCGCGGCGCCCTGCACCGCGATGGTGTTCGTGTGGAGCAACCTCTCCGACGGCGAGCCCGACTTCACGCTCACGCAGGTGGCGTTGAACGACGCGATCATGCTCTTCGCCTTCGCCCCCATCGTCGGGCTGCTGCTCGGCCTCTCGGCGATCACCGTGCCGTGGCAGACGCTGCTGCTCTCGGTCGCCCTCTACATCCTCGTGCCGGTCGTGCTGGCGCAACTGGTGCGTCGCGCGACCCTCGCACGCGGCGGCGGGGAGGCTCTTGCCGCCCTGCTGGCGCGCTTGCAGCCGCTGTCGCTGGTCGCCCTTCTCGCGACGCTCGTCCTGCTGTTCGGCTTCCAGGGCGAACAGATCATCGCGCAGCCGCTGATCATCGCGCTTCTCGCCGTGCCGATCCTGATCCAGGTCTACTTCAACTCGGGCCTCGCCTATCTGCTGAACCGGGCGGCCGGCGAGCAGCATTGCGTGGCCGCCCCCTCGGCGCTGATCGGCGCCAGCAACTTCTTCGAACTGGCGGTCGCGGCAGCCATCAGCATCTTCGGATTCTCGTCGGGCGCGGCGCTGGCCACCGTGGTCGGTGTCCTCATCGAGGTGCCGGTCATGCTGTCGGTGGTGAAGATCGTGAATGCCAGCAAGGGCTGGTATGAGAAGGACCTGACGGTCGCCCGTCGCGGCGGCTCACGCCTCTGATCCGCCCTTGGTCTTCGGGACGACTTTGCCTCCCGCGAGGGCGGTGGTAGCATGGTTTGGTTCATGACCATCCTGGGGAAGCCTTCGCCGGCATAACTCGTGGTTTCTGCTTTTCCCAGGTACCTCCGCCACGCCATTCTCGCGATCGCCCTGTCGCTGCCGGGTCTTCTGCCCGCGCAGGCCCAGAACGCGCAGACGCGGGGTGGCGTGTTCCCATACAGATGGTCGGGCCCAATACCCCCGGGAGCGATCAGCACGACGGATATCCAGAACGCCCTCGTCTGGACTCGCCACTACGGCGGCATGGTGGATGGCGAGGCAGGTCCATACCTTCGGCGGGCCATCTCGGGATGGCAGACCTCGAAGGGCCATCAGGCCACGGGAACGCTGACGTCCTCCCAGACGATGGATCTGGTCACCGAAGGCCTCAAGGCCCGGGACTCCCATGGCTGGGCCTTGCTGGTCGACGACTCCATCGGCTTCTCGGTCGGCATACCCACGAAGTTCTCCACCCCGCGGCCGCCCAGACGTTCCAACGGCGATTGGTGGTACGAGGCGTCAGGTGCCTTCGGGCACACCGTGACGGTGATCCCGCGCAAGGCGGCATGCGCGTCGATGGACGACATGTTCGATGCCCTGCTGTCCAGCGCGGCACCCGACCGGGAGGTCACCTACAAGGCGCGCAAGGATGACTGGTTCGTGATCGCCGGCCGGCGCGGCGAGCATCGCTTCTACACCCGGGCCCAGTGTCGCGATCAGGCGATCGTCAGGGTCATCGTGAGTGTGCATGCCTCGCAGGCCGAGGCCCTCGGCTTCCTGTTCGTGGCCGTTGCCAACAGCCTTGTCCTGAAGCCGACCCTCAATGGTCAGGCAGCGCCGTCGCCCCGGATCGTCTTCCCGCCGCCTCCTCCCGGCTACGCCGCGGCGGCGACCGCGCCCTACCCACCGCCGCCCCTGACGCCGCAGGTCCCCGAGCCCGAGCCGGCACCGGCGCGCGCGCCGGCCGTGGCGGCCGACCCGGCCGGCAAGACGGCCGCGATCCGATTGACGCTCTTCGACGGGACCGAACTGAAGCCCCGCGAAGTGTTCGAGCGCGCTTCCGGGACGGTGTACGTCGTGCGCACGGGCCAGAAGCAGGGCTCGGCCGTGGCCATCAGCGACCGCGAGGTGGTGACGAACTGTCACGTGCTGGACCAGAACGTGCGCGCCACGCTGGAACGCGACGGAAGAAGGCAGAACGCCTCGCTCACCTCGGCGAATCCCAAGGCGGATCGCTGCATCCTCACCAGCGAAGCCCCCCTTCCCAAATGGGTCCGGGTCCGTCCCTATGCGGATATCAAGGTCGGGGAGCAGGCCTTCTCCATCGGCGCGCCCAAAGGCCTGGAACTGACGATCGCCGAAGGCATCATCTCGGCCAAGCGGGTGATCGACGGCGAACGCATGTTGCAGACGTCTGCCCCCATCTCGAGCGGATCCTCCGGCGGCGGCCTGTTCGATGCGCAGGGTCAGCTGCTGGGGGTGACGACCTGGATGCGCAAGGATGCGCAGAACCTGAACTTCGCGATCGCGGCCGAGGAATTCGCGAGATAGGCGACGTCCCTAGCGGCCCTGCAACGCTGCGGCGGTTCTCTCCTCGTTTTCGACATAGCCTCGGATCGCATCGTCTCCGCTCAGCATAGGATCGGGCGCGCGGCCGTCGCCGTGCGCGATGAGCTGCAGGCAGAACCAGCCGAGTCCGGCCTTGGCGGGGACGATGCGCTCTTCGTAGGCTTCGGCGCGGTCGGTCTCGCCGCGCAGGAGCCTGTTCGGCAGGTCGGTGTCGACGCACATCGGCCGGCCAAGCCCGATCATGTCGCAGGCTCCCTCGTCCAGCGCCGCCTCCATCGCGGCGAGCGTGCGGAAGCCGCCGGTGAGCATCACCGGCACCGTCGCGGCCCGTTTGATCAGCCGCGCATAGTCGAGGAAGTAGGCCTCGCGCCGCACGGTGCTTTCCTTCGCGCCGCTGCCCATCATGGCGGGCTTCTCGTAGTTGCCGCCGGAGATCTCGATCAGGTCGACCGAGGCCTCGCCCAGCCACTTCACGACCATCAGGCACTCCTCGTTGGAGAAGCCGCCCTGCTGGAAGTCCGAGGAGTTGAGCTTCACGGAGATGCAGAAATCCGGCGCCGTCGCCGTTCGTACCGCGCGCACCACCTCGAGCAGCAGCGAGGCGCGCGCCGCGGTATCGCCGCCCCAGCGATCGCCGCGCCGGTTGACCAGCGGCGTCAGGAACTGGCTGAGCAGATAGCCGTGCGCGGCATGGACCTGCACCCCGGTGAAACCCGCCTCGCGGGCGATGCGCGCGACCTCGGCGAAGCGACGCGGCACCTCCGCCACCTCCTCGGCCGTCATGGCGCGCGGGTGCGCGAAGGCGCTCTCGGGCAGCGCCAGCGGCACGGCCGACGGGGCAACGGGTTGCTCGCAGACGCGGCGCGGCGTCTGGCGGCCGGGATGGTTGATCTGCATCCAGAGCTGGGTGCCGTTGGCAGTACCGGCCTGCGCGTAGGCACGCAACGCGTCGAGCCCGCCATTGCCGTCGATCACCACGTTGCCCGGCCGTTCGAGATAGCGCCGGTCGACTTGCACGTTACCGGTGACGACGAGGGCCGCCCCTCCCGCCGCCCAGCGCCCGTAGAGCCTGACGTGGCGCTCGGTGGCGCGGTTCAGCGCATCGGCCAGCCCCTCGGTCAGCGGCGCCTTGCCGATGCGGTTCTTGAGGACGATGCCGTTGGGCAGGGTGAGCGGCCGGGCGAGATGCAGGGGTTTCATGACCCGACTTTGCCAAACCAGCACCGCGCCTGCTAGGGAACGCGCGCACATGATCCGCCGCCTCTACGACTGGGTGATCCGCCTCGCCCAACACAAGAACGCCATCCCCGCCATGGGCGTGGTCTCCTTCATGGAGAGCTCGTTCTTCCCCATCCCGCCGGACGTGATGCTGGTGCCGATGGTCCTGGCCAATCGGGACAAGGCGTTCAGGATCGCCCTGGTCTGCACGATCTGCTCCGTGCTGGGCGGACTGTTCGGCTACGCGATCGGCTACTTCTTCTTCGAGACGCTCGGGGCCTGGGTCGTGAAGACCTACGGGCTGCAGGCCGGGCTCGCCGCCTTCCGCGCCGGTTTCGATGAATACGGAACCTGGATCATCCTGATCAAGGGCCTGACGCCGATCCCCTACAAGCTGGTGACGATTGCTTCAGGCGCCGCGCATTTCGACCTCTTCACGTTCGTGTGGGCGTCCATCTTGACGCGTGGCCTGCGCTTCTTCCTCGTGGCAGGCTTGCTCTGGAAGTTCGGCGAGCCGATCCGGGCCTTCATCGAGAAGCGCCTCACCCTGCTCACCTGGCTCTTCCTGTTCGCCCTGATCGGCGGCTTCGTCGTCGTCCGGTTCCTCTTCTAGGATCGCTCCATGGCTGCCACGCAGCGCCTCCCCGTCCCCAGCCAGCTCGGACTCGTCGCGCTCCTCGGCAGCGGCGTGATGCTGGGCGCCGCCCTCTTCTTCCAGTACGCAATGGGCTTCCCGCCGTGCGAGATGTGCCACTGGCAACGCTGGCCGCACATCGTCGCCATGGTGGCGGGCCTCGCCGCCTTCGCCTCGTCGAGCCAGCCACGCCTCGCGACCTGGTTCATGGTGATCGCCATCGCCGCCATCGCCGTCAGTTCGGCGATCGGCATCTTCCATGCCGGCGTCGAGTACCGCTGGTGGGCCGGCCCGCAATCCTGCACCGGCACGATACCGACCGGCCTCTCGCCCGAAGAACTGAAGAAGCACCTTTTCGGCGCCAAGATGGTTCGTTGCGACGCGATCGTGTGGTCGCTGTTCGGGATCTCGATGGCCGGCTGGAACGCGATCGTGTCGGCGATCCTCGCGACCGGCCTCGCCTCTTTCCTGTCACGGATGGCCAGAACATGAAGACCGCCGACAACCGCAACCCCGGCGATCCCGACGCCCGCGAAGTGGTCGAGCGCACGATCCGCGTCGACCAGGCGGGCGAGTTCGGCGCCGTGCGCATCTACGAGGGCCAGCTGGCGGCGCTGCGCTGGAGCGGTCGCTCCAACAGCGAGACCGGCCGGCGCATCCAGCACATGGCGGCCCAGGAGCGCGAGCACAACAAGGTATTCGACCGGCTGCTGGTCGAGCGCCGGGTGCGTCCGACCGTCCTGTCGCCGCTGTGGAGCGTGGCGGGCTTCGCGCTCGGCGCCGCCACCGCGCTGATGGGCGACAAGGCGGCGATGGCCTGCACCGTCGCGGTCGAGGAGACGATCGAGGAGCACTATGCGCAGCAGGCCGCGGCGCTGGGCGACGACGAGAAGGACCTGCGCACGACGGTCGAGAAGTTCCGCGACGAGGAGCTCGAGCATCGCGACACCGCACTGGCGGCCGGCGCCGAGCAGGCCCCCGCCTACGAGGCGCTGTCGGCCGTGATCAAGACCGGCTCGCGACTCGCGATCTGGCTGTCCACCAGAATTTAGAAGATGCAATTCCCCGCCGCCGCGCGGTCCATCATGCAACCGACGGGTACCTACCGCTCACCCCCAGCCGCCCCGGGCCGACACCTTCCACCGTAGGCTGCGTTCGTCGGCCTCCGCGGCGGCGCGCTCGCGCGCGCGGCGACCGGCGCTCCTGCCATCCGGCGGGCCGGCAAACCCGAGAAGCCGCTGATGCAGGGCTTCGTCCAGCACGAAGAGTGCCCGTGCCTTCCATGGAGGCTCCTCGACCGGCTGGCCGCCGGTCACCGCCCGCAGGCGGGCAAAGTCCGCCGCATCACTGAATGCAAGCTGGACATGGGGCTCTCCCCCCGCCCGACTACCCTGCACCCCGAATGATCCGCAAAGTCCCAGTCCGGTGCAGCAGCGCATCATGAGGTTCACGGCAAAGCGCAGCCGATGGGAATCATATTGCCCGTCCGGACCGTCCCCGAAGGAAGCGCCCAGACGACCCGCGAGGAGGTGATAGGAGGACGGGGCCGAAAGAATCTCACCCCACAAAGTCCGCTTCATCAGATGCTCCATCGACTGTTGCCTTCGGGAGTCGCGAAAGCAGCCGCCCACCGCCCTGATCCTAAGCGGCCTACGACCATCGCACTGCATGACTACCGGCCGCCGGTTGAGCTGCCGGGTTGGTCCACCCTCTGACCAATCGATCATGTGTTCGAGAACAAGTCTCGATAAGCGAACGCCGTGGAGAGTTGGTGGTTACCGGCGACCAGAGAATCCTTCGCAGTGGCGCTGCATACCGTTCGGAGCAAAAGGAAAGACGAACTTCGCCGCAACACATCCCGCGCTGGTGCATTTGAGCGACACCAACGAGGAAAGGGACAAGATGGCGAAGACGACGAGCAAGCAGACCGCAGAGCAGCCAGCCAGTCGAACCGCGGGGTCCACCGGTCTGGCGACAACGGCCCAGGCCGCAACGTCGACGAATGCCAAGGCGGCCTCGACGACGACGGCGCTGACGACCGCTTCGGCAATCGAGGCGCTGAAGCTCGATCACCGCAACGTCGAGAAGCTCTTCAAGGAATATGAATCGAGCGACGACGACGACCGGAAAAGCGAGCTGATTCGTCAGATCTGCCGCGAACTCATCATCCACACCAAGCTCGAAGAAGAAATCTTCTATCCCGCCTGCCGTGAGGCGACCGACGAGGAAGACCTCATGCAGGAGGCCCAGGTCGAGCACGACAGCGCAAAGGTACTGATCGCAGACCTGATGCAGGGCCACGCCGGCGATCCCTATCGCGATGCCAAGGTCTCGGTGCTCGCCGAGCAGATCAGGCATCACGTCGGCGAGGAGGAGAAACCGGACGAAGGCATATTCGCCCAGGCGCAGGCGCAGGGGATAGTTGACGACGCACTCGCCCGCAGGCTGCGCGAGCGGAAGGAAGAACTGCAGGGGCGCGCTGCAGCACAACGACCCACTCGCGCCGTATCCATCCAACTCTCTGCACTGGAGAACGACATGGCACGATACAGCAACGACCGTGATCGCGACGATCGCGGGCGCTTCATGAGCGACGACGACGATTACCGCCGCGGCGGCTACGGCGGCAGTGGCCGCGATCGCGACGAGCGTGGGCGCTTCCTGAGCGACGATGACGATTACCGCCGCGGCGGCTATGGCGGCTACGGCGGCAGCGGCCGCGATCGCGACGAGCGCGGGCGCTTCATGAGCGACGACGACGATCACCGCCGTGGCGGCTATGGCGGCAATGGCGGCTATGGCGGCAGTGGCCGCGATCGCGACGAGCGCGGGCGCTTCATGAGCGACGACGACGATCACCGCCGCGGCGGCTACGGCAGCGGTGGCCGCGACCGCGATGAGCGCGGGCGCTTCATGAGCGACGACGACGATTACCGCCGCGGCGGTTACGGCGGCGGTGGCCGCGATCGCGACGAGCGCGGGCGCTTCATGAGCGACGACGACGGTCGCGGCCACGGTCGCGGCGGCTGGTTCGGGGATTCCGAGGGTCATTCGCGGGCGGCGCGCAGCCGCTTCGACGACGACGACCGCCGCACCAGCGGCTCGCGCGGGCGCGGACGGGACGACGACGATGACGGGCGTGGCCAGGGCCGCGGCGGCTGGTTCGGCGATTCCGAGGGCCACTCGCGAGCGGCGCGCAGCCGCTTCGAGGACGACCACCGCCGCAGCAGCGGGTCCCGCGGGCGCGACGATGAGGATCGTGGTCGCGGCGGATGGTTCGGCGATTCGCGCGGCCATTCCGAGGCCTCACGCCACGGCTGGCAGAACCGGCGTTGACATTTCCCTGTCCGTAACATCAGAGAGAACGGCCCGTTCCGGGCCGTTCTTTTTGCCTGCCAGCACCGCTGGCAGGCCTAGACGAAACAACCGAAATAGACGAATCAAACGAATTGAATGTCGCACCCCCGTCGCGGAATGTGGTATCATTATACCGCGACCGCTGAGGGCGGTCGGGCCGCAGCGGCACTACAGGACGAGTTGCCTGGTGAGTTGCTTCAGGACCTCGTAGCGATCGGGATCGCCCTTCGCCATGGCGGCGAAGAAGTTCTTCGCCTGTTCGAACGTGGCATGCGGCGGCAGCGCGATCACGTTCGGATCGGCGCGCACGTCGATCACCACAGGCCGCCGGCATTGCATCGCCCGGTCGATGGTCGCCGCCACGTTCGCCGGGTCGTCGACGACCAGCCCCTCGATTCCGAGCAGCCGCGCGTAGCCCGCATAGTCGAAGGGCGGGACGTCCTGCGTCTCGGGCAACTTGGGCGCACCCCCCAGCGCGCGCAGTTCCCACGACACCATGTTGAGATCGCCATTGTTCAGGACCGCGACCACGAAGCGGGGATCGGCCCACTGCCGCCAGTATTTGGCGACGGTGATCAGCCCGTTGATGCCCAGCATCTGCATCGCGCCATCACCCACCAGGGCAACGGCCGGCCGCTGCGGAAACGCGAACTTGCCTGCCGTCGCGTAGGAGATCGCCGGCCCCATGGTCGCCAGCGACCCCGAGATCGCGACGGGCGTCCCTGGTCGCGTCCGGACGGCCCGCGCAAAGAAGGTCGTCGACATCCCGGTGTCGACGGAGATCACGGCATCCTCGGGCAGCCGGGAGGATAGCTCCCAGAAGAACCGTTCCGGATTGAGAGGCTCGGCTTCCAGATGCGCCCGCTTCTCCTCTTCTTCCCACCAGGTCCGCGCCGCTTCCTGCACCCGCTCGCGCCATCGCCCGGGCTTCTTCGGTTCGAGTCGATCCAGCAGGGCCCGCAGGGTGGTGGCGGCATCGCCGACCAGAGCGCATTCCACCGGAAAGCGGAGGCCGAGCATCGTGGGGTCGATGTCGATCTGCACGCCGCGCGCCTGGCCCTCCTTCGGCAGATATTCGCTGTAGGGGAAGGAAGATCCCACGATCAGCAGCGTGTCGCATTCGGACATGAGCTGGAACGAGGCCTTGGTGCCCAGCAGGCCGATCTGGCCGGTCACGAAAGGCAGGTCGTCCGACAGGACGGACTTTCCCAAGAGCGCCTTGGCGACCCCGGCCTGCAGCCGCTCCGCCACGTCGATCACCTCCTGCGCCGCTCCCACCGCCCCTGCGCCCACCAGCATCGCGACCTTGTCGCCGCGATTGAGGATGTCGGCCGCGCGCGCGAGGTCTTCGTCGAGCGGCACGACCGAAGGTTCGGAATAGGCGGCACTGGAGTGAACCGTGGCGTGCGCATGCGCCGGCGCGGCCGCGTCGGCCTCCTGGACGTCGTTGGGGAAGACGATGGCCGTGACGCAGCGGCGCGCCGCCGCAATGCGCATCGCCCGGTCGATCAGGTGGCGCGCCTGCGCGGGCGTGCTGCAGGTCTGGACGAACTCGCCGGCCACGTCTTTCAGGAGCGCCGCGAGGTCCACTTCCTGCTGGTAGCTGCCACCCAGCGCCGTGCGCGATGTCTGGCCGACGATGGCCAGCACCGGCCTGCGGTCCATCTTGGCGTCGTAGAGTCCGTTCAGGAGATGCACCGCGCCTGGCCCCGAGGTCGCGAGGCAGACGCCGACCTCGCCGGTGAAGCGCGCGTGGCCGCACGCCATGAACGCCGCTTCCTCCTCGTGGCGCACCTGCACGAACTCGAGCCGCTTCGGATCGTCGGCAATCTGCCGCCCGAGTGCCGCCAGCAGGCCATTGATGCCGTCCCCGGGATACCCGAATATTCGCCGCACGCCCCATTCGCTGAGCCGGTTCAGGACGAAATCGCCAACGGTCTTTGACATGACGGCACCTCACGCGTTTCTCGACTGTCCGCAAACGGACGATCAGTCGGCTGCGCTCAACGGCTCGAGCGCCGGACCATTCAGCACCGAGCCGTCGGGCGCGAACTGCGAGCCGTGGCAGGGGCAGTCCCAGCATTGTTCGGTGCCGTTCCAGTGCACGATGCATCCGAGATGCGTGCAGCTCGCCGAAACACGGTGCAGCGTGCCCTCCTGGTCACGCGACACCGCGATCTTCTTCAAGCCGGAGCGAAGGATGCCTCCCTCACCGGGCTTCAGCTCGTCGGCCGAGTCGAGCTCGCCGCCGGTCAGGTACTCGGTGAAACTCTTCACCGCCGTCATGTTTTCTTTGAGGTAGTTCGCGGCACCTGCGACGGGCTTGCGGGCCGGGTCGTAAACCTCCGCCCACGGCGTCGCCTCGCCAAGGATCAGCTTGCGTAGCATCAGGCCCGCCAGCGCGCCCTGCGTCATCCCCTGTCCGGAATCGCCGGTCGTGATCCAGACGTGCTGGTTGCCCGGGTTGAGGCCGATGAAGCCGCAGCGGTCGATCGTTTCCAGAACCTGTCCCGACCAGCGTGCCACTTCGGCCCCGAGGCCGGGAACGAGAGGCCGCAACCAGGCCTCGATCCTCGCGAAGCGCACCTCACCGTCGTCGGCCTCGCCGGATTTGTGGTCCTCCCCGCCCGCGATCAGCCACCAGCCCTCCCCCTCCGTCGCGGGCTGCAGGCGGACATAATGATAGGGGTCCTCCATGTCCCAATAGAGACCGTCGGGCAGCGCGCCTTTCGGAAGCTCGAAGGCCATCGCGTAGGTGCGGTAGGGCGCTGTCTTGCTGTGGATCGCCACGAGGTCGTTGATCGGTGAATTGGTTGCGACGACGAGATCCTTCGCCACGATGCGAACGCCATTCTCCAGCGTGACGATGACCTCGCCGTCCTTCTCCTCGGTCGCGGCGACCGGCGACCGGGCGTGCAGCCGCGCGCCGTGCCCGGTCGCGAGTTCGGCCAGCGCCTGGAGATACCGCAGCGGATGGAACGTGGCCTGCTGCGGATAGCGCAGCACCGGGACATCCCCCAGCCCCTGGAGCGGCACCCCACGAACACGCTCGACCTCGACGCCAAGTGTCGAGGCCGCCTCGAACTCCTTGTCGATCTGCGCCTGCGCGTCCTTCTCGGGCGTGCCTAGGGCGGGAAAGAGATGGCCGTCGAGCCGGCGGAAGGCGCAGTCGACCCCGTGCAGGTTCACGATCTCCTCGATGCGATCGACCGCCGCGGCGTGGCTGCGATGATGCAGCCGCGCCAGCTCCTCGCCGCGCAGGTCGATCAACTCCGACAGGAGATCGTCGCAGGGCGGGGCGAGATGGGCCGTCGTCCGCGCGGTCATGCCGCCTCCCAGCGGGCCGCGATCCACCACGACCACCGATCGGCCCGCTTCGGAAAGCTCGAAGGCGGCCGAGAGGCCCGCGATCCCGCCGCCGATCACAATTGCGTCGCAGCGCCGATCCTCCGTGAGCGGCGGCGCCGGGATCGGCCATCGGCCCCCCTCCCGCGCGTCTTTGAGCCAGAGGGATTCGGTTCGCTCGGCGCTGGCATTCTGGTTGGCTGGCATCATGCGGCTCCCGTTCGAGTGCCGGCGGAACGGACGTGGTCGGGGATCGTTGCCGCGGAGCCGACCGGAGAGTGCTGGAAATCCACCGATGGACGTTGGGTCGCTGCTGCAGAATTTCCTGCTCTATGCCGTCACCCCGGCATGGCTGTGCGCCGGCCTCGCGGACTGGGCGTGCCATCGTGCCACCGAAATCGAGCGCACGGGCGGAACCAAGGAATCGCTGCTCCATGTCGCGCAGTTGGGCGAGGTAGGCCTGCCCCTGTTGGTCGCGCTCCTCTTCGAAATCAACGCTCTGGTGATCGGCGCCATGATGGTGGGACTGGTGACCCATCAGGCGACGGCGATGTGGGACGTTCGCTGGGCCAATTCCACGCGGACGATTCCTCCCATCGAACAGCATATCCACGGCGTCCTGGAGATGGCACCGGTCATGGTGTTCGCAGGTCTCGCCATCCTGAACTGGCCGGCCGTTCTCGACCTCATGCAGGGCCGCCTCTCCCTGTCCCTCACTCTGAAGGAACAGCCATTGCCCGCCGGGTACCTGACGGCATTGATGCTGGGGGTATTGGCGCTGGGCGTGGTGCCCTATGGCGAGGAGCTCCTGCGCTGCGTCCGCACCGCCCGTTCTAGATCAAGGTGAAGGACGGCTTGGCGATCATCAGCCAGAAGATCGCAAGGACGGCCGCGAAGGCTGGAAAACCGAAGGCGAACCAGAGCCGGAACAGGCGGTGGTATTCGGTGGGCAGATCGGAGCCAGCGTCGACGGCTGCATCTGCGAGTGCCCTCATGCGCATCTGCATCCAGACGACGGGCAGCCAGAAGGCGCCGGTGACGAGATAGAGCAGGATCGACAGAAGGATCCACCCCTCGGTCAGCGGGTAGCCCGCGTGCCACGCCAGCAACACCCCGGTCACCGGCTGAGCGACCACGGCGGTCGCGGTGAAGACGAAGTCGGCGATCACCACGATGCGCGCGACGCCCGCGATGACCCGCGGATTGCCTTGGCGGTGCGCCAGCAACATGAAGAAGGCGATGCCGGCACCGGTGCCCAGCAGCACGGAGGCGCCGATCACGTGCAGGAACTTGAGTCCGAAGTAGAGCATCAGCGGTCTTCCAGAATGCCGAGGGCGGCGAGATGGAAAAGCAGGATCGGCGGCACCTTCAGCATGGGCCCGAGCGGGTCGTTCCACAGGCTCGGCAGGAGGAGCGTGCCGATCACGAGATAGGTCAGCGTCAACAGCATCGCGAGGATGAGGCCAAGACGCGTCGTGCGGCGCCAGGCGATGGTGAAGCCGATGGCGAGGTCGGCCAGGGCCCCGGCCACCACCACGGCGGCGGCCCTCCATCCGAACACGCCGCCCTCGTTCATCAGGCCGATGCCGTTCTGCCAGCCCGGCCCCAGCGACACGATGCCGGTCGAGATCCAGAAGACAGCCAGGATGCCGAAGATCCAGGGCCGCAACAGGTAGAGGCCCGCAAACCAGCGATCCTGCACGGTCGCGGGCTCGGCCATCAGCGCGGTGTCGAGCGAGCGTGGCACGATGCCAGTGGCTGCCGTCCAGGGCGCCGGGTCACCGGTCGCGCCTCGAAGGAGCTCCCGTCCCGCGGTACTGCGTATCGCCGACCGCCAACCGAACCACCCCGCGAGATCCCCGAGCTTGAACGCGACCGATCCGAGCCAGCCGGGCAAGGTCAACGTCGGGACCGGCCGCCAGCCAAGCCAGCGCCGAAACCGCCCGACCAGCGCGCCAAGCGGCAAAACGTCCGGTCCGACAAGGTCGAGGGCAACCCGTGCCGGTGCGTCGCGCTGAAGAAAGTGGACAACGGTGTCGACGACGTCGCCGAGCATTACCGGCTGCAACGCGCCGGCGCCCACAGGCACCAGAAGCACAGGCAAGGCTGCGAGTCCGCGCAGCAGGGCGCTTCCACCATAGGCTCCACGGCCGATGACGACCGATGGACGCAAGATGACCCAATCCAGCGATGCGCCCATCAAGGCGCGCTCGCCGGCGGCCTTGGTGGAAGAGAATGCCGTGCGGACCTCGCGATCGACGCCGATGGCGGATAACAGGATCACGCGGCGGACGCCCGCCTCCGCGCAAGCCTCGAAGAGGGAAGCGGCAGCCCGGTGATGCACATCCTCGAGCGAGTCTCCAGGAGCGTCCTGCAAGGCACCGGCGCAGTAGACGACCGCGTCGAGGTTCTGCAGATGCGGAAGCCAGTCGGCGGGAGTTCGTTGCCGTGAAAGATCGACCAGGAGGTGTCGGATTGGGGTCCCGGTCGCCGGCCGCCGTCGCGAAAGACCGACCACCTCGTGTCCGCATGCGCGGAGCTTGCTGGCGATCGCCGATCCGATGAAGCCGGAGGCGCCGACGACGAGGACCTGCATCGCACTCACTTCATCGTGTTGAGCATCTCAAGGTGCCTTCTTACCACGGATACGGTGCTGGCGGCCCAGACTCGCAACGGCTCTTTTGCACCGATACGCTGATACGTCTCCAGCAACGTCAGCGTCTCCTCGTGCGCCTGAATCTGGTCCGTGCGATAGGCCTGGTCGAACTCCGCGGGGTTCGTCCTGCGCTCGAGGGCGGCGATCTTGGTGGCGTGCGTCTGGTCGAGCGCCGGGTCCGTCGGCATTGCCACGCCAACCTCCTTCGCGGCCTGCTCCAGCTTCTCGAGCGCCGCCTTGTGATCGGCCAGCATCATGTGCGCAAACTCCTTCAACGTTGCATCACCGGCGCGAGCGAGCGCCAGTTCGGCACTCTGGATCTCAAAGCGGTTGGCGATGGCGGCAGCGGCAACGAACTCGCGCTCCGGAAGCGGCGCTGCGCTGACGCCGGCCGGGCTTCCCGCCGGAGCCTGCTGCATCGGTGTGGCCTGGTTGGTACCCTGGCCTCCCGTCGGCTGCGAGTGAGCCGGTGCCGTCGCGAGTAGCAGCGTGGCGGCGAGGTTGGTGCAAACCATTCTGATCATGCGCGTCTCCATGTTGGCCAGGGAGTGTCGGTTGCCGGGAACGTGCGTGCGCAGGGCCGGTTGCCCGATCCGGTTCGGCAACGATCACGGCGCGGAGGTGTTGCTCAACGCACAACAGAGGAGACGGAAATGAATCGTGCGGACGAGGAAATTCGCGGCCGATTGAACGATGCCCTGACCGCCGCCGGCGTGGATGTGCGAAATCTTGCGATCGAGGTCACCGGCGGAAGGGTGTCCGTCACCGGCAGCGTTCCCAACGAGACGCAGCGTCAGCGCGCTGCTGCAATCCTGGCTGACTCGCAGCGACCGGGCGCGAGCGACGTCGCCTCCCGTATCAAGATCATGCCGGTCGCGGCGCCGGACAGCTCGGACGGGCGAGGACGGTCGCCCATCACCGGCACATCGGCCGACTCCGCGCACGAGAGTCGCCACCAGCTCGACTGAAGCCGCTCGGTCCTCAGTTCTGATCGAGTTCGCTGTCCCAATACAGGAAGTCGCGCCAGCTTTCGTGCAGATAACCGGGCGGGAAGGCGCGGCCGTGTTCCTGCAGCAACTGGGTCGACGGCTCGACGGGCGTGCAGCGCAGGACCAGCCCGCTCTCCTTGAGCAGCATGTTGCCCTTCTGCAGGTTGCAGGGGCTGCAGGCGGTGACGACGTTCTGCCAGCTCGTGCGGCCGCCGCGAGACTTCGGGATGACGTGGTCAAAGGTGAGCTCGCTGGTGGCGAAGTCGCCATTGCAATACTGGCAGGTGAAGCGGTCGCGCAGGAACACGTTGAAGCGCGTGAAGGCCGGCCGGCGCGCCGCCGGCACGTACTCCTTCAGCGCGATGACGCTGGGCAGCCGCATCTCGAAGGTCGGGCTGTGGATCTTGCGGTCGTATTCAGAGACGACGCTGACGCGGTCGAGGAAGACTGCCTTCACGGCGTCCTGCCACGACCAGACGGACAGGGGAAAATACGACAGGGGCCGAAAATCGGCGTTGAGCACCAGCGCGTGGCAGGACTCAAGGCCGGGCGTCACGGCTAGGCCCGCCGCCGCAGCATGGGACTACTCGGAAAATCGATGCGGTCCAACATGCCGGCCATAGTGGCCGGACTCCCGGAAAAACACAACATGCGGGAGCGACCGTCACCGACATGTCATAGGCAACCGCGTCCTAGCGGCTGAGACGCTCCCGGGCCCCGGCCTCCGACCCGAGGGTGGTGGCGGCCGTGGCGAGTGCTACCACCGAGAGCACCATGACGGTGGCATAACCGCCGGTCACGTCGTGCAGCACGCCGCCGATCCAGGCGCCGAGGAAGCCGCCCAGCCCCATGCCGATGGCGATCAGCCCGTAAATCCGGCCGAAATGCGCGCCGCGATAGCGCAGAGTGGCCAGGGTCGAGATCATGGGCCCGCGCGAGCCCATGCTGCCGCCGAACAGCAGCACGAAGGTCCAGAGCCAGACATCGTCGCCGGGCCCCCGCACCATGGCGAGTGCCCCGACGCCTACGATCGAGCACGCATAGGCCAGGATCGCCGCCAGCCGGCGGCCGCCGCGATCGGCCAGCCACGAGAAGCCGATCATGCCGAGCGGGGTCAGGAAGCCCGCGACCGCCATCGCGCGTGCGGCGTAGGCGCCGTCGATGCCCCGCTCCAACAGATAGACCATGGTCTGCGGCATCAGCGCGAAGATGCCGATCGAGGTCAGGGCGAACGACGAGGTCAGCGCCCAGAACGGCCAGTCGCGCAGCGCCTCGCCCACCGTGACGCCGGGCGCCGCCGACTCGCGCAGCCTGGCAAGGCCCGGCGCGCCCCGTTCGATCGTCTTCCACGGCAACAGCAGCAGCAGCGGAATGAAGACCGCGCTTACGCCCGAGAACACGAGGTAGGCGTGGCGCCAGCCGTCGGTCTCGATGAGATAATGCGCCGCCGGAAAGGTCGCCATCGCACCGACGCCCGCGGCCGACCAGGAAACGGCGAGCGGCACGCCGAGGCGATTGGCCGGGAACCAGCGACTGATCAGCGACGAGGACAGGATCCCCGACAGGGAGGCCGCGCCGAATCCCATCATGAGGCCGAGCGACAGATAGAGGTGCCAGAGCTGGCTGGCCTGCGAGGCGACCGCGGTGCTGGCCGCCGCCGCGAGCACACCGACCACGGTGAGGGTGCGCAGGCCGAACCGGTCGAGGATCCAGCCGGTGATCGGAGCGGCAGTCCCGCCGACCAGCAACGCAAAACTGTAGATCAGCGTGACCGAGCCGCGACTGGCGTCGAAGGCGTGCTGAAGCGCCGGCACGAAGACGAGAAAGGTGTCGCTGATCGAGCGACTGGCCACGCCGAGCGCAAAACACAGCGCCACGAGCGCCCACGGCAGAGCCGATCCCATCGCTTCAACCTCGACGAGCGTGGCATCCGATGCAAGCTGATAGACGGCCCGGCAGGCTTGCATTCTCCGCATGCGCGCGGCAGCTTCGGCGCCCGATTTTCACGCTGCGAGGGCCACGGTGGAAGACACACTCATCATCAAGGCCGGCTTCAACGGCCCGCGCCTCTCCGGCAATGGCGGCTATGTCTCGGGTATGCTGGCCGAGCGGTACACCCGGGCCTTTGGCGGCGACGGCGCTGTCGAGATCACCCTGCGCGCGCCGATTCCCATCGAGACTCCGATGAAGCTCGTGCGCGAGGATGCGGTGATGACGATGCGCGACGGCGACACGCTGATCTGCGAGGCACGTGCCGGAAAGGTCGACCATCTCGATCCGCCGAAGCCTCCTTCCGACTGGAACGAGGTGTTGCACCAGGACGCGGCCGGCGGCTGCGGCGAGGGCAGCGACTTCCAATGGTGCCTGGTTTGCGGCCGGAGCCGCGGCGTCGGCGATGGCCTGCGCGTCTTCGGCAGCCATTCAGGCAGCGGCACGTCCCTCTCCTGCTACCTGCCGCACGCCAACCATGCCGACAGCGACGGCCGGATCAGGCCGGAATTCCTGTGGGGCACGCTCGACTGTCCCGGCGCCTGGGCCGTCCAGGATCCCGAGGACATGCGCCCTGCCCTCACCGGCCGCATGACCGCGAAGGTGCTCGACGCTCCAAGAGCGGGCGAACGCTGCGCCGTCGTCGGCTGGCGCATCGGCGCCGAGGGCCGCAAGCTTTATTCGGGGACTGCCCTCTACACCGAGTCGGGCCGCCTCTGCGCGATCGCGCATTGCACCTGGATCGTATTGAAGGAGTAGCGGCGGCCGTCCGCAGCTCGCACGTGGACGAGCTGGCTCAGCGCTCGCGCACGAAGACTACCGCCGCTTCGTCGGCATAGGCCTGGCGCCAGCCCGGGAGGCGAGCGAGTAAACGATTGGCTGGCTGATCGGGCGGCATGAAGGTCCAGTCGATGCCGTTGCGCTGGAGCAACTGCTCCAGCGGCTCGCCGCCGCGAAGGCCGATCGTGTCCGCATAGCGCTTGATGAAGTCGCGGCCGTAGAGCTCCCCACGGCCATCGATGAAGGTCGGCACGCCTGCATGGATGAGATAGCCGCCGAAAACATAATGGTTCAGCACACGCCCGCCGATCCCCGCCTGCTTCACATACGCCATCGCCGTCGAGGGCATGGTCGAGAGCGGCGGGACGATGCCGGCGTAGCGCACGAGGCCGAGCGCGATCAGCGCGCAGCAGCCGACACCCGCGATGGCAGCGGCGCGCCCGGCCGGCATCGCCAGCGCGGCCGCTTGGCCGGGAAGCGAACCGTCGCGGCCGGCAGCGGGATCGGGCCGCAGCGCCGGCCACTGACGCGCCAGCAAGGGCGCCAGCGCCAGCGGCGCGAGCATCGCCAGCAGTTCGGCATTGAACGCGTAGCGCAAATAGAAGTGCAGCAGACCGAGCACGATCACCAGCCGCAGCAGCGGCAACTTCAGGCCGCGCGACAGGGCGGCATAAAGGGCGATCAGGAGCACCAGCTCCTGCAGCGGCGCCTTCTGGAAGTCGGGCGACTTCCATTCCGCGATGAAGGCCAGCGTGTCGTCGAGGGCAAAGATACGGAGCGTCACCCAGATCGATTCGGGTCCGTAAGGCGTGATGCAAGCCGCGACGAACGACGCCGCGCCGAACTTGGCCCAGCCGGCCAACAAGGTCTTCCGCTCCGCGGCGGCGCGCGCGCCGACCACCGCTTCGACCGCGAAGGCGGTGCCCAGCAGCAGGCCCAGGATGAAGCTGCCGTGCAGGTTGGCCCACAGCAGCATGACGAGGAGCAGCAGCGGCGCAGGCGCACGGCGCTCCTCGACGGCGCGCACGAGACCCGCCATCCAGACCAGCATGAACGGAAAGGCGAGCACGGCCGGCCGCGCGAGGAAGTGCGGCAAGGTCATCGCAATGGCGGCCAGCACGAACACCGCGGCCGGCAAGGGCCGCAGATCGCGCAACAGCAGCCGCAGCATCATCGCGAACGAGGCGGCGAGCGCGCCGGCCGCCAGCACGGTGATGCCGCCCCAACCGCCGAGCTTGAACGCGACCGCCATCAACAGCTGCGACAGCCATTCCTTGGCGATCCAGGGCTGGCCGGCGAAGGAGAAAGAGAACGGATCGACCGTCGGCACGGCGCCGTTGGCCAGCATCCAGTTGCCGACCGCGATGTGCCAGTGCGTGTCGGGATCGGCCAGCAGCGGCAACCCGCTGCCGTTGGCGAGACAGATGAAGAGAAGCAACCCCAACACCAGCGGCCACGACAAAGACCAAGCCGAACGCGGCTGTGCCGCGACCGTCGACGCGTCCTCGGAAGAATCAGGGGAAACCGTGAGGCCGGAAGTGACGGCCATGCGGGGGTGGCTCCGAAATCAGGGGAACAAGCACCCCTAATCAATTGATATACATTACAATTTGCGCACACACCACTAATAGATTGCAGAGCGTTGGCGACGGCGGGATCGTGCCTCCGGTGAAAGCGCTAAAGGAACGACGATGCAGACGGCGCCCCTCCTCAAGGATCTCGTGCTCGTGGGCGGCGGCCATTCGCATGTCCATGTCGTGAAGAGCTTCGGTATGAAGCCGATGCCGGGTGTCCGGCTCACCCTGATCGGGCGGGACATCGAGACGCCCTACTCCGGCATGATCCCGGGCTTCGTGGCCGGCGCCTACTCCTTCGACGAGTGCCACGTCGATCTCGCGCGGCTCTGTGCCTGGACCGGCGCGCGCTTGATCCATGCCGAAGCGATCGGACTCGATCGCGTGAACCGGCGGGTACTACTGAAGGATCGGCCGCCAGTCTCCTACGATCTCGTGTCACTCGATGTCGGCTCCTCGCCGAGCATGGACCAGATCTCCGGCGCGGCCTTGCACGCGACGCCGGTCAAGCCGATCGCCGAACTCGGCCGCCGCTGGCTGGGCTTCCTCGAGCGGGTGAAGGACTGGCAGGGCGCGCTGCGCATCGCAGTGATCGGCGGCGGCGCGGGCGGCGTCGAACTGGCGCTGGCTATCGACCATCGCCTGCGCTCCGTCGCGCGCACCGCCGAGGTGTCGGTGACGCTCGCGACCAAGGGCGAGATCCTGTCGGGCCAGGCGGTCGCGGCGCGACGGCGCATGCGCGCCATCTTCGCAAGCCGCGGCGTCCGGCTGCTGGAGAACGACGCCACGACCCGCATCGATGCGGAGGCGGTACATCTCGAATCCGGCGAACGCCTGCCGGTCGACGACGTGTTCGTGGTGACGCAGGCCAGCGCCGCCGCCTGGTTTGCAGGCACCGGCCTGCCGCTCGACGAGCGCGGCTTTTTCGCAGTCGAGCCGACCCTTGCCTCGAGCGGCGATCCGCTCGTGTTCGCCGCCGGCGACTGCGCCAGCGTGACCGAACATCCGCGTCCCAAGGCTGGCGTCTTCGCCGTGCGCCACGGCCCGCCGCTCGCCGCAAACCTGCGCCGCGCCCTGCTCGGGCAGGCGCCGCAACCCTTCACGCCTCAGCGACGCTACCTCTCGATCCTGGGCACCGGCGACGGCAACGCCGTGGCAACACGCGGCGGGTGGGCCTTCGAGGGCTCGTGGGTATGGCGCTGGAAGGATCATATCGACCGCAAATGGATGCGCATGTACCGCGAGCCGCCGGCGACACCAATGGATATGACCGCACGGAATGCGCCGCCCGATCCGGCGCTGGCCGATGCCGAGGCGAAACGCCTGCTGGCCGACGTCGGCATGCGCTGCGGCGGGTGCGGCGCCAAGGTGGGCGCCGGCGTGCTCGATCGCGTGCTCGCGCGGCTCGGTCCCTCTCCGAGCTCCAGCGCCACGATCGGCCTCGACGCCCTCGACGACGCCGCAGTGATCGAGGTGCCGGCGGGCCAGGCGCTGGTGCAATCGGTCGATTTCTTCCGCACCTTCATCGACGATCCCTTCGCCTTCGGTGAAATCGCCGCCGTCCATGCGCTGGGCGACGTCTGGGCGATGGGCGCGGAGCCGCACAGCGCGCTCGCGCTGGCGGTGGTGCCGACCGCGGTCGAACGGCTGATGGAGGAAGACCTCTTCCAGATGCTGTCGGGCGCGCGGCGCATCCTCGATGCCGCGGGCTGCGCGCTGATCGGTGGCCACTCCGGCGAAGGGCCGGAAGCGGCGCTGGGCTTCTCGGTGAACGGCCTCGTCGTGGCCTCGCGAGCCTTGCGCAAAGGCGGGCTCAAGCCGGGCGACAGACTGGTGCTGACCAAGCCGCTTGGCACCGGGGTGATTTTCGCGGCTGCAATGCGCGGCATGGCGAAGGCAGCCTGGATCGAAAGCGCGCTCGCTTCGATGCGTACGCCCTCGGGCGATGCTGCCCGTGCGTTGATAGCGGCGGGCGCGCATGCCTGCACCGACGTGACGGGCTTCGGCCTCGCCGGCCATCTCGCTGAGATGATTCGCTCCAGTGGCGACGTCATGGTCGAGCTGTATCTCGACTCGCTGCCGGTGCTTCCCGGCGCGATCGAACTGTTCGCGCAAGGCTTCGCGAGCTCGCTGCAGCCTGCGAATCTGCGCGCGCGTCATCTCATCGACGGGATGGATCGCGCGTCCGGTCATGCGAAGATTCCGCTGCTGTTCGATCCGCAAACCGCGGGTGGATTGCTCGCGACACTGCCCGCCGATGCATCGTTCAGCGACCAGATGACTCACATCGGCACGATAAAATCACGCGAAGAATACGTGACAGGAATAAGAATCGTGATCTAGATGCAATCAGGAGCGGTGCGACGTGTGCCGTTCCTTGACATGGACAGGGAGAATCAGATGGCTGCGAAGAAGAAGGTTGCGAAGAAGAAGGCTGCGAAGAAGGCGGTGAAGAAGGCCGTTGCGAAGGCGAAGACCAAGACCGCCGCCAAGAAAGTTGCGAAGAAGGCCGCAAAGAAGACGGCTTCCAGCCGCAAGCGCCGCTAGACTGGTGCGAGGGCCCGGCAACGGGCCCTCCAGCATCGGGAGGCGACGACGTCATGGCACACGCAAAGGCAAGCATTGGCACGACCAACTACGTGACCGCCATCGCAACCGGCCATGGCGGCCATCACAAGCTGACGGCCGACGAGGGCCCTGAACTGGGCGGCAAGGATGCCGGCCCCGCCCCCTACGATCTCCTCACTGCAGCGTTGGGCGCCTGCACCGTCATCACGCTTCGCATGTATGCCGAGCGCAAGCAGTGGCCGGTGACAGCGGTTCATGCCGACATCCGTTTCAGCCGCGATGGCGACAGGCAACGCATCGACCGGGTGCTCACCATCGAGGGCGCCGTCGACGATGAACAGAAGAAGCGCATGGCCGACATCGCGGAGCGCACGCCGGTGACGCTCACCCTGAAGAACGGTCTGGAGATCAGAACGTCGCTGGCATGAGGGGCGGCCTTCGCCGATACTCCCGCGAATGCGAGTCGAAATCCTCTGTACCGGCGACGAGATCCTCACCGGCAAGACCATCAACACCAACTACAGCCACATCGCCCGCCGCCTCGTCGAGGTCGGGCTGGGCGTGCACTGGGGCACGACGGTCGGCGACGACCGCGAAAGCCTGCTCAAAGCCTTCCATCAGGCCGGCGAGCGCGCGGAAGCGGTGATCGTGAACGGCGGGCTGGGCCCCACGGTCGACGATCTGTCCCAGGAGGTCGCGGCCCAGGCCTGCGGCGTCGACCTGGTGCTGAGCGACCACTGGATGGGGCGCATGGAGGAATCCTATGCGCGCCGTGGCCGGGTTATGCCGCCCAACAACAGGAAGCAGGCGATGCTTCCAGCCAACGCCGAGCTTATCGACAATCCGATCGGCACGGCCTGCGGGTTCGCGGTCACCATCGGCAAGGCCCGCTTCTTTTTCACCCCAGGCGTGCCACGCGAGATGCGCCGCATGCTTGACGAGCAAGTGCTTCCGCGCATCCTGGCGATGAGCGGCATCCGGGGCGTCACCCGGTTGAAGCGCTTCCACACGTTCGGCATCGGCGAGTCGCGGGCCGACCAGATGCTGGGCGACATGGACGTCTTCAAGGCCGAGGGCGGCATCAAGCTCGGCTTCCAGGCGCATTATCCGCAGCTCGAGACCAAGCTCGCGCTGCGCGCCGACGACGAGACGGCCCTGACCGCCCTGCTCGCACCGGCCGAAGCGGAGGTCCGCAGGCGGCTGGGCAACTTCATCGTGGCCGAGGACGACCAGACCATTGAAGGCGTGGTCCTCGGCAGGCTGCTGGCGACCGGGTCGACGCTCGCCATTGCCGAGACGGTGACCGGGGGGCATCTCGCCGCGCGCATTGCCCCGCTTCCCGGTGCCGAGCGCACGTTCCGGCGTGGCACCGTCGCACGCGACCTTTCCGAGCTCGGCGCCACCGCGGTCGCGCCCGACCAGGCGGCGAGCGTCGCCGAGGCGTTGCGTGCTTCGAGCGGCGCCAGCCATGCGCTGGCAGTCCTCCTCGAACTCGACGAGGGGGCCGATCGGCCCGACATGGGCGGCACGATCTGCATCGGGCTCGCCGACCAAGGCCGAACCGTCACGCGCCAGGCCCGCCTCGTCGGCGGTCGTGACTGGGTGCGCATCGGGGCTACGGAACTCGGGCTAGACTGCCTGCGCCGCCACCTGCTCGGCCTGCCGGTGGACGAACGTATCGACTTCGAGCGGCGCTGATACGGCCGCTAACTGACCGAATAGGAGCAACGCATGGCTGTCGTCGAAACCGAGAAGCATGGCCAGATCTTCGTCGTGCGGATGAACCGGCCCGATCGGTTGAACGCGCTCAATCACGAGATGCGGACGGAACTGTCCGCCGCGTGGAATGCGTTCCGCACGGCCAAGGACCTCGAGGTCGCGATCTTCACCGGCGCGGGCCGCGGCTTCTGCGCCGGCGAGGACATGAAGGAATCGCTGAAGGACGGCACGCCGGGCGGCCGCCGGCCCGAAATCGAGGACCCGTTCATGTCAGGCAAGCTCGAGAAGCCGGTGATCGCCGCGATCAACGGCTTCGCCATGGGCGGCGGCTTCATGCTGGTCGAACGCACCGACCTGCGGGTCGCCGTGCGCGAGGCGGTGTTCGAGGTCTCCGAAGCCAAGCGCTGGTTGCTCGGTGGCTACAATCACGGTCATATCGCCAACCTGCCCTATCCGGTGGCGATGGAAATGGCGCTGGGCTTCCGCTTCACCGCGCAGCGCTTCTACGAGATCGGCTTCGTGAACCGGCTGGTCGATGCCGCCGATCTCATGCCGACGGCGATGTCGATGGCCGAGCATCTGCTGACCCTGCCGCCCGCGTCGCGGGTGAACACGGTGCACATGATGCGCCAGATGCGCCCCGCCCCCGGCCCCGACCTGCAGCAGCTGGCTGCCGCCCTGCACGAACATGGCGCCAAGAGCGACCTGATGGAATCCCGCGCCGCCTTCGCCGAGAAACGCAAACCCAACTTCAAGGGCTGGAACGATCCGGAAGACCGCTACCGCCTCCCGACCCTCGAGAGCGTGAAGAAGAGGTAGAGTTCCGATGCGCGCCTCGTCGGTTCATCCTGACCGCAGCGAGGGACTCTCTGCGTTGCGGCCATGGCTAGAACGGAGTGAGGCTAATAGGCCTGCCCTTCGCATCGGGCGGCGACCGTTTGAACGATCGCGCCTCTTGTGTCGGCGTAATAGATGTAGGTACCGGTCTCCAGCCCCCGCTTGATGCCTATTATGATCGTATCGCTCGGCACGACGTTGTTCAGCAGGACGAGATAGCGGTCAGCCAACTGGACCGAGGCGCGCACCGGCGGCGCGCCGTTGTAGATCACCGTCGGCTCGCCGCCGCGGTTGACGATGGCGAACTTCGCGCCGTCGTCGGCAACGCAAACCGACTGGCCGTCGACATTCAGGGGCGGCACGGGCGCCAGCACCGCCGAACCACCTGCCATCGGGCCGGGCAGCGGGGCCGAGGACGGCAGCCCCCAAGGGGCGAGTTGACTCGGCTGATTGATCGGCGGGACCGGCTTTGGTTTCGGTTTGGCGTGTGGCTTAGTCTCGACCGCCGGTTTCGCCTCGGCAGGCCGCGCGGTTTCCGCCGCCATGACCTGCAGGCCTGGCCCCTTTATCGCGCGCGTTGCGAGATAGCCGCCAACCCCCAGGAAGGTCATCAGCACGGCAGCAACGACCAGGATCGAACGCTGCCGCGCCATCGCTTCGGCGTGCGGAAGATAGGCCGGCGGCGATATGGGCCTTGGCGGAAGCAGCGGTCTGAACGGACGCCCCGCCGGCAGCTTGACGGCGGAATTGGGGGCGGCTTTGGACGAGAACCTGCCGAACAGCGACCCGATGATCGTCGCCTTCCGGGCCGACGCCGCCGCCAGCGCAGCCGCTGCGGCCTGTGCCCGGCGGGTCCGCTCGGCATCGAGTGCGACCTGTACCCTTGCATCGTAGCGCGCGCGGGCGTCGGGATCGGAGAGCGTCTGGTAGGCGTCGGTGATCTGGCGGAAATTGAAGGCCGCGAGCTCAGGATTCCCGGACGCCACATCGGGATGGTAGCGCTTGGCCAGCGCGACGTACGCAGCACGAATCATTGCCGCATCCGCCGTACGCGACACGCCCAGCACCAAGTAATGGTCGACGTCGATCCTCATCGCCGCTCCAGTCTACCGGATTCCGTCGCCGGGGGCCCGGATTTCGCGCATCCAATGTTTTTGCGGGGGACGGGCAGCCTTTCACGGCATACTCTTCCGAAAACGGAGGAAACGACCAATGGCCTATCAGTCCATCGAAGTGCGCAAGCTCACGCCGTCCATCGGGGCGGAAATATTCGGCGTCGATCTCGGCAAGCCGCTCGGCAACCAGCAGTTCCAGGAGGTGCACGATGCGCTGATGGAGAACCTGGTGGTCTTCTTCCGCGACCAGAAGATGTCGATCGACCAGCACAAGGAGTTCGGCCGGCGCTTCGGTCCGCTGCACGTCCATCCCAATGCGCCCATCACCTTCCCCGAGCATCCCGAGATCCTGGTGATCAAGGCCGACGAGAACTCCAGGCATGTCGCCGGCGAGGAATGGCATTCCGACGTGTCATGTGACATCGAACCGCCGATGGGCTCGATCCTCTATCTCACCGAAGTCCCACCCGAGGGCGGCGGCGACACGCTGTTCGCGAACATGTACCGCGCCTACGACACGCTATCGGATCCGATCAAGCGGATGCTGCAGGGGCTGACCGCGCTGCACGACAGCTCCAAGGCGCACTACTATCGCGTGAAAGCCACGGACCGTGACGACATCAAGTTCCCCAACGCCGAGCATCCGATCGTGAGGACCCATCCGGTCACCGGCCGACAGAGCCTCTACGTCAATCGCGGCTTCACCCTGCGTATCCCGCAACTCAGGCGGCACGAGAGCGACGCGCTGCTCGAGATGCTCTACCGCCACATCGAGACGCCGGAGTTCCAGTGCCGCTTCAAGTGGCAGCCCAATTCGGTGGCCTTCTGGGACAATCGCTGCGTCCAGCACCACGCGATGTTCGACTATTTCCCCAACCGGCGGTACGGCCACCGCATTACAATCTGCGGCGACAGGCCGTTCCTGCGAATGAACCAGGTTCAGGCATAGGCGACCCAGCCGCGGAAGCTGAACGACGCGTAGAACAGGCTGACATTGGCAAAGCCCGCCTCGCGGAGAATCGTCTCGTCCTCGGTAGGCGCGAAGATGTGGGTCTTCGTATCGATCGCCGTGCGCGTAGCCTTGGCCCGGCCGGCATCCAGGCCGGCGGCCGCGAGATAGGCCTCATGCCGTGACAGCCAGAGTGCCCGATCGCCGTCGGCGCCTTCCCCCTGCGGGAAGCTCAGATGGGCGATCACATAGGGCGCGCCGGGCTTGAGCCGGCGATGGATTTCGGCCGTGCCGCGCCGCCGCTCCGCACGGTCCATGAAGTGCAGCGTCAGCAGACAGGTCGCGCCATCAAACGGGCCCTCGGGGGCATCGCCAACGTAGCCTTGTGTCAGCCGTGCGCGCGACGCAAACGGACCAAGGGTTCGTGCAGCCAGATCCAGCATCGGCGCCGCGGGATCGACGCCGTCGAATCTCCAGCCGGGATGCGCCTCGGCGAATGCCCTGAGTTCAAGCCCGCCGCCGGCGCCGAGCACGAGCACATGGCCTTCTTCCGGGACACGCTCCGCCAGCAGCAGCCGCGTCATGGTCTGCAACGCAGCATAGCCCGGTACGAACCGCGGCGGTCCGTCAGCATAGCGCGCCACCATGACCGGGTCGTCGAACCCCGCATTCGCCCGTGCGCTTTCAGGACACATGAGTTCCCCAAGGCCCGCCATCGCCATTCAATCATGTAACTCGATATGTTTCTAGATCTGTTGTATGTCAAGCGCCGGCGCTCGCCTTTACAACCCGTCCGGCTTCGCCCTATATCCCCTCCCGCCATGATGCGTTTCACGACCAAAACGACCACGACCACCAAAACGACCACCTTCGGTGGGCCGGCGAGGACGTGCGCGTGAAGTCGAACGTGACATAGGACAACCTCACAGGCCCCGCCGGTTTCGGACGGGGCCTTTGTCTTTCCAGGCGTCCGTCTCCCGGCTCAACGAAGGAGACAGACATGAGTTCGAGACCTCTCACAGTGGCGATCGTCGGTGCGACGGGCGCCGTCGGCGTAGAGTTCCTGCGTTGCCTGGCCGAGCGGCGCTTTCCGGTTAAGGAACTGCGCCTTCTGGCCTCGGCACGCTCCGCCGGTCGCGAACTGTCATTCGACGGAAAGGCGATCGTGGTCCAGGAACTGACCGAGCGGAGCTTCGAGGGCGTCGACATCGCGCTGTTCTCGGCCGGCGGCGGCATCTCCAGGCGTTACGCGCCGATCGCCGTCGCGGCCGGCGCCATCGTGGTAGACAATTCCTCGGCCTTCCGCATGGACCCCGCGGTCCCGCTGGTGATTCCCGAAATCAATGCCGGTGCCATCGCCAACCACAAGGGTATCGTCGCCAATCCCAACTGCGCGGCCATCATCGCCATCACCCCACTGTGGCCAATCCACCAGCACAATCGCATCCGACGGATGACCATCTCGACCTACCAGGCAGCCTCGGGCGCGGGTGCTGCGGCCATGGACGAGCTGGCGGATTCGACGCGCGCCTATCTCGATGGCCGCGCCTTCAAGCCCAAGGTGCTCCCGCACCCCTACGCCTTCAACCTGTTCAGCCACAACACGGCGATAGACCCGGCGACCGGCTACAACGACGAAGAGACCAAGGTCATGCGCGAAACCCGCAAGATCTATGGCGACGAGGAGCTTCGGCTATCGGCGACTTGCGTGAGGGTGCCGGTTTTGCGCGCCCACGCCGCTGCCGTCACCTTCGAGTGCGAACGGCCGATCGACGAGACGCGCGTGCGAGCGCTGCTGGCCAACGCACCGGGGGTGCGCATCGTCGACGACCGCGAGCGCAACGTGTTTCCGATGCCACGCGATGCCAGCCAGCAGGACGACATCCTGGTCGGCCGCATCCGCCAGGATCTGGGCGACCCAACGGGCCACTCGATCTCGCTGTTCGTCGCAGGCGACCAGCTCCTGAAGGGGGCCGCACTGAATGCCGTGCAGATCGCCGAGCATCTGCTTGCGGCCTAGTATGCCGTCGTCTCGACCGCGGCCTCCCTCCGCGAGGCCGCGGTCGAAATGACGAACCAAACTACTTCTTCTTCCCCGCGCGGCCGGCGTGGCTGGCCTCGCCCATGCTCTTGACCAGCTCGTAGATGCGCCGACGCACCGGCTCCTCGCGGATCTTGTAGTAGGCCCGCACGAGCTGCAGCGTCTCACGCTTGATCAGCGGGTCCTTCTCGGTCGCGAAGGGGCTACCCGCCTCGCCGAATCCAGCTCCCCTCTTGACCTTGGCTGCCATCGGGCGGCCCGAGAGGGCATTGCCCGGCATCTCGTCGAAAAAGTAGGAGACCGGCACGTCGAGGGCCTTGGAGAACTCGAAGAGCCGGCTCGACCCCACGCGGTTCGAGCCGCGTTCGTACTTCTGGACCTGCTGAAAGGTAAGGCCGACAGCTTCGCCCAGTTTGGTCTGGCTCATGCCGAGCAGGGTGCGCCTCTGGCGCATCCGAACACCGACATGGGCATCGACGGGATGTGATTTGGCCATCTATCTCTCTTCCATAAGGTTGACGAGCTCGTGAGCCCGACCGCCGTGCCTCGGCAAACTCCTGCACGCGTTTCGTACGCGTCGCGACGCTTTGCGGATCACACCGAAGATGCTCCGCGGACCCGCGCGAACTGCAACCCGACGTTGCCTCCGTTGGCACAATACGTCCAATATCGTTGGCAGGTTCCGATGATACCATTATGGTATCAGTCATGGACCTCAGAACCCTTCGCTATTTCAGTGCCGTGGTGCGCGAGGGGCATTTCGGCCGGGCCGCCGTTTCCCTTGGCATTGCCCAGCCTCCCCTGACGCGTCAGATCCAGAAACTGGAGCGCGAACTGGGGGTCGTTCTTCTCCACAGGAGCCAGAAGAAGTTCGAGGTCACACAGGCGGGGCTGCTTCTCTACGAGCGCGCGCGGCGCCTGTTGGACGGCGCCGAACAGGCAGAGGCCGACGTACGGCGCCTCGGAACCGGAGAGACCGGACGGCTCGTCATTGGCTTCGTGCGCTCCACTCCCTTCACGATCCTCCCCGGCATCGTCGTCCGCTTTCGTGCCGCTTATCCGGACGTCGAACTCGAGCTGCGCGAAATGAGCAACCCGAACCAGGTCAAGGGCCTGGAGAACGGCACCATCGACGTCGGCCTGCTGCGGCCGCCGATCAGCAGTCGAGCCCTCCAAATGGTGACGTTGATCCGGGAGCCTTTCCTGGCGCTCGTCCCAGCGGACCATTCTCTTGCCCGCCGCCCGGACGCCTCCATCCGACAGCTGGCTGCCGAGCCGTTCGTGATGTACTCTCGCGCGGGCTCGCCGCTGATCCACGCGCGCGTGATGGAAATGTGCCGGCGCGCCGGGTTTGAGCCCCGCATCACGCAATATGCCGACCAGATCCATACCGTCGCGAGCTTCGTTGGGGCGGGGGTGGGGGTCGCCCTCTCACCATCTACGGCGACCAGTTTCAATATGCCGGGGCTGCGCTGGCTTACTCTCTCTGAAAAGCCCCCGCCGCTGCCGGTGGTGGCCGTCTGGCGTTCCGGAAACGCGTCCGCGCTGGTGCGCAATTTCACCCGCATCGCCAGGGAGGCGGCCTCAGCCTGGCACCCCCAGGAACTGCCGGGCTGATGGCAAGCTTCCTCAGTCGGGCTTCTTCGATAGCATCTTGAAGTCGGTATCGAAGACGAGGTCGTGCTTCTGGTTACCGCACATCGCATCGTCGACCTCAAACTTGCCCGCGGGATGCGCCGTCGCCTTGTCGTCGTCGAACTCCATCTCGCCGCCGGTGCATCCCGCCGCCTTGACAGCCTCCACGAGTTTCGCGCGCTCCTGGTCGGTGACGGGTCGGTCCTTGGCCAGGGTCGGGGACGCGAGGCCGGCGGACAGGAAAAGGATCGCGGGGACGGTGAAGATGGGGTGCATCTCAGACTCCTCGAATTGCATTGCAGAACCAATGCAATGGCTTTCCAGTGCCGAGGTTGCATGGCCCCCACTACTGGTGAGATCAAAATCGGAACGGCCGCCACAGATTGAAATCGTCCGCGTCCCCCTTGAGCGCCGCAACAATGAAGACCGGCCATAGTTGAATCGGCCGTACGTGAGGGGATCTGAAAATGGCAGCACGACCGAGCTGGGAGGGGCACCTGCGCCTTTCCCTGGTGACCTGTCCTGTCTCGCTTTGGTCGGCGACGACCGAGGCGGAGACGGTGCGCTTCAACCTGATCAACCCGAAGACGAACAACCGGATCAGGATGAAGACGGTTGACGCCGGCACCGGCGAGGAACTGTCGCGCAGCGACCTTGTGAAGGGATTCGCCGTCGCGAAGGACGAGTATGTCCTGCTCGACAAGGAGGACTTCCAGAGCGTGAAGCTCGAATCGACCCGCATCATCGACATCGAGAAGTTCGTGGCGCGCGAGACCATCGACCGTCTCTATTGGGACATGCCCTATCATCTCGTGCCGTCGGGCAAGACCGGCATCGAGGCCTTCGCCGTGATCCGGGAGGCGATGAAACGAAAGGCCATGGTGGCCATCGGCCGGCTCGTCATGAGCACCCGCGAGCGCGTCTGCGCGATCGAGATCGAGGAGGACGGGCTGGTGCTGACGACGCTGCGCAGCGCCGAAGAGGTGCGTACCCTCGATGAGATCGGCCATCCCGACCTGCCACGGCCCGACGCGCAGATGCTGGAGATCGCCGAAAAGATCGTGGCGCAGCAGTCGGGCGTGTTCGATCCTTCCGACTTCACCGACCGCTACGAGGATGCGCTGCGCACGCTGATCGACGAGAAGAAAAAGGGCAAGCCAGTGAAGACCCAGCCCGCCCGGGAGCCGGACGAGTCCGGCGTCGTCGATCTGATGGCGGCGCTCAGGAAAAGCCTTCAGGGCAATGGCCCGGGCCGCGAGCGCGCCGAGCGCTACGCTGCCGCCCGCTCTGCCAAGAAGAAGGCTCCGGCGCGCAGACGCAAGGCGGCCTGATCAGGCGGGCGCGGCGCCGTTCAGGACGAAGAGGACGCGGGCGACCTGGTCGGTTCGGTTGGCCCAGGCATGGTTGGTGCCGCGCTGGATCAGCACGTCGCCCAGCTGCATAAGCGTCTCACCGACATCCATAAGCGCCCAGATCTCGCCCTCGATGACAATGGCGTAGTCGACGCTATGCGTCTTGTGAAAACCGGGATGGCGGGCCGCCTTGTCGTGCGCCTGGGCCGCACCATACTGGCGGAAGACCTCGGCCTGATTGCCGTAGTTGCGCTGCCGGTCGGGCGGGAACTCGACGATGCGGACAACATTGCCGGACGGCGGCGGCTCGAGCCTGAACGGCCGCGCCGTCGGATCGGCCTGCCCTGCTTCGTTCGAAGCGGGAATCGCGTCGAGCAGCCACAGGTTGGTCAACCCGACATTGGGCGAGTGCGACGGCGAGAAAGGATGGGGCGCCGGCCCATCCTCGAGGATCACCGAGCGTCCCTCACCGTCGTGGCCCGTCACGATCCGGCGAACCGGCTTCACCATGCGTCGTCTCCTCCAAGGGTTCGACGCACTATGCCTCGGCGCGCGGCCGGTTTCACAGCGACGCGTTCGCAAACCGGAATCATTGGCTGACCTTGCCGCCGGACACACGCAGCAGCACGGGGTCGGCGCGCCACGCCGACGGAAACAGACGCTTAAGCCCTTCGATCTTGGGCAGGTCGTGGCGAAGGATGTAGGGGCTGGTCGGGTTCAGCGTCGCATAGTCCTGATGGTAGGCCTCGGCGGCAAAGAACGGCATGGCGTCGTTGAGCTGCGTCACGATCTTCCTTGGGAATACGCGGGCTTGGTCAAGTTGGGCGATATAGGCTTCCGCGATCCGGCGCTGCGCCGGATCGACGAAAAACAGAGCCGAGCGGTATTGTGTGCCGATATCGGGTCCCTGGCGATTGAGCTGCGTCGGATCGTGGGTCACCGAAAAGAATATCTGCAGGATCTGGCCGTAGGTCACGATCCGTGGATCGAATGTCACTTCGACCGCCTCGGCATGTCCGGTACGGCCCGACGTCACCATGTCATAGGAAGCCTTGTCCCCGGGACCGCCGGCGTACCCTGAAACGGCGCGGCTTACCCCCCTCACATGCTGGTACACGGCCTGCACGCCCCAGAAACACCCGCCGGCCAGCACCGCGGTCTCGGTCGTGGCCCCGGCCTTGCGCTCGTCGAGCGCCGGCGCAGGCACCACGACCATCGCTTCCTGCGCCCCGACTGGCCAGATGCCGTACAGCGCCGCGCCCACCAGCGCCAAGCCCGACACGCAGAGCGCCCCGCGACGGCCCAGATCCAAGCGGTTACCGGTCATGGATTCCTCCTCATCGCACTGACGGAGCGCTACGCGGCCGCGACGGCGAAGGTCATGGCAACACCGTTCATGCAGTAGCGCAGGCCGGTCGGCTTCGGCCCGTCGTCGAAGACATGCCCGAGATGGCCGCCGCACTGGGCGCAATGTACCGAGATGCGCTTCATGAAGAACGTGGTGTCGGTCTCGGTGCCGACCGCACCGTCGAGCGGCGCCCAGAAACTCGGCCAGCCGGTGCGGCTGTCGAACTTGGTGGCCGACGAGAACAGGGCGAGCTGGCAGCCGGCGCAGGAAAAGGTGCCTTTGCGGTGCTCGTCGTTCAGCGGGCTCGAATAGGGCCGCTCGGTGCCGTTGCCCCTCAGCACTGCGTATTGCGGCGGCGTCAGGAGCTTCCTCCATTCCGCATCCGTGCGGGTCACCTTGAAGGCCGCTTCGGCAGCGGCGGGTCGCGCGCGCCACGGCATGGCTGCAAGCAGCGCTGCGGCGGCGACTCCGACGCCGGCCCCGAGCTTCAGGACGCTCCTTCTGTTCGGCTGGACAGGATTGGACATGACGAGCCTCCTCTCAACAGGCGGTGAGGGTCTGCCGGGATGTGGGCCCGGCCGTCTCGATATCCAAGCCAAGATATCGAGAGGCCGGCGTTGCCGGTCCTCGTCCCCGTATTCGCGCGGACGGGCGAAAACGTTACGAGCGGCGGCGCGGAGGCCGTCAGACGAGCAGATTGTCGCCTGATGCGCTGGTGAAATCGAGCTGCACGATCAGGTCGTTGTAGTCACGGTCGCCGCCGCCCCACAAATCCTCCCATCCCCAGGTATTCAGCCCGTAGCTCCACAGGTGGGCCTGGGCGTCCGGGTTGGCCTGCGAGAAGGCCCAGTAGACGAAGCCGCTGCTGCCGTTGGTGAGCGACATGGCGATGTAGTCGCCGGCATCGACATCCATCAGCAGGTTCTGCGTGTAATTGCCGTAGCCGGGGCCGTTCATCACCGTGCCTCCGGTGAAGAGCTGATAGGCCGCAGCCTGCGCCGCGGCGGCGTAGCCTGCCTGGCCGGGACTCAGGCCCCCGATCGTGCCGGCGAGGTCGTCGACCTGGTAGAAGCTGACGGCGATGCTGTCCTGACCGTTCTGGCGCACGCGCACCACGGCCATCTGGTCGTCGGCCCCGCCCGCAGTCTCCGCCACGGCGACGGCACGTGCCACCCTGACGTTGCTGCCATCACGCGCAAAGTCGACGAAGCCGTAGTCGCTGGTGAGGTCGGCCTGGGGCGTGCTTCCGGCATTCCCGCCCAAAGATACCGAGAAGCTGTCGCCGCCGCCGACGAACGAGTCGACGATCGCGCCCTGCCCCGCCCCGTCGAACAGCCGGACGAGGTTGGGATCGAAGTCGGACTGCAGCACCTGCTGCGCCAGCCGCGCCGTCCAGGCATAGGACTGGGTGGCGCCGCTCGAGAAGCCGATGTCGCTGCCGTCGATGTCGATGCCGATCGCCACCTGGCCCGACGCAACGGTCTGGAACAGCAGCGTCTGGTCGGCGCCGCTGAGCCAGCCGCCGCTTCCGTCCGAATCGAGCACCGGGAGCGCGTCCCCGAACGAGGTCTGGGCATGGGCGATGGCGGTGAGCGCGCGTCCCAGCAGCACGCCGTTGGGCGTGCCGAGGCCCGACACATAGTCGTAGTCGTTGCCGGCCGAATAGCCGAGATCGGTCGGCGACCCCTGCGTTCCATCGATCGAATAGGCGCCTGCCGTATCGTAGTAGAATGTCGAGTTGTTCTCGCCGATCGTGATGTCGTTGAACGAACCGGGGGCCACCGCCGCGGCGATGTAGAGAAGGTCGTTCATGAAGCCGAGATTGTTCAGCCCCTGATTGCGAAAGATGTAGTTGAACTGCGTGATCAACGAGGCCCAGAGCGGCGCCGCGGCGCTGGTGCCGTAGAAATACGCACCGTCCATGATCGTCATGTCGGGCGCAGGCACGAAATAGCCCATGTTGCCGCCGGCATTGGCCGACACGTCGGGTACGCCGCGGCCGGGCTCTGCGAGCGAATCGCTGGTGACCGGGTTGAGCCCGTACTCCGTCTGGTACCAGGGTGCCGCCCCCTGGGTGGTGTCGACACCGCCCGAACCGGCCGAGTTCGACGTGTAGCCGGTGATCGTATCCGGCGTGATCCTGTACTGGTTCCACACCGTCTCGATGAATCGGTCGATGTCGCTCGTGGACGACGGCAGGGTGCTGAGCCCGCCCTTGATGAGCTCTGCCAGCATTCCCAGGTCGCCTTGCAGCGCGGGCCCATAGTAGTCGGCCAGCGTCCGGTCGGTCGCCGCGACTGCCTGCCCGGAAAGCGAGGTTCCCCCGACCATCAAGTTGTACGGCTGCGTATTGGTGGCCTGCACGTTGTTGAGGCCATTGCCGATCTCTCCGCCCGAGCCGCCGTCGCCCAGGGCGATGACGTTTGTCTGGTTCATCAACGCCGCGTCGATGAAGAGCTGCCGATACGCCGTCCAGTAGGGCGAACCGGGCGCCAGCGCGACGACATCGTCCCAGGAGCTCGATACCACCGGCGGCAGGACGCCGTTCACGGAATTCCAGATCGAAGCCTGAATGGCGGTGAAGACCGACGAACCGGCATTGTCGAACGTCCTCCCCGAGCCGTTAAAGAGCTGTAGATCGGAGTTGGGATTGATGGCCGCCACGATCCCGACGTCGGCGGAACGCTCATCGGAACCCGACGCCTGCTGGCCGTCGGCACCCTGGACGGAGACCTGACCCGTACCGTTGACGCCAATGTCTGCAAGATAGGCGGTGAGCAGCGCCTGGAATTCGGCGCCGGACGCATCGTCCGGCAAAGCCGAGCCGTAGCCCGGTTCTATCAGGCCGATGACATCGGTTGCTACGTTCTGCCCGTCGAGGGGAAAATTGTAGAGTGTCGCAATGTCCTGCGGGTTCAGAACGGCAACGTCGCCACGGTTGCCGGGGCTGGGCGCGCCCGTGGGGAGCGTCACGGGAGGGCTGCTGCCGAGATTCTCCGCCGGCGCGCGACGTTGGACGTCGAACCACAGGCCGACGACGCCCCATTCCTCCGGCAGGGCAAGCTCGGCGTCCCAGAAGTGCATGTTGGCGGAGGCGGAATACTGCAGCACCTGATCGCCGGGGCCGGTGCCGAAGAGGGTGTTGAAATCGTCGGCACTGTTCAGCTGGACCCAGATCGTGCGGTTCTCGACACTCGACGTGTAGAAGCCGTCGTTGCCGCCGGCATTGTTCTCGATCAGCGTCAGCCCCGCATCGGTGAGCGCCTGGACCACCAACGCATAGGTCGTGGGATCGGCCCCGTAGTTCGTCCAGAGATCGGGATCGGCCAGCGCCGCCTGCCGGCTCGCCCAGTCGCCGGCCAGCATCGCCGTCGGATCCTCGACGCGATCGAGCATGATGGCGACGTTGTAGGCGCATGTCGTCGACGCTTCGCCGTCGGTGAAGCCGTAGGCCTCGGCCGTGGTCGTGGCGTCGGTGATCCGATAGCCCGCGAAGGAAAGGAACTCGGAATTGGCGATGCCAACGGCGTTATCCACAAAGCCCCCGATCAGTGTAGGCGTCCCAATCGCCCTCAATATGGAAGATACAATCGCGAGTTCGCACCGCACAATACGACGGCCCACCAAAGTGGGTCACCCTGAGGTCGACGAGCTGCTGCGCAAGGTATAATTGCCGCTGCGGTGGCTGGGACTGCCGCAAAGGCGGTGCCCGAACGGACTCAGACGAGCAGGCTGCTGCCCGAAGCGCTGGTGAAATCGAGTTGGACGATCATGTCGTTGTAGTCGAGATCGCCGCCGCCCAGCACGTCTTCCCAACCCCAGGTGTTGAGCCCGTAGCTCCACAGGTGTCCAAGCCCGTCCGGGTTGGACTGGGCGAAGGCCCAGTAGCTCTGGCCGCTGCTGTTGTTGTAGAGGCGCATGGCCACCAGGTCGCCCGCGTCGATGTCGAGAAGCTTCGCGTGCGCATAGTTGCCATAGCCTGGGCCGTACAGAACGGTACCGCCCGAGGCGAGTTGGTAGGCGGCGGCCTGCGCTGCGGCCGCATAGCCTGCATCGCCCGGCCGCAGGCCGCCGATCGTGCCGGAAAAGTCGTCGACCTGATAGAAGCTGATGGCCGTGTTGTCCTGGCCATTCTGGCGCACGCGCACCACGGCCGTCTGGTCGTCGGCCCCGCCCGCCGTCTCGGCGACCGCAACCGCGCGCGCGACGGTCACACCGCCATTGTTGTTATCGGCGAGGAAGCTCGCATAGCCATAGGGGCTGCTCAGGCCAACCTGGTACGCCTCGGTTCCGCTGCCGCCCATCGACACCGAAAGGCTGTCGCCGTCGCCCGCGAAGATCTGCGCCACCGTGCCCTGCGCGGCCTTGTCGAAGAGGCGCACGAGATTCGGGTCGAAGTCGGGCTGCAGCGACTGCTGGGCCAGCATGGCGGTCCAGGCAAAGGCCTGGGTGCTTCCACTCATGTAGCCCAGGGAGCTGCCCCCGAGGTCGACGCCGACGCTGGTCGCCGATGCCGCCGCGGTCTGGAACAGGAGAGTCTGATCGGCGCCGCTCGCCCAGCCGCCCATGCCGTCGGACACCAGCATGTCCGGGCTGATCGAGAAGGACTGCGAGTGCGCGATCGCCGAGAGTGCCCGGCCGAGCAGGATGCCATTGGGGGTGCCGAGACCGGACACGTAGTCGTAGCCCTGGCCTGCCTCGTATCCGAAATCGGTCGGAGTGACGGACTGGCCGTCGACGATCCACTGCCCGGACGCGAGATTGACGTAGTAGGAAGAGTTGTTGCTGCCGATCGTGATGTCGTTGAACGAGGCCGGCGCGATCACCGAAGCGATGTAGAGCAGGTCGTTCATGAAGCCGAGGTTCGGCAGGCCCTGGTCCTTGAAGATGAAGTTGAACTGAGTGATCAGCGACGCCCAGAGCGGCGATGCGGCGCTGGTGCCGCCATCGCCGCCCGCTCCCACCATGTCGTCTTCCGGGACGAGATAATACAAGTTTCCGGCGGCGTTGGCCGATACGTCGGGAACGCCGCGGCCGCCCTCGTTGGTACCGTCGCTGGTGACCGGGTTCAGGCCGTAGTTCGACTGGTACCAGGGCGGAACGACCTGTGTCACGTCGACACCGCCCGAGGCGGCATTGTTGCCGGCATAGCCCTCGATGCGCGCACCGTTGACCGTGTACTCGTTCCACACGGTCTCGATGAACTTCGAGATATCGCTGCTCGAGGAGGGCATCGTGGTGAGGCCACCCATGACCAGTTGCCACAGCACGCCCTTGTTGCCCTGCGCCGCCTGGGCGAGGTAACTGGCCGACACGAGCGTTGGGTCGCCCGCAGCAACCGACTGGCTCGACAGGGAGGTTCCGCTGACCAGCAGGTTGTAAGGCTGTGAGACATTGTAATCGACGTTGGTGAGACCGTTGGCGACGCCCTCGGCCGAGCCGCCGTCACCCAGAGCCACGACGGTCGTCTGGTTCTTGAGCGCTGCGTCGATGAACAACTGCCAGTAGGCCCAGTAGTACGGCGAGTCGGGCGCCATGCTCTGTGGATCGTTGAACGAGTTCGACGTCACCGCCGGCAGGTCGCCTGCCGGATTCCAGATCGAGCTCTGGATCGCGGTGAAGATCGAGGCGTCGGCGTGGGAGTAGCGATAGCCAGAACCGTTGTAGAGCTGGATGTTGGAGTTGGGATTGATCGCCGACACCACGCCGACGTCGAGCGAGCGCTCGCCCATCGAGCTCTCGCCATCGGACGTCTGGCCGGCAATGCCCTGTACGGAAACCAGGCCCGTGCCGGAGATCGGCTTGGGGAGGCCGGCGAGATAGGCATCGAGCAGCGCCTGGAACTGGGCGCCGGTCGGATCGGACGGGGTGTAGGAGCCGACGCCGGGTTCGATCAGGCCGATCGTGCCCGTCGTCACCTGTTCGCCCTTCAAGGGGAAATTGTAGAGTTCCGCGATCTTCGCGGGCGACAGGTTCGGGCTGTTGCCGCTGTTGCCGATCCCCTGCGGCCCCTGGGGGAGCGTCGCCGACTCGTGGCCGCTTACCAGCTTGGCAGCATTGGGCGACGTGTCCGTGTCGAACCACAGGCCCTTCACGTTCCACTCGGCGGGCAGCGTCAGATCCTTGTTCCAGTACAGGAGATCCGCCGACTCGGAGTATTTCAGCAGCTTCTCATTGGAGTTGCTGAAAAGCTTGTTGAAGTCGTCGGGGCCGGTCAGATGAACCCAGATCGTGCGATTCTCGGGAGTCGAGGTGTAGAATCCCTCGTTTGCCGGGTCGTTCGCGTCGATAATCTGGAAGCCGGCGTCGATGAGCGCGCTCGTGACATAAGCGTACTGCTGCGCGTCGGCGCCGTACTTCGTCCAGAGATCGGGGTCCTGCAACGCCTGCTGCCGGCTGGCCCAGCTGCCCTGAAGCATCGGGTCGAGCGTCGACGGGTCGTTGCGATCCAGAACCAGCGCGACATTGTAGCTTCCGTCTCCCGCGACGGCATCGACGCCATCGTTGAACCCGTAGGCCTTCTCGACGGTGTCCCCGTGCTTGGCGATGCGGTAACCGGTGAACGACAGAAAATCAGACTTCGCGATCGCTACCCCGGTGTCCATCGGCTCCCCCGCCCTCCAGGCCCGGCAACCGCGCCGGGCCTACGCAAGGCAATGAATATCATCCGCACGCCGTGTCTTGCAGCAGAATCAGCTGACTGGCGGCAGCTTCTTGCGTTCAGAGGGGCTGCAACGCGACCGCCGGACCGATACCGCGAGCCCCGCCCAGACTGCGAGCCTACACTGCGAGGTCTCGCCGGGCGTCGTCGAGCGCAAGTCCGAAGCGCCTGCACATCTCGCCAATCTGCTCCTCGGTGATGATGAGCGGCGGCGTGAAGGCGATACGGTCGCCGATGGCGCGCACGATCAGGCCGTGGCGCAGCGCGTGGTCCATCACCATCGTGCCGACCTTCTGCTCCGGCCCCCACGGCGTGCGCGCCTTGGCGTCCTTCATGAGCTCGACGCCGGTGAACAGGCCGACGCCGCGCACGTCGCCGACCAGCGGATGACCGCGGAACGTCTCCAGCCCCGCCTGCATCACCGGCCCGACCTTGCGCACCTGGCCCACGATGTCGCGCTCCTCGTAGATCTTCAGCGTCTCCAGCGCGACGGCACAGGCGACCGGATGGGCGCCGTAGGTGAAGCCGTGGCCAAACGTGCCATTGCTCGCGCTCAGGCTCTCGACCGCGTCGTAGACCTTGTCGGAGATCATCAGCGCCGAGATCGGCTGGTAGGCCGCCGACAGCGCCTTGGCGCACGAGATCATGTCGGGCTGGATGCCATAGGTTTCGCAGCCCCACATGTTGCCGGTGCGGCCGAAGCCCGCGATCACCTCGTCGGCCACGAGCAGCACCTCGTACTTCCGCAGCACCTTCTGGATCTTCTCCCAGTAGGTGCGTGGCGGGGTAATGGCGCCGCCGCCGCCCTGGACCGGTTCGCCGAAGAAGGCGCCGACCGTATCGGGCCCCTCGCTGAGGATCAGCGCCTCGAGGTTGGCCGCCATGCGGTCGGAGAACTGCTCCTCGGTCTCGCCTTCATTGTGGAAGCGGTAGTAGTGCGGATTGTCGGTATGCTTGAACATCGGCAGCGGGATGTCGAAGCCGGCCCGCATGTGCGGCTGGCCGGAGACGCTGACCGAGGCGACGGTGTTGCCGTGATAGCCGCGCTCTCGGCCGATGATCTTCTTCTTCTCAGGCTTGCCGATGGCGTTGTGATAGTACCAGACCAGCTTGATGGCGGCGTCGTTGGCCTCCGAGCCCGAGCACTGGAAGAGCACGCGGCTCATCGGCTTGGGCGCCATCGACAGCAGCTTCTCGGCAAGGTCGACGCTGGCCAGATGCCCCTTGTCGAAGAATGTATGGTAGTAGGGCAGATCGAGCAGCTGCTTGTAGCCGGCCTCGGCCAGCCGCTTCTCACTGAAGCCCAGCGAGGCGCACCACAGGCCCGCCATCGCCTCGATATACTCCTTACCCGACTCGTCGATCACATGGATGCCGTTGCCGCGCGCCATGAGCGTGCCGCCCTGCTCGCGATAGGTCTTCAGCTCCGTCTGCTGATGCACCAGATAGCGCTGGTCGCGCGCGTGCGGCGAGTTGGTATTCAGTCCGTCCATGATCATCCTCTCACTATGCAGATTACGCTCGGGTCCAGCCCGCGCCTCGCCTATGCAAGAATCATTCTATCACTCCGGCCTCATCCGAGGGGCCGCCGGATCTCTTCATCGACCACCTCGACGCCGTGCCTAAGCTTCTAGGGATGTTTGATGCCGGGATTTGATGGCGCATCCTTGTCGGCCGAATCGAGGGATGCTTTGGGAGAGGTCTTCACGGCTGCGCCACAACGAATGAGGCGATCCGTCGAGCGATACAGCATAGTCAAGAGAGCCTGAGGAGCCTCGCCAAACGGTACGGCGACAGCGCGAGCCACCCGGACGTTGTTTCCCATCGCGCGCGAAGTCGACGAAACGTGGCGGCTGGTTAGCTCGGCCGGAAGAAGGTTTCTTGGATTCCGGTTCCGACATTGGATGGTTTAAGGGAAATGATTGGACCGCTCGTTCTTAGGCAGTGAATTTCGAAACTACCCGCCGAGAAACAAATCTGACCCCAATGTACCCAAGTACCGATGGCCATTCGCAACGTCGGCATGAGAAACTTCTACCTTATGCCCAAGCAAGCCCCGCCAACCGCTGGCAGCCTTCGTCACCGCGGGAACCGGTGGGAAATGACTTCGAAATTGCCTACGTCTAGGACTCTCGGCAAAGTTGTCGGAAGCAGTCTGATAGACCCCGTGATCGCCGTCGCGGTAAACGCCCTGGATGGGGGTTTTGTCACAGGTCGCAGTGGGTGAATTCTCAGCCCAGACAGCCACCAAAGCATCGGTCTTGGTCTTGAGCGTTTTAGCAAGACCATCTTGCGTGAAGGCACTCCACTCGAAGATGTCGAACGCATTTAGGTGAATGTCATCGTAAGTCGCCACATAAACTTGGCAATCAGCAAAGCCGTTGATCGCAAAATAATCGAAGAACCAGTCCGGGGAAAACTTTAAGTATGCCGCACTGGAGTGCGCTATGCCTTCATACCCAAAGGTTACGCCGTGTGCTTTCAGCATCCGCGAGACATTGCGAATGCACGCCGCCGGGTCGAACACATTATCCAGCACACTTCCATTGTAGATGAAGTCGAACCGGCCCAACAGGTCGGTTGGCACTATCTGCCCGAGATCAAAGACGAAGTCCGGTTGCTCCCGGTCGCTGACATCACAGGCCCTTACCTGAGCATCTGAGAATAGCGAGAAGAAGGAACTATCCGAAATCAACTCTCGACCGAATTGATTTGGAATCGAACTGACTTCGCGGAAGGCCTCCGCGCGGATTCTCAAACCTACGCGCTCAACCAGAGCCTCTGCTTCCTCGATCGTCATCCATACTGTCTGGCGGCCCAACAGCAGGACATCGCCCCTGATGGGCCGACGCTTATGCTCAACGAGCATCATCTCCGCCAAGTGTCGTGTTATGCTCATTCTATCAATCCATTTAGCGACCGCGGAACAAGTGGTGAGCCGAGCCCGTAACGCTCGCACGCTCCGGCGTACTTAAGATTTCTGCCCGCGGCAGACGATCAGCGGGATTTTCATACTCGCACTGCGTGCGAAACCCGACGCTCACAAACACCGCCCTCGAATCCTCGCCTCCAGTTCCCGGCAACTCTATTGCCCGAGTAACCGCTGGAGAAAGCTCTGGTGCTTCTTCCGCTCCAGCGCCGCCCTCAGTTCCTCGTTCTCACGGCTCAACTCCGCCATCTCCGCCGTCAGCCGTTTCAGCGACAAAGCCTCTGGATGACGGTCATTGGAGGACGAAGGTGGTGGCAGCAGCGCGCGTTGCTCATCGGTATAGCGAGACCACGCGTCCGGCGTTACAAAGACGTCACCATTCCAATGCGCAGGACTCTGAGAACCGACCCAAGCCGGAGTGAAACATATATGTACTGTTTTCCGCACTCGCTCCGAGACATTTGGATAGCCGCCGTGGCGTAGGTTCTCGGTAAAAAACAACGCATCACCTGCCTCCATTGGCAACGGCACCATCCCTGGCTCTTGGACGGGATCGTTCCCGTAAGGAGAACGAAAGTTTGACTTGTGCGACCCTGGCACAACGCAAAGAGGGCCGTTTTCTATAGGCACGTCATGAAGCGCATAAAGGACGCGCACGGCGAGGAGGTCGAAATGACGGAGCGTTTTGCCGTCTAGGTTCGGCGTTGGATCAGTTACAAACGTATATCGATTCCGTCGATCGATCGGTCCACCCATATGGCTGCCTGTGATGTTGCCGCGATGCCGATAGCGTAGTTCCGAACTCATGATCTTAAACGGAGATTCAGTTAACTCGCGGACATATGCCATGGTCTTAGGATGTCCAACGAACAAATCAAAGGCCGGGTCAGCATTCAAAAAGTCATCGACGATATACTGTGGGCCCCCGCCACCGTGGTTTGCCTCATAGGTACTGGTGCCAAGCTCGGGATCGTAATGATAGTCCATCTTGAATTGCAGACTGTGGTATCTGGGGTGTGCGTTTACTGAGGAAACGAAACGGTCCTCTAACGCCTCCATTGCCTCCAGTACTTGCTCGACTTCCTGTGGGCTCAGGATGCCCTTCACATGGAGGAAGCCATTGAGATCGAAATGATAGCGCTCACGGTCATCCATGCTGCCGTCCAATATTACTGCACATCTCCGCTAAATGTTTCGATGCGCAGCGTCAATGATGGGATTGTGCTCTGGGACGCTGTAAAATACCGAGCGCCAAACACGCAATATGCAGGCCCTGTGTATATTTGTTTGTCGCTGAGGATATTGGCTCATCCTTGAAGAATGCCCAGCCTGATGCCCCTCATTCTCTCGTAGCGAGAGAAGATAATGCGCGCCAATTTCTCCAATCCAGACTAAGGGACTGCTGACATTTGCGGAGATATTTGGAGTGATTGATCTTCTAGTGCGACAGGCAGAAAGGCTGCTTCGCCCTCATCTGGCGCGACTGCGCTCGGGAGCGCGGCGCCTGGAAATTATCTATCCGGACGACACTGCAGAACGTCAGCGCATTGAGAGGAATAACCCGCTGATTCGCTATGCAAACTCGATAACTTCCCAGGTTGGCGAAGACGGCGTCATTGCCCACATTTTGGAGCGCCTAGAGATCCCAGACGGATGGTGCGTTGAGTTTGGCGCATGGGACGGCAAGTACAATGCAAACACTTGGGACCTCGTGCACAATCGAGGTTGGAAAGCCGTCTACATCGAAGCCAATGAAGCCGCTTTCGCAATGCTGGTGGAGAACTCCTCGGCGCTGCCGGACGTTCACTGCATCAACGAATTCATCGAGATCGAGGGCCCGAAAAGCCTAGATGCGCTGCTTGCGCGAACACCCATTCCGAAAGACTTCGATTTCCTCGTCATCGACATCGACAGCAACGACTGGCACATCTGGAAGTCGTTGCAGGGATATCGTCCCAAGGTGGTGATGATTGAGTTCAGTGAATTTTGCCCGCCGGAAATCTTCTATGTAAAGGATCCGGATGCGCCGGGTCCTTCATCAGCCTCTCTCTCCGCGGTGTGCGAGCTTGGCAAACAAAAGGGCTACGAACTAATAGCCGTGGTAGGCGGCAACGCCATATTCGTGCTCGACGAATATTCATCCCGTTTCGAAATCCGCGATAACTCCCCACAAGGCATGTTCAAGTCGTTCGCGAACACCCGCCTTTTTCAAAGCTATGATGGCACTCTTTTCCTTGCGGGAAATCGCGAACTGATCTGGCGGCATCAGCGGGATAGGGCCGGGCAGATCAAACGAATCCACGTGTCGGACGCTGACATCCAAGTGTTGCCGGAAGGTCTTCGTGTATTCCAACCACGACTGTCCTACGAAAATACTTTCCTTGAGGAGAAGGCCGGCCGCCTGGACCGAGCCCGGGTCCCCTCTAATCGATTGCTGGAGTTCCAGAACAACATCACGTCGGAATGCGGCGAGGACGGTATTCTCGCGCACATCTTCGAAAAGATCGGAGAGGGTAACAAATTTTGCGTGGAGGTCGGCGCACATGACGGCGTCCGCTTCTCGAACACTTTCGCACTCATCCGTGATCGAGACTGGTCGGCCCTGCTGATTGAGAGCGATCCCATGGCATATCAGAAGCTGGAGAGCGCTTACCGCTCTTCGGATCGCGTTCGAACGATAAACGCCAAGGTAGCTGCGACCGGTCGGGACAGCCTTGGCAAGCTTCTAGCCTCGGTCTCAGCGCCGCCCGAGATCGATTTCCTGTGCATCGATGTGGAAGGCAACGACTACCACCTTTGGGCTAACCTTCGGCGATATCATCCGAGGGTCGTCATGATCGATTTCAATCCAACGATCCCGAACGATGTTCTGTTCGTTCAGGAGGATAGCGACTTGAAGAATGACGGCGCGTCTCTCAGTGCCTTGCTCGAACTTGGCCAAGCGCTCGGCTATGAACTGGCGGCCGCGACGACCTGGAATGCGATTTTTGTCCGTCGCGAGCTACTCGGTAAGTTAGGGATCGAGAACAACAGCATAGACAGGATGTACTACCCGGTCTTCGAAATGCGCGTTTTCTGGTCGATCAACTGCTATCTTCATGTCTCGGGCTGCGATCGTCTCGTTCGCCACAACTACGTATTCGACCCAGAGCAAATACAGCCCATACCGGCCAATGTTCGCACCATTCCCTATGCGAAGGGATTGGGCGGCGATCCCCGGAGCACATTCTTCGATTGACCCCCCACCGGGGTTTCCGGCGACGATCGTTACGACCCACTGCTCATCTGAAAATTTCGCCACTTCTCGGCGAGGGTCGATGCGCTCGACAGCAAAGACGCACCGACGCCCAGATAGTTTGGCTGGTACGTCGAGTTGAGCGCGCGGTTACTTTCCAGAACGCCTGAGTTGCCGTAACCAACACCGGCAATCCGATGCTCGTAGGCCTGCCGCGCTGCCTGCGAGCGCACGGCCAGCGCTTCCACCTCACCGGCCGCAGCGGTGTCGCCGAGGATAACCGTCGCTGCGGATGTCGCAGAGGCCGAGCAGCCCGTGCATGAAACGGCGGCCGGACTCGGTCGCCATTACCGCGCAGAGGTCGTCGGCGACGCGCTCCTGGGCTTGCTTCTCCAGCCGCTCCGCCTCGCGGACCTGCCTGGCATCGTTCGGATCGTGCATCGCTCAGACTCCCAGTACGGATTGAAGGGCGTTGCGGCCGCCGCCGACCTCGGTCTCGCTGAGTGTCTTGGCGCCCTCGGCAAGGGCGCCGGCCACCTGCAAGGCCTGCGCGGCCTCGGCGCGAAATGCGCGTTCCGCGCGGAGGCGGGCCACCACGTCATCGGCCAGGGTGATCGACGCCGGTGCGCCCAGCTTGTCGGCATAGACGTCGATGCTCTCGTCGGCGTTCAGCTTGTCGAGCACCTCGGGCCGCGTGGCCGCGATGCTGCCCGCGAAGGCCCACAGTCGCTCGACGGAGCCGAGGTCCGCCGCCTTCTGGGCCTGCGCGAGAATCGAGATGAGCTCGACGTCGAGCGGATAGCCGCGCAGTTCGGGCGGCAGCTCCGGGAACAACCTATGCTCGGCCATGATCGCGAAGGTGCGCTGGACCAGCGGCTGCAGCAGGTCGTCGTGCAGATTCTCGAGCACCGGACCGAGCATCTGCATCTTCTCCTCACGCCGGACGCTGATCTCGAGCTGCGTGCGCGGCTGCACGCCGTCCATGTCCGAGATCATCAGGAAGAGGTCCGCGAAGAAGGCCGACCGGATGGTGGCCTGGGTGCGCGAAACGAGCCGCTCGACCTCGGCGATGGCGCCGGGAGCGGTCTGGTACAGCGGCCACATCCCCGCTCCCTTCTCCTGAGTGGTGAAGTAGTTGATGGCGCCCGGCAGCACCGACGAGGCCGAGCCACGCAGGCTGACATGCGCTCCCATTGGCGGATTCACATGCTTGTCGACGGCGTTGTGCTCGCGCTTCTTCAGGATCTGCAGCGACTTCACATCGGGAAGCGCGTCGTGCCCGGGGCCTTGGGAATAGGCCTCGTTCTCGATCGGCTTCCACCGGGGCGT
>VFQN01000986.1_pt1 | contig 50181 bp, 44 predicted proteins | sample 3512371 | NCBI WGS metagenome assembly VFQN01 (sample SAMN10412370, study PRJNA504923) | tailings metagenome | isolation source: Replicate 2 from Balatoc abandoned mine | place: Philippines: Itogon, Benguet | collected 2017-08-28
GCCTGTCCGGGGCGCGGATGCCGGGAGGATCGCCAGGGGGATCGGGACGGGGGGGGACAGCATCGGGTCCGGGAGCCGTGCCGGGGAATCTCGCCGCCCCTCCGGGGCTCATCGGCTCCTCCGCGACCCGCAATCCCATGGCTCACGCCATGGGCTACGGTTCTGCCGCCCCTGCCGGGGCTGGGTTTGTGTCGCCAATAGGGGGACAGGTGATCCATTTGCCTCGCCGGGGCGGGGAAGGAGGAGGGGTAAATGGCTGAGAGGCAGGGGCCCATCAGTAGGCGCAGGCCAGTTCGATGACCTGGCCGCAGCCGCACTCGATTCGGATCCCGGTGACCCGGTCGCCGTCCTTTTGAACGGTCACCACCGGTTCATGGGAAGCTGCCTTGCTGCCGGCCCCGGGCCTGGGATCGTGGGGTCCATGGTGGCCGGCAAAGGCCGCGGCCCCCGTGGGTTGGGACGGGTTGGCCGGGCCTGGACCCGGGCCGCCGGCCGGGACGCGCATCGGGGTGAAGGCGGGAACGGGGCCTGCGACGGAACCGTTCCTGCGGGGCTGGAGCGGGGTGAAAGCACTCGGCATGGCGTCGGGGGTGGGGGTTCGGAGTCGGGATCAGCCTTTGATGGGTCCGTTGACCCGCAGCAGCACGGAGACCCGGCGGTTGACCTCGTCCTCGGGGCGGGTTCGGGGCATCGGAGCGGTGGCGGCGTAACCGACCACCTGGCGGATCTGGGTTCCGAGAACCCCGTGCTCGAGCATTTTGCGGCGCGCGGCGTTGGCGCGGTCGGCGGACAGTTCCCATTCCCCGTAGGAGTCGGTCACCGGCGGGTGACCCCGTTCGGTATGGCCTTCGACGTCGATGGACAGGTTGGGATAGCGGGCGATGGACCAGGAGAGGGTCGACATCACCCAGTCGCCGTAGGGGGTGAAACGGATGGACTGGGTTTCGAAGACCGGGCGATGGGACCGGTCGAAGATCGTGATGCGCAGGCCCTCGGGGGTGAGGTCGAGTTCGACCGTTCGTTCGTCGGGGTCCTGGTTCTGTTCGATGAGGGACTTGAGCAGGTCCTCGTTGAGTTTGCGGAGGATGAGCAACTCGACGGCGGAGGCGGAGTCGTAGTTGCCCCGGCGATCCTTGGCGAACTGGTCGTTTTCGTTGGGGATGACGCCGACGCTTTGTTTGGTGAGGGAGGAGAAAGGATTTCGGAAGGCGCGTTCGACGGCTTCCTTGAGCTTGGTGTCCTGGGCGGCGAGCCAAAGGACCAGGAAGAGGGCCATCATCGCGGTGACGAAGTCGGCGTAGGCGACTTTCCAGGCACCGCCGTGATGACCTTTGCCAGCCATGGAGTGGGGGTTCGGGTGGGGGTGGGTTGGGGGGAGGGATCAGGCCTTGCCGGTGCCGACGGATTTGAGCATGGCCTCGAGGGCGTCGGCCGCGGGTTTGACATCGGCGGAGAGGCCGCGGCGGGCGACCTCGATGGCCATGATCGGGGCCATGCCGTTGGCGAAGCCGGCGACCGCGGTGGCGATGCAGCGGAGGTAGGCCATGTGGGCGTGGTTGAGGAACTCGATGTTGACCGCGAGCGGGTTCATGAAGCCGTAGGACAGGAAGATGCCGAGAAAAGTTCCGACGAGGGCTGCGGCGACCTTGTGACCGACCTCTTCGATGGGGCCGGCGATGGCGCCCATGGTGATGACGATGCCCATGACGGCGGCGACGATGCCGAAACCGGGCATGGCATCGGCGGCCTTGGTGAGGACGTGGACGGGGTGTTCCTCCTCGGTTTCCAGGGTTTGGAGCTCGATATCGAGGAGCATGCGCAACTGGTCCGGCTTGATCTTCCCGTCGATGATCGGTCGGAGGCCGCTGCAGAGGAACTCGACGGCTTTGGCGTGGTGGGAGAAGCGGGGGTACTTGGTGAAGATGGTGCTCGTCTGGGGGCCGGTGACGTGCTCCTCGAGGGCGATCATGCCGTTGCGGCGGCCGAGCATGAACAGCTCGTAGAGGGCCTTGAACAGCTCCTCGTAATCCGCGGGACCGTAGGGCGCGCCCTTGAGGGCGCCGACGCATTGTTTGGCCAGGTCGATCAGCACCTTCTTGGGCGACATGATGACCAGCGCGCCGAGGGCCGCGCCGCCGATGATGATGAACTCGGACAGGTGGATCAGCGCCCCCACGTGGCCGCCCGCCATCATGAAACCGCCGAGGACGGAGGCCAGGACGATGAAGGAGCCGATCAGGACAATCATGGGGAACGCAGTGGTTTAGCGGGCGTAGGCCGCCTCGGGATCGTGCCGTCGAAGGAAGGACTTCAGCGCGAGGATCGCCTGGGCGTGGATCTGGCAGATGCGCGATTCGGTGACGCCGAAGACGGCGGCGATTTCACGCAGGCGGAGGTCCTCGAAGTAATAGAGGGCGAGGACCTTTCGCTGCATCTCGGGCAGTTGGGTGATGCGATCGGCGATGATCCCGGTCAGTTCGTGGATGGCGGCCTGTTCGACAGGGGAGCGCTCGTCCTCGTTGGCGATGCTCTCGGCCTGTCTCAGGCCGTCCTCGCTGTCGCCGGCGCGCACGGCGTCGAGGCAGACGAAGGTGGCGGGGCGGATTTCCGCGAGCAGTTCATGGTAGGCGACGCAGGAGATGCCGAGGGCCTCGGCCATGTCCTCGTCGGTGGGAATGCGGCCCTGTTCCTGTTCGAGGCGGACCATGACCTCCTGGACCCTGCGGGCCTTCTTGTGGAGGGAACGGGGCACCCAATCGAGGCGCCGCAGTTCATCGAGCACGGAGCCGCGGATGCGAAGGCGGGCGTAGGTTTCGAAGGCGACGCCACTGGCGGGGTCGTAGCGTCGGACGGCGTTGAGCAGGCCCACCATGCCGGCGCTGTAGAGGTCCTCGGCATCGACGTGGGGTGGGAGGGACATGGCCACGCGGCCGACGACGGTTTTGACCAGGCCGAGGTGTTGCTCGACGAGTTGTTCCTCCGCGGGGCTGCCGTGGCCTGAGCCCGCGTAGACTTTCCAGAGCTGCGCGGTGTCGGGTTGGGAGCGGCGGGGCCGCGACTCGGGCGCGGTCAGGGTGGAGGGGGAATCGGTGTTCATCGCTTGCTCGGGCTGATGGAGGTCGCGCTGACGGCACCTCCCGTTCGTGCTGCGGCAGCCGGGCTGCCGGGGGCGGGTTGGGCGGTCACCTCGCGCAGGGCGGCCGCCTGTTTCTCGACCAGGGCGAGGCGCAGGTTCCGGGTCCAATGCCGACCCCACCACCGGAACATCATGCCCGCCACATACGCGGCGATGCATGCGTGCCACACCACCGTCGGCCAGGTGCTCTGCCTCAGCAGGCTGAACGTGACTCCGACGGCGAATCCCAGCGCGGCACCTGTTAGCATCATCATCTTCATACACGGCCATACCTCCCTCAGCAGAACCGCTGCCAGACCCTTCCCCCCTACAAAACCTCCGGTGCCCGAACTCACTAGTGCGGAAACTGCCGCATCATCAGCGCCTCGGCCGTTCCCACCCGGAATTCCCCGGGAACATTTTGCCCCGCCGCCAGGAACCTCAGGGTGAAATTTGTTCCCAACACCAGGTTCCAGAGCTTCCCCCACCGCGTCTCCTCATCGAGATGCGTCACGATCAGGTCCTCGATCCCCAGCCCCGCGAAGGCCCGCACCTGTGCCAGCATTAGCGAGATGTCATACGCGCCGTTGAGCACCAGATGCAGACGAACCCGGCCCAACCCGGCGATCTGCTCCGCGGCAGCCTTCAACGCCGTCGCGTCCCGCCAGTCGATGCCCGGAAGATCCACGAACCCAAACTCGCCCGGCTCGGCGCCGTCCCCTTCGCTCCATCGCCTGGCCAGAGGCACGCCCAGGACGTCGCAGTACACCGCCAACGCCTCGGCGGTGTTGGCGGTGGTGCCGTCCAGACGCCAGATCCGGACCGGCCGACCTTCCCCCAAGGCCATCTGAGTCAGCCACTTGCACAGGCAGGTTGTCTTTCCAACCCCGGGAGCACCCACCAGCACATGGGTTTCACCGCCGTCGGGATTCAGCGGAACCGCCGGCCTCCACGCCCGGGCGAGTTCGCGACGCACCAGCCTGAGTTCATCCCCAAGCCCCGCAGGGGGTTGATCCCCAACCCCCCGCCGAAGCCGGTCGACCACCCACTGCGCCTCACGGGCAAGAAACCCCGCCGATTCCAGAATCGCGCCCGCACGCCAACCGCCAGCGTTGGAAGAGGATGCCGGACTCCCTGCCGCCGGTTCCACCGAGGTCTGGGCCTGGGAATGGGTTGCCTGCCGGGGCTGCCCCTGCGGGTCGGCGTTGAGGATGGCAGGGGCGTTGGCTTGGGCGGCGACCGGAGTGGCCTGTGCCGTCGGGACCCCGGCAACCGGGGATCCACGACCCTGAAGCGTCGGGAGCGCCGGGCTGGTGTCGGGGCCCAGGTCCGCAACGGCTGGCGCGGCAGGACGTGCATCGGATGCGGATGGCGTCGACGACGTCGACGACGTGGATGCGGCGGGTGTGCGCCCGGGAAAGCCGGAGTAGGTGGCGGGACCCTCACGGGGCGAGACGCCGGGGCGGATGGGATCGTTGGGAGGATCCCCGGCGAGCACGTCCAGGCGCGGATGCGGCTCGGGATGTGGCGGCGGGGCGGAGGCGGGGTGGGGACCCGCAGGATTGGGGCGGTAGGCGAGGACTTCGAAGCGGGGTTGTTCCTTCTTGCCGAACCAGCCTTTGTTGCCGCCGCCGATGGGGCGCACCTGGACCACCACCGCCTCGGGGCCGAGGCGTTCGCGGACCTGCCGGGCGGCGTCCGCGGCGGACTCGGCGATGAAGGGGACGATCTCCATGGGGTTGGTGCGGCGGGTTTACTCGGGCATGGGGATGGTGGCGGCGCTCTGGACTTCGACGCGGGCGGGCACCTCGGCGTAGGAGATGACGGCCAGTTCGTTGAAGGTCGATTCGAAGAAGCGACGGAAGGCGAGACGGATCTGGGGGCCGCAGAGGAGGACCGGGGGCTGGCCGACAGCGAGCAACTGCTGGATGCGCTGGGACAGTTGTTCGACGACGTGCCGTGCCAGGCGGGGCTCCATGACGAGGGAGATCTCGGTCGCGGAGAGTCGGACCCCCTGGGAGATCTGCTGTTCCAGTTTCGGGTCGAGGGTGATGGCTCGGACGGATCCGTTCTCGAGCTGGTAGGGACGGACGATCTGGGTGCCGAGGGCGCGGCGGGCGTGTTCGGACAGTTCGTCGGGGTTCTTGGTGACCGCGATGTGGTCGCCGACGCGTTCGAGGATCCCGGAGAGGTTGCGGATGGAGATGCCTTCGGAGAGGAGGTTCTGGAGGACGCGCTGGACCTGGCCGAGGGAGAGGCAGCCGGGGATGAGTTCGTTGACCACCGCGGGGTGGGTCTGCTTGAGGTTGTCGAGGAGGTTCTGGACGTCCTGGCGGGTGAGGATCTCGTGGGCGCTGCGCTTGATGGTTTCGGACAGGTGGGTGACGAGGACGGAGGCGGCATCGACGACGGTGTAGCCGGCGATCTCGGCGTTGCGCCGTTCGGCGTCGGTGATCCAGGTGGCGGGCAGTTTGAAGACCGGTTCGGTGGTGGGAACGCCCTTGAGCACGGTCTTGCTGTGGGTGGCGTTCATGGCGAGCCAGTGGCCGGGCATCAGTTCGCCTTCGGCGACGGGGTTGCCCTTGAGGAGGAAGCGGTACTCGTTGGCGCCGATCTGCATGTTGTCGCGGAGGCGGATCGGGGGGACGACCATGCCCATTTCCTGGGCGAAGGTGCGGCGGACGCCGGTGACGCGTTCGAGCAGGTCGCCGCCGCGGCGGGCGTCGGCGAGGCTGACGAGGCCGTAGCCCAGCTCGATCTGGAGGGTGTCGAGCGGGAGGAGGGATTCGAGTTTCTCGGGCCCGGCGGCGGCGGGTCGGGCGGGGTCGGTGGCGGTGCCCGGGGCCGAGGAAGGGGCGGCACCGCCGGCGGTGGCGGCCTCGGGGGAACCGGGAAGGATCCTGGGGTCCTTGAGGGCGCGGCCGAGGAAGAGGGAGACCGCGCCGATGGCCAGGAAGGTCATGGACGGCAGGCCGGGAACGAGGGCGAAGATGCCCATCATGCCGGCCAGGGTGTACATGGCGCGGGGGAAGAAGAGGAGCTGCTTGCTCAGTTCGCGGCCGAGATCCTCCTTGGCGGCGGCGCGGGTGACCAGGATGCCCGCGGCGGTGGAGGTGATGAGCGCGGGGATCTGCGACACCAGGCCGTCGCCGATGGACAGGAGCGTGAACCGCTGGAGGGAGTCGGGTACGGACATGCCCTTCTGCATCACCCCGATGGCGAAGCCGCCGACGATGTTGATGAGGGTGATGAGAATGGCGGCGATGGCGTCGCCGCGGACGAATTTGCTGGCGCCGTCCATGGCGCCGTAGAAGTCGGCCTCCTGTTCGACCCGTTTGCGGCGCGCGCGGGCCTCGGCTTCGTTGATCACGCCGGCATTCAGTTCGGCGTCGATCGCCATCTGTTTGCCGGGCATGGCGTCGAGGGTGAAGCGGGCGGCCACCTCGGCGATGCGCCCGGCGCCCTTGGTGATGACGATGAAATTGATGATGACGAGGATGGCGAAGACGACGAACCCGACGACGTAGTTGCCGCGGACCACGAAGTCGCCGAACGCCTGGATGATGTGGCCCGCGTAGCCGTCGATGAGAATCAGGCGGGTGGTGGCGATGTTGAGGGCGAGGCGGAAGAGGGTGACGAAGAGCAGGAGGGTGGGGAACCCGGTGAAATCGGCGGGTTCCTTCACATAGAGGATGACGAGGAGGATGAGGAGGGAGATGGCGATGCTGATGGCAAGAAATCCATCGAGGAGGAAGGGGGGCACCGGGACGATCATCAGCAGCAGCGTGCCGAAGAGTCCGCCGGTGAGGAGGAGGTCGCCGTTCTTGAGCAGGCGGCCGATGTTGGAGTTGGCCGCGGGGACTGGGGTTGTGGCGGTGGCGGTGGGCATGGCCTCAGGAGGTGGCCGTCTGTTCGCGGTAATACCGGTAGGCATTCACCCGGTAGACCCAGGCGAGGACCTCGGCGACCGCGGCGTACATGGCCGCGGGGACCTCCTCGCCGACGCGGGCGTGTTTGAACATGAGGCGGGCGAGGGGTTTGTTCTCGATGATCGGCACCTGGTGGCGGCCGGCGATTTCGCGGATGCGAAGGGCGTTGAGGCGGGAGCCCTTGGCCACGACGCGCGGGGCGCGCATGGTCTTGCGGTCGTAGCGGAGGGCGACGGCGAGGTGGGTGGGGTTGGTCACCACCACGTCGGCCTGGGGAACCTCCTGCAGCATCTTGCGCTGGGATATCCCCTGGCGGCGCCGGCGCATCTGGCCCTTGACCTGGGGGTTGCCGTCCGAGTTCTTGACCTCCTCCTTCAGTTCCTCACGGGTCATCATGAGGTCCTGGTGGGTCTTCCAGAACTGGTAGCCGTAATCGAGGGCGGCCACGACGCCGAGGGCGAAGAGGATGCGCGTGACGATCCGCATCGAGGAACTCGACATGAAATCGGAGACGCGGGTCAGGTCCACGGGCGACAGGAAGATGGGGTCCTCGAGCACGCGGACGACGACGTTGTAGACCAGGCCGATGATGACGGAGAGCTTGAGGATGCTGATGACGGCGACCTGGGCGGAGTTGAGGGAGAAGACCCGCTTGAAGCCCTCGGCGGGGTTCATGCGGGCCCAGTTCAGCTGGAGGGCCTCGGAGGCGGTTCGGAAGCGGCTCTGGAATCCTCCGGCGAGGAGGCCGGCGATGAGGGTGGCGGCGAGCACCGGCCACACGCAGTGTCCTGCGGCGATGAGGCTCTTGAAGAAGTAGCCCTGGAGGGCCGAGGGGGTCATCGGCATCTCGTGCAGGTGGGCCAGCGTGCCGGTCAGGGTGTGGACCAGGACCTGCCAGGTGTCCCTCCCGTTGAACAGCAGGGCGAGAAACCCGCCGCCGAGGACGAAGACCGTCTGGATCTCGGTGCTGCGGGCGAACTGGCCGTTCGCCCACGCCTGCTCGAGCCGGCGTTGCGTCGGTTGCTCTGTTTTCTCGCCCAGTTGCTCGCTCATGGTCGGACCCGGTCGGTCTGCGGTCCGTGGCTCAGGCACCCAGGATCTGCGCCAACCGGAGCAGGTCCTCGGGAAGCCTTCGGAGGTGGTTGCCGATGTTCAGTCCCATCGCCTGGGTGGAGGCGGCGAGAACCATCATTCCCGCAAGGATTCGTATCGCGAAGCTGTCGGAGAACACATTCATCTGCGGCACCGCGCGTCCGAGCACGGCGAACACCAGGGACAGGATGAAGGACAGGGCAAGGACCGGTGCGGCGACCTGAAGGGCGACGAGGAAGAGCCAGCCCATCCAGCCGAGCACGCCGTGCATCAGGGGTTCGCTGAGGTGCGCGGTGCCGACGGGCACGAGCGCGTAGGTCCGGTGAAGGCCGGCGAGCAGCCAGTGGTGAAGGTCGAGGCACAGCCAGATCACCGTGGCCAGGTAGTTGAGGATCACCCCCGGGATGGTGGTCTGCGAGCTGGTCAGCGGATTGAACGACGGCGGCAGGCTCAACCCCATCTCCATGGTGATCACGCTCCCGGCTATCTCGAGGGCGAAGAACAGCAACCGGCACAGGAACCCGAGGATGAGGCCCACCAGGATCTCCTTCATCGACACCATGACCAGGTCCGGGATGCGCCAGTTCCCGAGCGGGACCTCGGGGATTCCGGGGGCGAGGAAGAAGGCGACCAGCGCGGAGAGGGCGACGCGCAGCTTCGGCGACACCACCGGCGCGGAGAAGACCGGGAACAGGATCATGAGCCCCCCGATCCGGAGGAAGATCATCCACCAGTTCGCGATGAGGGCTTCGTTCATGGAGGCTCACAGGCATCGGACCTAGCGCACCATCTCGGGGATCTTCTGGATCACGGCCACGCCGAACTCGGTCATCGTCCGCAGCATCCACGGGAGGAGAAACACCAGCAGCCCGACAATGCCCATGGCCTTGGGCACAAACGTGAGGGTCTGCTCCTGGATCGAAGTGACGGTCTGGAAAAGGCTGACGCTGAGCCCGATGGTCATGCCGGTCAGGAGAATCGGCGCCGCCAGCGTCACCGCCTCCAGCATCATCGCCTTGATCAGTTCGGTCGCGAGTTCAGGTGTCATGCAGGTCCTTCTTTTTCTCTTCGAGTTCGGGTGCGGGGTGCGGGGTACGGGGTGCGGGGTCGGTCGATGCGCTCATCCGGCGAAGCTGAGCACCACGGAGCGCACGACCAGGTTCCAGCCGTCGACGAGCACGAAGAGCAGGATCTTGAGCGGCAGCGAAATCGTGGTCGGGGGCATCATGAACATGCCCATGCTCATCAGCACCGTGGCCACCACCAGGTCGATGACGATGAAGGGGACGAACAGGAGGAAGCCCATCTGAAAGGCGGTGCGCAGTTCGCTCAGGATGAAGGCCGGCACCACCACCTTCAGGGGAAGTTCCTCCGGCTGGGTCGCCCCGAGCTTCGCCATGCCCACGAACAGCTCCACGTCCCGGGGACGCGACTGCTTCAGCATGAAGGCCCGCACCGGAACCGTCGCCCGCTGAAGCGCCTCCACGCCGTTCAACTGCCCGTCCCGATAGGGCCTCAGCGCCTCGGCGTCCACCCGCTGCCAGACCGGGTTCATGATGAAGAACGTCAGGAAAAGCGAGAGGCCGATGATGATCTGGTTCGCCGGGGCACCCTGCAGCGACAACGCGTGCCGCACGAAACTCAGCACGATCGCGATACGGGTGAAGCAGGTCATCAGCAGCACGATCGACGGCGCCAGCGACAGCAGGGTGATCGCGAAGAGCACCTGCAGGGCGGTGTCCACCTGACCGGGCTTGCCCAGGCCGTCGAGCCCGATGTTCAACTGCATCCCGCCCGCACCGCCGCCCGTCCCGGCCCCCTGTGCCAGCACCGCCATCCCGCCAAAGCCCAGCACCAACCCCGCGATCGCCAGAAAACCCAGGCCCCGAAGCCCTCCACGACGGCCCACCGCCGACACCACCGCCACCCCCAGGCCCGGTTCCGAAACGTTCTTCATGGCAGCGCCCACGTTCATGTCACATCTGGCGGTTCAGCACGGCGCGGAAGGCGCTGACAAAATCCGGGCGTGCACCCGCCGGAACCCCCGTAACCGGAACCGCAGCGCCCGATTCCGGTTCCTCCGTGTCCTCGTCCTCCCCCTCCACTTCGGGCAGTGGGGTCAGCAACGTCACCCCGGTCGGCGCCGCGGCCACCAGGAACCGTTGGTTGCGATAACCGACAACCACCAGGCTCTGCCGAACGCCCAACGTCTTGACTTCCAAAACTTTAAGATCCTCACGACCCGCTCGGCGCGAGGTGATCCGCCCCCAGTTCCGAAACGCCCAGACCCCGCCAAAGAACAAGGTCAGCACCAACCCCAGCCCACCGAGCACCCGGACGAACGACGATCCAGCCGAGGGAAGACCCAGATCCGGATCCGGAGCACCGGCCGCCTGGGAGGGCCCGTCCGCCGCCAGGGCTACGAAGGATGCGACCACGCCAAGCCCGGCCCAGAGCCAGGTTGAGCGCGTCCATTCTCGCTTCACCGGACGGTTCGCGGGGTTCGGAGGGTGCGCGGGGTTCGGCGGGGCCTCCGACGAAGGGACGGGACCGGGATGGGGAAAGGTTTGCCGCACGCCCTACTGATGAGCAACGCATGTGCCAGGGGCGCAGCCGGCAAATCCCGCCACCTCACCGCAGAACCGAGCCATGAACCGATTCGTTCGGGAGGAACCCCCAGGTATCGCCACGAAGCCACGACCCGCCTAAGCGTCTCGCTATGAGTGAAATGCAGACACCTGACCTCGGAGGAACCGGCAGTGCTGTCGTGCGGTGGCCAGAAGACCGAGATCCGAACAAGGCAAAGAATGCCGCCCCCCCCCCCCGGAACCACGATCCGGTTGGATGAATGACCGAGGCTATTCTCCCCGGCCCGAATAGGGGGACAGGCTATTTTTCGCCCCCCCCGGGGTCGTGAAGGGTCAGCCGTTGGAACCCGGGGCGTCGGGTCCCAGCAATTCGGTGATTCGGATGCCGAAGCGGTCGTCGACCACGACGACCTCGCCGCGGGCGATGCGCTTCTGGTTGACGAAGAGTTCCACCGGGGCGTCGGCCGGGTTGTCGAGTTGGACCACCGAGCCTGGGCTGAGTTGGAGGACCTCGCGCATGGGCATCTGGCATGCGCCGAGTTCGACGGTGAGGCGGACGGGAACGTCGAGCAGGACGCCGAGGTTGGCGGGGTTTTGGGTGGAGGGGTCCATGATGGGTGAAAGGGGAGAAGGGCTTCAGGGTTTCCAGGCGCCGGTCAATTCGACGGCAAGACAGTCGCCGGCGGCGCCGAGGCGGCCCTTGAACCGGGCGGTGTTGGCGAGGCGGACCTTCACCTCCTCGACGCAGGCTGCGTCGAGCGGGACGATGTCGCCGACCTTGAGCTGCGCGATCTGGCGCGCGGTGAGTTCGATGCCCTCCCACTGGGCGACGACGGAGACCGGGACATCGGCGAAGAGGGGGTTCCAGGGCGGTTTCTCCTGCCGGGTGGTGGGAAGCGCGTTGGCGGCGGTTTTGTCCGGGGACTGGCTGAGGAAGGGGATGAGCGGTTCGAGGGTGTAATGGGGGAAGACGATCTGGATCGGTTCCTCGCACTCGCCGAGGCGGGCGTCCATGGTGAGGACGACCATGGCGGTGTCGTGGGGGGAGGTTTTGAGGTAGCGGGCGTTGTTCTCGTAGCCGAGGGTGACGGCCTTCAGTTCCTGGGCACCGGACCAGAAGGCGGCCCATTCGGCGAGGATGACGTGGACCGCCTGGTTGAGCAGGGCCAGTTCGATTTCGCTGGGGGCGTGGTCGGTGGCAAGGGCCTGGGCGGGGCCGCCGAGCAGGCGGTCGACCACGGTCATGGCCATCCGGGGCGGGACATCGACGAGGCAGATGCCCGGGAGGGGATCGACCCGGAACAGGGTGAGGTGGGTGGGGTCGGCGAAACCTGCGAGCAGGTTCCGGTAGGAGGTGGTGGTGAGGCTGGAGAGCCGGAGGGAGAACTCCATCCGGAGGTACAGGGAGAGCCGGGCGGAAAGTGCGCGGATGAACTCGTCGTGGCGGAGGCGGAGGCGCCGGAGGACGGCGGCGGAGAAGACGGTGGGGTTGCGGAAATCGCGGGATTGAATGGCGTCGTGGGGGCGTCGGACGCGTGGGCCGTTGGAGGCATGGACCCAGACGCCCTCGGGGTGGTCCTGGGGTTGTGGGTCCTGGCCGGGGACCTCCGAGGGGGTCCCGCCGGTTTCCGACGGTTCGGCGTGGGTGTCCGAGTCCGGATCCATGGCGGGGTGGGGTTGGGCCGGGGAGGGCGTGGGGGGCTACTGGATCGCCAGTTCGGTGATGTAGATCTCCCGGACGGCGTTGGCGCCCAGGACGTTGTTGAAGACGGACATCAGTTCGGCGCGCACCTCGTTCCGGGCGCCGGGTTTCTCGAGATCGGCGATGGTCTTGTTGCTGAGGGTGCCGGTGGCGACGTCGAGGAGCTGGTCGCGATGATCGTCGATGCGGTTTTTGAAATCGGCGCCGGAGCCGACGAGGGTGACGCTGGCGACGAGGTAACGGGTGCCGAGGGTGCCGGCGACGTTGACGATCATCTTGTTGAGGGAGGCGGTGGCCTTGCCCTTGCCGCCGTGACCGCCGGAAGCGGGGGCGTGGGTGGCGTCACCGCCACCTTCGCCGGGGGCTCCCGGATCCTCCCCGCCCGGGGCGCCCGTGTTGGCGGGCGCCCCCAGGGCGCTGTGGATTTTGGGAAGGATGATGTACTGCGTGGTGGCGAAAGCCAGGGCGGGCATGGCGAGGATCGTGACGATCAACGGGAGCCAGGCCTTGAGGCCGCCCGATGACGTCGGGGCCGTTCCGGCTGTCGCCTCGCCCGTCTCCGCGTTGGCGGCGGAGCGGGCCGCGTCCTTTTTGGCTTCTGCCATGGCAGTTCAGGTGGGGATTAGCGCTTCAGGTTGACCAGTTCCTGCAGCATTTCGTCGCTGGTGGAGATGACCCGGGCGGTGGCCTGGAAGGCGCGCTGCGCGGTGATCATGCTGGAGAACTCGTTGGCGAGGTCGACGTTGGAGAGTTCGAGCGTTCCGGACTCGATCTTGCCGAGGCCATTGGAGCCGGGGGCGGCGGGCGTGGGGGTGGCGCCTCCGATGGGGCCGGCCTGTTCCATGCCGGAGTACAGGCTGTTGCCTTCCTTCGTCAGCGCGGCGGGGTTGCGGACGTTCTGAAGCAGGACCTGGCCGCGGACGAAGCTCGTCCCGTCGGAGAGGTTGACGCCGATCTTGCCGTCGTTGGACACCGACCAGGACACCATGGTGGCGTTCGGATCGGAGGTGGAGGGCATGCCGACCAGGTCGATCTTGAGGTCGCCGATGGTGCTCAGGGCCTCGGTGTTGTAGCCCTGCAGGCGATGGCCGGAGTTGGTGACCAGGAAGCCGCTCTCGTCGATGCGGAAGGCGCCGTTGCGCGTCAGGAACTCCGCGTTGTTCCCCGCGTCGCGCACCACGAAGTAGCCCTCGCCGCCGATGGCCATGTCGGTGAGCACGCCGGTGCGCGACATGGCGCCCTGGCTGTAGACGTCACGGATGGCGTCCGTGCCCACACCCGAGCCGACCTGGAGCGCCGAACTCTGGCCGTCGCCAGCGCCGGGACGCCGAAGCGTCTGGCTGAAGGCGTCGGAGAAGTCCACGCGCGCCGACTTGAAGGCCGTGGTGTTGACGTTGGCGATGTTGTTGCCGATCACATCCATCCGGCCCTGGAAGTTCTGAAGGCCGCTGATGGCGGTGGTGAGTGAGCGTAGCATAGGGTGACGATTTATTCCGCGTTGGCGTTGGGGTTGAAGGGTGTCGGCGAAATGGTGAGAACCTGACCCAGGTCATAGGTCCTGCCATCCACCTCCACTTTGGGCGTCCCTGCCTCCACATGCACCGCTGTCACCAGCCCGCGAGTCATCGTCGACTCGTCGATCTGGATCTCAACCGTGCGTCCTAAAAGCGAATTGGCCTGAAGCACCTGCTGGTCGGTCCGCAGCTTCGCGATGTCCGATTGCATCGTCTTGGTCTGCTCCAGGGAACTGAACGTCGCCATCTGCGAGAACACGTCCATGTCCTTGTTCGGCGACATCGGATCCTGCGTGGTCATCTGGGCCACCAGGAGCTGAAGAAACTCCTCCTGCCCGAGCGTCTGCTTGGGAGCGCGCATACCCACGGGGTACCCCCCGTATCCCGCCGTCGTGATCGCACCAATGTTGCTCATGATCGCTTGATTCCTCGTCCACGCTTCACGCCCAGAACTCCCACCCCTCGGGCCGGGCCATCCCCGATGTGCGCCCCCCGCGCACCAGCGTCGACGCCACCCGGTGCCGCGGTCCCTCGTCCTCCCCGCCGCCCCAGTCGATGCCCCGCCGCCGACCCGAAGCCTGATCGTGCCCGCCGCTCCCGGCACCGCCGGCCCCACCCGCGCCGTCCCGCCAATCCCCACCACCCGCCCAGGCCTGGCCGCCCGAGGGCGGATTCCAGCCGGATCCGTGGCCCTGCCCCTGCCCCTGCCCCGCGCCGGCTCCACTGCCCGCGGCGGCGGCGGCCGAGGAGGAGGCATGCGCCGGCGAGGACGCCGTGTTCATCCCGGCCCCCGCGGGCGAAGCCGCCGCCCAATCGCGCGCCGGCAACAACCGCACGTTCTGCTCCGCGAGCGCGTCGTGAAGCTGCCGCCAATGGGCGCCAAAACGTGCCGCATCCCCGCGCTCCATCCCCAGCGACGCCTCCAGCTGCCCATCCCGTTGCCGCAGGTGAACCGTCACTTCCGTCCGTTCATCCGGCCGGATCAGCACCGAAACCGTCTCCAGTCCGTTCCAACGAAATCGCACCACCTCCCGGGACACCAACTCCTCGAGCCGCCGGACCCGCGCCTCCATCGAAGCCCCCGGCGCCTCCCCAACCTCCCCAGGCCCGCGCATCGCTTCCGCCTGCCCGCGCCCCGCGGTCGCGGCCGCGGTCGAACCTTCCAGCCCGGAACCGACCATCTCACCCCATCCCTCCCCGCTGCCTCCCACCGCCGAAACCCGCCGGCCCACCGACTCCCGCACCCCGACTCCTCCGGCCGGCGACTGGGCCTGCGACGGCGACGAGGCCCCGACAGAGGCCGTCCCCGGCATGCCTTCCGTTGCCCCAGGCAACTTCTGCACGCCGCGTTCGGCACTTTTGTCCAGATTCCGTCCCCGTCTCATGCTGCCGTCACTATCAGCACCGACCGTGCCATCGCCTGTTCCGGCCGCGAAGGAGGCCAGATGGGACGGACTTGCCATGGGTTCCGGGCGCCCGGTTCCAGCGGGAGCCGGTTCAGGACCCGCTCCGCCACCGGCATCCACCCTGCGATCACCCGTCCCTGCGGACCCAACGCTCACCCCGGGCCCGGCATGGGGTGTGCCGCCGGACGACGCCTCCCGCCTTCCCTCGGATCCGGACCGTTCACCCCCATCCCGCGCGAGCCCGGCGTCCACAGGCACGGAAGCGTCCTTGCCCGAAACCGGCAGGGTCGGTGCCGCCCCGGAGCTCTCCGAACCCCCAACCGCGCCCGGAGGAACCGTCGATGCGGAACCAGCCGACACCGCCTGAGCGGCGACAGCCGGCGCAGGGGTGGCGGACCCGGCAACCGTTGGCGAAGCCGATGCCGGGACCGAGGCCGATGCCGGTGTCGCGGCGGATCGCGAGGAGGAGGCCGATGACGCCGAAGGCGAAGGCGAAGGTGCAGGTGCAGGTGTGGCACTCCGGTCTTCGGGCGCCGCCGGGCGGAGACCCACTTCCGCGGCCCGCGTTGGAGTGCCCTCGGGCCGCGCGAGCACTGACGCCTGCGCGGCGGACCACAGCCAACCCGCATCAGGACGCGGCCCCGCCTGCCGGGCGGAGGACGAACCGTTCCGTGCAGCCCGACCGGTCTCAGCCTTGGCTTCCGGCCCGATGTCCCCTGCCCGATTCATCCCAGCACTTGCCTGGCCGGCAATCCCGCGCACGACGGTTGACGCCTGAGTCTGAGGGAAGGATTCACCCCGGCTCGCCGACGGAGTCGGTGGACCGGATCGGGCCATCGGAGCCGCGGCCGAGGTCGACGGTTCAACCCGGGTGGAGGGCGCGTTCGAAACGTTGGACGAGGGTGTCGGCGCTGACGCAGGCGATGGAGTGGGGGGAACCGGCGTCCCCGAGCGAGGCGACGCGAACCGGGTCGGATTTGGTTTGCCGGGCGAAGGGGCCGGGTCGGCGTCGGAAAACCGGGCGGTCGACTCCTCTGCCTTCACCGGTTGGTGCGCAACGGAAGGGGCCGGGCCCGAGGCGGGAAGGGCAGTCCGGTTCTCCGCCGAAACAACCGCCACCTCCGTCGGACGCAGGGATGGGGACGGGGACAGGGACGATGACGGCGATGGGGTTGCCATCGCTTTCGAAGCCCCGGAAGACGGGGGTGCAGCGGGGATCCGCGTGGAGATCGGCGTAGTCGGCGTAGTCGGCGTGGTCGGTGGCGACTGGTGGCTCGGGGCCTTGGACGACGCGTTCGAGGTCGGAGCCGATGTCGGCGCCGAGGCTGGAGCGTTCGACGGCGTCACCGGATTCGCCGGGCGCTCAGGAGTCGGCTGGGCAGAAACGCTCGGGGCGGGCGCGGGATTCGCGGGCTGAGGCGCGGGCGATGTCGGCGCGAACACCTCCGGTGCGGGTGACGACATCCGCGGAGGCTGGGGCGCCGGTGAGGTCGCGGGTTTTGCCGGACTGCCCGGCGTCGGGGACGTGGTCGGTGACGCGACGGGAGACGGCGGTGACGCGACGGATTGGGTCGCGCGCTCCGGGGTTGGCTGCGCGGAAGCGCTCGGAGCGGGCGCTGGGTTCGCGGGCTGGGGCGCGGGCGATGTCGGCGCGAACGCCTCCGGTGCGGGTGACGACATCCGCGGAGGCTGGGGCGCTGGTGGGGTCGCGGGTTGGGCTGAACTGCCCGGCGTCGGGGACGTGGTCGGTGACGCGACGGGTTGGGTCGCGCGCTCCGGGGTTGGCTGCGCGGAAACGCTCGGAGCGGGCGTGGGGTTCGCGGGCTGGGGCGTCGGTGGCGCGGGGGGCCTGGCCGAAGGGTTCGGCATCGGCGACGGGCCAGGAACCGTCAACGACGCCGTCGCGTTCGCTGCGTGCTCCGGGGTCGTTTGCGCGGAGGCATGCGGTGTGGGCGTGGGGTTCGCGGCCGGAGCGGCCTGAGCTTCGGCAGGGATCCGTGCGTTCGGCCGCGGGAACTTCGCACCTTCGGTTGAAGCGGTCGGGCTCGGAATTGAAGCCTCGGCAACGGTCCGGGTCTCCCGCGGAGGGATTTCGGACGAAGGCGGCATCGCGGGACGGCTGAAGGCCGGGGAAACGGTGGGTGCGTTTGCCGCATCCGGCGGGATCGGCGGCGGCGTGGTGACCGGTGCGGTCTTCGGCTCGCGCGGCGTGGCCGCTGGCGAATCCGTGCGGGTGAACTGCGGCGCGGCGGCGTTCGTCGGGAGCGCCTCCAGGGGCTCGACCGGAGGTCGCGTGGGAGAGGTGGAGCCGTTCGTGGAGCCGAACTCCAGGGACGGGGAACCCACCGCCGTCGGCGCGTCGGGCGTACGGACGGCCTCGAAGGTGGGCGCCGGCTCCGATGGAACGTTCCCGGTCGGCGTGCTGCCCGGCAGGGATTGGCCCTGGCGCGGTTCCCCGGACACGGAGGAAGGCGTTGGCGTTGGCGTTGGCGTTGGCGCGGGCGCTGAAGCGGCAACGAGAACCGGCGTGGGCGCCGGTGCCGGTGCCGGTGTCGATATCGGTGCCGCTGTGGGCGCCGGTCGGGACGCCGGTCCAGGTGTGGGTCTGGCTGTCGGTGCCGTCGGGCCTGCGAGCGACGGTTCTGCGAGGGCCGGGCTTTCGATGGGCTTTGGGCTCGGGGTGGGCCCGGGGAGAGGGCCGGGCATCGGTTGAGCGGCTTCGTTGACCTCGGGTATCGCCGGGTGCGACGCCTGGGGTGCGGGGTGCTGATCGGCGACCGGGCTTGCGAGGCCGGGAACGGCAGGAGGCGGCGGTGGCGGTGCCTGGAGACCGCTTCGGGGTGTGGGCGGACGGCTGATGGGCGCGTGGAAGCTCGATGGAACCGGAGTCGCGCCGACCGGGTCACCTGAGGCGGCAGCGGAGAATCCCGTGGCAATCGAAGGGATGGCCGGCGCATCGCCTCGGCTGGGAATCGGCGTGGGAACCGCGGTGGGGGCGGAGGGTGTCCGGGGTGGGACCGAGGTTCCGCCGCGGGCTTCGGGAGCCGGGCCGCTCGGTGTGGCGGTCGAAGATGGGTTTGGCAGTGGCGTCACGGCGACCGGTGACACCGGCACTTCGGTCGGCGCCGGAGGGCGGTGGGGACTGGGCTCGGGGGTGCGATCGGGAGCCGGGATGGGAAGGGGCTCCGCGGTCGGGGTGGGCGTGGGCGCCAGAGTTGAGGTCGCGTGATGTGGGGAAGCCGGCGTCGAGGAGGGGCTGTTCGAGATCGCGGTTTCGATCTCACCGTCGGGCTGAGCCCTGCGGACGTTGCGGTTCACGGACGCCGCGGATGCCGCGGATGCCATGGACGTCGTGCGGGGTGCGTGGGCCGCGTGGGCCGCGTGAGCCGGAGGGGCCGCGTGGGCCGCGGGGGCCGGGTGAGCCGGAGGGGCCGGGTGAGCCGGAGGGGCCGCGTGAGCCGGAGGGGCCGCGTGAGCCGCGGGGGCGGCTGGGGCGGCTGGGGCGTGGGATTGAGGGGTGGGTGCCGGCCGCGGGACGCTGGGGGCGGCAGGCGTGGCGAGGGTGGGGATTCGGGGGGGCTCGGATTCGGCGGGTTCGGTGGATTGGGTCGGTCGGGGAAGTTCGGGGGGTTCGGTCAGCCGGGGGATTGGGGTGTCGAACGTGGAGGGCTCGATTTCGGCCGGGGTGGGCGGGGGTGTGAGGGGAGCCGAGGCGGGTTCGGGTGTGGGATCCTGGAAGAAGAACGCCTCGGGATCGGAGGGCTCGGGATCGGGGAGTGGGGCCGGGGTTGCGGTGGTGAAGGTGGTGGTGGCGGGCGTGGTGGCGGGGAAGGCGGCTTGGGCGATGAGGGCGGCGAAGGCGGCGGTTGGGGGGGTGGGGAGGAATGGGGTGGGGGCGCCGGTGACCGTGGTGGCGAGCGGGTTGGCACCTTGCCCGGAGCCGAGCAGCGCGGAGAGCGTGTCGGTTCCGGGGAGCGGACTCGTGGTCATGGTCTGGGTTTCGGGGACGCGTTGGCGGACTGGAGGAGGCGGAGGCGCTCGGAGATGACGGCGACGCGTTTGGCTTCGGCGTCACCGGCGCGGGCGAGGGAGGTGAGCAGGTTGGCGATCTTGTCGTCCTTCATGAAGGACATGACTTTGACGATGGTGGCTTCGTCGAGCTGTTTGAGGATGGCGGTGGCGCCGTCGGGTTCCATGCTCCCGTAGACGCGGGCGAGGCGCTTGAGGTTGACCGTCTCGTTTTCCTGGAGGCGGATGACCGAGCGATCGAAGTCCTGCTGGAGGCGGAAGACGGCCTGGGTGGCCTGCTGCAGTTCGGCCTGTTCCGCCTGGAGCCGGGCGGCGAGGTCGTCCAGTTGTTTGGCGCGGGCGGCGAGGGCGGCGCGTTCCTGGCGCAGTTCGCGGACGAGGAGGTCGACCTCCGGGTTGGAGAACTCCCAGGAGGGACCGTGTTCGACGCGCGGGGCTGTGGCGGTGGGGTTGAGGGGGTCGAAGGCGGCGGGGCGGGCGGGAACGGGGAGGCTGGGGGTCTGCCAGAAGTAGAACGTGGACCCCGCGTAGAGGAGGAGGGCCAGGACGGAGACGGTCCAGGGCGACTGGAGGAGCTTGGCCATCGTGGGTTACTCGGTGCCTGCGAGGGCGCGGGTGGCGCCTGCGCGCCGCAGGGCGAGTTCATCCAGCATTTTCCGTTCCTGAGTCATTTGGTCGCGTTGATGGCGTTCCCGTTGGCGGGTGATGCATTCATCGACCGCTTCGCGGCGGTTGCGGGCGTCGAGCATGGCCTTCAATGCCGGGGGGACGGCATTCTCGGCCGAGCGGAGGGCGTTTTGTGCCGCATCGCATTTTCCCTGGAGCTGGAGGTAATGGGCCTGCTGCTGGTAGGCGTTGGCGGCGGGGATGCCGCCGGCGAGCTGGAGTTGGAGGGCTTCGGCGGCGCGGAGGCGTTCGCGTTCGGCGGCGGCGAGGGCGTCGGCAGCGCGGACCCGGGCCTGGAGGGCGGCGGAGTAGCGTTCCATGGCGAGGCGTTCCTGGCGTTGGCGGACGGTCAGGAGGGCCTCGAGGGGGGAGCGAAAGCGTCTCACGTTCTGGATTCAGGGTTCAGGGTTCGGGAGCCCGCACGCGGTGTGGCCAGGGTTCGGGCCAGCAACGCCCAGCTTTCCTCCGCCTCGAAACCGGTGTCGACGGGTTGGCGAAGGAAGGCTTTCAGCGGTTCATGAAGGTGGATCGCCTGGTCGATGGCGGGGTTGGAGCCCATGGGATAGGCGCCGATGTTGATCAGGTCCTGGTTCTTGCGATGGACAGCCATGGACTCGCGGGCCTGACCGGCGAGGCTCTGCTGCTGCGGGGAAGTCAGGTCGCGGGCGAGACGGCTGACGCTCTCGAGCACGTCGATCGCCGGGTAATGGTTCTGCGTCGCCAGTTCGCGGGTGAGCACCAGGTGGCCGTCGAGGATGGAACGGACCGCGTCGCCGATGGGGTCGTTCATGTCGTCCTGTTCAACGAGCACGGTGAAGAGGCCGGTGATGGCACCCCGCTCGCCGGTCCCGGCGCGTTCCAGCAACTGGGGCAGGAGGGAGAAGACCGAAGGGGTGTACCCGCGGGTGGCCGGCGGTTCACCGACCGCCAGGCCGATCTCGCGCTGGGCCATGGCGAAGCGCGTCACCGAATCCATCATCAGCAGCACGCTGCGGCCTTCGTCCCGGAAATGCTCGGCCACCGCCATCGCGACAAACGCACCCTTGAGGCGGGCGATCGCGGGTTCGTTGGAGGTGGCGACCACCACCACCGACTTCCGCCGGCCCTCCTCGGAAAGGTCCTTCTCCAGGAACTCGCGCACCTCGCGTCCGCGTTCACCAATCAGCGCGATGACGTTGACGTCCGCCTCGGCGCGGCTGGCGATCATGCCCAGGAGCGTGGACTTGCCGACCCCGCTTCCGGCGAAGATGCCGAGGCGCTGGCCGCGGCCGCAGGGGACGAAGGTGTCGATGGCCTTGACCCCGGTGCGGAACCCGTGGCTGATGCGCTGGCGCTTCAACGGATGCGGCGGGGCGTGGTTGAGGGACACCGTGCGGTCCGCGACCACCGGACCCAGGCCGTCGATGGGGCGTCCGAGACCGTCGACGACCCGGCCCATGAGGGCGTCGCCGACGGGGATTCGCAGGGACGTGCCGGTGGCGATGACCTCGCTGCCCGGGTGGATGCCGTGGATCTCCCCCAGGGGCATGAGCAGGACGTGCTTGTTCCGGAAGCCGACCACCTCGGCGAGCGTGCCCCCGTCGTGACGTCCGGACTCGATCCGGCAGATCTCGCCGACCGAGGCGAGCGGACCCTCGGATTCGATGACCAGGCCGATCAGCTGGACCACCCGGCCGTGGTTGCGGATCACGTGGGTCTCCTGCACCCGGCGGCGCATCGACTCCATCCAGCGCGGCGGGGGCTTCGCCTCGGCCGCGGCGGCTGCGGTCGCGGTCGCGGTCGCGGTCACGTCGGTTGGGGTCCCGGAGATGTTCATCCTTCGAGAAGGGATTCCTTGAGCAGTTCGAAACGGGTCTCGCGGCGGCCGTCGATGACCCCGAACCGGGTCTGCACCAGGCATCCGCCTCGGCTCACCTCCGGCGTGCCATGAAATCGGATCTGCGCGCCGTCGGCGCCGGCCGCCAGCAACTTCGAATCCGTGCGCCGGAGCAGCTCGAGGTCGTCGGGATGGATCCGGACATGGAACTCCGACGCGCCCTCGACCTCGGCGAGGGCCTCGCGCACGGCGGCCTCGACCATCTCCGCGGTCACGGGGATCTCGGAGACCAGTTTCCGGGCGATGTCGAGGACCAGACCGACGAGGTGCTGTTCGGTTTCCTGGACGACCTGGGGAACGGCCTTGCGGAGGGACTCGAGCACGCCGGAGGCGAGGGATCCGACCTCGGCGCGCTGACGGACGAGTTGTTCGCCGAGGGCGCGTTCGGCGTCGGCGCGCCCGGCTTCGTATCCCTGTTTCCGGGCGGCTTCGAGCTCGGCGGCGGACACCGGGGCTGGTGCGGGGACCAGGGCGGGAGCCGGAGTGGCGGCGGCGGCGGCGCTGGCGGCGGTCCGGGGGCGGGAAAGCCCCACGGTCGTCACCGTGCGCAGGGGCGAGGCCAGGGTGATGGTCTTACGCCACGACTTCATCGGTGGACTTGCCCGCGTCGCCGAGTTCCACCTCGCCCTCCGCCTCGAGGCGGCGGACGACATCGATGACCCGGGCCTGGGCGGCTTCGACGTCGCGGATGCGGAGGGGGCCGAGGAACCCGATCTCCTCGTTGACGGTCTCGGCGGCGCGTTTGGAGATGCTGGAGAGGAGGGCGGACTTGACCTTGTCGGAGGCGGACTTGAGGGAGACGGCGAGGTCGCGCATGTCGACCTCGCGAAGGATCTTCTGGAGGCTGGCCGAATCGAGGCGGGCGAGGTCCTCGAAGGTGAACATCTTGTTGCGGATGGCGGCGCCCAGCTCGGGATTGCGTTCCTCGATGGAGGTGAGGAGGGACTTGCTGAGGTCCTTGCCCATGGAGTTGAGGACCTCGGCGGCGTTCTTGACCCCGCCGGTCTGGCTGAGGCCGCGGCTGTGGCGGGCGGCGACCTTGTGGTTGAGCAGTTCCACCACCCGTTCGACCACCTCGATGGGGGTGGGGGCGAGGGTGGCGAGGCGTTCGACCACCCGGTCGCGCTCCTCCTCGGGCAGGGCCATGAGCAGTTGGGAGGTCTTCTCCGGGGCGAGATAGCTGGCGATGAGGGCGATGGTCTGGGGCTGCTCGTGCTTGAGCAGGTTGAAGATCTGCCGGGCGTCCATCTCCAGGATCTGCTGCATCGCGCCGGGCGTGGCGCGGGCGGGGGCGACGCGGCCGAGGATGTTGGAGGCGCGGAACTGGCCGAAGGACTTCTCGAGCGTGGACCGCGCGACATCGATGCCGCCGAGCGTGCAACTGCCGGCCTGGACGGCGACCGACGAGAACTCGCGGAGCACGTCCTGGCGCATTTCCTGGGTGACGACCGTGATGCGGGCCATCTCCGCCGTCACCGCCTCGACCTCGGGTTCGTCCATGTGGCGGAGCAGTTGGGCCGCGCTTTCGGCGCCGAGCACGATCAGGAGCACCGCCAGGCGCTGGATCTTGGACATCGCGGCGACTTCCAGGGGGATCTCGGGGGCTTCGGGGTCGGTGGGCATGGCTTCAGGCGTTGGGTTTGCCCTGGTTCATCCACGACCGCACCGCGTGTGTCATGCTGGCGGGGTTCTCGCGGATGAGCTGGTTCAGGACCTCGACGGTGACCATGCCGGGCTTGTCGTCCGCGCGGTTCTTCCCGTTGCCGCCGGCGCCGGCATTGCCGTTGGTCATCGCGCCGGCGGCGCGACCGGCAGGGAGGGCGCCGGCGGGATCGCCCCGGCCGTTGCCGCCGGAGAACCCGCCATGAAGGGGCTCGACCGACTCATCCTCGAGCACCGGGAGCCCCAGCAGCGCCTCCTCGGGACGGGTTTTCCTGAGGGACCGCCAGAAGAGGAACATCACGCCCAGCGCGAGCACGATGGGCACGGCCTTCTGCGCGAGATCGGCCCACTGGAACCAGCGCTGCTCCTGTTCCAGCCGGCGGTTGATCTCGACGATGGGCTCGTCGTTGAAGGGCATCTCCTCGAGGGTGATCTGGTCGGCGCGGGCGGGGTCGTTCTCCACGATGCCGAGGGCGCTCTGGACGATGCGGCGGAGCTTCTGGAGTTCCTCGGGCGTGCGGGCGACCGGTTTGCGGCCGGAGCCGGAGCCTTCGACGCGCTGGGCGACGAACACGGCGGCGGAGAGGCGGTCGACGGCCCCCGGGCTTTGCATGAGGTTGCTGACCGTGCGGTTGATCTCGTACTGGTTCGTCGTGGTCTTCTTCTTGGTCCGGGAGTTGTTCATGCCCCCGCCCGCCGGGGAGTTGGTGTCGGAATTGGCGTTGGCCTGCATGCCGGGCTGGCCGCCGCTGCCAGGGGTACCCGACTCGACGCTCTCGTCGTCGATGGTCTCCTGACGGACGACCTGGCCCTCGGGATCGAAGCGTTCCTCGAACCGGGTGAGCGTGTCCCAGTTGATGTCGGCGGCCACGCGGACCACGGCCTGGCGGGCGCCGAGCACCTGTTCGAGCATGCCCTCGGCCTTGCGGGACAGGTACTGTTCGAGGTTCCTGCGGGCGGCGAGCTGGTTGTTGGAGACGCCGGCGATGCTGTCATCCTGGTTGTCGGAGAGGACATTCCCGAGGTTGTCGACCACCGACACGTTGCTGACCTGGAGACCCTCCACCGCATTGGCCACGACCAGGCGGATCGAGTTGACCGTGGAAGGCGGCAGGGGCGCGCTGCCGCGGACCTTGACGAGGACGGAGGCGGTCGGCTTCTGCTGGCTTCCGGCCAGGAGCCGGTTCTCCGGCATCACCAGGCTCACCCGCGCCTGCTCCACCTGGTCCATCTTCTGGATCGTCCGGGCCAGCTCACCCTGGAGGGCCCGGGTGAAGTTCGCCCGCTGGACGAAGTCCGAGAGCCCGAAATTCGGCTGGTCCAGGATCTCGAAGCCGATGCCGTCGCCACGGATGGCGCCCTTCGCGGCGAGCTGGGCGCGGACCGAGTGGACCTTGTCGCGGGGGACCACGATGGCGCCGCCGGCGCGGACCTGATGGGGCACCTTGGATTCGGCGAGCACGGACAGGATCTTGGCGGTCTCGGCCTCGTCGAGGCCGCCGTAGAGGAGGTCGTACTCCGTGCGACTGGACCAGTAGGCGATGGCGAAGAGGGCGGCGACGACAGCGATGCCGGTGACGACCACGCTGATCCGCTGGTTCAGGCCGAGCTGTTTCCAGATGGCGGCGAGCTGACGGCCGAGTTGGGACAAACCTGAGTTCATGGGTCACGTCTCGCGGGCTCAGACCTGCATCCGCATCAATTCCTGGTACGCCTCGAGCAGCTTGTTTCGCACCTCGACCATGAGCTGGAAGGACACGCTGGCCTCCTCGCTGGCGATCATCACCCGGTGAAGCGGGATCTCCTCGCCCGCGAGCATGCCGCGCACGTTCCGCCCCGCCTCGATCTGCTTGGCGTTCACGTCCCGGACCAGGTCGCCGAGCACGTTGTCGAAGGATCGCCCGTTCCCCACGCGGCCGACGGACGGCACGCCGAGCTCGGGGTTGTTGGGAACGATCTCGATCGGGGCCGAGGGCCGCAGCGCGGCGGGGAGGACCCCGGACTCCGCCAACGGAGGAAGCATTCCACCCGCCCTCAGCGAGGCCCCGAGGCCCATCGGTATGGAGGAAAGCGGGTCCATGGATCCCTCAGCGCTTGCCGATGCCCAGCGTCTGCATCGCCAGATGCCGCGCGGTCTTCACCACCATCAGATTCGCCTCGAACGCGCGCGAAGCGGTGATCATGTCGACCATCTCCGAGTGCATGTCCACGTTCGGCATCGACACCAGGCCCGTCCTGGGGTCGGCATCCGGATGCGTCGGGTTGTACACCTGACGCGGCGCCCGCGGATCCTGGTCGATGCGCGCCACCCGCACGCCCATTGGCGAGGCCCCGCCGACCGCGGCGTCCCTGGCCTCCTGAAGCACGGTCTCGAACACCACCTGCTGCCGGCGGTACGGGCCGCCGTCCACACCCCGGGTCACATGGGCGTTCGCGATGTTCTGGCTCACCACGTCCATGCGCACCCGCTCGGCGGCCATGGCCATCGCGGCACTGTCGACTCCTGAAAGGGCGTTGATCATGGCTCGGTCTCCTCGATTCCTCAGGCGGAGCGGCCGGTGATCGCCAACCGGAGCTTCAGCAGCGCTCCGGTGACCACGTGGGATTCCACCGCGTGCTCGACCCCGTTGCGGTTGAGGTGAACCAGCTCCTTCTCCAGGTCCACGGTGTTGCCGTCCCGCCGCGACGCCACCGCGGTCGTGTCCACCCCGATCGTCGGTGTCATCCCCCGCACACCCCGCACGTCCCCGGACCCGATGGCCTGCTGGAGCTGGGTCTCGAACTCCCGGGACACGTCCAGGCGCTTGTAGTTGGGCGTTTCGAGGTTCGCCAGGTTGCTGGCGATGGCCTCGTGACGCATCACCGTGACATCGAGCAGCCGCTTGGCGGCGACCAGATTCGGCTGGCTGAAGAGGGCGTCGATCATCGCTCGAGAGGTTTCCCGACCTCCCTGGCGAGCAACCCATGTGCCACCCACGGCCGTTTGGCTCTCCCACCCTTCACCTCCACCCCCGCCCAGCCCTCACGCCCTGCCCCAAACCCGCCCAGGCGACCTCACCACCGATCCATCAAGCGCCTTATCAACAATGGGTTGTGCCGGATTCCGAAAAAACCGGGCCCTGGCGGCCCCGCACCGGTCGACGCTTAGGTTTCATCGTCCAACCGTTCCCGCCCACGGGCCGACACCAGGGTCTGCGGGGCAATTGCTTCCCGGCACTCGGAAGGGGTAGGCAAGAATCGACCGGGGCATGGCCGTCGACCGGGCGCTCCACGAGGAGTCGGTAAACGGGTTCCGCCCGGGCCGGTCGGGAGCCCGATCCGGGCACACCGGGGGCGGGGTCAGACGGCCTGATAGTGCAGTTTGACCTCGGCGTAGCGTCCGATGGCCACCATCCAGAAGTCCTCCAGGCTGGAGTCGTCCATGCCCAGGCGATCGAGCACCTCGGCGTCCGGGGTTTCATCGAAGGACCGGCCGTCGAGCCCGGCCTCGATGCGTTTGGCGATGTGGTTGGCGACATGGGTCACATCGCACACCACGTCGCGGCCCTCGTCGGGCGTGTGATGGTGGGCGATGCCGGCCACGACGCGCGGGGGGAGGTTCCAGTGGGTGGCGACCATGCCGCCGATCTGACCGTGGTGCCTGCCGAGCAGGCGGGTCTCGGCCTTCAGCCGGGCCGGGGCGTCGAGGGAGATCGCCTCCGCCAACTGGGTCGCCAGATCGGGGCGCAGGAACCGGCCGAGGACCAGTTTACCGACGTCGTGGAGCAGGGCGGCGGTGAATGCCTCCTGGGGGATGTCCACCTGGCAGAACCTTGGCGCGACCTCGGCGGCCACCGCGGCGGCGACGGAATGGCGCCACAGGTCGCCTTCGTCGAGGCCGTAGGCGGGCAGGCTGGCCTGGATCAGGGCCTTGGCCCCCGCGGCCACCGCGAGGGTCATGACCCGGCCCGTGCCCATGCGGATCACCGCTTCGCGCACGTCGGAGATCCGTTCCACGCTGCTGCTGGCCGCGGAGTTGGCGGCGCGTAGAAGCTTGAGGGTCAGCGCCTGATCGTAGGCGATCAACTCGCTCAGGTCCTGGAGGTCGCAGCGCGGGTCGTTGAGCATCTGCGACAAGCGCACCGCGCTTGCGGGCAGGGGGGCCAGTTCACGCACCTGGCGGAGCCATTCATCGGGATGAATCGTGGGGGTGCCCATCGGGGGTCGGTTCTTTCCTTGGGTATCGGAGGCGGCAGCGCGGCCGGAACGCCCGCCCGGCCACCCTTCCCCGCCTTGCGCCCGGTCAGGCGACTTCGGGTTCGTCCGCATCCTCGGCGTCCTCGAACCGGGCGCCGCGGCCGTGGCCGTACTCGTGCAGTTTGTTCCGCAGGGTCCGGATGCTGATGCCGAGCAGTTTGGCCGCGTGGGTGCGGTTGCCGCCGGTGTGCTCCAGGGCCTTGAGGATCTGGAGCTTCTCGAGTTCGGCGAGGGAAAGCAGGACCTGGGCGCCGGAGGGGGCGCCGACGGCAGAGTCGGAGGCGACGCCGTTGATCGGCGTCGGGGGCGCCGGGGTGGGGGTGGGGGTGGGGGTGGCGACCGGGGTGAGCGGGGCGGCCGCAGGGGGGATGACAGGCGCGACGGGTGTTGGTTCCGGGGCCGAACGGGGGATCAGCCCGAGGTGCTCCGCCTCCAGGCAGCCGCCGTCGCCGCAGAGAATGACCGCGCGTTCGATGACGTTCTGGAGCTCGCGAACGTTGCCCGGCCAGTCGTGTTCCTTCAGCGCCAGGAGGCAGGCGTCGGAGATGCCGTTCACCCGGACGCCGTGTTTCCGGGTGAACCGGTGCATGAACTGTTCCGCGAGGTCGGGGATGTCGGTGCGGCGGTCGCGCAGGGGGGGGACCTGGATGGGGACGACGTTGAGGCGGAAGAAGAGGTCCTGGCGGAACTCCTTGCGCTGGACGCTGTGTTCGAGGTTGCGGTTGGTGGTGGCGATGACGCGGACATCGACCTTGATGGTGCGGTTGCCGCCGACGCGTTCGAGTTCGCGCTCCTGGAGCACGCGGAGGAGCTTGGCCTGGACCTGGGGCGAGACCTCGCTGACCTCGTCGAGGAGGATGGTGCCGCCGTGGGCCAGTTCGAAGCGGCCCTCGCGTTTGGTGACGGCCCCGGTGAACGCGCCCTTCTCGTGGCCGAAGAACTCGCTCTCGATGAGGTTCTCGGGGATCGCGGCGCAATTGACCTTGATGAAGGGGGCGTTGGCGCGGGGGCTCTGGCGGTAGAGCGCGCGGGCGACGAGTTCCTTTCCGGTGCCGCTTTCGCCCTGGATCATGACCGTGGCCTGGGTGGGGGCGACCTTGCGGATGAGCTGGCGCAGGGCCTCCATCGCCGGGCTCTTGCCGATCAACTCGAACCCGGTGTCCTCGCTCTCCTCGTGGCTGAGGTAGCGGTTCACCCGGATCAACTGGCTGAACTCCTCGGCCTTCCGCAGCGTGACCTCGATCTGGTCCGAGGAGAACGGCTTGATCAGGTAGTCGAACGCCCCGCTCCGCATGCAGTCCACGGCGGATTCAACCGAGCCGAACCCGGTGGTGATGACCACCATCGGACGCTGCGGACGGGTCTGCAGCTCGCGCAAAAGGTCCGTGCCCTCGCCATCCGGGAGCCGGACATCCAGGAAGATCAGATCGAAGGTGTCCCGTCCCAGAAGCTCCTGGGCATCGGCCAGCGTCGTCGCCGCGGCCACCTCGTAGCGCCGCTGACGGAGCTGGGTCTCCAGGTTCTTGCGGAGGATGAGATCGTCCTCCACCACCATGATTTTCTCGATCGGCATTGGGGTCCGTTGTCCGCCGTCATCGTCCCGCCTGTCGCCGATACATCTGAGCCACGAAGTGGGGCCGCTGCCGGTTCACCGACGGCAGTTCCCTGGGGGGAACCAGACCGTGCCGAAGCAACGCCTGCTCGTTCTCGCGGTCCAGGACCAGGATCTTCATCAACAGGTCCTGATTCTGACGCATGAGAACGCCGACCTCCGGATAACGCGCTCGCTCCGCGGCATCCATGGACTGCCAGGCTTCCCGTGAGCGGTCCAGGCGATCTAGCGACTCCCCCAAACGGGGAAGCAAGTCCTTTTTGGCTGCGATGGACTCGGTCATCGAGCCCACCGTATCCCCCATCAGGCGATCCCTTTCCGCCTGGACCAGCGTCCAGAGTTCGCCGTACAGCGCGAGGTTCTCCCGTAGGACGGATGTCAGTTCACGCTCGTCGATCATGCACGTGCCCATCATGCGCCCCGAGTCACTCCGACGCCAGGGAAGGAACCAGCGAGGATCCCGACGACGGTGATGGCGGCAGGGGCGGAGGCAGGGGCCGCAGCGTCGCGACGCTTGCGGTCGCCGACTGCACCCACGCTAGGTTTCCCCGCCTCCACCGGGCCATCTCGATCACCACCGATAGATTTGCGCCACTTCCGTCCGCCTTCGCCTCCTCCTCGCGGGCCACGATGCGGTCGTAGATCTCCGTCGCCCTCGCGGATTGCTCCAGGCGCTCATAGACCAGTCCCACCTGGTACCAGACGGGAAGCTGCCAGGCCGCCGAGGCGTCGAGTTCCGCCAGGCGCCGGTAGATCTCCAGCGTGCTCAGGTAATCGCCCTCGCGATACAGCTGGTTCGCGATCTCGTTGCCCGCCCGCTTCTGCCAGTAACGCCAGTGCTCCGGCTTTTCATCGGCGACCGACCGGCCCGCCTCCAGGAGCTTGAGCACCTGCACCGTGGCCTCCTCGTTCCGTCCCAGCTTCTTCAGCGCCGTGGCCAGCAGGAACCGGACCTCGGCGAGCTGCCCGGCGTCCGCATAATGCTGGACGAACTGCGCAGCCACCGCGGCGGTCTGGTCGTGCTGCCCCATCTCCCCCAGGACCCGGACGAGCTTGTAATGCACCAGCATCCGCGTCAGCCGGGGCGCGTCCAACCGCATCACGCGCTGCAGGTACTCGCGCGCCATGTCCCAGCGGCCATTCAGATAATAGGTGTCGGCAATCTCCGTCTGCGCCTGCAACACCATCCTCCGGTAGTAATCCAACTGGTCGAACCGCTGGCTCAACGCACTGGAGAACACCGAGTGAAACTTTGCCAGCGCCAGATCCGTCGCCCCCATCTCCCGGTACAGCAGACCCTGCCGCAGATAGACCTCCACCACGCTCGGATGCTGCGGGAACAGGCGCGCGTATTGCGCCAGAATCTGCTGCGCCCGGCCCATCTGGCCGGAATCCTCCGCGATCGACGCCAGCTCCAGCAACGCCGGCCGCTTCACGTCGTTCGGCGCCCGGGACTTCAAGAGCGCCACCAGGTCCCGCAATGCCCCCTCCTGGCTCCCGTTCCGGCGCATCCGCCGCGCCACCTCCAGCCGGGTCTCGAACTCCGCCCGATCCACCCCTTCGCCCTCACCCGGCTCACCCTCGAGCAGGCGTTCCCGGACCCGTTCCAGCCCCGGCCCCCGCCCCTCACCCGCGCCTTCCGCCGCCAGACCTTCCGTCCCCCCGCCCGCCTGAACCGGATCCTCCTCCCCAACCGGCGCCGCAGTCGCCGCAGTCGCCGCGACGCCCGCATCCCCCGACCCGCGGCTCTCGAGTACCGGCACCGCCGTGGGATGAATGGGCGGATCCGCCAGCACCACGCCGGCTCCACCCCAGAACCAGCCCGCCACCAGCCACGCCGCCACCACGACCGCCCCCGACCACCCCGCGCGGCGCCCGGCGCGGATTCGGCGGTCCACGGCGCAGCGGTTCGGAATTCGGGTCAACATGGTCGTTGGGTTCATCAGTGGTTTCCAGGGCTCGGATCAGGGCACCTGCCGGTACGTCGCACGACTCGACGCCGGCGGCCCGGGCTGCGGCGGAACGAAACTCACCGGCGCCAACACCCCCGTGGTCACGCCGTTCGTTCCCGGCGAACCGAAATAGTTCAACAGCACCTGCGGCGCCACAGTCATCCCAGGCACCACCGTCACCGGCATCCCCATCGCCGGCGACATCGCAAACGGCACCGATGGCGACACCACCACCGTTCCCTGCGGCATCGACACCGAGGTTCCGGCCCCCGGGTCGCCGCCTCCTGAAAGCCCGGGCTCCACGAACGGCTCAATGCCCTCGGCAACCTCCGTGGTCGTCGGACCCGTGTCCGCCGATGTCATGGCAAGCGGTGGAAGCGCCGTCCTCAACCCGGCCTCCTTCGCGCGCGCCGCAAACCGCAACCGCGGTGGGCCGTCCTCGGCAAGGTAAGGCCCGGCCGACACTCCGTCGCGGGCCGTGAGCCAGGCGACCGCCGCCAGGGCCCAAGGTCTGAATGCAATCCGTTGCATGTCATTGTTGGTGCGAGTCCGTTCATCGGGTCCCAGCGAACCCCGGGCTCGGAAACCGTCGGCATTCCCCGACGTTCCAAAGCCCGGACCCTCTGGAATCCTGCATTCTTCATCGGCAACGGCCTCCCCCGCTTGAGCCCGTCCGTCGCCCGGAAGGCCTGCGTACGTTCAAGTCCCCGGGGCTTCTGCCGATCATTTCCCCTAGCATGACCGACGTCATCACGCCGAATCCACCCGCCCTGCAGCGGTTGGAGTTGTCGCAGATCGACGGGCGGATCACCGGCTGCCCCCGCCTCCCGTCGCTCAGCACGGTGAACGTGGCCCTGCGCGAAATCCTCAGCACCGACAACCGGTACACCTCCCAGATCGCCGAGATCATCCGACGCGATCCCAGCCTCACCGCCCGGCTCCTGCGCCTCGTCAATTCCGTCTATTACGGCTTCGCCACCCCGATCAACAGCATCGAGGAGGCGGTCTTCTACATCGGCGTCCGCCAGATCCGCCGGCTGGCGATGATGACTCCCATCATCGAGGACTTCCAAATGCTCGCCGGCGCCTCCGCCTTCGCCTGGCGCGACTTCTGGCAGCACTGCATCGGCACCGCGATCCTCACCCAGGAGGTCACCGGCATGTTCCAGGCCGGCATGGACGACTCCGATTACGTGGCCGGTCTGGTCCATGACGTGGGCCGGATCGCCATGGCCGCCGCCTTCCCCGACCATTTCGCCGCCATTCATCGCGCCCACGAGGAAACCCGGGAGGACCTCCGCGAGATCGAGGAATCCATTCTGGGCATCGATCACACCGAACTGGGGGCCCTCTACCTGCGCAACCACCGGCTGCCCGAGGTCCTGATCGAGTCCGCCAGACATCATCACTCGCCCCAATCCGCCTCCCGCCACCCCCGCACCGTGGCCGCGGTCCAGATCGCCGACCTCCTCGTCCGCCACGCCGGCATCGGCAACAGCGGCAACCGAAACGAGGTGACGCTGGAAGACTGGCAGAACGCCTCCGGCTGGCAGGTCATCGCAGCCCGGCGCCCGAACATCGACATCGCCGCCGCCCAGGCCCACCTCATCCGCAGCCTCGAACGCCTCCGATCGATCCTCGACAGCCTCGTCTGACCCGCCCACCCCCCACCGGGCGCCCTCAACGTTTTCGATATCGCTGATACGGGGACAGGTTCCTCGTTGGGCCCCGACGCCCGGCGCGCATCACCACCTTCACCGACCCCGCGCCAGTCGGGCCTTGCGCCGCAGCACCGCGGCCCCAACCGCTCTCTGAAGCTCCTCCACCCGCATGGGCTTCGGAAGAAACGCCACCCGGCGCTGCGCCGCCTTCGACGCGGTCGCTCCCTGGCTCGGAAGCCCACTGATGGCCACGAACTCCATCTCCGGAACCAGCTTCCGAAACATCCGGATCGCCGTCGCCCCATCGATCAAGGGCAGCATCATGTCCAACACCACCACCGAGATCGACGCGTGATGCCGTCCATAGACCGAGACGCCCTCCGCACCATCCGCCGCCGTGAGCACATGGTACCCGGCCCGTTCCAGGCTGGCCCGGATCAGTTCACGAATGGATTCCTCGTCCTCGACCACCAGGATGCACTCGTTCTGACCCCGCCGGACGGCGGACGCCGAAGGCTGCGTGGTTGCCGGTGACGAATCCTTGAACTTCACCTCGGCAGCCGGAAGGAAGACGGCGAACTCGGATCCGTGTCCGACCTCGGTCGTGACGCTCACGAACCCGCGATGGCTGCGCACGATGCCCTGCACGGTCGAAAGGCCCAGCCCCGTGCCCATGCCATGAGGTTTGGTGGTGAAGAACGGATCGAACATGCGTTGGCGGACCTCGGGGGAGATGCCCACGCCGGTGTCGCGCACCCTGAGCACCACGTACGCTCCCGGCTGGCCGCCCTCGATGCCCCGCGCCTCGGCCGCCCCCAGCGAACGGTTCTCCGCGCGCACCTCCAGCAGGCCGCCCTCGGGCATCGCATCGCGGGCATTGACGCATAGGTTCAGCACGACCTGGTGCAGTTGGGTGGGGTCGCCCTTGACCGGCCACAAGGCGTCCGGGACCTCGCCGCGGACCTGGATCGACTTGGGCAGCGTGCCTCCCAGGATCTTGACGGTCTCCTTCAGCAGACTGCGAAGATCCACCGCTGAGTGCCCGGTTTCGGTGCCCCGCCCGAACAGCAGCAGTTGCCGGGTGATGTCCACCCCGCGCACCGCGCTCCGCACCAACAGGTTCAGGAATCGCTCCGCCTCGGTCCCCGCCACCGCGGGTCGCAGCAGCTCCGCCGCCATCTGCACCGGGGTCAACACGTTGTTCAGGTCGTGGGCAATGCCGCACGCCAACGTCCCGACGCTCTCCATCCGCTGCGCCCGCAACAACTGCTTCTCCAATTGCCGCTGCCCGGTCAGGTCGGTCGCCACCACCACGATCGACGTCGGCCGGTCCTCCGCGTCCCTCGTCGCCCACGCCCGCGCCCGCACATTCAACGCGTGCTTCCTCCGGCTGAACGGCTCCAGATCCCCCTGCCAGCTTCCATGCTCCAACACCATCGCCCGCAAACCCGCCCACACGTATCCCGCCCCGCCGAACATCAGGTCCGTCACCAGCCCATCCACCGCCTCCGCCGCCGACCACCCGTACAACCGCTCCGCGCCGGGACTCCAAAACACAATCCGCCCCTCCAGATCCACGATGCAGATCGCATCCTCCGCCGCCGCCAGCAGCATCGCCTGCTCCCGAAGACGCCCCTCGTTCCGACGCCGTTCGGTGACGTCCTCCAGACTCACCAACACCATCGTCCGCCCCTCATGCCGAACCGCCGACGCCGTGATCAGCAACCGCGCCTCCTGGAGCACCCCGTCCCTCCGGAACCGGTGATTCACCTCCCGCCGGCTCACCCGCCCGCCTCCCAGCGCCGCCGCCACCAACCCGGCACCCAACCCGCAGGTGCCACACCCCGCCGACCCGCCACATCCGCCCTCACCCAAATCCGAGCAACACAGCAAATGCCCGAGCCGCGCACCCTCGACCCGCCGCTCCGCCCCCCCGAACAACTGGCCCGCCGCCTGGTTCGCCCGCCAGATCTCCCCTTCAGCCGTCAGCAGAACCGTCGGCACCGGCATTTGATCGAACACCACCTCCCACGCCGGATCCGCCGCCATCTCCCCCAGCCCCTCCGCCTTCGCCTCCCGCCCCCCGGCCACCTCCACCCCACGGCTCCCCACCATCGCCGTGTATCCGGCCACACTCCCGTCCGGCCGCAGCAACCCCGCCATCCGCCACTCGCACACCGACCGGTTCGCACACCCGTCCATCGCCTCGAACACCGCCGAGGTCGACAACCCCGCCGAGCAGGCCTGCCGGTAAATCGACTGGAAATCCTTCCACGCCCCTTCCGGCACCAAGACCCCCCCGGGACTCCGCCCCAACACCTGCTCCGATCCCACCCCGAAATGCTCCCGCGCCGCACGATTCCAGGCGGCCACCCTCGATTCCGCATCCAGCAGCACGCAGGCCGCCTGCATGCGCTCGATCACCGGCTCCAGCCGCACCCTCAACGCCTCCCATTCCTCCGCCCTGCTCGCCCAGCGGCTCCCGCCCCCCCCACCAACGTCCCCCACCCCGCCCGCCCCCTTCCCCACACGCGCCGTCACCGACACCAACGCCGAGGTCGACGCCGAAGGTGCGGTCGGGACCGGGATCCTCGACTTGGCCCTGGAGTTGGACCTGTCCCCGGCCGAGGCCCGCGCGGCGCCGTTCGCCCGACGCCCGTTCATCCCCTGGGTGGTTGAACTCCGATTCCGGCGCGGCAGCTTGCCGTCCGCGTTGGGTGCGTCATCGAACATAATGAGTTTCCTGTCCCGCCTGCCCACTCCCCACTACTTCGAATCCAGCTCCCTGCTACCCGCCGCCAACCACCGGGTGTCTTCGTGCCCATTCGAGTGCCAGAACCCGCCTTACCGGAAAAGCCCAAACCAGCCAAAAGCAGGCAAGTTTGTTGGCTAACGATCCCCGCTTAGAAGATGTCCCCTTCGCATCCGCGGAAGTACTTGCACGCGAGTGCTATGCCGATTAGTCAATTCCACCCATCGGGTTGCTGATAGCCAGCTTCGCTAAGAGCTTCACTGAGATCCGCGCGAGCACTGCTTATGGGAGGCATCATCGGACCGCCCCCATCAGGTTGGGGTGATCTCGGTCAACAGCCCCATGGGTGTCGAGCCCCCAACCCGGTCAGCGCAGGGTGTAACGGACTCCGACGGCCAAAAGGTGGCGCCCATACTCCCGACCCGTCGCACCCGGGGTGCGTGTTTCTCCGGCTTCGTACGCATAGGATGCCTCTGCCGCGAACTCGGGGGTCGCCACCCAATGAACCAGGGTGTTCACCGACAAAACCCAGTCGTCGCGCTGGACCGGTTCGAGGAAATCGGTTCCGTACGCCCGCCCGCCCACGCCCAAGGTCCAGGCCTTGCCCAACTTGTGCCTCCACGAAACATCCAGGGTCATATCCTCATACGCCGCCCGACCGGCGAATCCGGGTTGCTCAAACCGCCGAGCCGCCAGCGTGACGGTGTCCGCCTTGCCCGCACGAAAGGTTAACGTCGTGTCCAGGAACAGGTTGAGTTTGCTCAACGAACCGAATCCCGTCGGCACCGTGGTCTCGTACGTCCGGAACTCCGGCCCAACCAACAGCGACACGTTGCACCACTCCACCAGAGTCGCCTGAACCCCCGCGAGCACCCGGTGAAACCGGCTGTCGTACTCCTCGGGAAATGCCAGCAACGGGCTCTGATCCTGCCGTCCATACCGGTGCCCCAACCACACCCGCCGGGCATCGTCCTCGCCCAAACCCAGATCCGCGCCCACAGTGAACTCGTTGCGGTCCACGTAGTTCAGATACCCGGGATCCGCCTTCTGCACGGTCCGGAAGTCATGCTCATACACCGTCACCGACGGACGGACGAACCACCGTCCCATCGATTGGGCGACCTGGGCCTGGCCCCGGTACACCACGGCATCCCGCCGGTCCCGAACCGGCACCCCACCGGTGGCCGGCGCGCCCCCGGGCCCGCAATAGGTCGGTCCCGTCGACGCCCCATCCACCCCAACCATCGACGCACCGGCATCCAGCACCGTGCTCAACCCCTTCCACCCAAAACGCGCGTTGCCCCGATGCACAACGAAATCCTCGGAGGGTTCGGCATGGAACCAGTTGACCTCGGGTTGGTAATCGAGACGGAACGTCGCCCTCCCGGGATTCCATGCCCCAGAAACCCCTGCCATGAGGGTTGATACGAACGACGATCGGTTGGCCGGATCGGTCTCCGACTGCAGGTGGACGTTGCTGTCGAACGCCTCCTTGATCGCGGCCTGAACCCCCACCTTCCACGAAGCCCTGGCGGCCTCGGTGGCGCCATTCGGAACTCCGTTCGGGTGTGCGGACGCAACCGCGCGAGCCGCCAGGAGGAGGGGGACGAACCCCAGAATGCCTGCAATCCAGGTCCTCCCCCGGACCCACGACGGACCGTTCCAACCGCGAGGACCGCCTTGGGCCGGGACTTGCGGGACGTCATGTTCCCGGCTATGGCTGCCCCAGAAGCGCCGCCGAACCCTTCCAATCAGCCCACTGATGAACCTGTTTTGCCTGAAAACCCGACCGGGGATGGGAAAAGCCGCTGTTTTCCGAGGGACCGTCAGCCTGGCAGTCCTGGGAATCTGCTCGATCACCGCAGGCTGTGCCTCCAGCACCGCCACCGCTCGCCAGGCGGCCCAACCCGGGGCGGCGCTGTCCGGGTCCTCCCCGTCTTTCTCACTCGCCGAGGTCTCCGAGCTGGGGCACCCGGCCTGGACGCTCAGCCCACCCGAAGATCCGCTCACGACTCTCGGCGCCATATCTCGACTTCCCTCGATGCGTTGACCGACCCGCGGCTCTGTGGCGACGGGACCCCGGCAGGCCTCCCTCCTTCTTCTATCGGTCGATTTCTGCGGAAGCCCATCCGACGCCACGGATGGAACCCCGACATGCCGGGCGCCGGCGTCAATCCGACGTTGGCCAACTGCCTGCCTAGCCCCTTCGCTTCGCTGCCCTTCGCCGCCCAACCTCCCGTTGGGGAACCTGTCCCCCTATTTGCCGCTCACCGACTTCTCGAGGCAATCGACCGCGCGCGGATCGAAGGCGGTTCCCCGGCCGTGGCGGATGGCGGCAAGGGCGAGGGAGGGGTTGTCGCCGCCTTCCACAAAGGCCACCGCAACCGCCAGGAGTTGGCCGAGCCGGGGAATCGAATCCCCGCTCAGGCGCGCCGGAAACCCCGTGCCGTCAAGGCGTTCATGGTGGGTTTCGATGGCGGCGCGAACGCTGACTTCGCAACCGAGGCGCTCGGCGATCTCACCGCCCAGCCGGGGGTGGTGTTCCCAGAGCTGCCGTTCGTGGTCACCCGAGGCCCTGGGGTCCAACCCGACCTTCACAACATTGCGGTCCAATGCGATGCAACCGATGTCGTGAAGCCAGGCGGCGTCCTCGAGGGCGGAACGTTCGGCGTCCGACAGCCGGGCGCCGTCGGCAAGGGCGCGGCAGACCTCGACCACGCGGGCGGTGCGCCGGCCGAGTTCGGCATCGAACCGACGCAGGACCTCGCCTGCCAGGCTTCGGGCGCGATCGCGGGCGGTGAAGGCGCGCCGACGCAGATCCTCCATCTGGCTGTCGCGACGCTCGAGTTCGACGGTCAGCGTCCGCACCCGTTCCTCGAGGGTGGTGCATCGCTGCACCGCCTCCTCGGCGCGCCCCCGAAGGATGGCGTGACCCGAAACCAGGCGGTACCGCTCGACGGCGCTGGACACTGCACCGAGGAACTCCTCGCGCAGCCAGGGCTTTACGATGAACCGATAGATCTCCCCCTGGTTGATGGCTTCGATGACGGTGCCGAGATTGAGAACCGCGGTGATCAGGATGCGAGTGGTGTCGGGACGCAGGACCTTGGCCTGGGCGAGAAACTCCAGGCCGGTCATCCGGGGCATCTGCTGGTCGGTGATGATGGCGGCGAAGCGGGTGCGCCGGAGCATCTCCAGTGCATCCGAGGCGTCGCTGGTGGCGAACACCTCGTAGCCGGCGCGGGTCAGGGTCTCCCGCAGCGCGACGAGCACGATCTCCTCGTCATCGACCACCAACAACCGGCGAAACTCGGCGGCGTCTTCGTTCGGTGACGGGCTAGCCATGGGTGTCGGGATTCAGCGTTCGCCGCAGCTTCGCCAGCATGTCCACCTGCGACAACTCCGTAGTCAGCACCTGGTCCGCGAGCTTCACGATCCCGGCGTCGAGTTCGTCCCCCGTCCGACCCACGGGACGCAGGATCACCTTGAGGCCCGGACGCGCCCGCCGCCAGGCGGCCACGTGCAGTTCCATTGGGAGTTCGTCGGAATCCATCTGCAGCAGGACGCCTTGGTAGTCGTATTCCCGCGCGACGAGAATCTCCAACACCCGGTTCGGTGACTCAGCGGTCGCCACCTGGAAGCCGTTGACCCGCAGCAACTCGGCTTCCGCCTCCAGAAGCACACCCTCGGTGCCGCACACCAGCACGCCAACCCGCTTCTGCGGTGTCGACCGGTCCCGTTCCCGTTCGCTTTCGGAGAAATCGGCGACCGGAACACAGACATGGAAGGCCGAGCCGCGGCCAGGTTCCGAATCGACGCCGATGGCGCCCTGGTGTTTCTCGGCGAAGAGACAGGCGTTGTACAAACCGAGTCCGGAACCCTTGCTCCCGGACTTGGTGGTGAAGAAGGGATCGAAGATCAGATCGAGATGGCCGGGACGAATGCCGCAGCCATTGTCTTCCACCGACAGGACGGCACAGGGAAACCGGCTGATGACCCCCTTGAGCCGGGCGCCCTTCGGCGGCTCGGCAATGGAGGCCGTGCGGAACAGCAGACGCCCGCGCTCCGGCATGGCGTCCGAGGCGTTCAAGGCCAGGTTGATGATGACCTGTCGGAACTCGAACGCATCCACGTAGATCGGGATCGGCTCCTTCGAAAGCTCCATGACCACTTCGATCCGGCGCGGGATGACCTTGCGAACGAGTTCCAGCAACTCGCCGACGATCTGGTTCAGGTCGTGGTAATTCCGCTCGCCGGGCTTGCCGAGGTGCAGGTTGACGATGCGATGAACCAACTGGCTCGCCTGGAGCGCGCTCTTCCTGATCAGCCCCATCCCCTCCCAGAACGGATGGCTCTCCTCCAACTCCTTGTGGAACGACTCGCTCAGCGAATGGATGCCCGCCATGACGTTGCTGAAGTCATGCGCCAAACCCATGGTCACCACCGCCAGCGTCTCCTTCCACGCCGCCGAGGTCAGCCGCTTCTCCGCCAACGTCTGCCGCGTGACATCCAGCCAGACCCCCTCGTACCCCAGCACCAACTGCCCGCGGCTCACCAGCGGCTGCCGATGCTCCAGCACGTAACTCATCCTCCCGGACACCAGATTCCGCACCCGGAAGGTCGTGGTCAGCGCCTGCCCGGCCCTCGCGGCCTGCGCCACCTGATGCTGAAACTCCACCGCGTCCCCCTCGTGCACCACCTCCCAGAACCGCCGCGGCTGCTGACGCCATTGCTCAGGCGTGAGCCCGGTGAGTTCCTCGATCCGCCCGGTGACATGACTGAAGGAAAAATCCGGATGCTGGCTGAATATCACCCCCGGCCAGTGCCGCGAGAGCTTCTCCATTTGCGTCTCCGCCCGTAACAGCCGCACGTAAAGCTCACGACCCGCTGCCCCGCCCTCCAGGTGCCGCCCCCAACCGCCCTCCGACAACTCCGCCGACGGCGGCAGGATCGATCCGAGCCGCACATGACAGCCACCCGCATGACGCGCCACCTCCAGCCGGTACCAGGACCGCCGGCCATCCTCTCCCGCAGAATCCAGATCCAACGCCTCGAACGTCCCTCCACCCCCCTCCAACCGACGCAACGGCTCCTCCCACGACGGCTCCACCTCACGCAACGCCCGCCAGAACGACGCCCGCCCACCCCCTCCCTCCAATCCCAGCCAGCCCGCAAGCCCCTCATCCATCGCCTCGATCCGCCCCTCCGCGTCCAAAACCGCCCGCCCCCCCTCGAGCCATTCCCTCCCTCGCGCCTCCACACTCCCACCCTCCAGACCCACGCCCAGCTCCTCCATGCCCATCCCCAGGTTCATGCCCCCCCCCGACGCCCCGCGCACCGCGTCACCCCCGAACTCGGTTCTTCCGCTACCCTCCATGGTCTGCGTCCTCCCTTCAGGTTTGGTTTGGCTCAAGGCCCCGAACCCCGCCAGCCCACCCACCAACAGCAAATGCCAAATGCCATCCGCGGGCGCGGAGCCGTGACGTCGGTGCCCAGACCCTAATCACCCGCCCCCCGGCCTGTCTCGCCGCAAATCCACGCCTCCTCACCCCCGCTACCGCGCCTCCCTACCAATCCCTGCATCCCCAGCCGCTTCCAGCCAACCCAACCACCCCGCCCACGCCTACGCAGTCCTTCACCATCCGGTTTCCGCCACAACCTTCAGCGGGACCCGCCTTCTGCCGATGTTTCCAGAGGACCTTATGAATGATCCGGAGCGTCTGAAGGCCCTGCTGGACGCCCTGGGCCTGGAGATCGTCACCGCGCAACCGGACTCCACCCAGGGCCAGTTCCCCATCCTCGACCTCCTGGGCAACCTGCGCGACGAGGCCTCCTCCCAACCAACCCTCGCCTCCCTCGCCGCCTCCGCCAACGAGGCCTGGGAACGCATGGTCCTCATCGTCGAATCCGGAAACCCCTTCCAGCCCGACCAGATCGCCTGGCTCCACGATCTCTTCCCCCACCTTCAATCCCTCGCCGAATCCACCCCAAACCCCGCTTCCTCCAAAACCCCGCCCCAGCCCGCCGCCCCCGCAGCCGACACCTCGCACAGCACCGGCCACCGCGAACCGGAGTGCCCCCCCATCATCCTCAACCTCGCCGATGACGCCGACCTGCTCCGCGAATTCATCACCGAGTCCAGGGAGCATCTCGACAACATCGAACAGGGCGTCCTGATCCTCGAAAACCAACCCGACGACGCCGAGACGCTGAACACCGTCTTCCGCGCCTTCCACTCCTTCAAGGGCGGTGCGGGCTTCCTCAACCTCGTCCCGATCAACCGCCTCGCCCATGTCCTCGAATCCCTCCTCGACCTCGCACGACAGGGCCGCCTGACCATCGACCCCCCGGTCATCGACCTCATCCTCCAGGGTCGCGATGTGCTCCGGCATTTCATCGAGGAAATCGACGGCCAGGTCGCCGGCAACCGCGCCGCCTCCCCGATCGTCATCCCCACGTCGGAACTGAAACACCGCGTCACCACCACCATCGAGACCGCCAGCCAGCACGCACCCCCCCCGGTCGCGCCATCCCCCCAATCCACCCCCCTCCCGACGACACCCCCCCTCGACACCGCCGCCTTCGCCAGCCTGTCCGCCGCCCCCGAGGCCATCCCCGTCCCAACAACCCCGGCCGCACCCGCTGCCCCAGCCCCTGCCCCAGCCACTGCATCCCCTCCACCGACAACTCCCGCCACCCCCAGGACCCCCGCGGCCCCCGAGACCGTCCCGCAGAAAAACCAGGAGGTCGGCCCCATGATCAAGGTCGACACCATCAAGCTGGATGCCCTGCTGGATCTCGTCGGCGAAATGGTCATCGCCCAATCCCTCGTCGGCCGCGATCTCGACCACCTCGCCAGCCTCAATCCCCAGTCCGCCCGCAACATCGCCCAACTGGGACGCATCACCCGCGAACTGCAGCGGGTCAGCATGTCCCTCCGCATGGTCCCCATCCGCGGCCTGTTCCAGAAAATGGCCCGCGTCATCCGCGACCTCTCCGCGAAGTCCGGCAAAAAGGTCCAGTTCGTCACCCTCGGCGAGGACACCGAACTGGACCGCAGCCTGGTCGAGGACCTCGCCGATCCGCTCCTGCACATGGTGCGCAATGCGATGGATCACGGGATCGAACCTCCCGAGGTCCGTGAGGCCGCCGGCAAACCCCCCGTCGGCACCCTCACCCTCCGCGCCTACCACCAGGGCGGCAACATCATCGTCGAAATCCAGGACGACGGCGCCGGCCTCAACCCGGAACGCATCCTCCGCAAGGCCGTCGAACGCGGCCTCACCCCACCCAACACCAGCCTCACCGACCAGCAGATCTTCTCCTTCATCTTCGCCGCCGGATTCTCCACCGCCGACAAGGTCACCGACCTCTCCGGCCGCGGTGTCGGCCTCGACGTCGTCCGACGCAATCTCGAACGCCTCCGCGGTTGCATCGACATCGCCTCCACCCCGGGCCGCGGCGCCCGCTTCAAACTCACCCTCCCCCTCACCCTCGCCATCATCGACGGCCTCATCGTCCGCGTGGGCGACGAACGCTACGTCATCCCCAACCTCGCCATCCGCGGCATCTTCCGCCAGACACCCGGCATCGTCTCCGTCGTCCACGGCGGCGCCGAAGTCGTGAACGTCCGCGGCCGCCTCGTCCCCCTCCTCCGCCTGCGACGCCACTTCGGCCTCGACCCCGCCGGCAATGAAGCCTCCGACGGCATCATCATCGTCGTCCAGGCCGGCACCGCCCAGCGCTGCCTCATGGTCGATGCCACCCTCCACATCCAGGAAGTGGTGATCAAAAACCTCAACGACATCATGGCCCGGAAAAACCGCGCCCTCGCCGGCGCCGCCATCCTCGGCGACGGCCGCGTCGGCCTCATCCTCGACGTCAACGCCCTCGTCCAACTCGAGTCCGATCCACTCTCGGAAGCCGCCTGAACCCCAACCCCACTTCCCCTCCACACCCCCCCCAACCTGCCAACGACGTCGCCACCCATCCCACCATGAGCACCCCGCCCGCCAACCGCACCGCAGCCTCACTCGCCGGGAAGTACCTCACCTTCGTCCTAGGCAACGAATCCTACGGCCTCGCCGTCCTCAAGATCCGCGAAATCATCCGCCTTCCGGACATCACCGCCGTTCCCCAGATGCCCCCCCATATCCGCGGGGTCATCAACCTCCGCGGCAAAATCATCCCCGTCGTCGACCTCCGCGCACGCTTCGGTCTTCCCCCGGCCCCGCCCACCGACCGCACCTGCGTCATCGTCATGCAGGTCGCCTCCGCCAACGGAACCTCCGTCCCCATGGGCCTGGTCGTCGATGACGTCGAAGAGGTCATCAACCTCGCCGCCGACGACATCCAGGAGACGCCCGACTTCGGAAGCCACGTGGCCACCGACTCCCTGCTCGGCATGGCCAAGATCAAGGGTGTGGTCAAGACGCTGCTCGACTTCGACCGCGTGGTGATCGACGTGCCTTCCTGTGATCCGGCGGCGTTCGGCAACGCCTCGCCCTGATCCCCATCCCCCTTCCCCCCCACCCGGCCTGCGGACGGCCCGAAGGCTCGGGACCAACCCACCCAGCCGATTGATCCCATGAAACTCGGAACGAAGTTGTACCTAGGATTCTCCACCCTCGTCGCCATCGCCCTCCTTCTCGGCGGGCTCGCGGTCTGGCAAATGTCCAGGGTGAACCGTGACGCCACCGTCATGGCCAGCGATTACCTGCCGGCCGTCCTCGTGGCGAACAAGGTGGAGCGCACATCGTCCCAGACAATGTACGAAATGCGCGGGTACGCCTTCACCGACGACACCAACTACCTCGCCCGCGGCCGCCAACAACTCAGCCAGGTCAACACTCACCTCGACGAAGCCATCAGCCTCGCCGCGAAATCCGAACAGACCCTCGGCTTCCTCCGCACCGCCGCCGAACAGGCGCGGACCAAGGCCGCCGAATACGCCCAACTCGCCGACCGCACCGTCGCCCTCACCACGGCCATGGACGCCGACATCGCCGCCATGGACAAGGCCGCCGGCGAATACATGAGCCTCTCCAGGACCTACCTGCAAAGCCAGGACGCCTCCCTCACCACCGCCCTCACGGCCGGTGACACCGCCGACACCAGCCTGGACAAGGCCTCCCTGCTGGATCGCATCCACAAAATGGAGCTCGCCAACGACATCATCGACCTGGGCAACGCCATCCGGCTCGCCAACTTCCGCGCCCAGGCCCGGCGCGACCCCGCCCTCTTCCAGGAAGCCCAGAAGCAGTTCTCCGCGGTCAACGCCAAGCTGGATGAACTCAAGGCCATCACCCGTGAGGAGGTTCACCTCAAACAGATCGAGGACTGCCGCGCCGCCGCCCAACGCTACGACAAGGCCATGACCTCCTTCCTCGGAAACTGGCTCGCCCGCGAGGACCTCGGCCGTCAACGCACCGAGACAGCCAACGCCGTGCTCGCCGCCGCCGAGCAGACCGCCAACACCAGCGCCGAAACCAGCGCCCGCATGGCCACCGCCGCCGCCGCCACCCTCCACACCGCCTCGGATACCCTCGTCTTCGGACTCTCCATCGGCGCCATCCTCGGCGCCGCCCTCGCCTTCCTTCTCACCCGCTCCATCACCCGCCCCATCAAGGCCATCGCCGAAGCCCTCGCTGTCGGCGCCGAACAAACCGCTTCCGCCGCCAACCAGGTCTCCGCCGCCAGCCAGTCCCTCGCCGAAGGCGCCAGCGAACAGGCCGCCTCCCTCGAGGAAACCAGCTCCTCCCTCGAGGAAATGGCCAGCATGACCCGCCGCAATGCCGAGAACGCCGGCAAGGTCAAGGACCTCGGCAGCCAGGCCCGCCAGGCCGGTGACCAGGGCGTTCATGACATGGCCGAAATGACCCAGGCCATGCAGGCCATCAAGGTCTCCAGCGACGAAGTCGCCAAGATCATCAAGACCATCGACGAAATCGCCTTCCAGACCAACATCCTCGCCCTCAACGCCGCCGTCGAAGCCGCCCGCGCCGGCGAAGCCGGCATGGGCTTCGCCGTCGTCGCCGATGAGGTCCGCAACCTCGCCCAGCGCGCCGCCCAGTCCGCCAAGGAAACCGCCGCCAAAATCGAGGACGCCGTCCAACGCAGCGCCCTCGGCACCGAAATCAGCGGCAAGGTCGCCTCCAGCCTCGAGGAAATCGTCGGCAAAGCCCGTCAGGTCGACGAACTGGCCGCCGAGGTTGCCGCCGCCTCCCGCGAACAAAGCCAGGGCATCGAACAGGTGAACTCCGCCGTCACCCAGATGGACAAGGTCACCCAGTCCAACGCCGCCAGCGCCGAGGAAAGCGCCAGCGCCGCCGAGGAACTCAACGCCCAGGCCGAAAACCTCAAGGAAGCCGTCCACCAACTCATCCGCCTGGTCGACGGCCAACGCCACACCGACCACGCCGCCGAGTCCGTCCCTCCGTCACCAAGCCGCCACGGCGTCCGCACCCGGATCCCATCCGTCCCGCCAGCCTCCCCGGCCGCCACCCGCCCCCAAACCCAGGCCGCCAGCCGTCTCCACCTGCACCATTCACCTCCCTCCAACGGCGCACCCGCCCCCAGACGCACCGCCACCAACCCCCTCCCGGCCACCGCCGCCGGCCCAGCCGCGGCCACCGCCACACCCGGGCGCACCCCGCCCGCGGACGGGTTCATGGACTTCTGACAAGGCTCGCGCATCCAACGCGGCGCGACCCACAAACCGCCGGGCTCCTCCCCCGGCGGTCTTTTCTTGCCGGAACCATCCCCGTCCTTCGACCCGGGCCCGCCCGCCCTCGCCCTTGACCGGCCGGGCGGGCTACCCGACAACCGCAGGGTGCCAAGCCCCAGCCGCCTCGCCCTCGCCGCGATCCTTCTCGGGCTGATCCTCGCCGCCACGACCCTGCTGGGCCCCGCAGTCCCGAGGTTCGACGGCCACACCGCCGCCGAGTGGCTCGATCTCCTCGCCCCCGTGTTGCACACCTCCGGCAAACCTCCCCTGCCGTTCCGGAAACACGAACTTTTTCCCCGAATCTCCAGGCGCGCCGCGGAGGCCCTTCCCGCCCTCGAAAAGGAGCTGGCCACCGTCGCCTCCCAACTCCAGACCGTGCGCTCCCACCAGCGCACCCGCGTCACTCTCTGGGTCCGGGTCCGGGCTCTGTTCCCGGGCCTCGGAAACACCCCGCCCCAGGACAACCACCTCGAAACCGAGCAACGCCTCGCCCTGCGGCTCAACACCGCGACCGGCCTCATCCCGGAACTCGCCCCGGATCCGGCCGACGCCCTGACCCGCCTGGACAACGTGTTCCAGCAGTTCCCCGGCTTGGCCGTCGAAGCCTCCGCCGGCTTTCGCCGGGTCACCGACCCCGACGCCAAGCTGGCCTCGAACCTCGTCGCCCGCATCCAGGCGCCACACCCGAACGCCGCCCTCACCCGCAGCGCCTGGATCAGCGCCCTCGGACACCTCGGACCCCAGGCGTCGCAGCACGCCGACCTCCTGCGCGCCCTGACCCGCGATCCCGATCCGCAGGTTCGCTTCCAGGCCATCGCGGCCCTCGGCGGCCTCGACCCCCGCGACGACACCGCCGCCTTCATCCAGGCGGCGGCCACCGACACCCGGCACCGGCAGGCCGCCATGATCGCCCTCGGCCGCATGGGCCCGCGCGCCCGCTCCGCCGAACCCTTCCTCCGCGATGGCGAAAAGGACCCCGACATGCTGACCTCCATTTTCGCACGCGCCGCCCTGCAGAATCTCCCCGAAGCCGATCCCACGATCCTCCCCACCCCCAAACCATCACCCCACAACCCACAACCCCATCCGCCGCCCCATCCATGAATACCCCCGACCTTCCCACACCCCCGCCCCCCTCACCCGCCATCCCCCAACAGGCCTTCGACTGGTACGACGAGTACGCCCACGGGGTCATCGACCGACGCACCTTCATCGCCCGCCTCTCCACCCTCACCACCGCGGGCCTCTCCCTCGGCGTCCTCCTCGGCGCGTTGACACCCCAGTACGCCGACGCCGAGCAGGTCTCGTTCAACGACCCCGACATCAAGGCCCGTTACGCCACCTTCCCCTCCCCCAAGGGCCACGGCGAAGGACGCGGCTACCTCGTCACCCCCGCCAAACTCGACGGCAAAGCCCCAGCCGTGCTCGTCATCCACGAAAACCGCGGCCTCAACCCCTACATCATGGACGTGGCCCGCCGCCTGGCGAAGGCCGGCTTCCTGGCCTTCGCCCCCGATGCCCTCCATTCCCTCGGCGGTTACCCGGGCAACGACGACGAAGGCCGCTCGATGCAGCGATCCCTCGACGCCGCCAGGATCGAACAGGACTTCATCGCCGCCGCCGCCTTTCTCAAATCACACTCCCTCGCCACCGGCAAACTGGGCGCCGTCGGTTTCTGCTTCGGCGGCTACATCGTCAACCTCCTCGCCGCCACCATCCCGGAACAACTGGACGCCGGGGTTCCGTTCTACGGCACGCCCGCCGCCGCGGAACTCCGCCGCAAGGTCAAGGGCCCGCTGCTCGTCCACCTCGCCGAACTGGACTCACGGGTGAACGCCAGCTGGCCCGAGTACGCCAAGGACCTCGAGGCCGCCGGCGCGGGGTTCACCATGCACATGTATCCGGGCGTCAACCACGGCTTCCACAACGACTCCACCGGCCGGTACGACAAGGACAGCGCCAACCTCGCCTGGGACCGCACCCTCGCCTTCTTCCGCGAGAACCTCCGCTAGCGCAGCGCCCAGCCGGACACCCACCCCGCCGGTCCCGTTTATTCCTTCGCCTGCGGCGCCGGCGGCAGGCGGCGCAGGGTCTGCCGCGTCTCCGGATCCTTGTAGTGCCGCTTCAGCCCGCTGTCCGCGAGCATCGCCGCCGGCACGTTCGCGATGAACTCGGCGAAGGTCCGTTCCACCCGCTCCTTCTGCAGCTTCAACCCGCCCTTGCTCGCCCAGAACTCCTCCTCGATCGACGCCAGCGCCCGAATCGCCTCCTCCGGCGCCAGATCCTCCCGCCGCGCCAGCACCCACAGGAGATCCGGATCCTCCGGCAAACCCAGCGGAAGCGGCACATACCGCACCTTCGCCTCCTCCTCGACCGGCGGCGCATCCTCCGATTGCACCTTCAGCCGGCTGTTCATCACCCGGTCCGGCAGCTTGATCTCCACCGCCACCGCCTCCCCGTCCTCCTCCGGCATCACCGCCACGTTCTCCTCGCCGAACGTCGATGCCAGATCGCTCTGCAGATTCGCCACCGTGGCCGGCTCGAGATCCGGAATCGACCCCTGCTGGCAGAACGCCTCGAACCGCTCCAGCGACCGCAGCAGCCGGATCTCCCGCGTCACCCGCTCGAGGATCGCCTCCGCGAGCTTCAGATCCCGCGTGGCCTCCGGCAGCACCTTCTGCAACAGGGCCAGGAATTGGGCTTCGGTGATGGTCTTGGACTTGGACTTCATTCGCTGCAATTCGATCGGGTTCGACGGGACGCGGTTCAGGTGCCCCGCCCGACTCCCTCGAACGGGGGCGGCGGTTGTGTCCCGATCCCGCCAAAAGTGCAACCCCCGATCTCCGCCCCGTTCCCGCCCCGCCAGCCGATGCGCCGCCTTGGGTTATGTAGCGGCAGGCGTCCCGCCTGCCGTAGAGCCGGGCGTCTCGCCCGGCGGGTGTGACGCGGGAGGTGGTTTCGGACGAGGAAAGCAGCGGACGCGATTCCGGGTGGCGAGACGCCACCCTCTACGGCAGGCGGGACGCCTGCCGCTACAGCGGGCCCGACCCCGGTTCCTTCACCGCACTCAGTGGCCTGCCACGGCAGGCCTTTCGTGGATCACCTACCGCAGTTCCTCCGCGCTGAGCCACCACACCGCTGGATGATCGGTATGGACACGCCCACAGCTCACACACACCGCTCCAACTGATGCCGAGAAGAACCGTCACGCAGCATCACCCAAAGGAACGCCTGGGCATGCGCCGCTTACGCGAGGAAGGCGAGGACTCCGAGCCACACCCGCGCCGAGGCCTCACCGGGGCGTTTCCGGAACCGCCCCCCTCGGCCGCCGCGATCCCAAACAGGACGATCGGAATGCCCGCGAAATACGCCATGAAGGCTTAAATAAAGCTGTTCGTCCACCCCAGGGGAACGGCCACCACCCACCTGCGGGGATCGCTTTCAAAGGTCCCCAGGAGCTCGGGAACCCCAAAGCCATGCCCACGGAAACGAGGAAGCGCACCACCTTGTTGGCGACCTCGATCCAAGGGACACGCGACAAGCCTCCCGTCACTAGGGTGTGTCTTCAAACCCCGAATCTGAGCCAATCGATGACCGCCGAGAGGTGAAGCCCGCCGCCGAAATGCACATCGCTCTTGTCATAGCGGGTACCCACCGCACGGA
>VFQN01000987.1_pt1 | contig 50172 bp, 64 predicted proteins | sample 3512371 | NCBI WGS metagenome assembly VFQN01 (sample SAMN10412370, study PRJNA504923) | tailings metagenome | isolation source: Replicate 2 from Balatoc abandoned mine | place: Philippines: Itogon, Benguet | collected 2017-08-28
CTGCGGCGGAGGCAGCTTTCCGGCCTCCTTTAACTTGGCGAGCAATTGCGCCTTGCGCGCCTTCAGCCGCTCTCCGAGAGCGTCGAGGTCGACACCCGCCTCGCGCGCCTCGGCGAACAAGCCTTCCGCCCGCATCTCCTCTTCCTTGACGTGATGCTTGATCATCTCCGACAGGACCTTGACCTTGGCGTCGTAGAACTCGTCCGACGGCGAGCCCTGAAGCAGCTCGGCAATCAGGACCTTGGCGCCGTCATGCTCGACATAGGCTTCGTCCAGAAGCTCCTCGTCCTCGATCTTGCCCTTGCAGGCCGGGTAGAAGATCTCCTCCTCGATCGTCGCGTGCACCATCAGCTCGGTGCAGATCTCGTTCACCAGCGCGACCTTGCGGTCCTCGGACCGGGCCTTTTCGAACGACTCGAATAGTTCCTCGACCTTGCGATGGTCGGCCTTGAGCAAGGCGACGGCATTCTCTTTGGTAGCCATGATTCTCTCCTGTGGTGAAGTTCTGGGAATGAGTTTTTCGCGCGACCGTTGCATCAATTGGGCGCGAGGTTGGACAGGCGGCGCGGGAAGCGATGCTGCGCAAGGTTGTCGAGCAGCTGGGTCGCGAGCCGGCTTGCTCCGATGACCAATCCCTCGGCCTCCGTGATGCCGATCAGTTCGAAAAGCGCCCGCGCGTCTTCGGGCGCCACGATTGGCTTGCCGTGGCGGAACGCCTCGTCGATGAAGCGCTGGGCGATCGGCATTGCCATCAGCCCTTCCGCCACGCCGGGCGGAATGAGCACCGCGTCGTAGATCACCGACGGCGCGTTCGGCGCGGCGCGGTTGACCGGCAGCGGCTTGCTCGTGGAGTCGATGACCGCGCCGGCAGTCGGGCCGATCAGTTCCGGCACCTGCCCGGCCTTGGTGAGGTCGCCAATCATGGTCTTCACGATCGCGGAGTCGACGCCATCACCCACCGGGATCGCGATCTTGCGACCCCGCACCAGCGGCGGCGCCTTGTCCATGGACAGTGCCGGCGAGCTCAGCCCGGCCGCCTTGGGATTGAGCGGTCCCGACGGCGTCGGGGCGGAAGGCGTCGGGGCGTCGGGCGTGCCGACCGGAGCCACTTCGATGCCGGTCTGGCCGGAAACCAGGTCGGCAAGCTCCTCGGAAATGTTGCACAGCAACTCGTTCATGACGCGGTTCCGCACGCCCTGATCGACCACCATGTTCAGTTCGAAAGCGAAGGCCGCCGCGATGTGATCCTTTTCCCAGTCGCTCATGCTGTTCCAAAACATGGTCGCCTGGCTGAAATGGTCGCTGAAGCTTTCGCTGCGCTGGCGAAGTTTGGCCCCAGCCTCCTGGACCGCGACCGAGCGGAAGGCCGCCGCGGCCGTCGGCGAATGCATTGGGCAGCCGCCGCCCAGGCTGTTGGGGAAGTACGACACCCTGCCAGGATTGATCGTATGCCGGCCGAAGCCGTCTCGCTGGTTGTTGTCGACGGGCCGCAGGGACCGGTTGATCGGCAGTTCGTGGAAGTTCGGACCGACACGGCGCAGCTGCGTGTCGATGTAGGAGAACAGCCTCCCCTGCAGCAGCGGATCGTTGGTGAAGTCGATGCCGGGAACGACATGCCCGGTGTGGAAGGCCACCTGCTCGGTCTCCGCGAAGTAATTGTCCGGATTGCGATTCAGGGTGAGCTTGCCGACCTTGCGGACCGGTACGAGCTCCTCCGGAATGATCTTTGTCGCGTCGAGCAGATCGAAGTCGAACTTGTGCTCGTCCGCTGGCTCAACGATCTGCAGGCCAAGTTCCCATTCCGGGAAGTCGCCGCGTTCGATGGCCTCCCAGAGGTCGCGCCGGTTGAAGTCGGGATCACGGCCGCCCAGGAGGTTGGCCTCGTCCCACACCAGCGAACACACGCCTTTCAACGGCTTCCAGTGGAACTTGACGAAACGCCAACCGCCCTCGGCATCGACGAGGCGGAAGGTGTGAACGCCAAAACCCTCCATCGTGGCGTAGCTTCGCGGCAACGCCCGGTCGCTCATGAGCCACATCAGCATGTGCGAACTCTCGGGCGTCAACGACACGAAGTCCCAGAACGTGTCGTGGGCCGACTGCGCCTGCGGGATCTCGTTGTGGGGCTCGGGCTTCACGGCATGGATGAGATCGGGAAACTTGTTGGCGTCCTGGATGAAGAACACCGGCATGTTGTTTCCGACCAGGTCCCACACGCCCTCCTGTGTGTAGAACTTCACGGCGAAGCCACGCACGTCGCGCGGGGTATCGGTAGACCCGCGGGAGCCGGCGACCGTCGAGAAGCGCACGAAGACCGGGGTCTCCACCTTGGGATCGCTAAATATTTGCGCACAGGAAAGGTCGGACAGATCTTCATAGACTTGGAATACGCCGTGCGCCGCCGCACCGCGGGCATGCACGACGCGTTCGGGGATACGCTCATGATCGAAATGCGTGATCTTCTCACGCATCAGGATATCCTCGAGGAGCGACGGGCCGCGGACACCGGCCTTGAGTGAGTTCTGGTCGTCGCTGACGCCGACGCCTTGGTTGGTGGTCAGCACGTCGCCCGGCGGCATCGTGTCGGGCCGAAGATCACCCGTCTTGGCCGTGTCTTGACGGGTGGCACTTCCCTTGTCGAGGGGTGTGTCCTGCCCTGCCGTGCGCGGAGAGGGAGGAGCCAGCGTCGGCGGTACGGGCTTCTTGGCCATGGTGGGTTCCGTTCGGTTGTGCGTGAGAGCGCACCAAACGGCATCCCCCAACATGGGTTGCCTCCGCAGCTGCATATTCTTCGCGCCTGCGGCGGAGCACGCAAGCAACGCATGCTGCACCGCACCGTTGGCGGATCATGACTGATCATGAAACTGCGCTCGTCCTGTCCGGAGGCGTTTCCCTCGGCTCCTATCAGGCCGGCGCCTGGGAGGCGTTGCAGGACGATGACTCCGTTCGCGTGACATGGATCGCCGGCAGTTCCGTCGGCGCCCTCAACGGCGCCTTAATCGCCGGGGTGGCCCCGAGCCGGCGCCGAAACGCGCTGGAGGAATACTGGCTGAAGGGTACCGCATGGAATCCCCAATTCTACCCGCCCTTTTTTCCCCTTCGCCATTCCGCCAATTGGCTGAGCGTGCTGCAGGCCCGCCTGCTCGGCTCGCCCCGGCATGTTCACACCAGCCCCCTCCGCCTGCCGTTCGCGAGCTTCTACAGTCTCGATCCCACCATCTCATTCATCCGCGCGCATGTCGATTTCGACCGGCTGAACGGCGGCGATATCCGGTTCACGGTATGCGCCACCAACATTGAGACCGGTGACGCGGTCTATTTCGACACCGGGCGGGGCGAGCGTATCGGCGTCGACCACCTTTTGGCGAGCTGCGGTTTCCTCCCGGAATTCTCCCCGGTGGAGATTGGCGGACGCCTGCTCGGCGATGGCGGCCTGATCGCCAACGCGCCACTCGAGCCCGTTCTCGACGAGGTCGAGGGGACGCAGGCCACGGTACTTGTTCTCGACCTCTTCGACCGACGGGGGGAAAGACCAACAGGCCTAGAAGCCGCGATGGCGCGCAAAAACGCTCTTCTGTTCGGCAACCAGACCTTCGCTCGGCTCGACCTCTACCGCAAATTGTGGAAGCGCTTCTGCACCGTCCACCCGTCGGTTCTCTATCTGAGCTACCAACCGGTCGAGGGAGAAGCGGGCGCGGAAATGCCCTTCGATTTCTCGCATGCGACAGCGGAGCAGCGCTGGCGAGCCGGCTTCCTCGACGCAAAGGCCGCCATCGACCGGCGCGACGCCGCCCGTCTGTCCGGTGAGATCGTCACGGTTGTACGGCGTGCAGCACCTCAAACTATCCCGCCTGACGGCCGTCCGTCCGCCATTCTGAAGTCCGGCGAAACGTCGAACACCTGTTAGACCGACCGGAGAGAAGTCGCGAGACGTCAGATATCGCCCCATCGAAGGGTTTGGGCGGACGCCTCCCGATCGCGTTCGCGACGACGACGCCCTGCATATCGATTGTCGGTCTCGCCGCCGACAGCCACGAGACGATCGTGCACCGTCGCGCAAAGCAGGAATTCGCGACTGCTTGCCCATTCCCCAGGCTGCCCCGGGGGCGCGCCTGCAGCGAGCTCTGCGACCGTGTCGCGATCCGCGCGCACTTCGAACAGGCAGAGCACCAGACTTGCCCCCTGGGCTCGCGAGGTCGTCGCGGCATGAGTGCCTGCGAGCTTGAGATGCGTGCAGACGCGCCCCATCAGGTTGACGCCCTCGCGCAGGCGATGCGAGTCGAACGGGTCGCGGGTTACCTTCCCACCGAAGAACGACTCGTCCAGTCGGGCAACGAGCAGATGGGCGCGCGCGGGAGCCCGCGCGAGATCAGCCCATGAAACCTTCGGCAAGGAAATCTCCCGATTACCACCTTACGGCGAGACGTCGAGGATGGCAGGAGCGAGCGTCGCTCGCTGTCCGGGCGCGAACACAGGAGCGGAAATAGTTCCACGCCCGGGACCTACCACCGCCGCAGAAGCTGCTCGGTTGTCGTCGCTTCTAGCTGGGCGGAAAAGCGCGAGCGGAACAGGTCGACGAGGGCATCGTGAGCGGCGTCGCTGCTGCTGCAAAGCGCGTCGGTCGGCAGCACGATGCGGAAGCCGAGGTCGATTGCCTGCATCACCGTCGCTAGCACGCACACGTCCGTCTCGCCCCCGGTCACGACCAGTGTCGTGATGCCTCGACGCTTGAGCGCAGCGGCGAAACCGGTACGGCTGAAGATCGAATTGGCCGGTTTATCGACCGCACGGGCCGGCGGCACAAGGCGGGCCAATGGTTCGACCAGTTCGAGAAGCCGCGGATCCAGAGCCGCACGAGTCATCTGCGGCCAGCGTTCATAGTACGTGCGCCATGCACCGTGGGCGTCATCGGGCGTAGCCGGCGGCGCGTAACGGGTAAAGATGGTACGGGCCGCCTGGCGGTTGGCAATCTCCACGACGGCGGGGAGCACTCGCGGCAGCCAAGCGACCCGCCACTCCGTCTCCTCGGCAAAGAGACGCTGCATATCGATGCACAGATGTACGGTCGTACTGGCCTCCAAGCCGAAGCCCGCATCCATCATACGATGAGCCTCAGTCCTGACCCCATCGGTACCGCGACTGCTCTTCTCCCTCTTTGAGCGCCGCACGTGCACGCCGGCCCGCGCCCCGCCCATCCGGTGGGCCGGCGATCGTGAGCAGTGTCTCGTGGCGGGCCTCATCAAGCCAGAAATGGCGGCGCCCACGCCAGATCGAGGCTTCCACCTCACCGCCGCCGGTAGCCTCGCCGACTCTCCGGTAGTCGGCAGGCTCGATCAATACGCATTGGATCAGCAGGCAGTTACCTTCTCGCGAGGGCTGCACTGCGAACGGGCCGTTCAGCTTGAGATGGCTGCAAGTGCGGACGATCAGGTTTGCTGCGAACCTCAGGCGCGCACTGTCGAAGGGATCGTCGTCACGCGGCCCCCCGGCGAAGCAAGGCGCAATTTCACCGGCGACCAGGAATGCCGCCCCGGGAGTACTGGCAAGCTCAGTCCAAGCCATGCGAGGCATCGGCTTCCCACGATTCGGTTGGCGGTGGCAGGGACACTGGAGCCTTTGATGTCACTCGCCCGGCAGGAGCGCTGCCAAATTTCGCCGCGGCGCAGCGTTCGCGCAGCAACCGGTCGGCGAGCGATCGCCGACGTCGACCCTCCCCGAGGGCCCGCAAGGAGGCAATTTCGAACCCCAATCCCGTCTGTGCGCTGTCGAGCGGCATTCTCGTCTCCTCACGCAAGCGAACGCCTTAAGCGAACGCCTTGCCGCGAGGAAACGGGGCTTCTCGAAGGCGGTTGCATGGGAGTCGCGACAAATTCGCGGGCTTCGAGATGGCTTTACCCCGACGAAGATACCCGCTCGTGGGAGCGGGCTTGCTGGAATTGTCGACTCACCGATGCGCCTAGTCGCCCGCCTCCGCCGTCGGGGTGTCGGGCGCTCCTCCGTTGGCGGGTCGTACCACCGCACGCAATGCCTGGCGCAGTTCAGCAGCAGTCATGTCGTCGTGCAAACCCGGCAGCAATGCTAGCCCCTCGGGTATCGGCTCCACATGCTCCGCGGCGCGGACGGCCTCGATACCCGCGTCGTAGCGTCCCTCGCGAAGCAATTCTATCGCCGAGAGGATGTGGTAGGCCTCCCGACGGTTCGGGTTGCGCCTGAAGCGTTCCAATACGAGCACGAATCGATGGATACGCTGGCTAAGTAAGTGACGTGTCGCGTCCGCCAAATCCGTCATGACCTCACCACTATCGCAACATTGATGAGCATCCAAGCATTTCGATTCAGCGCAGTGACGAGCGGGCCGCGGCTTTTGCGCGGAACGCTTCAGGGAAGCAAATTGCCCACGAATAGTTGCTCGTTTTATGGCGTAATCCAAGTGCCAATTTGAACGGACCGCGACGAAGAGCCCCGACGGGCGTGTGAGGCCGGTGGAACGGAATGCACCGGCATGCGTAGTCCCTCATGACAGGCGCGGAGGGAAGGCATGCCGAGAGAAATAGCAGTCGCTGGCATCGAGGGCTCGCTTCAGATCAATGACGACGGCGAACTCGTCTACACCAAGGAACTGCAAACCGAGGTGCTGAAGCCCGAGCAGGCGATCCGGCGCTGGCCGGCTGCGGAAAAGCAGATTCGTCAGGCGCTCACCACGCTCGAGTAGATCCGTGCGTCTCGCGCAGTCCGAATCGCACTACGGTGATGAAGTCGGTCATTAAGACGTGGACTTGAGTTCCTCCGAAGAGACCACGAGTTCAGCGGCAAGGGTGGCTCGCTCCCCTTTCAACTCATCGTTGCGGCGGTTGAGGTAGGCCCGGCGACGCCGGATCATTCCCTGACGCTCGGGATCTGGCGTGGCGTCCAGTTCAACCTTGAGTTCTGCGCTTTCTGCCGCCAGCCGGGTGAGTTCGGCCTTTATTTCGAGGGTTCTCTCAGTGCAGTAGTACTTGGAAAGCAGCAAATTTCGCGTGCGCTCATCAGCCATTTCCATCCCCTGCGGTTGTTTTTCGTGTCCAATGCAGCTCGCTCCGCGAGATTTACCTAGGCAGCCGCCACGCTTTTCGCCACGTCCTATCGACGAGTTCCGACTCCGTGACGAAGAATTGATTCGTCGCCGAAGCATTGGCCAACCAAAGACCGCTTCGGCGCAAGGGGCGCTGCGTCGAGTATGGTGCTCAGGCGGCCTACTCATACCGATTTGGTTTTCAGCTCCTCGAGCTGCTGGCGGGCGCCGGCGATCATGCAGGAGAGATCGGCCGTCAGCATCACCATGTCGAAGCCCCGCTTCACGGCGCCGGCCGCGAAGGGCGCCGCGGCGCAGTGCATGACACACTTGATGCCGGCCTTGTGGGCGGCCTCGCGGATCCTGTCGCAGGTCGCCATGTGCAGTGGATCGGGATTGTCGCCCCGCGGCGGCAGGCCGAGCGCGAACGAAAGGTCGGCCGGGCCGATATAGACGGCGTCGAGGCCGGGAGTCGCGCAGATCGCCTCCAGGTTCTCCAGCCCTTCCTTGGTCTCGATCATCGCCATGACGATGATCTCGTCATTGGCGTTGGCCACGTAATCGGCGCCGCCGTAGTGAACGGCACGCACCGGTCCGGAAGAGCGCATGCCCACCGGGGGATAGCGGCATGCCGAGACAGCCTTGGCCGCTTCCTCGGCATTGTTGACCAGCGGCACGATGATGCCGTAGGCGCCGAGATCGAGCGCCTTCATGATGGCGGCCGGCTCGTTCCAGGCCACCCGCACGACCGGCACCGTGTCGGTCTGCGATATCGCCTGCAGCATGCCCGCCACGTCCTTCATTTCCGAAAGGCCGTGCTGCAGGTCGACGCACAGCGCGTCGAAGCCCTGGCGCGCCATCACCTCCGCAGTGAAGGTATTCGGCACCGAGAGCCAGCCCAGTGTCGCGCATTTCCCTGCGGCCCAGATTTCCTTGATCTTGTTCTTTCGCATGGCCGGACCTTTCATTCGTCCAAGTGTCTCCAGAGCGGCAGAATTGGGCACGATCCGGCGGCCTGCATCAAGGGGCCAAAATCGCTGGGCGATCACGCGGCGACCGGTCAGTGGAGGATGCGGCTAGCGCGGAGTCGACGGGCGGCCAATGCTGCAAATGCGCCCGTCAACAGCAACAGGCCATCCATCCCCGCGACCGCCCACAACTCGCGATGCGCGAGGCTGCGCACGGGATGGTCGCCCGTGGTGATCCAGTTGAGCGCGACCGCCGCGAGGGCCAAGGCGGCGATCGCCCAGCACTGCTCCAGCCAGGCTCTCCCCGGCCGCAGCCACGCATGCACGAAGGCCGTGAGCCAGGCGAGATAGAAGACCCACATTTCGAGACCGGCACGGTCCTCGCCGAAAAGCGTCGTCCCGAGCGGCAACAGCCGATTGGCGACGAAGAATGCCAGTGTGCCGACGAGGATGCCGCTGACCGAGCCGACCGTCAGGCCCGTGACGAGACGCACGCCCCGGTCCCCGAGCCGGTCGTCCTTCTTCTTCCGCGACTCCAGCCAGAACAGGTAGCCGGTCGCAATCAAGGCGCATCCGGCGAGGCCCAGCCCGAAGTAGACCCAGCGCAAGGTCCAGTGGCGAAACTGGATGAGATGCAGGCCGGAGATGAAGCGCTGCGCCGACAGGACGGGCCGGGGTGCAATGCGCCGATGCAGCAGCGCGCCGGTGCCGGCATCGAAGTATGCGATATCCTGACTGCCTGCGACGTGATGCTCGCCGGGTCGTGCCACCTGCACCACCGCAGCCGCGTCGCCGGGATGGCGGACGAAGAGGTATCGGGGGATATCCCCGTCCCAGAGACGGCTCGCCTCCGCGGCCATGGCGTCGAGCGAGGCGAGTTCGCCGGGACGGCCGAGCTTCGGCCTGTCGTAGATGCCGTAAGCTTCACGCCCAAAGGCCCGGACCTCGTCGCCATAGGCGAACTGGGTCGTGCCGGGGAAGTATACTGCGTAGAAGACGATCACTCCCGACAGGGTGATCATCAAATGGAAAGGCAAACCCAGCACGCCGGTCACGTTGTGCAGGTCGAGCACGAGCCGGCGCGGCTGCCGGTCGGCGCGGAACGTGAAGAAGTCGGCAAAGATCTTGCGATGGATCACCACGCCCGAGACGCAGAGCAGCAGCATGGCCATGCCCGCCACGCCGACGATCCAGTAACCCAACCGGACATGCAGCATGTAGTGGAAGGGATAGAGGAAGCCGGTGCCCCCCCACGTCCCGGGATCAGGCAGTGCCGTGCCGCTGGCGGGATCGAACACGCGCAGGGATTGGCGCGTCCCCTCGCGCCATGTGACCTGCAGCACCGGCGCGCGCTCGGTCGGCAACTGCGCGAACCACGAGGTCGCCCCGGCCGCGGCCGCCGCCTCATAGGTCGGCCGCAGAACGTCGACGGCAACGTCGCCGCGCGCGGGTGCGAGCCGCGTCATCGGCGCCATCCAGCGGTCGATCTCACGGTCGAATACCGACAGGGTGCCCATCCAGAAGATGGCGAACAGCAGGCCGCCCAGCACCACCCCCGCCCAGGTGTGCAGCCAGTCCATCGAGGCGCGAAAGCCGGTCCCCATCGCAGCGATCGGCGCCGCCTAGAAGTCCGCTGTCAGGGCCAGGCGGAAGGTGCGCGGCGTGCCGACGTTGAGCCGCGTGTTGAAGGACACCATCGACCAGTAGTTGGTGTCGAGCAGGTTCTCGACGTTGAACCGGATCGCCACAGGCTTCCCCGTGGGACTCTTCGCGTCGGCGATCACGTAGCGGGCGCCGACATCGAAGCGCACCCAGTCCGGGATGCTCTGCCGCGGGTTGGTGAGGCCGACATACTGGGTGCCGGTGTAGATCACCCTGCCGTCGAGTGTGAGCCCGCGGACAAACGGCATGTCCCATTCGCCCCCCAGGTTGACCTGTACGTTGGGCGCGCCGGCGGCCTGCCAGCCGTCGTTCACGCCGCCCGCCGTGCTGACGAGGATCGCCTCCTGCAGCATCGCCCCGCCCAGCAACCGCACCCCTTCCGCCGGTGTGCCGAACACGTTGAGTTCAATGCCGCGATTGCGCTGCAGGCCGTTCTCCGTGAGCGTATTGGTCGCGGCATTGGCGATGGAGCTTGGCTGGCTGATCTGGAAGGCGCTCAGCGTCGTGGTGAACTTGCCCCAGTCGATCTTGGTGCCGACCTCGAACTGCGTCGATAGGAAGGGCGAGAACACCTCGCCCGCATTGGCGAAGGTCGGCCCGACGACGGTGCCCGGCTGAAGTCCCTGGATGAAGTTGCCATAGAACGAGACTTCCTTCCACGGGCGCACGACCAGCGCCACCGAAGGGGTGACTGCGTCCTGCAGGTAAGCCGAGGTGAGCGCGCCGTTCGCGAGGTTGAAGTTCTCGCCCATGATCTGCTGGTAGCGCGCACCGACGGTGAGCTGCACGCGCTTCTGCGCGAACGACAGCGTGTCGGCGATGGCGAAGCTGTTGAGCTGCAGCGTGCTCGACTTGCGGGGTGACTGGGTGGTGATGTTGGGCCGCGCGATGACGTTGGGCGTGTAGATGTTCGAGGCATAGGCGGCGCCGATGCCGCGGCCGAAGCCGAACACCTGCTGGTAGCGTACTGCGCTGATGGCGAAGCTGTGCCCGACCGGCCCGGTCTCCGCCTCGCCACGCAGGCCGATCTCGCTCGTCCACTTGGTTTCGTAGGAGGTATTCGAGTAGGGAGTCTGCGTGCTGGCGCCGGTCAGGCTGGAGACGATGGGATCCCCCGACCACAACGAGTTCCAGCGATTGTCGTGTGCGCCAATGGCGCCATAGAGGGTCACGCCCGGCCATACATCGACCTCGGCGCGCAGCGCGCCGAACAGGTCCGCCGAATAGGTCTTGGTCCAAGGCAGGATGAAGTTGCCGTTGAGATCAGGAACGCCCGGGACCGGCGCGCCGGCCGCCACGCTCACATAGCCGACGCCGCCGCTGATGTACTGGGACTGGTAGCCGCCGTCGAAGGAGACGCGGAATCCGTTGCCGCGATAGTCGAGCCCGATCGTCCCCAGTCCCAGCTCTTCGGCATTCCACATGACCGGCGTCTGGCCGGCGCGGTAGACGCCGTTCAGGCGCACGCCCAGTTCCTTGTCGGGTCCGAAGCGGCGGCCGACATCGACGGCCCCTCCGAACTGTGCGACCGAACTGTAGGCGGCGGTCATGCGGTTCATCGGCTCGTCGTGCGCGCGCTTCGGTACGACATTAATCGTACCACCGATCGCGCCGGTAGGCGGCATGCCGTTCAGCATCGCGCTCGGACCCTTCAGCACCTCGATGCGTTCGGCCAGTTCGACCCCGATCGCATAGGAGGGCAGCAGGCCGTAGAGCCCGCCATAGGCTATGTCCGTGCTCTCGACAGTGAAACCGCGAATCATCATGTTCTGCGCGCCGTTGTTGCCGGTCGGCCGGATGATGCGAACCGACGGATCGTCGACCAGCACATCGCGAATGGTCTGCGCCTGCTGGTCCTGCGCCTTCTGGGCGGTATAGCTCGTCTGGTTGAACGGCGTTTCCATGACGTCACGGTTGCCGAGCAGGCCGAGCTGGCCGCCGGTCGCCACCTGGCCGCCAGCGTAGGCAGGAGGGATGTTGTCGATCATCGCCTGGGACGGCACCGGGAACACGCCCTGCACCTGTACGGGATCGAGCACCATGGCCGACGAATCCAAAGAGGTGACCGTCACCGACGTGGGCGAGGAGTAGCGGAAGGTCGCACCCGTTCCCGAAAGCAGCCGCTGCAGCGCCTGCTCGACCGTCATTGTTCCGCTGACGCCCGCGGTCGACTTGCCGGCGACTGTACCGGCATCGAAGACGACCTGAAGTCGGGCTTGACGGCCGAAGGCGGTGAGGGCCGCCGCGAGGGGCTGAGCCGAAATGTCGAACGATGCCATCCGCGGCGCAGGCGCCTGCGCCTGCAGCTCCTCCGTAGGAGCCTGGGCCCAGGCCGGAGCGCACAGGCTCACGCAGATCGCGGAAGCCGTCCCAAAAGCAAGTGCGGAACCATAAGCAGCCGAAAGGACGCCCGGCAGCCGCGCCGTCTCAACATTGGCAGGCACGAATACTCTCCCCAGATTTCCGTGCCGGCGGGTACACGGGCTCACTCCGCGCGCACTTGCGCGTAGCTCTCGGTGGTGAAACGAACGGGCGGCCAGAAACTTAACGGCTGCTTAGCCACAAAAAACAAAACGCCCGGCCGGTCTTCAACGAGAGGAAATCACCGTCAGGTAGGGCGAGATCCGGGTGATGCGACCCTGCTGGAGATCGACCAGCGCGCGCAGGGCATCGTCGGGCCGGTCGAGGTCGATGATGCCCGAAACCAGGCTGTCGGCGATCCGGGAATCCGCGAAGACGATCATGCCAGGAAGGTGCCGGCCGACCTGCCCGGCGACGTCGCGCAGGACGGCGTCGTAGGCTACCAGTCGGCGGTCCCTCCAGGCGCCGACGTCGTCCGGCGTGACCGTTCCCCGGCGGACCGGCCCACCACCGGTAATCCGGACCCACTGTCCCGCAGTCAGCGCGGCGACCTCGCCTGCTCCACTCCGCGTCACGTTCACGCTGCCGCTCTGGACCGACACGGCCACCCCCGTCTCCGATTTCGCGACGTCGAACGCCGTGCCGGTCACGGTGACGTCGACCTGTCCCGCACTCACGACGAACGGTCGCCGCGCCGACGGCGTCACCTCGAAAAAGGCCTGACCGGACAGGAGCCGCACCGATCGGCGGGCATCGGCATACTCGACCGCCACCGCGCTGCCGGCGTCGAGCGCGATCCGGCTCCCGTCCTCCAGGACGATATCGCGTCTCTCGGCCGTCCCCGTCACGTAATCGGCCGCCAAACGCAGCTGCAGAGCCGGGACGGCGAACAGGGCCACGCACGCCGCCAGGGCCGTGCAGGCCATCATGGACACGGGCCCGCGATACCAGGGAGGTCTGGCGCGCGCGGTTTCGCGACGGGCGGCGGTGAGCGGTGAAACGGCGACCGAGGCGTTCCACACGGGCACGACCGCCGCATAGGCCCGTCGACGCATCTCGCTGCGCGACAGCCAGCTCTCGAATTCCGCGCGCAGCTCCGCGTCGCCGGGCGCGCTCTCCAGCCGCATGAGCCAGTCGATTACCTGGCCTTGAAGGGACTCTCCCTTGGCTGGCGCCGGGTTCACAGTCTCGGTTCCTCAGTACGGGCAGCGGGACGGCCTTTCCCAGAACGACGAATGGCCGTCCGCGAGTTTAATGGCGAGCCCGGGTTATTCGAAGATCAATCCCTCGGCGCCGGGCCGGTTCAGGGTACAATGGAGCAGCGCGTCCCTGATCATCCTATGGACGCGCGGCACCGACACACCGAGATGGGTGGCGATCTCCTGGAGAGTGCGGCGCTCGACGCGATACAGGACGAATGCGACCTGGGTTCGCTCCGGCAATCCGGCCAACGTCCGCTCCAGCGACCGCAGCTCGTCGCGGAAGTGCAGGATGCGTTCCGCCGACGGCGCGTCGCTCGGCACGCTCTCCATGGTCTCGGCGGTGATCGGCTGGGGAAGATGCGCCGAGCGGCGGCGCAGCCAGTCGAGCGCGAGATTGCGCACGATGGTGAAGAGATACCTGGTGGGCTGGGCGAGATCGCCCGGCTCGCCGGCCTTCGACGAGAAGCGAAGCCACGCCTCCTGGACGAGATCCTCCGCACTCGCCCGGTCACGCAGCAGGTGATGGGCGTAGTTCAGCAGCTCGTTTCGATGCGCCATGTAAATGGCCAGCGATGACTCCGCGGACGCCAAGAGGCTTCGCTCCAAATTGCGAACGGCTCGCATTCTCTTCTACAGAGCGACGAACGGTCTTGCAAGACGGTCAGGCCTCTCAGCATGGGGCCGGCAGCGTCCCGCGCCCGACCTGTGCCGGCAGGCTGGCTCGGATCGCAGGCGAATCGAGCCATTTGCGGGCCTTCTCGGCATCCTTGAACACGCGCATCGGCCGCTTGGCCGCAGCGAGGATGCCGAGCAAACGCGACATCATGGCAAACTTGTCATCCGGCACGACGATGGCCAGCGGCCCGTGTTCCCGGTCGCCGTCCTGAAGCGCTCGAATGCGAACGCCGATCCCCAGCATGTCGACCGGACTCATCTGGGTGCTACCGTTCGTTCCGTCGAACAGCTTGCGGTAACCAAGTCCGTTCGCGCCGACCACCGCGTCGAGCATCACAATAACTTCGGAAAGGTCGACATTGCCATCGCAGGTCGCCACGAAGATCTGCATCCGCGAGTCGATGGTCCAGTGCAAGGCCATTCCGAAAGTCCGCAACGCACGCAAGAACGCAATTCATCCACAATGAACCGCGATCCGAATGCTGGCAAGGGTCGCCTATCCTCGCCGCACTCCCAAAGCGCATCGCTCCGTTGCAACGTACCTGAAGGCACCTGTACATGGCGCCGCCATTGGCGAGGGAGATCGTGATGACGGGCGTGAAGGCAGCGAAGGATGAGCGGCGCGTGGACTACAAGTGGTGGATGCCGGTCGCGAGCCGGTGGTCCGACTGCGATGCCTACGGCCACGTGAACAACGCCGTGTATTACAGCTGGTTCGACACGTCGCTCACCACCTTGGCGATCGAGCGCGGCATCCTGCGGGCACCCGGCCAGACCTCGATCGGCCTGTGCATCGCAAGCGGCTGCGAGTTCCTGGCGCCGGTCGACTTTCCCCAGACGGTCGATGTCGGCATTCGGCTCGGCCGTATCGGCAACAGCTCGCTGCGCTACGAAATCGCGATCTTCACGCAGGAAAGCGACACTCCCGCCGCCGTCGGCCACTTCGTCCACGTCTATGTCGATGCCGCGACTCGTGAGAGCGTGTCCCTCACCGAGATCCAGAGGGCGGCAGTGGTGGACCTGCTGGCGACTTGAGATTCAACCAGTGAAAGGTGCGATAAATGCCGACACAACCAGCAAATGCATTGAAGCGTGAGGGCGACATGGCCTAGCCTGTCGTCGCGACCTTGGGGGGTACATGCGTTGGTTTCTGGCTTTGGGATTGGGAGCGCTGTTGACGGGCTGCGCGAGCGCACAGCTCAACTACAACACGGCAGATCTCGCCTCCTCGCTCGGCTCCCTGCAAAAACGACAGATTTTTTACAACTTGGCGCAGGCTCTCGATGATCCCGAGTTCGTCCCTTCGCAAGTGACGATCTCGATCGGCACCGCGCAGACGGCGAACGCGGTCAATCCGAACCTCACCATTCCCCTGGGGTCGGGTTTCGCCTCCGCGGCCCGGATCACTGAAGGCGGGAGGAACGCGGGCAATCAATTCACCGGGACGTTCACGACGGCGGCGACCGGGCTTGGTATCCAGTTTGTCGATTCGTGGAACCAGAGCTGGACCATGGTTCCAGCCAACGGATCCAATCAGCTGCGGCGCCTCCGTGCACTCTATCAATACGCGACCGGCTCCTTCCCGCACCTCGAACCGGGTCAGGAAATCACCGCGGAGGAGGCGGAGAAGGCCTTCCTCTGCGAATATCCCCTGCAGGCCCTGGCGGTGCCGTCATCGCCGCCCGGCGACAACATCGCCTATCGCCTCGAAGGCTGCCCGGAGAATGGGCACGGCCCCCGTTCGCGATTGATGTACGCCGATCCGAATTTTACGCAAGGGCCGAACTGCGTGATCTGCGTGGACGACCTCAAGTCGAAGTTCCCCCGGCTCCATGTCAATCCCCACCTGAAGTACCGGTTCATCCACCGCGACAAGGAGACCGCCGACATGGTGAAAGTCGGCGACCACGGATTCTCGTCATTTTACGTCTGCGGCTCCAAACACAGTGCCTGCAAGCGAGCGCCCAACCAGGAACCATTCGACGGGCGCAAGGCCTTCAGCGATTTCGTGCTGTTCGTCTACGAAGCGATGGCCGTGCCGAGCGGTAGCTCGGGCAGCGGCAAGTCGACGGGCGGCGCCAACTTCGTCTATTCCGTGCGGTGACTCCGACGCATCGCTTCACGGCGCACGCGCGCGTCGACAGACCACCGCATCGCCTTTCATAGGTTTCCGGAGAATGCCCATGTCCGCCAAGACTCTCGCCGTCAGTCGCTTCCCCGTGCCCGCGCTAGCCGATATGCCCGCCGACATCCGTGAGCGCATCGAAAAGGTGCAGGAGAAGTCAGGGTTCATTCCCAACGTCTTCCTGGTGCTCGCGCATCGGCCCGACGAGTTCCGCGCCTTCTTCGCCTATCACGACGCGCTGATGGACAAGCCGGGCAACCTGAGCAAGGCCGAGCGTGAAATGATCGTCGTGGCGACCTCGAACCTCAATCAGTGCCAGTATTGCGTCATCGCGCACGGAGCGATCCTGCGCATCCGCGCCAAGGACCCGCTGATCGCCGACCAGATCGCGATCAACTATCGCAAGGCCGACATCTCGCTGCGCCAGAAGGCCATGCTCGACTTTGCCGTGAAGGTGAGCCAGTCCGCCCATCTCGTCGGCGACGACGACGTGGAGACGCTGAAGCAGCACGGCTTCGACGAGGAAGACGTCTGGGACATCGCCGCCATTGCCGCCTTCTTCGGCCTGTCGAACCGCATGGCCAACGTCACCAGCATGCGCCCGAACCCCGAGTTCTACGCAATGGGGCGCGGCTGAGGGACCCGGCGGCAGGGCGAACAGGCACGCTGCAGCTCAGTCGAACCCGACGTACCGCACGAACTGCTCGCTCGGACTGCGCTCGGAACGGACAGCGTTGGCCGGGAACGTCTCGTCGGGATAGCCAAGGGCCACGCACGTCATGATTGCCTCGTCGTCGGGGATCTGTGCCACCTCGCGCACGATGTCGGAGCGGGCGATGCCCTGGCCGTTCACCACGGCGCCGATACCGCGATCCCAGGCGGCCAGCACGATGCCGTAGCACAGCGCACCAAGATCGAAGTGGCAGGTCGCGCCGGGATCGAGCACGCGATCGTAGGTCAGCACCAGCGATACCGGCGCGTCGAACTGGCGGAAGCCGCGCATCACCCAGTCCTGGCGCATCGCCTTGTCGTCGCGCGCGATGCCCATGGCCGCGAAGAGCTGCTTGGCGATATCGACCTGACGCTGGCGATGGGCGCCCTCATAGGGGCCGTGGGTGAAGATGTCCCGCTTGGAGGGCTTGCCCGCCGCCATCTCCTCCATGTTGCGCCGGCGCACCTCGTCGAGCGGCGCGCCGGTCAGCACGTGGACGTGCCACGGCTGGCTGTTCATCGACGACGGCGCGCGCTTGGCATCCTCGATGATATCGGCAATCAACGCCTTCGGTAGGGGCTTCCTCGCGAAGCCGCGGGTGCTGCGGCGGCTGTGCACCAGTTCCTGGAAGTCCATTCCGCTCTCCACTTTGCTCATCTTGGGACAGGATAGCAGGCACCCCGCAGCGGTGAACCACGGGTCGGCCACCGGTTTCGCGCGCCAAAAGATCCGCCGCGTTGACTCCCCGCCGTACCTCTGGGTAGCTTTTCCCTCATTGTTGCAACCTTAGGACGTGTCGGGGGAGTGAATGAAGAGGCGATCGTTCCTGGCGCTCGGAAGCGCCTGTGCCCTATGTGGCTGCGCCGGCGCCGTGCACCAGCTTCCGCAGCTCAGCAGCGCCCATCTGAGCCTCGCTCAAAGCGAAGTCCAGGGTGCCGCAGGCCCGCCGCAGCGCAGGATGCTGACGGACGAACAGGTCGATGAGATCATGCGTTCCGCCCTCGCCCGTATCCGGCCACGGGCCGACCGGATGTGCCGCGAGATGAACGTCGGCGTCTGCGACTGGCGATTCATGGGATCCGCGAACCGCTCGATGAATGCCAGCGCCGGCGCCAATGGGCTGGTCGTCGTCAATCGCGGGGTCGTCGAATATGCCTCGAACGAAGAGGAGGTTTGTCTCGTGTTCGCGCATGAGATCGGCCATCAGGCGGCGAATCACATCGCCACCAGCCAGCGCAACCAGATGACGGGCGCGCTGATCGGCGCAATCCTGCTGGGCGCGGCCGGGGCGGCTGCATCCTATCGCAGCCCCAATGCCGGGCAGCTGACGCGTTCGGCGATGGATGCCGGCGCCAACCTCGGCGGCGCGGTCGGCCGCATCTCCTTCTCCAAGGAACAGGAGCGCGAAGCCGACTATCTCGCGGCGGTGATCCTCTATCGGTCGGATGTCGACCTCGACAAGGCGCGCGGCATGCTGGTCACTTTGGCCCGCTCATCGGGACGCCGGGACACCGGCATGCTCGACACCCATCCAGCGGGCCCCGACCGGCTCGCGAGTTGGGACCGCGCCGTTGCCGAGATACGTGCGTCCGGCGGCGCCTTGCCGCCGCGGGCATAGCAGCGCTTCCGACCGGATCGTCCCGGAAAGAAACATCTGCCGAAACGCGAAGTGGCACCGGGATTGCATTCCCAATCCCGTCGTGGTTTACGCAATGCATCAATCGCTCGGAGCCTGGTGAAAACCCGGGTGGCTATTCCGGCCGCCGATCCGCCGGGCAACTCTCACATGGAACGCGCCGAAGGAAGGCGCCGCGTGCCGCCGTAAGGCGAGGCGCCGGGATTCCGTGTGTCTGTGCAATCGACAGGTCAATGTTCAACAGCGTCAAGTCCCAGTGGTTCGGCAGCGCAGCCGAAGTCCGTCGCGATTTCCTGGCCGGGCTGGTGGTCGCCCTCGCCCTCATCCCCGAAGCCATCGGCTTTTCGATCATTGCCGGCGTCGATCCTCGCGTCGGCCTGTGGGCGTCCGTGGCGATCGCCATCGTGATCTCGTTTCTGGGCGGACGGCCGGGGATGATCTCCGCGGCCACGGCCGCGGTCGCGGTCCTCGTGGTGCCGCTGGTACGCGACCATGGCGTCGACTACCTGTTCGCCGCAACGATCCTGATGGGGCTGATCCAGATCGTGGCGGGCTTCCTGCGCCTCGACCTTCTGATGCAGTTCGTCTCGCGCTCGGTGATCACCGGATTCGTCAATGCGCTGGCGATCCTGATTTTCATGGCGCAGATCCCGCAATTGGTCGACGTCTCGTGGCACACCTATGCGATGATCGCGGCAGGACTCGCCATCATCTATCTGCTGCCGCGCCTCACCACTGCAGTGCCCTCGCCGCTGGCGGCGATCGTCGTGCTGGCGGCGATCAGCATCGGCCTGGATCTGCCGGTCCATACTGTCGGCGACATGGGCAAGCTGCCAGAGGCCCTGCCGGGCTTCACCCTGCCGCAGGTGCCGCTCACCTGGGAGACGCTGCAGATCATCCTGCCGTACTCGCTCACCATGGCGGCCGTCGGCCTGCTCGAATCGATGCTGACCGCGCAAATCGTCGACGACATGACCGACACCGACAGCGACAAGCGCCGGGAATGTCTCGGCCAGGGCAGCGCCAACATCGCCGCCGCCTTGGTGGGCGGGATGGGCGGCTGCGCCATGATCGGCCAATCGGTGATCAACGTGACCTCGGGGGGGCGAAAGCGCCTCTCGACCTTCGTCGCGGGCGCGGCGCTGCTGTTCCTGCTGGCCGTATTGGGGCCGCTGGTCGGCCGCATTCCGATGCCGGCGCTGGTCGCGGTTATGATCATGGTGTCGATCGGCACGTTCAGCTGGAATTCGATCCCGAACCTGCGCCGCCATCCGCCGACCTCGAGCATCGTGATGGTGGTGACGGTGTGCGTCGTCGTGTTCACCCACGATCTGGCCCAGGGCGTGCTGGCGGGCGTGCTGCTCTCGGGCATCTTCTTCGCCGGCAAGGTGCGCCGCATGTTCTCGGTGGAGCGCATGGAAGGCGACGGATCCGTGATCTACACGATCAGCGGCGAGATTTTCTTCGCGTCGGTGGATCGCTTCACGCGTGCGTTCCGGCCGGAAGGCGGGCGACCGGTGACCATCGACGTGTCACCCGCGCACTTCTGGGACATCTCCGGCGTGGGCGCGCTCGACAAGATCGTAGCCCGCCTGCGGCGCGACGGCTCGGATGTGAAGGTCATCGGCTACAACAAGGCCAGCGCCGACCTCGTCGACCGCTTCGCCCTGCATGACAAGACCGGCTTCGAACTGGGAGCCGTGCCGCACTAACGGCTCGACGTCAGGCGTTCTCCTCGTCCTCGTCTTCCTCTACGTCCCTGATCGCAATCGCGTCGGAGAAGCGTTTGGCAACGTCGGGAAGGCCGGCCGCCTCGGCCGCGCGCAGACCCTCGCGGTTGGCGTCGAGGCGGGCAAAATCCTCCGGTGGCGCGGCAGCCAATGCCCGCTGGATAAGATCGATCGCTTCGACATATTTCTGTTGGCCCCGCAGGGCGGCCGACACCTTGATGGCGTCCTCCAGGCTGCTCATGAATTTCCTCCCGATGCCGGCGCGTCAACGGCGCCCGCCGGGCGAAGTTGCCACAGGCGGACGCCGGCCCGCACCCTGCCGCAAGAAGATCCTAGAGTTGTGGGAACAGGCGGGGTCCCCGCTCGTACGGAATGACGATCGCGCCGCGACCGCCGTGCACCAACTGGTCGACGGTGTCGACCAGAGCCTGAGGAGACACCGGCTTGGTGATCAGGGGTCGCAAAGCGAGTTCGTGTGGCAGGCTTTGCGCTTCTTCTGCGATCACGGCGAAAGGAACGTGTTCCGCCGCCAGCCAGTCGGCCACGGCCAAGGGTGCGCTGCGGCGGGAGTCGACGTCGATAACCGCCGCGTCGAGGCGCCCGCTTCTCACGAGCCGCTCGACCTCGCTCTGGCTTCCGGCGGGGCCGACGATGCGATAGCCCGCATCGCGCAGGTGCTTCTGCATTTCGAGCGCCAGCGCAAGCTGGTCTTCGACGATCAGGATACGGCCGCGCGGGGGGCGGTCGATCGTTCCGGCGTATCCATGAGGGGGCAAGACTCCAGCGGCGCCGGCTTCGGCATCCAGTGCTGAAGACCATTCAGGCCGGTAGGCTGCCGACCTTGCGATCATGACAAACCTCCTTGATGAAGCGGATCGGTCGAAAGCAAGCATTCGCCGCGCGGACGGCGAACGCTCCCTCTTCTGTCAGGCGCCTATTGCTTTGAAAGGCGCGGCGTGGAGCCCGATTCGATGCGGATGGCGCGGGCCTTCTTCTCCTCCGGAATTTCGCGGCGGAGTTCGATCGTCAGAAGGCCGTTCGCCAAGCCGGCTCCCACTACCTTGACGTGGTCCGCGAGCTGGAAGCGGCGCTCGAACTCCCGCGCGGCGATGCCGCGATAGAGGTACTCCTTCTCCTCGCCGCCGGGCTGGGACTTGCCGGTCACGAGGAGCTCCTCCTCCTTCTGGGTGATGCTGAGCTCGGCCTCGGAGAACCCCGCCACCGCCATGACGATGCGATAGGTATCGTCGCCTGCCTTCTCGATATTGTACGGGGGATATCCTTGGGAGCCCTGGCTCACCACGGAGTCAAGCATGTGGAACACCCGGTCGAAACCGACCGTGTCACGATAGAATGGCGAAAAATCGAAAGCGGTACGCATGTTCATCCTCCACTCCTGAGCGATGGGTTTGCGAAGTGGTCCCCGAAAGGGGCGACCGGCAGACGATCTAGGGCCGGGCCGAAATCCTTCAAGCCGCCCTCCCCGATTTTTTTCACCGATCAGGCGCGACCGCCCTTCAGGCGGGGATCCTGCGTGTGGTGCGAATCGCGCTCGCCACCGCCACCGGAGATGCCGGTGCGCTTCTCGCTGTGGGAGTCCTCCGGACGCTCGCGGGGCGGCCGCGACGTCTCCGGATGCCTGGCATTCTCGTGCGAGGCACCGGGGCCCCCGATGCGCTCGCTGTTGGGATGCTTGCTCGGCATGGCGTTCACCGGTCCTGCTGATAGCCTTGGTTTCGGGTGTTCTGCGCGAGGTTGCCGGCCTGACCCTGCTCCTTGCGATTGTCGATGCGGTTGGCGCGCCTGGCATCCTCGCGCGAAATCTCGCCGTCGGACGCGGCACCGGCGCTGGGACCCTTGGGCGAACGGCTGGCCGGTGGGACGGGTGGCAGCTTCGTCATGACTTTCCTCCTCGGTCGATCGACTTCGGAGACTCAATGAACCCGGGGCGCCTTGCGTTGCGTCGTGGCGGATTTCCGTCAGGGAGCCGAGACGATGATCAGCGCGGAGATCGGCCGCACCTGCGCGCCGAACGGCCCCACCACCGCGCGCAACGAACCGACCGGATCTCGCAGGTCGTAGAAGCCGGAGAAGCGCTGGCGCAGGAGATTGCCGTCGGTCACGATGATCAAGCCGCCATGGTAGCGGCGGAGATGGTCGATCGCCTCACCGACGGTCGCCCCATCGACATTCAGCCTGTGGGTCCGCCAGGCCCCCGCCTGGTCCGGAGTGACCGGGCCCTGTTCGATCGTTCCGTCGGCCCGGGCCACGAGTTGCTCGCCGGCCCGCAACTGCCGCAGCACCGGTACCTGCGTTCCCTGCCCCGTTTCCGCGGGCGGCATCGTGACCTCGACGGATCCGCGCTCGACCGCGACGGCGACGGCCTCGTCGGCCAGCCGGACGTTGAAGGCCGTACCCGTGGCGACGACCGAGATACCGCCGGCTTTCACCGTGAAGGGGCGGGCATCGCCGGGCTTCACGTTGAAGAAGGCTTCTCCCGAGCGGAGCTGCACCAGCCGGACGGAGTCGTTGAACTGCACGTCGAGGGAACTGGCGGCTCCCAGTTCGACCAGCGACCCGTCCGGCAGATCGACGGTTCGGTGCTCGGCCGTCGCCGTCACGTGATCCACACCGAAATTCATCACGCGCGACGGCACGTAGGCGGAAAACGCCAGCACGACGAGCAGCGAAACCGCCACCATAATCCAGCGTGGGCCGCGCGACGGGCTGGTCTTGCCCGCCCCCTTCTGTCCGGACGAGGCGCCGCCGCGCCGGGCACGCTCGGCCACCCGCCACGCCAACGCGTGCGCGGGATCCGTGACGCGCCAGGCCTCGGCCGCGTCCTGCAGGCTGCGGTCCATCGGCGATGCCGACAGGCGCGTGATCCACTCCGCCGCCTGCCGAATATGTTCCCTCTCCGGCTTGCCTGCCGCCATCTTCCCTTCACCCAAACCGGAATCGATGTCGAGCCATGTCCCACCATGGACGAGCAGCCGGCCAATATTCCCGGCCCTGTTCTATGCCAGGATCAGGCATCGGTCGATGCCGGAGCGAAGCGGCGACGGACCAGGCATTGTTGCACCGACGCGGGATGCACTAGTCTGCCGACCGCAGGCGATCGGGGAAGGCAATGTCGAACGATCACGACCATCACCATGACCACGAGCACGGGTCTGAACTCTCGGAGATGCAGCTCCGGGTCCGGGCGCTCGAAACCATCCTGACGGAAAAGGGCTACGTCGACCCTGCGGCGCTCGACTCGATCATCGAAACCTACGAGACGAAGATCGGCCCGCATCTCGGCGCGCAGGTGGTGGCGCGGGCCTGGGTCGACCCCGGCTTCCGTGAGGCGCTGCTCGCCGACGCGAGCAAGGCGATCGCGCAGCTGGGGCTGCAGCAGAAGGTCGGCGACCACCTGATCGCCGTGGAGAACACGCCCTCGACGCACAACATGATCGTCTGCACCCTGTGCTCCTGCTACCCGTGGGACCTGCTCGGTCTGCCGCCGGCCTGGTACAAGTCGGCGCCCTACCGCTCCCGCACCGTCAAGGAACCGCGCAAGGTGCTGGCCGATTTCGGCGTGACCCTGCCGGACGAGACGAAGGTGCGGGTGTGGGACTCCACGGCCGAAACCCGGTTCATCGTGCTGCCGATGCGCCCCGCCGCGACGGAAGGCTGGCCCGAGGAAAAGCTCGCCTCCCTGGTCACGCGCGATTCGATGATCGGCACCGGTTTCCCCAAGCAAGCGCATGAGGTCGCGGCATGAATGGCGTGCACGACATGGGCGGCATGGACGGCTTCGGCACGGTCGCGGCCGATTCCCATGAGGTGCCCTTCCATGCCGACTGGCAGGCACGCTCCTTCGCACTCAACCGGGTCATGGGCTCGGCCGGCGAATGGAACATCGACGTTGGCCGCTACTGGATCGAGACGCTCCCGGCGGCCGTCTATCTCTCCTCCTCCTATTACAAGAAGTGGTTCCTGCGGCTCGAGCGGCTCTGCCTCGACCGCGGCCTCGTCTCCGAGGCCGAGCTGGCGCGCGGCCATTCGAGCGGCCCGGGCCGGCCCCTGAAGCGCCAACCGCTGTCGGGCCCGCAAGCCGGTGCCGCCGTGAGCCGCCCCAACCACGCCCAGCCACCGCGCGCGCCGGCCCAGTTCGAGGTCGGCCAGAAAGTGCGCGCCCGAAACATTCATCCGCGCTCCCATACCCGCCTGCCGCGCTTCGCACGCGGCCACCTCGGCACGGTCGAGCGCATCCAGGGCTGCCACACCTTTCCCGATGCGATGGTCGAGGCGGGTATCGAACGGGGCGAATGGCTCTACACGGTGGTGTTCGATGGGCGGGAGCTCTGGGGCCCGGATGCAGAGGATGGCACCGCCGTTTCCATCGAGGCGTTCGAGCCCTACCTGGAGCCGGCGCGATGACGGCGGAGATCGAGGCGGTCCGCACGGCTCTCCGAACCGTTCCGGGCATTCCCTGCGCCGGCGAGGCGCCGGTCTTCGCCGAGCCGTGGCAGGCTCAGGCCTTCGCCATGGCGCTGACGCTGCAGCAGCGCGGGGTGTTCTCCTGGAACGAATGGGCCGACGAACTCGGCGCCCAGATCAGGGCCGCCATCGCCCAGGGCGATCCCGACGACGGCACGACCTACTACCGCCACTGGCTGGCGACGCTCGAGCGACTGGTGGCCCGCAAGGGCATCGCCTCGCCCGAGACGCTGGACCGCTACTATCACGCCTGGGACCATGCGGCGGATCGCACGCCGCACGGACAGACGATCGAACTGACCGCGGCCGACTTCGACTGACGCCGGCAGCGCGGCGCGCACGCAACGGCTGCTGTACCGCTGCGTTTGCCCGCCATGCAGACGGCCGCGGCAAAGCGCGCCCTTTCCATCCTATGCCTGGTGCTGACTGTCGGCGCGTCTTCGCGCTCTGCCGCCGACGAGCGGCGACTGCCGCTCCCGGACGCCGCGACCGTGCTCACGCTGTCGGGCCTGAACTTCAATCTCATCAACTACATGCCGCGGCATTTCGGGGGCCGATTCGCCCGCCCGCCCTACGTGCTGCGCAAGGTTCGCTACCCGGCGAGCCTCTCGGCGGATTCGATCGCGCGCGGCGTGGCCGCCCTCGATAGGGCGCTGCGGGAGACGTCGGGACCGGTGATCGTGCTCGCCCACAGCCAGGGGGCGCAGGTCGCGACGCACTGGATGCGCGAGCACGCCAACGACGCGAGCGCGCCTTCGGGTGACCGCGTGGTCTTTCTCCTCACCGGCAATCCGCTGCGTGCGGAGGGTGGATATGCGATCGGGCGGCGCGAGGTGGGCGGCACCCTCGGCGAGCCCACGCCGGTCGCGGGTCGCTGGCGGGTCATCGACGTGGCGCGACGCTACGACGGCTGGGCGGACTGGCCTGCCGATAGCGGAAATCGCCGCGCCGTCGAGGCCGCGCGGTCAGGCATGATGCGTTTCCACACCCGCTACGACCAGGTCGACCTCGACGACCCGACGAATACGGTCTGGGTACGCGGCACCACCACCTTCGTGCTGACGGCCGAGATGCCGCCGCTGAACACCGTCCCTTCGGCCCGGCGCGCGACGGTGGCGGCGGAGATCGAACGAGCGTATCGCCGCCCGCCGAACGATCCACGTCCCGCGCCGCAATAACGAAAGCCCCGCCGTGCGACCGGCGGGGCTTCGACCAAACTACAGCAGTTCTTTGCGGGCCATCTCGGCGCGCGACGCGCCGATCGCGGTCTTCACGTCCTTCTGCTCTTCCGGGGGCGGCAGCACCGCCTTCATGCCGAGCGAGGCGATCGCCAGTTCGCGGCACCATCCCTTGGAATGGTAGAGGTGCTCGTCCTCCTCGTCCTCGACCTCGTCGAGTGCCGCCTGGATCGCCTTCTTTTCCGCACCACGCGCGGCCTCGGCATAGAGGCTGAGCAGCTCCCAGTTGGAATGGTCCTTGGTCTCGGCGTGGACCACGCACTCGCAGGCCACGATCTCCGCCGCTTCCGGCGGCGCCGTGCCCTTGGCGAGCTTCATTGCGGCCACCAGCGAGCCCCCGATGTGCCGCACCACCTCGCGGCCCGGCGTCTCCGCCGGCGCGACGCCCAGCTCGGTCATCAGCGTCGTCACGATCTCGACATGCCGCGTGGTCTGTTCGAGATACTTCTCCCACTCTTCCTTCAGCTCACCGTTGAGCACGCAGGTCAGGGCCGTCTCGTAGACCTTGACCCCGCCCATCTCGGTTTCGAGCATCTGCTGCAGCAGTTCGTTGCGCTGTTCGATGTTCACCTGACGCCTCCATCCTGGCTTGTGGCGGCGTAATGGCTCACGGCTTCCGACGTTGCATGGGGCCGGCCCGGCGAAGTGATTGTTCGAGCGTCTGCCACCCGGAAGGTACCATGATACCTGCGCCGCGCGGGGTACGACGTTTCCTTCGATTGTTTCGTTTATTTCGTTTGTTTCACTTATTTGCCCGAGAATTTCATTTATTTCAATGACTTGGCTGGACGAAGTCGACCCCGCAACGCCGGCGGCGGCGGCGGGTTGAGGGGGACCGATCGTACCAACGAGCAGGAGCGACCCATGGACCACAGCAAGCATGTCCGCCTGACCCCCGACGAACTCACCGCGGAAATTCTCTCGGACGCCACGATCTACGGTCCAGGCGACCGCAAGATCGGCTCGGTCGCCCATCTCCACGGCTCGGGCCCCACGGCCCAGGTCGTGATCGATGTCGGCGGCTTCCTCGGGATCGGCGCCAAGCCGGTGGGCGTCGCCGCGGCCGACCTCGACTTCATGCGCGACGAGGACGGCGAGGTCCATGCCGTCACGGGCTGGACCAAGGACCAGCTCGAGGCCATGCCCGAGCACCGGGAGCGCTAGGCGTACGCTGGCGGCGCATCAGGAAGACGTTCTGTTGCGCCCCCGGCTGCGACCGCCGTCCGCCGCGCGTCGACTGCCGACCGTCCGGGTCATGTCGGCCACGGCGCCAAGACGTACGAGTTGCGGTCGTACGTAGGGTTTCTTCGCCTCGGGGTGCCCGGCCGCAGTGATCTCCACATCATCGTGCAACTCGGGAGTCTGCTGCTGCATCGTGCCTGCTCGCCGTTTGGTATGGTATTTTACAGTATCCTTGAAGCAAGTACTACGAACCAGCCCGGGTTCGCAGGACGGTGCGAGGACGACCCGGGGGATTGTCCCGCAAATCGGCAAGTGGAATAGTCCGGCTGCGCATCGCGACTGCAAAGGAGCCGCCTCTCGCCACATGCCGATCGAGGTCGAAATCGATCATGACCGACGGCTGTTGACCGCTACGGCGCGCGGCGCCCTGCACTTGCCCGACGTCACCGGCTACTTCGCGAGGCTCGTCTCCGACGCCACCCTCTCCTACCGGAAGATCTTCGACGGGCGCGAGGCCTGGCTCGATCTGCCCCAAGACCATGTCGGCGCGCTGGCGCAATCGGTTCGAGCGATGGCGAGCCATGGGCCGCGCGGACCCGTCGCGATCGTCACCACGACGCTGCGCGGCGTCGCCGGTGCCCACCTCTTCATGCGGATTCCCGCAACGGACCGGCCATCCAGACTGTTCGACACGCCCGACGCAGCCCGGGCGTGGCTCGACGGCGATTTCGTTTCGCCGGCTGATCCATCCCCTCGATCGGATCGTAGCGGGCCAGCGATGCCCAGCTCTGCCAGGCCGGTCCTCACACCCGATATGGCGCGCCAGCAAGCCCGCAAGGCGCGGCGGCTGGCGTTCGAGATGCTGTCGCGGGAGGATTGCGAAAGGCTTCTCGCCTATGCACGCGAGATGGACGAGCGTGCGGCCAGGCTCGAAGCCGACCCGGCGTTCACGCTCCTGTCGGATTCAGCCTGAAGGCCGAGCCCGGCACTGGCGACGGCGGGCGACAATGTCGCGCTTTTCCTCACCGGCCCGACCCCCTAGAACGACCTGACCGGGGAACACCAGCAGAGGACAAGCCCTTGAACGGTCGAACGATGGCGAATGCCATCATGATGTCCGTCTCCATCCTGGTCGGATTGATCTTCGCCGAGGGCGCCGCGCGCGTGCTGGCGGGATTGCCCCTCACCCAGCTCGAACTGCCGGTTCGCCTGGTGAACATCGGAAACGACACGACGGCCGAGCGCCTGGACGACGTGCCGCGCGCTGCCTCCGTGGAGCGCGCCTGGTTCTTCAGCGATCCGCCGCCGTTGCCCAACCGCAGGCCGGTGCCGCCGGAGGCGATGGAGCTCGACCGTGCCCTCCAGAAGGCGGGCACGCCATTCCAGTCCCCGGAGGCCTTCAAGATCTGGAACTCGGTGCTGGTGGGCGATCCGTGCAAAAGCCCGTTCTTCGCCAATGCGCCGGGCTCGCTCGAACTCTTCGACCCGGAGGACGGCAAGCCCAATCCGCCCTTCCGCTTCAGGCCGAACACCACCTCGCCGATCGGGCTGGTGACCAACGAGCTGGGCTGGCGCGGGGCGCCGATCGACTTCGCGCGCGCGCCCAGGACGATCCGCATCGTGTTCGCCGGCGCCTCGACGACGGCCGACACGCACCAGATGCCCTACTCCTATCCGGAGTTCATCGCGCACTGGCTCAACCTGTGGACGGCGAAGAACCGGCCCGACCTCAGGATCGAGGTGGCCAGTGCGGCGCGGGAATCGATCAATTCCGAGGGCATCGAATCGATCGTCCGCACCGAGATCGTGCCGGCCAGGCCCGACCTCGTGATCTATCACGAGGGCGGAAACCAGTTCAGGCTGGAGAGCCTGGTCGCGTCGATGCCCCAAGGTGAGAAGCCGCAGCCGATGAAGCCGCGCGAGCCGCCGGGCCCGGCCTGGCTCAACGTACTGGCGCACTATTCCGACATCGTGCGGCGCATCCAGACGCTGCGCGCCTCGGAAGACCTGCCCTCCACCGGGCTGGAGGCGCCGAAGCCCGATTACCAGCTCACCTGGCCGAAGGACCTCTCCGAGACCGACCCCGACATAGCGCGCAAAGACCTGCCGGTATCGCTCACCCAGATCCTGGGCGACCTCGACCGGATCCAGGCCGACCTGAAGCCCATCGATGCCGAACTGGCGGTCACCTCGTTCCTGTGGATGGTGAAGGACGGGCTGAAGCTCGACCCGGTCCGCAATCGCATGATCTGGGACTATCTGAACCTCTACATGTACCCATGGCGCTATCGCGACCTCGAGCGGCTGGCCACGTTTCAGAACCGTGTGCTGAAGAAATACGCGCAGGAACGCGGCATCGATTTCATCGACGTCGCCGGCCGCATGCCGTTCGATCCCGACCTCTATGCCGACGGCGTCCACACGACCTATCCCGGCACGCGCATGAAGGGCTGGGTGATCCTGCAGCAGCTCGTCCCCCTGATCGAGGCGCGCCTGAAGTCGGGCGTCTGGCCGAAGCCTCAGCCGCCGATGGACGGCGCTCCGCCCTGGTTCAGGACGCCGCCGAGGCGCATCGAGGTGAACTGCAAGTAGCCGGTCGCCATTGCGCCGTATGCAACGGGTCCGCCATTTGGCAGTTGACTCTCCGTCCGGTGCAACCAGCTCCACGGTGATGTCTTGCGCGCGCTCTTTCTCGCCTCTCTTGCCATCCTCGGTACGTTCTCTGCCGCCGCTCATGCGAACTCCTGGCGGGCCATGCCCTTGCTCGACCCCTCTTCGCCCTTTCTCTGCAAGCAGGCGGACGTTTCGAACGTCGTGCTGGAATTCAGCGAGACCGCCACGGAGCTGACGGTGCGGACGCCGCAGAACGGCATCTTCGCCGTACCCATCGCCGCCGACGGATTCATCAATGGGGCCATCGCCGTACCCGTGGGACGTCGTCATTTCGCGGTCGACCTGATCGGCAACGTGAAGAATCGCGCGCTGCAGATCTACAATCGGCAATACGCCTGCCGCTTCAATCTCCACCCGACACAGTAAGAACGCCGTCGTCGCAGTATTTCGACGTCGAACGGCAACCTTTTTCCACCCCGATCACAACGGCGTGACTATCTGCAGTGGCTTGGAAACCACTTTCGGTGGGCCAGCGTAGTATCCGTGGCAACCGCCCGTATGGTTGCGTGCACGGAGTGGAAAATTGGAAATGTCAGTCAACGGCCAGCTCAAGCAGCTCATGGTCGACAGTTTCAAGGATTGTGCGCTGATACTGCTCGACACGGACGGCAACGTCCTGAGCTGGAACGCCGGAGCCAGAAATCTGCTCGGCTATGACGAGGTTCAGGCCGTCGGAAAACCCTACGCCAGGATCGTGCCGCCCGAGGCGTGCGACCCGAACGGCGCACCGCCGTGCCTGAACATTGCGCGAAAGAAGGGCCGGCACGAAGAAATCGCGCGACGGCTACACAGCAATGGAACGGACGTGGAGCTCCGCGAGATCGTCATTCCGTTGCGGGACCCCCAGCACAATCTGGTGGCGTTCGGCCTGATGATGCAGGCGGTGGAGGCCGCACGGCTGGCCGCGCATCGCACTTTCCCGACAGCGGTCCCGGAGAGCGCGTCGCCTCCGACAGTGCTTGTGGTCGACGACGACGACCAGGTCAGGACGATGGCCGAGTGCCTGCTCAACGACCTGAACTACGAGGTGATTGCCGTCGCGAGCGGCGCGGAAGCCCTCGACGTCCTGAGGCGGAACGAGACCATCGACGTGCTGTTCACCGACGTGATCATGCCGGGCATGGAGGGCGGCGAGCTTGCGGAGCAGGCGCGGCTGCTCCGTCCCGACCTGAGGATCCTGTTCACTTCGGGCTATTTCGAGCACGCGCTGGTGCAGAAGGGGAACATCACGCCGAACGCGAACCTGCTCGTGAAGCCCTATCGCCCGAGGGACCTCGCGAGGAAGATGAAGAGCACGCTGGCAGACGAGGTTTCCGGTTCGGAGCATCTCCCGTCCGCCACCGGCGCCTCACGGCGTGAGAGCTGACGGTCCGGCCGGACCGTCTCAGCCGTTCCAGCCCGGCGTGCTGGCCAGGATGGCGGGAGAGTCGAGCCACATGCGGGCCTTTTCCTGCTCCCTGAATACGCGCATCGGGCGTTTGGGGACGGCGAGGATTCCCAGCACCCGCGCCACCTGCCAGTAATTCTCGTCGCGCACGACGACGGCCAGAGGACCCAGGGCCGAGTCGGCTCCGGCGTGAAGCGACCGGAGGCGGACGCCCACCGCGAGCAGCTCCGCGGGCTCCATCTGCGTTACGGCCAGACGTCCATCGAACAGCTTGCGGTAACCCAGGATGTTCGAACCGGCGACCACGTCCAGCAGGCGGTCGAAGTCTGCGAGCTGGACGGCGCCCTCTGCCACGGCCACCAGGAGCTTCGCCCGCGAGTCGATCGTCCAGTGGAGCGGCATGCCGTCACAACCTCTAGGGTAGCTCGCCGAATCTCTACCAGCGCAGGTCGGCGCCACACAACGGAAACGGCCAGCGATGCCGCACCTCGCAGCCACCGATGGTATCCACCATCACCGTATCGAGGACACCTGCCTTCAGAAGGCCCTCGCTGCGGCACCGCCCGGCTTCGGGCTCAGCATCAGGACGAGGGCCCCGAGCACGGCCGAGACCAACGATCCCAGCAGGATGCCGATCTTGACGCCGTCCTGCAGGGCCGGACTGTCGGGAAAGGCGAGCAGGCCGATGAACAGGCTCATGGTGAAGCCGATGCCGCAGAGCAGCGAGACGCCCAGCACGTGCAGGGGCGCAGCGTTGGTCGGACCGTCGGCGAAGCCCAGCTTTACGGTCGCCATGGCGGTGCCGTAGACACCGATCACCTTGCCGAAGACCAGCCCGCCCGCAACGCCGAGGGTCAGCGGGTCGACCAGAGCGCGCATGTCGAAGCCCGCCAGCGACACACCGGCATTGGCGAAGCCGAAGATCGGGATGATGAAGAACGGCACGACCCGGACCAGCCCGTGCTCCAGCCGGTGCAGCGGCGAACTCGGCCCCGACTCGCGCCCGCCCGGCTCGGGACGGCCCAGCGGGATGGTGAGTGCAAGCGCCACGCCCGCGACCGTGGCATGGACGCCCGACAGCAGCACCAGCACCCACAGCACCACACCCAGCAGCAGATAGGGCCACAGCGCCCGCACCCTGAGCCGGTTGAGCGCCAGGAGCGCCACCAACACGGCGGCCGCGCCGCCCAGCGCGGCGAGGTCGAGGTTGCCGGTGTAGAAGATGGCGATGATCAGCACCGCGCCGAGATCGTCGATGATGGCGAGGGCGGTCAGGAACACCTTCATCGAGGCCGGCACCCGGTTGCCGAACAGCGACAGTACGCCCAGCGCGAAGGCGATGTCGGTCGCGGTGGGAATCGCCCAACCGCGGATCACCTCGCCGTTGTTCCAGTTGAGCGACGCGAAGATCAACGCGGGCACGGCCATCCCGCCGGCGGCGCAGAGGCCGGGCAGGATGCGCCGCGACCAGGTCGAGAGTTGCCCGTCGACGATCTCCCGCTTGATCTCCAGCCCGACCAGCAGGAAGAACACCGCCATCAGCGCGTCGTTGATCCAGTGCGACACGCTGAGCGGCCCGACATAGGTCTTGAGCGCCGCGAAATACCCGGCGGCCAGCGGTGAATTGGCGACGATCAGCGCCAGTGCCGCGGCCGCCATCAGGACGATGCCGCCCGACGCCTCGCTGTCGATGAAGCGGCGCAGGAGGGTGGGACGCACGTGGGGATTGCGGGTCATGGGTCTCGCACGAAAAGGGAACCGCTGGCGGCCCGACCAGCGCTAGTCCCTGCCCGTACCGATGTGCGGACACCCGCTTTTCTTCTGGCCGATGTGACGCGGGAGGGCAACAGGATCCGGCTACAAGGGCTTGCGAATTCGTGCGATAGGATCACCCTTGGGGGAGATAGCGATGATTCGGCGGCTATGGGGCCTTCTGGTCCTGGGTTCGATGGCAGGCGCCTTGGGCGTGGCGGCGCCTGCGGCGGCGCAGACCAGGAAGATCGGCACGTTCGGCGGCTGGCAGATCAGCATCGTCCATGACAAGGGCAAGTTCGTGCGCTGCGTCGCCGACACGACGGGACCGGGCAACGAAGGGCTGCGCATGAGCTTCGGCGACGATGGGCAGCGCCAGTTCATCCTGCCGGGTCCCGGCACGGCCTCCGCGAAGGACGAGGCCGTGATCGTGTTCAGGCCCAGCGGCAAGCGCTTCACCTTCCCGATGGCCCAGCGAACGCCCGACCGGCTGTGGAGCCCGGCGCTCGAGAACAGCTTCACCGACGTCTTCTTCGAATCGAAGCGCATGGACGTTCAGCTGCCCGCGCGCAACGTGACCCGCAGCTTCGAACTCGGCGATCCAGAATCGATGAGTGCCCGGATCGACGGCTGCATGACCTCCCACCAGTAAGCGACGACGGGGACAGACCGATGATGCGTGCAGACCTGCTTTCCGCGGCAACGGTGCTCGCCCTCGCCCTTCCTGCCGGTGCGCGGGCCGAGCCGGGCGACCGAGCCTTCTGCCAGCAGTACGCGGCGGCGGCGGCGACCGCGGCGAAGGACGCCATCGCGATCAACCCGGCGTGCCAGGATTTCAGCAAGGGCGTGCATGCCGTCACCACGGCGCATGTCGACTGGTGTCTGAAGACCGACCGCACCGAGGTCGAGGGTGCCTCGACCCACATCCGCCGGCTCGCCAGCCGCTGCACCAACGGCCAGCTGGCGGCCCCGAACGGCTATGGCGGCTACGACATCGTCGCCAACGACAAATTCGAAAAGCCCTGGGGCGAGGCCGGCCCCTGGAAGATCCGCGCCGCGCGCAGCGGTGGGACCTTCATGTACTGCGTGGCCGATTCGAATGCCGGCGGCCGCCGGGTCCGCATCGGCGTCGACCTCGTGCAGCCGGGCGATTCGCGGCAGTGGCAGGTCGCGGTGCCGATGAAGGGGCCGAAGGACTGGCAGGGCTCCTTCCAGGTCGACGGCAAGGGTTTCGGCAATGGCGGCGGCAACCAGATGGGTGGCGTCGGCGTCGGCAACTGGAGCATCGCCTGGCTGGGCGAATCCGAATTGGCGGGGCTCAAGAAGGGCGGACGCGAGGGTTTGATCGGCGTCGAGATGCAGGACTACGAATTCCCGCTGGCCGACGTCGCTGCCGCGATTCATCTCGTGGAGCAGTGCCGTCAGAAGCGCGGCCTGGGCGGCTGATCTGCCGCTTCAGGCGTGGCGCAGGGTGCCGCGCAGCTGTTCGACGGTGGACTGGGCCGCCACGATGCGGCCCATCAGGTTCACCCGGCGGATCACCAGGCTGGTGTTCCGCGGATTGACGTTCAGTGCCTTCGACAGATCGTTGAGATCGTCGCGGAGCCGATTGAGGTTCGTCTCGAGCTCGGCAAGTTTCCTGTCGTCCCTGCGCACCATACCCTCGCAAAAACCGCAGTTCGCAGGATATCACGATGCAGCGGGGCGACGGCGGGGCGACGGGCCGCTCGTTTTGTATCAATCGTAAGGGGCGGCTACGCGGCCGCGAGCCAGTTCAGCCTCACTTCGAAGCCGTGTCCTCCCAGCGACGACAGGACGTCGTGCTCCTCGACACCGGGAACGGGGTCGAGTTCCACCTCGGCCAGGTGCGCCATGTTTTCCGCTTCCTGGCGATCCCCTTCGTTCCTTTCGCCAAAGGTCATGCGAACCGATGGCCGCCGGCGCGCCCGACCGTAGAGCAAGGCCATGTCCAGGCAGTTCGGATCGATCGGCGCGGCCAAGGGCCGTCGACGCCTCTGCCGTTCCATCACGCGCTGCGCGCTTTCGTCGAGCCGGGACGGTCCCGACAGGCCCAGGACCCGCAGCGCGGACAGATCCAACCCATAGCGAAGGGCGCCGAAGGTTCCGGCCGAACTGCCGGCGCAGAGCACCCGCTCTCCTCCCAGCAGCCGCACGACCTCGGCCAGGCATTCGATCGTATAATCGTAGCCCGCTCCCAGCGACCCGATTCCGCCCGCGTAGAACATCCCGTCCAGATCGCGAAGATAGACGATGCTCGCATCGAGCCTTCGAAACCACTGATGCATCAGCACGAGCGGACCGGAGAAGCGTTTGGCGCCGCCGGTGAAGACGAGAAGCACGGTACGCGCCCCCTCGCGGCGCACGATCTGGATCTCCGCCTCGGGATCGTCCTCGAATTCCGTCTCGTCCTGATCGGGAGGAGTCTCCGGCGCCGCGAGAACGAGGGACGGAAGCTTGCCGGTCCGGGTATCGGTATGTCCGAGAATGTTCGAGACATAGTGCTTCGCCGCCGCCACGGATCCGCATTCGAGGATGGTCCACAACACGATCCGGTGCCGGTAGGTCGGCTGGGCGAGCCTCGTGACGCGTTCACCGCGCTCGAAGCTGCGCAGGAAATCGAGGGTCTCCAGGATCAGCCGCCTTTCATTGAGCCATGAATGCTCCCTGACTTCGGCTTCGACGGCTTCCCTGTCGCCGGCCGTCCAGCGCTTGAGGAGCATCCGGGTCTCGTAGGTCAGCATGACTGCTCGGCGGGCCTCGCCGCGTATGCGATGATCGTCTCGATCGACCTGCACTCGTCGAAATCGCCTTCCGCGATCACCACTCCGAAGACTTCCTCGACCCGCATCAGGATCTGCGCGTGATCGAGGGAGTCGAAACCGAAATCGTAGAAATCTTCCGAGGCTTGAAGGTCGTCCGAACTCACGCGCTCGACGACGCTCGCGATGATCTCCCTGACCTCCTGCTCGGTTACTGTCGTCGACACATCCCTCTCCTCGGGTACATGTCGAACGATCTTCAGCGACGCGGCTGTCCTCGCGCAAGAAGTATCGCGCCGCCGGCACTTCCCTGCGTGGTTCGCGCGGTCGCCCTCCAGTAGCGTCCGCCCAGGAGCCGGCGAAGCGTCACAGAAGCGGCAGCCCGATGGGGAGGCAGGCGGGCGCAGGCGATTTCGGCGATCGCCCAATAGTCTTGCGGACAACTGACCTGCAAGAGAGACATGCTGGCGGCTGCCACCCGTCGCATGAACGGCGCCTCCCCCGCAGGTATCGACGCGCTGTCGCCGGCGAAGGTCGCGCCCTCGATCAACGAGTCTTCGTCGAGGGGTAATCGCTCGATAATCGGCATATCCCGACGCCGCCGCAGGCGGAGCCGCCGGCGAACACCCTCGTCGATGTAGCTCACCGATCCGCAGCTCTCCGCGGACACGCCGTACTCCGCATCATCCTCGCAGACCTCGATGGCGCAGTCGCTTGCGGCGGTTAGGGTGAACCTGACGTCGGCCGCGCCGGCGCCGAGGTGGCGGACGATGGCGTCGAAGATGTCGGCCCCATGGAGATAGGTCCGGTCGGCCGTGAAGGGCGGTTCGATGATGAAGCGACGCAATGCCATGGGACGCCTAGGTCGTGACGGCGTGCGGAACGAACCGGCTGTACTCGTCGATGATGATCGGCCCGTCGGACTCGAGGATCCCGATCCCCTCGGCCTTGCCGCCCACGATCCAGCTCGTGACGGACGCATGTCTCTCCCGCGTCGCTTCCCCGAAGGTCGGAAGCCGATGCAGCGCCTGCACGACCCGCCCCTCGCGTCCATAGGGGCCGGGCGTCGACAGGCCGCCGCCCGGCCAGTCCGGGTCGCGCAAGGTCACGTTGCACCCCTTGATGGAGAATAGCGGCTTGATCACGCACTTGTCGGTCGGCGCATCGGGGTCGTCGGAGAACCAGGCCGGGAGCAGGTTGGGATGGCCGGGAAACAGGCGCCACAGCCAGACCAGAAGGCCTTTCGACGCCAGAACCAGCTTCCACAACGGTTCGATGACTCCTGGAGAATCCGCTCCGATGAAATGCGGACCATAGGGTTCGTGGAGCAGGACGTTCCAGCGATAGGCCTTCACCAGCAGGCGGATCGCCAGGCCGCCGGCGTCGACAAGGCGCCCACAGGCATTCACCCGGATCGCCTCGAGATCGACGTAGCGTGCGTCGTGGCCGGCCTGCATCGCGCAATCCTGCAGATAGCGGGCCCAGATCTGGTCCTCGACGTTACGCAGGGACGCGGCCATGTGGAGCGGACGACCGATCGTCCCGAGCCCCTGGAACGAGCCGACCAGGGCTTCGTGCAGGCGGTTGAACTGGTCGTGGCTGGCCGGCAGGTCGCCGTCGCGTTGCCGGTCCTCCAGCCAGATCCACTGAAATACCGCCGCCTCGTAAAGCGTGCCCGCCGTGTCGGCGTTGCATTCATGGAGCTTGGCCGGACGGCGACCGTCGAAGGCGAGGTCGAAGCGCGCCAGAAGATCCGGATCGCCCCGGCGCCAGCTATCGCGCAGGGCCTCCCAGCAGGCTTCGGGAATGCCGAGCGATCCCAGGACTTCGTCGTCGCGACTGGCACGATCGACGACCTGAAGGCAGAGGTTCCACAGTTCGGTCGATGCGGCCTTGAGGCGTTCGAGACCATCCGCGTCGAACAGATAGTAGGCATCGTCCGTCCAGTAGGGCGCCTTGACCGTGGTGTGATAGCGAAAGCCGATCTCGTCGGCGAGGTCACGCCAGCCGGGCCGCTCGCGAATGTCGAGACGCTGCATGCTGGCCCGCCGTCCGGACTACCCGGCGAGCTCACTGGCGAGCACGGAGTCGCCAAACACCCCCAACCCCGGGGCACCAGACGGCAGGACGGGATGGGCGGCGGACGTCGCCTCGGCGCGCGTGCGCAACGCTGCGGCGTCGAATAACCCCTGGCAGCGCGCGTGGCCTCGTGCGGCTCTGAAGTAGGGCCGATCGACCATGACGACGAGCGTAATTGCACCCGACCGCTGCAATCGACGGGACGACTGCCCTGAACCGCCCGGCCCTTCGATCCGTGCCTGCCGATCCATCACGCTCTCCGCCAGCCGACAACAAACCAATTACACACTAACTGCACAAACCATAGAGGGTGTGGTCGCATACTTCAAGCGGCGGGAACGCTGCCGGCTGCCTACTCGACGGGCCGAACCCTCCGGGGCGGCATGGATTGCGCGATCTTGAACTCGCTTCTGAGCTCGGGGATCGTCAGCATTCCCGGACGCAGCAGCAGGCGGGCGACGCCGGAGTTGCGTCGGTTCTCCTCGGGCCAGATCGCACGGCGGGCCAGCGCGCGGGAGTCGTCGTACTTCCCCGCCCGGAGCGCGATGATCGACGCGGCGAGACAGCGCTGTTCCCATTCGCCGAACGTGCCGATGCCCTGCTCCAGCGCGTCGAGAATCCGGGTCATGGCATCGATGGCCAGTTTCTTCTTGTCTTCGGAAGCCAGCCCTTCGGACGAGAGGGCGAGCGATTTGCGGAGTGATTCGATATCGGACATCGGCGTTTCCTAACCCATATGGCGCGGCAGCGCATGAGGTGTGATGTCTCGTCCGTCACCTTCCGTCTCACGCCGGCCTGCAAAAAGACGAGTGCCGCCGTTCACGACCGCGCCTTCCGGCCGAGTTCACGGGCCAGATTGACGAACTCCTTGAGGGCAGCGGAGGGATTGCGCCGGCCGGGATAGTAAAGACAGAGGTCGGCGATCGGCGGTGTCCAGTCGTCGAGCACGCGCACGAGGCGGCCGACGGCGATGTCGTCGCGCACATCCTGCTCGAGAAAGAAGCCGATGCCCACCCCTTGCAGTACCGCTTGGCGCGCAAGGCTGGCTTCGTCCAGCGTGATCGGCCCGTTCACGTCGACCAGCAGCGTTTCCCCGCGCCTCTCGAAATGCCACCGCAGCAGCGCGCCGTTGGGCAGGCGGGTGCGGATGCAGCGATGCCGGCCGAGATCCGTCGGCGCCCGCGGCGTGCCGTGCCGTTCCAGATAGGCCGGAGACGCCACGACGGCATGACGCTGCGGGCGACCGAGCGGTACGGCGATCATGTCGGCGGGCACCAGATCCGCACGGCGCACGCCGAGATCGAAGCCGTCGGCCACGATGTCGACCAGCCTGCCCTCGGTCACGAGGTCGACATGGACCGCGGGATGGCGGCGCAGGAACTCCAGCACCAGTGACGCCAGGATTTCGCGCGCCCCCGCCGCAAAGGCGTTGATGCGCAGCGTTCCGGAAGGCGTCGCCTGCTGCGCGCGCACCGCCTCCAGCGCGCCGTGAAGGTCGCGCAGGGCCGGGCCCGCCTGCTCGACGAAGGCGCGGCCGGCGTCGGTGAGCGAGACGCTGCGCGTCGTGCGGTTGAACAGGCGCACACCCACCCCCGTTTCGAGCTTCGCCACGGCATTGCTCAGCGCCGTCGTCGACAGGCCGAGCGCCCGGGCGGCGCCGCGGAACGAACCCTCGCGGGCGACGGCGAGGACGGCGTCGAATTCGCCCAACCCCACGCCGTTCATCGTCTTTCATTCCGGTTTTCGTGACGATACATCCCGCTTTGTCCCACTTATCGGGATTTCCGTACAGGCCTACATCGGCGGGACAGACACACGCGGAAGGAAGCGATCATGAACCTGCCAGTCCCCGTTAAGTCCTATTTCGACGCCGACAAGGGTCCGCCCGACAGGGCGCCCCTCGCCGCCTTCGCGCCCGACGCCGTCGTCGAGGACGAGGGTCATACGCATGTTGGTCATGCGGCCATCGAGTCGTGGTGGCGCGCGAGCAAGGCGCGATATCACGCCACCGCCGAGCCGTTGGACGTTCGCGAGGAGCCGTCCCGCATCATCGTCCGCGCCAGGGTGACGGGAGCGTTTCCCGGCAGCCCGATTGCCCTGGCTTTCTCCTTCAGGCTGATGAACGGGCAGATCGCCGAACTGAGGATCGGCGCATGAGCGGTTTCCTCCAGCTCGAGGGCAAGCGGGCGCTGATCACCTCGGGCACGCGCGGCGCCGGCGCGGCGACCATCGCGCTCTTCGCCGATCTGGGCGCGCGCGTGCTCACGACAGCCCGCTCGCGGCCCGACGGGATGCCGGAAACGATGTTCGTCGCCGCCGATCTCACGACCGCGCAGGGCTGCGCCGACGTCGCGGCGGCCGCGCGGGAGCGACTGGGCGAAATCGATATCCTCGTCCATATGCTGGGCGGCTCGAGGGCGCCCGCCGGCGGCTTCGCGGCCCTGGGCGATGCCGACTGGGCCCGCGAGATCGACTTCAACCTGATGCCCGCCGTGCGGCTCGACCGCGCGCTGCTGCCCGCGATGGTCGAACGCGGACGCGGCGTCGTGATCCACGTCACCTCGATCCAGCGCGCCCTGCCGCTGCCCGACGCGACGACCGCCTACGCGGCCGCCAAGGCCGCGCTCTCGACCTACAGCAAGAGCCTTTCGAAGGAGGTCTCGCCCAGGGGCGTACGCGTCGTGCGCGTGTCGCCCGGCTGGATCGAGACGGAAGCCGCCGTCCGGCTGACCGAGCGGATCGCCCGGGACGCGGGCGTCGACCGCGACGGCGGCAAGGCGATCGTCATGAAGGCGCTGGGCGGCATCCCGCTCGGCCGGCCCTCGACGCCGGCGGAAGTCGCCAACCTCATCGCCTTCCTCGCCTCCGACCGCGCCTCGAGCATCACCGGCACGGAATTCGTGATCGACGGCGGCACGATCCCGACGGCTTGAAGGGAGGTGTCATCGCCGATGCCGCCGCTAGCTGCCGGACAGATCCCAGCCGCCAATCTTCTCGTAGATCGCGTCGCGCAGGCGGCGCACGTCGGCGTTCAGGACCGCCAGGCCCTGCCCCGTCTCACCCGAGAGGGACAGCAGCGCGTCGGCCAGACACCCCGCTCGGGCGCGCAAGGCGTGGCCCTTTTCGGTCAGCTGCACGAACACCTGCCGCTCGTTCTCCGGATTGCGCGCCCGATCCACGAGACCCGCCTCTTCCAGGCGCTTGAGCAGCGGCGTGAGCGTGCTGGACTCGAGGCCCAGCCGATCGGCGATGGCGCCGACAGTCTGCCGGTCCTCCCGCCACAGCACGTTGAGCACGAGATACTGCGGATAGGTGAGCCCCAGCTCGTCCAGCAACGGCTTGTAGGCACGCTGGATGGCCATGTTCGCCGAGTAGATCGAATAGCAGAGCTGGTCCCCGAGCGGGACCGGAGCGCCCTTCACGGCCCTTGGTCTCTTCACGTTCGCCTCCTGGGCTGGTCGGTAACAATATCGCGATAAGTATTACCGTTGACAAGCATCCCTGCCGGACCCAGCTGTATATTATCGCGATAACAATTGTTGTCGTATCACCTGACAAGGAGCTGCCATCATGAACGACGCTGCTTTTTCCAAAGATCCGGACTTTGCCCGCCGCGCGCGCGAGAACCAGGCGCGGCTCGCGTCGGCCCTTCGGCCCGCCTACGACTTCATCGTCTGCGGCGCCGGATCCTCGGGCTCGGTGATCGCCCGCCGGCTGGCGGAGAATGCCGAGGCCCGGGTCCTGCTGCTCGAGGCGGGCGGCAGCGACGAGGCCGAGGCGGTCCTGAACCCCGCTTTGTGGCCCACCAATCTCGGCGGCGAGCGCGACTGGGCCTTCAAGGCCGAACCCAATCCGCATCTCGACGGCCGGGAAATCCCGATGTCGATGGGCAAGGGATTGGGCGGCGGGTCGAGCATCAACGTCATGGTCTGGGCCCGCGGCCATCGCAGCGACTGGGAGTCCTTTGCCTCGGAGTCGGGCGATCCGCGCTGGGGCTACCAGAACGTGCTCGAGACCTATCGCCGGATCGAGAACTGGCAGGGCGCGCCCGACCCTGCCTATCGCGGGACGGGCGGCCCGGTCTGGGTGCAGCCGGCCGCCTCGCCGAGCCCGATCGCGCTCGCGATGCTGGACGCCGCGCGCGAACTCGACATTCCGGTATTCGATCATCCCAACGGGCGCATGATGGAGGGAACCGGCGGCGCCGCCATCACAGACACGCTGGTGCGCGATGGCCGGCGTCAGTCGCTCTACCGGGCCTACCTCCACCCCTGGCTCGACCGGCCGAACCTGACGGTTCTGACGGAGGCGCTGGTCCGCCGCGTGGTGTTCGAGAACGGCCGGGCGACCGGCGTCGAGTTCCTGCACGCGGGCCGGTCGGTGACGGTCGGCGCGCGCGCGGAAGTCGTGCTGTCGCTGGGGGCGATCCAGACGCCCAAGGTGCTGATGCATTCGGGCATCGGCGATCGCGCGGACCTGGCGAGATTCGGCATTCCCGTCGTCCAGCATCTCCCCGGCGTCGGGCGGAACCTGCAGGACCACGTGTCGTTCGGCTGCACCTGGGAGTTCTCGGAGCCGCTGGCGCCGCGGAACAGCGGCAGCGAAGCGACCCTGTACTGGAAGAGCCGTCCCGAGCTGGAGACGCCGGACCTGCTGTTCTGCCAGGTCGAGTTTCCGGTCCCCAGCGAACGGACCGCCGCGCGTGGCGTGCCCGCGCACGGGTGGACGATGTTCGCCGGGCTCGCCCATCCCGAGAGCCGCGGGCGTTTGCGGCTGCGGAGCGCCGATCCCGCCGTGCCCCTGGCGATCGACGCCGACTTCCTGTCGGACGCACGCGACGTGACGACGGCGGCGGCTTGCGTCGACCTCTGCCGCGCGCTGGGCAACGCGCGGGCCTTCCGTCCCTTCGTGCGGGGCGAATCGCTGCCGGGTGACGTGACGGGCGCCGCGCTCGATCGCTATGTCCGGGAGGCGGCCGTCACCTACTGGCACCAGAGCTGTACGGCGAAGATGGGTCGCGACGGAATGTCGGTCGTGGACGGGACGCTCGCCGTCTACGGCGTCTCCGGGCTGCGGGTGGCCGACGCCTCGATCATGCCGCGGGTCACCACCGGCAACACGCAGGCCCCTTGCGCCATCATCGGCGAGCGCGCCGCCGAGATGATGCGCGACAAGCACGGCCTCTGAACCTCCGGTGCGGCGGCAAGCTGCGGGCATCACCGCCGTGTCGGCGGCGGTGATTGCCACGCGGCTGGTGGACGGGGCATGGTGGGACGCGCCACGGACGGCGAAGGGGGAGAGCGACGGTGCGGACCTTGGGCAACATTCTGTGGCACGTGCCGTTCCTGGGCTTCCTCACCGCGGCCTTCTACTGGCTGCTCGGGCTCCTGCTCACGCTCCTCGTCGTGACCGCGCCGCTGGGACTCGGTCTGATGGAGTTCGGCAAGTTCCTGCTGGCGCCGTTCGGCAACGAGATGGTGAGCAAGTCGGACCTGGAGATGCCGCAGAACCCGGTGTGGCGTGCCTACTCCACACTCGTGATGCTGGTCTACCTGCCGTTCGGCGTGGTGTTCGTGGTGCTGAACGCGATCCAGGTGTTCGCGCTGTGCTTCTCGATCGTCGGCATCCCGGTCGCGCTCGTCATCGCCAAGTCGCTCGGCACGGTGCTCAATCCCGTCAACAAGGTCTGCGTGCCCACGGAAGTGGCCGAGGAGATGGCGCGCCGCAACGCCCGCGCCGAGATCGACCGCCGCCGCGGCTGAAACCGCTCCGGTCTGAACCCGCGATCAGCAGCAGGCCGCGCGCCCGCCGCCGTGCCCGTCCCCGTCCCCGGGCGGCCAGACGATGCCCGCCGCGGCCCTTTCCGCCGCGATCTCCTCGGCCAGCTTCTGCTGGACGTAGCGGCGTTGCGCCTCGTCGAGCCGGCCGCTCGCGAGCTGCTGCCTCAGGTTCTCGATGTTCTTGCGGCGAATGAAGTCCTGCATGGCCATGCGCCCCTCCGGCGTTGGACTGCAACCTCATGCAACACCCAAAGCCCGCAGGATGCAACCTGCAGGCGCATCATCAAGATATGCGAATCGCTCGGATAGCGGCGCGACGCCGGGTCAGCCCCCGAAAGCGGCACCCAGCGTGCCGATCAGGCCGCCCATGACCACGAGGTAGCCGAAGGTCGCGAGGAGGAGCTGGCGAGAACTGTCGTCCATTTTGGTATCCCGTATCCCGTTCATTGGTTGTCGTCGAAGGGTCGACGGGACAACGAACGACGGTCCCGCGAGCGGAGTTGCGACCCCGGCCCTTGCCGACCGACGATCCAGCCGTGGCGTGTCCCCGCAGCCACACCCCTCGAAACGGCGACGGCGCCCGTCCACCCACCCTACCAGCCCGGCAGATAGGCGCTCAGGTATTGGACGAGGCGAATCTCGGGAAAGCCCACGAACGCGCGGCGGCCGATCGGACATTCGGGAAGGCCCTCGGTGTCGCTGATCTGGACCAGCGCCTGGGCGCTCCAGCTCTTGTGTCCGCGGCTGAGGCTCGCAAGATCGTCGCCGCCGATGCGCGAGGAGGCGCCGCGGGTCAGCAGCACCGTCGCGGCATGGCTGCGCGAATCGCCCTCCAGCAGCACGGTGGCCTTCATGCCCTCCTGCAGCAGCGCCGCCAGCGTCTCGGTCACCGGCACGTCGACCAGGAGCACCTTGCAGTCGATCCACGAGAACAGCTTCTCGCCCTGCCGCACCGTGGCGCCATCGCTTGCCGGCGCCGACCACAGGGTCATGAACGGCGGAATGCGGATGGTCGCGGTCGACAGCGCCTCGAGGTTGCGGCGCTCGTCGGCCAGGATGGCGCGCGCGGTGCTGAGCTCCTCCTGCGCGTCCGACAGCGCGCGGTTGGCGCGGGCCGCCTCGAGGTTGATCTCGTCGAGGCTGCGCCACGACCATTCCGGCTCCTTGGCGTCGGCCTGCAGGTAGACGCCCTCGCCCGCCAACCGGCGGCGTTCGCGCACGCGGGCCAGCGCGCTCTCCATCTGGGTCATCGCCACCTGCAACTCGCGATGGCTGGAGGTCGCCACGTCCTCGTCGGCCTGTGAGGCGGTGCCGGAGGCGCGCAGCGAGCGCCGCCGCTGGGCCGAGGCATCGGCCAGCGCCACCCGCTCCTTCAGGAGCGCCAGCCGCTTGTCGAGATCCTGGATGTCGATGTCGAGATCGCGGCGGAAGCCCTCGGCATAGCGCGCGCGCCGCTCCGACCACTCCTTCGCGAGCAGCGTCACCCGCTCGTGATAGAGTCGCAGCTGGACCAGCCGCGCCTCGGCGCGGCGCTCGTTGCCCTCGGCGCGGATGACGCCGCTGCGGTCGACGGCGCGATTGACGATGGTGGTGACGTCGCCGCTGGGGCCGACCTGCTGGCCGATGCGCGTATCGAAACCTTCGAGCGTGCCGCCGATCGGCGCCGTGGCGAGGCTGAGCCACGAGGTCACCGCGGCATCGCGATCGAGCATGATGTAGAGCGGCTGGAACACCGCGACGCAGATCGGGATGAGGCCGAGCCCGACCACCAGCGCGATCCGGCCTTTGCGTCCGAAGCGTTGCCCGAGCGGCCGACGGACCGCGCCCTGTCCCGAAGGGACGGCGGCCACCATCGCGGCCGATGCCTCGACCGCCACCAGCGGCTCGTCGCGCAGCCCGGCGTTCTGCAGCATGCGGGCGGTGATGATGCGCAGCAGGTGGATGCCGAGCTGCGGGCTCTGCAGCAGGGCCGCCAGCACCGCCTTCTTGTTCAGGGACATGACGATGCCGTTGGTCCGCGCGATGGCGGTCGCGGTGCGGCGGCCCGAGGCGGAGAACAGCGCGATCTCGCCGAAGAAGGCGCCGGGCCCCACCGTCTGCTGGACCTCGGGCAGGAAGACCTCGCCCTCCAGCACGTAGAACAGCTCCTCGGCGAGGTCGCCGGACGAGAACAGCACCTCGTTGGCGCGCACGACGCGCTTCTTCATGAAGGGCAGGATGGCCGCCGCCGAGAATTCGTGGCTCGACGCGCGCTCGACCTGCGCGCCCAGCTCGCGGATCTGCATCAGGCGCAGCAGGTTCAGCGGCAGCAGCGCCGAATGCAGGATCAGGATCGGCGTCAGCCCGTCGATCGCGGCGTAGGTGATGAAGGCGAGGTTGCTGGCGACCGCCACGATGCGCAGCGGCAGCATGGTGCGCATGTAGAAGGTGGCGAAGACCAGGACGGACGCGATGTAGCCGAAAATCTCGCCGCTGTTCATTTGCCCCGCTGCACCCTGCTCACGCCACGCCTTCCTATGGCGCATCCGGCAGGGACCAACAATTGCGCAGTGTGTGCGATTCCGAACGCAGACGGAGTGGCGATGCTCGGCTAACTGCTGCAATGCGATCCATACGGCGCGAGGAGCGACGTGCGACAGAGGGAAGAGAAGACGGCCGCCGAGCCCGGCGGCGCGCGCGCGATGCGCCACCCGGGCGAGCCAGACCGGCGGCGTCTGCTCCTCAGTCTTCCACACATCGCCCCGCTGGCCGACTACGCGGCGAGCCTGCGAGGGCCCGGCCGAGAGGTTCCGGAGTTCGACCCGTTGGACGGCGGCACCGGCGCGCGCGCTGTTCCTGTTCGAGAAGCCCGGCCCGATGACGTCGGTCGCGAGGGCGACGCCGAATCGCCAAGGCTCTGGATTCATAAGCCGAGACAATGACGATCCGACGGCCGAGGCGGTTAGTACGTTCATGCGCCAGGCGGAGCTTGCGCGCGAGCAGACCGTGCTTTGGAACGTGGTGCCGTGGTGGAACGGAACGCGTGCGATCATCGCCGACGAGCTTCGCAGCGGCGTCGCGGAGGTCGGCCGGCTGATCGAGCGGCTGCCCGAGCTGCGCGCCATCGTCCTCGTGGGCAAGCGGGCCCACCGCGCGAAGCCTTTCCTCGAAACCCGCTCCCTCTCGATCGTCGTCTCGCCCCATCCCTCGCCGCTCGTGAGGGCGCGCTGGCCCGACCGATGGGCGGCGATTCCCGAATGCTGGCGGGCGGTGCGGCCCTATCTGGCTTGAGGATGGGCGAGCCGGGCACATCTGGGGAACACAATTGTCTTTGCGGTGAATGGCGACCATAATCGCCGCATATATTGCGGAGATTATGCCCGACTATATTCACCAGCACCCGGACTGGCCTCGCTTCACCTGGCGGCAGGATGAGCTCGCCACTCTGCTGGCGCGTGTCCGTCATCGCCAGGGCCGGCTCATCGGCCAGATGCTGGGGCTGGGTTTCCGGTTGAGGGAAGAGGCCGTCCTCCACACGCTGACCGAGGACGTCCTCAAGTCGAGCGAGATCGAAGGCGAAGTGCTCGACAAGGACCAGGTCCGGTCCTCGATCGCGCGCCGCCTCGGCCTCGACATCGGGGCGCTCGCGCCCACCGACCGGCATGTCGAGGGCGTGGTCGAAATGATGCTCGACGCCACGCAGAATTATGACGCGCCGCTGACCGTCCCGCGCCTGTTCGGCTGGCACGCCTCTCTCTTCCCGACCGGCTATAGCGGCATCAGCCGGATCGATGTCGGCCGCTGGCGCGACGACAGCGGCGGCCCGATGCAGGTCGTCTCCGGTCCCATCGGCCGCGAGCGCGTCCACTATGAGGCGCCGGCCGCCCCGCGTCTCGACGCCGAGATGCGGTCCTTCCTCGACTGGTTCGACGCGCCCCACGACGACGACCCGGTCATCAAGGCGGCCGTCGCGCATCTCTGGCTCGTCACCATCCACCCGTTCGACGATGGCAACGGCCGCATCGCGCGCGCCGTCGCCGACATGGCGCTGGCGCGCTCCGAGCAGAGCCCGCAGCGCTTCTACAGCATGTCCGCCCAGATCCGCCTCGAACGGAACGCCTATTACGACCAGTTGGAAGCCACCCAGAAAGGCACGCTCGACATCACCGGCTGGATCCGCTGGTTCCTCGAATGCCTCGAGCGCGCCTTCGAGGGCGCCGACCGGGTTCTCGCCAAGGTCCTCGCCAAGGCCGCGTTCTGGCGCAAACACGCCGACGCCGCGTTCAACCCACGCCAGCACGACATGCTGAACCGGCTGCTGGACGGCTTCACCGGCAAGCTGACGTCGGGCAAATGGGCCAAGATCGAAAAATGCTCGCCCGACACGGCGCTGCGCGACATCACCGACCTGGTGTCACGCGGGATTCTCGAACGCGAGGATGCGGGGGGGAGGAGCACGAGTTACCGGCTGCCAGGTTGAGCAAGAGCCGCGACGCAGATGCGAGGCAGCGTGCAGTTGGGCAAAGCAGATCAGACTCCTACTGCGACTCCGCCCGCCTAAATATCGCCTGGCCCATCTGACACCCCCACCCGCGCCGCCGAACGATCCCGCCCCCTCACCCCCGCCACGCCCACCGCCACCGTCGCCGCCACCATCACCCCCGTGATCGCGAGCAGGGCGGTCGGGAGCGAGGCCGCCGTCAGGAGCGCGCTGGCGAGGATGACGCCGCAGGCGTTGGCGGTGCGCATCAGGGCGAAGACTTCGGGGCGGCGATGCGGCGGCGCCAGCGTGTCTAGGATCAGCGAGTAGTGGGTCGCGAGCGGCGCCAGCACGAGTCCGATCAGGATCGCGCCCACGAGCGTCGCGGCCACCGAAAGACCGGCCGCCACCAGCGCCGAGCCGGCGCACATGACGATCAGCTGCGCCAGCACGACCCGGTGCGACGGCCGCCGGTTGCGCACGCTGACCCAGATCCCGCCCGCCACCGAGGCGAGGCACAGCGGCACCGTGAACAGGATCGCCAGCGCCGGCTCGTAGCCGAAGGACAGCGCCAGCGCGACGGCGCCGATCTCGACCGCCGCCACGGTCGCGCCGCCGGCCATCGTGCAGGCGAGCCACAGCAGGATCGGCGGGCTCAGGATCGCGGTTCGGTCGCGGCGGCTTTCTTCGGCCGGCGAGGCCGGGCCGAGATTGGGGATCAGCAGCGCCGGCAGCGCGCCCACGGCCGCCATCGCCACGATGCCGAGCACCGGCGAGATCGAGCCGAGGCCGGAGGCCACCACCGGCGCGGCGACGAAGGTGAGTTCGTTGAGCGTCGCCGCGATCCCCAGCGCCCGCGACATGCCCGAGACCGGTGCGACCTGGTTGAGGACGGCGCGCAGGGTGCCGGCCGCGGCGCCGTTCACAAGGCCCGCGGCGGCGGCGAGCGCGATCAGCCAGGGCAGCGACAGCCCGAAGGCCGCGCCCAGCGCGATCGCCACCAGGGCGGCGGTGCGGGCGGCCAGCAGCAGCTTCAGGAAGGTGGCCATCGGCAGCGCCCGGCCCAGCCGCGTCAGCGGCAGTGCGCCCGCCATCTGCGCCAGCGTCATGGCCAGGATCATGGCGGCGCCGCCGCTCGCCGCGCCGCCCAGGCTCACGGCCAGCAGCGCGAAGGCGACCGGGGCGGCGGCCTGCGGGAAGCCCAGCGTTGCGGACGAGGCCGCCCAGCGCACGAGCTGCCATCGTCCGGGGAACGAACCTCTGCTCATCGTGACGGACGACCCCGGTCTTCCGCCATGCGGAGCCGATTCGGTACGGGAACAAACGCGCCGCTCCCGTCGTTCTGTTGCCCGGTGTGTCGAGCTGCAGGGGGTGTCCGGTATGTCCCGGACTGTCGGCTCGTGGAGTGCGCAATGGAAAAGACGTCGGTCCTCGTCCTCATCGCCGAGGACGAAGCGGAAATTCGCAGCATCCTGGAGATCACCTTCGAGGAGGGCGGCTTCGATGTCGTCCTGGTGGCAACGGGCGAACAGGCAATCGAAGCGCTCGATGCGCAGGGCGAGGCCTTGCGCGCCGTCGTGACGGACATAAAGCTCGGCGGCGCCGTGTCGGGCTGGGACGTGGCGCGGCACGCGCGGGAACTCAAGGCGGACATGCCGGTCGTCTACATGACCGGCAGCGAGGGCAAGGACTGGCCGTCGCTCGGCGTGCCGAACAGCATCCTGATCTCCAAGCCGTTCGCCCCCTCGCAGGTGCTGACGGCCGTGTCGCAGCTGCTGAACGCGGGCGCGCCGCCTGCCGATTGAGGGACGGCCGGACCGGGATCGCTGATCGTCATGACGCGAGCTGTCTTTACGGATGGCAACCCTTGCGCCAACGGCCCTTGCCAACGCCCCGCGCAAGGAAAAGCATGCAACCTCGCGGAGGCCCGCCTGTTTGGCGGGTCCAGCACGTCTTCAGCGGAGGTTCCATGTCGATGAAAATGCCGTTCGCGGCGATGTTCCTGATCCTGGCCGGCTGCAGCGGCGCTGCCGACACCGGCCCGACCGGCGGCACGACCGGCGGTAACCCCGGCGCCACCGGAGCGGCGTCGGAGCGCTACATGGGCGTGCGATCCACCGTCAACGCGACCTGGAACGGCCCCACCAGCGCCTCGACCATGCTCATGCAGCGCATCAAGGCAGACTCGGCCCGCGGCGCCGACAGCGGCGGCGGCGACACGAAGTACTGAGGAGC
>VFQN01000988.1_pt1 | contig 50149 bp, 36 predicted proteins | sample 3512371 | NCBI WGS metagenome assembly VFQN01 (sample SAMN10412370, study PRJNA504923) | tailings metagenome | isolation source: Replicate 2 from Balatoc abandoned mine | place: Philippines: Itogon, Benguet | collected 2017-08-28
CACTGACGCATAACTTTTCCACACAGCCTACGATTCCTACCTGATCAGAGTTTCCCTAGCACTGAGCTGTGAGTTCAAGTGTTGAGTTTCGAGTCAGTCGGCGAAGCCTACAACATCCCCGGGTTTCGCTGCCACGATACCCACGCCAGCGCCGCCGCAAAGGTCAGCCAGGCCTGGTAGGGCAGCAGCAGATTGGCGGCTGTCGCATCAACGCGGCGGAAGCGCCACTGCACGGTGAACACCAGCGCCCACAGCACCACGATGGTCACCACCGACCACATTCCCTGGCGCCACGCAAAGAACACCCAGCTCCACAGCGAATTCACCGCCAGCTGCAGGCCGAAGAGCCCGAAGCTGAAGCCCGATCCGTCAAACGGACGGCGCCGCCACATGCGCCACGCACTTACGGCCATCATGGCGTAGAGCACCGTCCACACGGGGCCGAACACCCAGGCCGGCGGAGCCCAGCCTGGCAGGTCGAGGCCGGCATAAAACACCGGCGCATTGCGTGTGCCGAGCGCGCCGATGGCTGAGGCCCCGTAGCACACAAACACCCACCACATGAGCGCGCCCGCCGCCGCAAAGCGGGGCGAACGTGAAGACGAGGACGCAGTGTCTGTGGTGGCCATGGAAACGGGTTCAGGTGCGGGCTGGGCGTGCCGCCGTGTACGGCCCTCCTGCAGAATACACGCCCTCGAAGCCCTCGCGCAGGCTCGCATCCATTTCAATGCCACGCGGCCGCACAGGTTCCCGGGCCGGCATGTCGTACTCGGCGCAGCCACCCGGCGCTTCGGCCGTGGCCGCCCGACAGCCAAAGTAGCGGCCGCCCGGCCGTGCAAAGGTCAGCGCAATCGTTTCGCCCTCGGGCAGCAACTGTCCGGTGGACGGGAACGGCGGGTTCTGTGAACTCCAGGGTGTCTTGCCTGCATGGCCGGCCCCGGTGAGTGCAATCACCAGGCTGTTTGGGACACGAGCCCGCGCCGCCACCAGGGCCTCGGCCAGCGCGGTCTCGCGCGCGCGCGACACCGCGGGTGCCGGCACGAGGTCAAAGGCCACCACACTCACCGTATGCCCCGCCGCGCGCAAACGTCGCGCGGTCTCGAGCAGTTCGAACACTGCCAGCGAATTGCGGCCATCCGGCTGCTGCCAGGCGGGCGCGGCCAGTGCCCGCTCACGCGCGGCAGGGCTGCCGTCCGACTGCAGATAGGCCTCGAGTGTTGCCTGATTCTCGGCCGTGAACTCGAGCCCGAGCACCACCGGCCGCTTCTGCTGCGCTGCCGCGCAGAGCAGGTCGGCTGCAACCTGCGGCATCTCCACGGTGCCGTGATACTCGCCCACCAGCAGGTAGTTGAGTCGCGCGCGGGAGACGAGCGCCGAGGCGCCGGGCAGGTCGCCGCAGGTGAACGGAGCAAGCAGTGATGACACGACGGCGGGAATCAACAGGGAGAGCAGCATGACCGGGTGGACAGGGTGAGCACGGACACCCCCACGGCGTCCGTCAGCGCATTGGATGCAGCGCGCGCACAAAGCGTTGCCCGTTGAGCCGCAATCCCGTCACCGACCCGTCGTCCGCCCGCTCGAAACTGAGGCCCATCTCGTCGCCTACGAAGGCCATGCGGAACGCCACTCCACTCGCATCCTGGGGCAGCAGCGTGCCGTGGACGGCGCCCCAGCGATACTGCAATCCCTGGGTTCGTGGGTCCTGCGCGACCTCGAAATCCCCGAGTGTGGCCGACGCATAACGGCCCATGTAGGCCGCCATGGGCAGCGGCAGTCGCAGGGCCCGACGCATATGCATCACACTGTCCTGCGCCTGCGCGGCCTGCACCAGCTGCGCGCGTCGTGCCACCACACTGTCCAGTCTCGCCGTGGCGCGCCGCTCGGCATCGACGCGGCCGGCTTCGAGGTCGTAGGCATAGGCTGCCAGCACATCGGTAAGCGCTGCCCCCGGGTCTCCCGTGCTCACGGCCACCACACCAATGCGGCGTGCGGGCAGGAAGGAGAGATGCGAACGAAAGCTGTGATAGCCGCCAAAGCGGCTCACCATGCGTTCACCCTCGTAGCGGCCGATGTCCCAGCCAGCGGCCCAGCCCTCGCGATCAAAGTAGGCAAACCGTCGTCCGGCAGGCCGCGTGTGCGGCGCAAGCAGTGCGTGACTGCGCGCCACCGCCGATGCACGAAACACCTGGCGGCCATCAATGCGGCCGCTGTCCATCTGCACGATCGTCCAGCGGGCGAGATCACCCAAGGTACTGAGATGGCCGCCTGCCGAGTTCATGGTGGCGTCCACCTTGAAGAATGGGGCGGTTGTGAAGGCGCCTGTAGCCGTGAGCTGGTGCGGCCTGGCGATGCGTCGCGCGTCGAGACCGTTCACATTCGCAAACGTCTGCTGCATGCCAGCGGGGGCATAAACGGAACGTGCCATCCAGTCGCGCCATCCGCGCGGTTCCAGCCGGTCGATGACCATGGCGGCCACATTGTAGCCGAGGTTGCTGTACACCAATTCAGGTTGCGCGCGCACACTGGCATGCTGCAGCAGCCCGGGCCATGCGGACTCCGGCTGAATGCCGGTGAAGGCCGCGTTGAGTGTCACGGCCACGTCGTTCAGGTTGTGCGTGTGACTCAAAAACTCGGCCAAGGTGAGACGCTCCGCGTTCACGCCCTCGGGCCAACGCGCTGACGGCAGGAGCGCGGCAATCGCCGAGTCGAATGACAAACGTCCGGCGTCGGCCAGCAGACTCACCGCAAAGCCGGTGAACGACTTGCTGGTGGACGCCACGTACCACAGCGTGTTGGTGTTTGCCGGTATGCGCGCCGAGACGTCGGCCATACCGAACGCGCGTTCGTACACCGTGCGGCCGTCCATGGTGATGGCGAGCCCCAGTGCCGGGGTGAGCTCGGCCTGCATGGCGCGCTCGGCCAGCGCGTTGACGGCAGCGGCAAGGGCTGTGGCCGAGGGACGCGGCCCCTTGGCCTCCTGTGCCCGGGCAGTCGTGGACGGACAGAGTATGGCCGGCGCCACGATGAGGACCATCGAGGCGAATCGGCGACACGCGCCGCTTGGGCGATGCGGGTGGATAAGCAAGCGAGTTCCCATGAGACGATGAGGCGGAAAGGATGGCGGTTATCAGACCTTTTCGCAGTCTCACCACAGGCCTGTACGAGGCGCTTGCATTTTTCAAACCAACGGCGCCGCTCCGTGTTTGCCATCGGCCACGGCGCGCAGCGCCCGTGGTGACAGGCCGAGAACCGACTTGACCTCGCGGCTCATGTGGGATTCGTCGGCATAGCCGCAGTGCTGCGCCACCAGTGAACCGCGAAGTCCGGATGCGGTCAGCATGGCGGCCGTGCGGCGAAGCCGCTCGTGCCGAAGCAAACTGCCCAGGCTGACGCCGTACCACCTCCGAATGCAGCGCGCGAGATACACCGGGTGCACACGCGCCTCGGCGGCGAGCTGATGTCCATCGAGCGACGGGTGCCAGCCCTCGTGCATACGCTGCACCACATCCCGCAGCCAGCGTGGCGCTTCACTCGGCTCGTGGGGTGTGGGTCGTGCCGTCAGGGCAGCAACCAGGTCACTGAGGTCGGTGTTGGTGGCCGCCACACGGCGCGTGCCCAGCTGCTGATGCCGCTGAACCAGACGCAGAAACGGGCGCGCCACCTGCACATCGTGACACCAGCGCCACGCGGTGTCGCGACCCGGATGCTCACTCAGGGCGGCCAGGGTGGCCTGCGGCAGCGACAGCCGCGCCAGTCGGGCCCCATCGTTTCCCCAGGCGTTGGCGTGCACCAGGTCTGGCGCCTTGACCACCACACTCAACGGCGCGGCATGCACGGTTTCCCCGCCCACCGTCTCTCTCAGGGTTCCGCGCAGCACGAGGCTCAGGTGCAATTCGTCGTGGCGGTGCGGCGCCTGACGCTGGGCGCTGGCATAGTCGTCGAGGCGGAGGGCCAGCGTGGGCTGTGAGGGTAGGGTGGGGGGCAGAGCGGCGGGCATGGGGACAATACGCAGTCCGCCGCCGCGGTGATTCACGACCCGCCTCGTGCGCTACGGCCGCGTACGACTTCAGACCGCGTTGCGCATAGATTGCGGAGGTTCGGGCTGCAGCCTGGCCCGATTCAATCTGCATTCCCGGAGTGTTGGCGTGGTCACACAGGAAGGTTTGGCGCAGCTGCTCGTGCTGGCGCAGGTGGTGGGTATTGTCTTCGCGGCCTGGCTGCTGCGCCGTCTGGTGCTACGGCTCATTCGCCGCATGAGCGAAGCCTACAACCTGCCGGCCACCTCGTTGCCGGGCGGGCGCCGGCTGGTCAGCCTGCTCATCAACGCGGCCGCGCTGCTGCTCATTCTCCAGCGGCTTGGCGTATCGGGCACCGTCCTGTGGACGGCCTTCAGCGGCTTTGTGGCCGTTGGTGCGGTGGCGTTCTTTGCCGCGTGGAGCGTACTGTCCAACATCTTCTGCACGCTGCTCATCTTCTCCACCAATCCCTTCCGCATTGGCGATCGCATCGAGGTGCTGGAGAACGGCGAGAAACCCGGCTTCAAGGGCCGCGTGACCGACATCAACCTGATCTACACCACGCTCGAGGAGCTGAACACCGAGGCCGTGGCCACGGGCACCGTGCTGCAGGTGCCCAACAACATGTTCTTCCAGCGCGCGGTGCGGCGGTGGCGCTGAGCTGCCATTGCCGACGCGGTGCCGTTGATCGCACCATGACGGCGGTGAGCGCCGCGTCACGCGCTAGGTAATCACCGTCGGCTCACTCCGCCCCGTGTGCTCGCGCAGCGCACTCACCGTGAGCGCCGCGTCCACCAGATCCGCCAATGCGGACGCCGTATCAAGACCGAGACGCTCGACATCCGTTTCGCGCGACTCGATGTACACCCGAATGGTGGCGCCCTCGGTGCCCGTGCCCGACAGGCGAAACACGATGCGCGCGCCGTCCTGGAACAGGAGGCGAATGCCCTGCTGGCGACTCACCGCGCCGTCCACCGGATCGGTGTAGGCAAAGTCATCGGTCTGTGACACCACACGCCCGGCCAGCGTCCGGCCAGGCAAGGACTCCAGCTGCGCGCGCAGACCGGCCATGACCGCATTGGCCGCGTCGCTGGGCACAGCCTCGTAGTCGTAGCGCGTGTAGTAGTTGCGGCCATACTCGGCCCAGTGCCCGCGCACGATCTGCTCCACACTCTCGCCGCGTGCGGCCACGATGTTGAGCCAGAACAGCACCGCCCAGAGCCCGTCCTTCTCGCGCACATGGTTGCTGCCGGTGCCAAAGCTTTCTTCGCCACAGAGCGTGATGCGCCCCGCATCCAGCAGATTGCCGAAGAACTTCCAGCCCGTTGGCGTCTCGAAGCAGGGAATGCCCAGGCGTTCAGCCACCACATCCACCGCCGCACTGGTGGGCATGCTGCGCGCCACACCCGCGAGTCCACCGCGATAACCCGGCACCAGCGTGGCGTTGGCGGCCAGCACCGCGAGACTGTCACTGGGTGTGACAAAAAAACGGCGTCCCAGAATCATGTTGCGATCGCCGTCGCCATCGGACGCCGCGCCAAAATCCGGCGCATGATCCCCAAAAAGTTCCTCAACCAGCTCGTGCGCGTAGGTGAGGTTGGGGTCGGGATGCCCACCGCCAAAGTCGGGGAGCGGCACGGCGTTGATGACCGTGCCCGCCGGCGCACCGAGCCGCCGCTCGAGAATCTCCACCGCATATGGGCCGGTGATGGCGTGCATGGCATCGAAGCGCAGCGCAAAACCGCTGGCCAGCAGCGCGCGAATGGCATCAAAGTCAAACAGCGCCGCCATGAGATCAGCGTACGCCGCCACCGGATCCACCACCTCGAGGGTCAGGCCTCCCAGTGTGTGCGTGCCCAACACATCGAGATCAAACGCCGGCAACTCCGCCACACGATACGCCGTGAGCGAGCCCGCGCGCTCTGCCACGCGGTTGGTGAAGGCCTCAGGCGCAGGACCACCGTTGCCGGTGTTGTACTTGATGCCAAAATCCCCATCGGCTCCGCCGGGATTGTGGCTGGCCGAGAGAATGATGCCACCGGCTGCGGGCTGTCCGCGTACGCCGCGGCGAATGAGATGCGAGGCCGCCGGTGTGGACAACAAGCCGCCGCGTCCCACCACCACATGCGTGATGCCATTGGCGGCCGCCATGCGCACGATGGTGTGAATGGCTTCGCGGTTGTGAAAGCGTCCGTCGCCGCCGAGCACCAAAGTTTGCCCGGGTTGCAGCGCCGCTTCGTCGAGAACGGCCTGCACGAAGTTCTCGAGATAGTGCGGCTGCTGAAAGACGTTGGTGCGCTTCCGCAAACCGGACGTCCCCGGTCGCTGGTCAGCGAACGGGGACGTCGGGACAGTCTTCACGACCATGTCTTTACACCCATGCGGTTATGACCACTTGAGATCGACCTTGCTGAGCGGCAGCTGCCTGACGCGCTTGCCCGTGGCCTGCCAGATGGCTCCCATGAGCGCGGGAATGAGCGGCGGCATGGCCGGCTCACCGATGCCCGTGGGAGGATACGTGGTCTTCTTCCAGTGCACTTCAACCACCGGCGGCGCCTGACGGATGCGCAGCAGGCTGAAGTTGGAGGCGTTGCCGGCCGTGGTGGTGGCTGGCGCGAAGTTGCCCTGGTCGGCCTTGCCGGCGGTAAAGGTGATTTCCTGACCGTAGGCCTGACCCATGGCATCGAGCACCGCACCCTGCACCTGCTGTTCGGCATGGTTGGGATTGATGATCTCGCTGCCCACGTCGCCCACGGCCCACACCTTGTCCACCTTCACCACGCCGGCCTTGCTGACCGTGGCCTGCACCACCTCGGCGAAGTAGCCGCGGTGGCTGTAGTAGAAGGCCACACCCATGCCCGTGCCCTTGGGCAGCTTGGTCTTGCCCCAGCCCGATACGTCACGCGCCATTTCGAGCACGCCGATGATGCGCTCGGCGCTCATGAGCTGCGCCTGCTGCTGCGGCGTGTAGGGCTGCTGCGGCGGAATCTCCGCCTTCAGCATGTCGATGCGGAACTGGATGGGATCCTTGCCCGCGGCTTCGGCGCACTCGTCGATGAAGCCCTGGAAGGCAAACGACAGGGCGTTGGAGCGCGGCGCACGCAGCGCGCCCGTGGGCACGCCCAGCGGCATCATGGACACGTCCATGCGCAGGTTGGGCACAAAGCGCGCGGGATACTCGGTCGGTCCGATGTCGGCGCTGGAGGCGAAGCGCTCGCCCTGACCGAAAGTGGCGAAGTGATTGCGGAACGCGATCAGCTTGCCGTTGGCATCCACACCGCCCGTGAACTTGTGGAAGCCACCCGGACGGAACTGGTCGTGCTGCATGTCGTCTTCGCGCGTCCAGATCAGCTTGACCGGCACCTTGGCCTCGCGCGCAATGAACGCGGCTTCGGCCAGGGGCTCGTTGTACAGACGCCGCCCGAAGCCGCCACCGGCGCGCATCATGTGCATGACCACCTGGTCTTCCTTGATGCCGAGCGTGCTGGCCACGAGCCCGCGTCCGCCCTGCGGTGTCTGCGAGGTGGTCCACATCTCGCAGCTGCCGTCGGCGTTGATGCGCGCGGTGCAGTTCTGCGGCTCGAGCGTGGCGTGGTTGATGAAGGGATAGCTGTACTCCGCCTCCACCACCTTGGCCGCCGTCTTGATGGCCGCATCGAAGTCACCGTCGTTGCGAATGGTGCGCTGCGGCGCCGAGGCAAAGAACTCCTTGGCCTTCGCGGCGAAGGCGGCACTCGACTGCTGCGACGTGGGATGATCGGCCCACTGCACCACGAGCTTCTTGCGCGCCTCCTGCACCCGCCACCAGCTCGTGCCGACGATGGCCACGCCCGCCTTGAGCCCGGCGAGATTGTCGGTGCCGGCCACCACGAAGGCATGCGTGACACCGGGCTGCGCCTTGACCACATCGAGATTGGCGCTGGCCACCTTGGCCGCATACACGGGCGCCTTCACGAAAGTGGCGTAGTGCATGTTGGGCACCGTCACGTCGATGCCGAAGATCGGCTTGCCGGTGAGGATGTCCTTGAGCGCGACCGTGGGAATGCGCTTGCCGATGATGCTGAACTGCGACGGGTCCTTGAGCGGCACACCATCGAGCGCGGGCGGTGTGACGCTGGCCGCGGCCGTGGCCAGTGACCCGTAGGTGGCCTGACGATTGGAGGCCTTGTGATACACGACGCCCTTGGCGGTCGTGAGCTCCGACACCGGCACACTCCACTGCGTGGCGGCTGCCTGCAGCAGCATGGCGCGACCCGCGGCGCCAACGCGGCGCTGCGGAATCCAGTTGGTGGGCGTGGCCGTGCTGCCACCGGCCACCTGCGCCGGATACTTGTTCGGGTCAAAATCAGCCTGCTCAATGCGGACCTGCTTCCAGTCCACATCGAGTTCCTCGGCAATCAGCATGGGCAGCATGGTCTGAATGCCCTGGCCGATCTCGGGGTTCTTGGCCGTGATGGTGACGACATTGTCGGCCGTGATGCGAATGAAGGCCGACAGCATGGGGTCGGCGGCCGGTGCCGTGCCGACGAGACGCTGCAGCGCCTCAACCGGTTCGGCGTAGCTGGCCAGCAGCAGTCCGCCGCCTGCGAGCGCCGACACCTTGAGGAACTCACGGCGCGTGGGCGCCGGCGTGGCGGGTGTGGTCGTGGGCGTCATGGCTCAGTCCTCCCCGGGCGCGCCGCTGCTGCCCACCGCTGCGCCGCCGGCCTTGATCTCGGCGGCACGATGCACGGCGGCGCGAATGCGCAGGTAGGTCGCACAGCGACAGAGATTCGTGTTGAGCGCCGTGTCGATGTCGGCGTCCGTGGGCTTGGGCGTCTTGGCCAGCAGGCCCGCCGCCGCCATCATCTGTCCGGCCTGACAGTAGCCGCACTGCGGCACGTCGAGTTCCTCCCAGGCCTTCTGTACGGCGTGGGCGCCGTTGGGGTCGAGCCCCTCGATGGTGGTGATGTCGGCACCAGCCGCGCGTGAGACGGGCAGCGTGCAGGTGCGCTGCGCTACGCCGTTGATGTGCACGGTGCAGGCGCCGCAACGATTGGCGCCGCAACCGAACTTGGTCCCCTTGAGGTCGAGTTCGTCGCGCAGCACCCAGAGCAGGGGCATCTCGGGCGGCACATCCACGGTGCGGGACGTGCCATTGACCTTGAGCGTGATCGGCATGGGATCCGTGAGGTCGGAAGGAAGGAGGGTAACCCGTCAAATCTCGCCGAAAACGCCGGGTGAGTCCAGCGATTGGAGAGAACTCAAAACTCGAAACCCGAACCCAAAACTCGGAACTGATCAGTTTCGGGTTCTGTGTTCGGGTTCCGAGTTGTCAGTCAGTCCCTACCACGCGATGCCATAATCCTCGCCGTGATTGCTGCTGCCCCCCCACATCGTGCCGTGCTTGCGATCAAACCAGATGGCGTTGATGGGACCGGAGGTGCGCTCGAGGGGACGGAGCCGGTAGCCCATGGCCCGAAGGGCGGCCCGCGTGCTCTCCGGCATCGAGGTGGCGATCTCCATGAGGCCAGGCTGCGTCTCGTGCGCGCCGAAGGAATTGCGCATCTGGTACGAGTTGATGTTCGGCGCCTCCACGGCCTGCTGCACCGTCATGCCGAACTCCACCACGTTGAGGAAGAACTGCAGCAGGTTCTGGTCTTGCGTGTCGCCGCCCTGTACGGCAAAGGCCAGGAAGGGTGCGCCGTCCTTGAGCGCCAACGTCGGTGTGAGTGTCACACGCGGGCGCTTGCCGGGCTCGATCACGTTGTACGGTCCGTCTTCGGGACGCGTGACGAAGCTCTGCCCACGCTGCGAGAGGCCGAGGCCCGTGCGACCGGCAATCACCGCCGGCACCCAGCCGCCGCTTGGCGTGATGGACACCACCCAGCCGGCCGAATCGGCGGAGACGATGCTGGTGGTGCCGCCGTGGAACGCGTCGTAGCGCGCGCTGTCTGTTGCCGTGGCCAGTTCCCAGGTGCTCGCGGTGTCGGTGCGCACGACACGATCCTGCTGTCCGCTCTGCCGCGTGCTGTCGCGCGGCAGGAAGTTGCGTGGTGACCACTGCGCGAGATACTGCGCGAAGGGATTGCTGCCGCCCTGATACGGATACGGATCGCCCGGCTTGATGTCGGGATCGTTGCGCTCGGGGTTGATGAGCGCCGCGCGGGCCTTGGCGTACTCCTTGGACAGCAGACCGCGCATGGGCTCTTCGGGTGCGAAGGCCGGGTCGCCGTAGTAAAAGTCGCGATCGGCAAACGCCATGCTCATGGTCTGGTACAGCGTGTGCACGTAGCGCGGCGAGTTGTAGCCCATGCCCTTGAGGTCCATGGGCTCGAGCATGTTGAGCGCCTGCAGCATGACGGGCCCCTGCTGCCACTGCTGCAGCTTGCACACGGCAATGCCCTTGTAGTCGCTGCACATGGGCTCTTCGATCTTCACGCGCCAGTTGGCCAGATCGGCCATGGTGAAGAGTCCGCCCTCGTCGCGCATGCCACGTACGAGTTCCTGCGCAATGTCGCCTTTGTAGAAGCGATCATACGCGGCCATGATGGCGGCCTTGCGTGACTTGCCCGCCTTGCGTGCCGCCGCTTCGGTGGCCACGAGCTTGCGGAACGTCGCCGCCAGGTCCTTCTGCACGAACACTTCGCCGGGCTCCGGCGCTTCACGTCCGCCGCTGCCGAGATGCGGGAGCATGATGGACGGCGACACCTTCCACTTCTTGATCTCGGCCTTCTGTCGCTCGATGTTGTTGGCGAGTTGGGCCTCGATGGGGAAGCCGTCGGCCAGACGAATGGCCGGCCCCAGCACATCAGCCAGCGACAGTGTGCCGTACTCGGCCAGCATGACCATGAGTCCACCGGGCGTGCCCGGCGTGATGGCTGCCAGCGGCCCGAACTCGGGCGGATGGGCGTAACCCTTGCTGCGATAGAACTCGGCCGTGGCACCACTGGGCGCGACGCCCAGCGCGTTGATGCCGATGACCTTCTTGAGTTTGGGATGGTAGATCAGCGCCTGTGTTTCGCCGCCGCAGTGCAGGGTGTCCCACATGGTGCAGGTGGCGGCCAGCATGGCGGCCGCGGCGTCCACGGCGTTGCCACCCTTTTGGAACATCATGGCACCGGCGGTGGCGCCGAGGGGTTTGCCGGTGATGGCCATCCAGTGCCGGCCATGCAGCGGCGGCTTCTGGGTGGGTGAACGCCGCGGGTCGGCGGCCAGTACGGGGCGTGGGTTGTCGGCCTGTGCCAACGCGCTCGAGGGCGAGAGCAGCAGGGCGGATGCACCGGTCAGCAGCGGCGCCACGAGGATTGTGGCGCGGCGCACCAGACGAGGGAACGACATGGGCGGGCGGGCTGATAGTAAACGGCGGGAGCGCGGTCGGCGTCCACGGAGACACGCGCCAGACAGATAACTTACGGCACCCTCATCGGAGTTTCGACCATGCGGATGGCATTGGCGTCAGCGGTTCGGGGTTCAGGCCTCGGCCGGCCGCTGATTCTGCTGGCCCCGCTGCTGCTGGCCTGTGCCGGTGGCAGTGGCTCCACGACCCCCGTGGACAGCACCTCACCCGCTGATCCGCCGCCGGCCGACAGCAGCGGGAGTGGTCAGACGCCGGCTGTTCGCTCACCGACGCCTGGCAATACGCGTGGCGTGGTGCAGGCGGAGACGGTGGTCAGTGGTCTCGTGAACCCCTGGGCCATCGAGTTCCTGCCCGATGGGCGCGCACTCGTCACGGAGCGACCCGGTCGTCTGCGTCTGCTCTCGCCAAGTGGCACGCTGTCGGCGCCACTCAGCGGTGTGCCCGCTGTGCACGCCGTGGGGCAGGGTGGGCTGCTCGACGTGGCCATTGATCCGGCCTTTGCACAGAACCAGCGCATCTACCTGTCGTATGCCGAAGCCGGTGCCGGTGGCAGCGGTACCACGGTGGCGCGAGCCCGACTCACCGATGCGGGACTCACGGAGCTGCAGGTCATCTACCGGCAGGAGCCAAAACTGAACGGCGGGGGACACTACGGCTCGCGTCTGGTGTTCGCGCGCAACGGCCTGCTGTTCATCACGCAGGGTGACCGCATGAACTGGCGCGAGTACGCGCAGGATCTCGCGCGTGGCCAGGGCAAGGTCGTGCGTGTGGCCACCGATGGCAGCGTGCCCGCCGACAATCCGTTTCGTGCGCGCAGCGACGCGCGGCCGGAGATCTGGAGCTACGGCCATCGCAACGTGCAGGCGGCGGCGCTCGATCCCGCCACCGGCCTGCTGTGGACGGTGGAGCATGGCGCACGTGGTGGCGACGAACTCAATCAGCCGCAGGCCGGCCGGAATTATGGATGGCCCGTCATCACGTACGGCGTGGACTACTCGGGCGCGCGCATTGGCGAGGGCAGCAGCAAGCCGGGCATGGAGCAGCCCGTGTACTACTGGGATCCCGTCATCGCGCCGTCGGGCATGGCCTTCTACACCGCCGACGCCATTCCGGGCTGGAAGGGCTCGGTGCTCATCGGCTCGCTCACACCAGGTGCGCTCGTGCGACTCGAGCTGGCCAACGGTCGCGTGACGCGAGAGGAACGCTACCTTGGCGAACTCGGTGAGCGCATTCGCGACGTCACCGTGGGCCCCGATGGCTACGTGTATGTGGTCACCGACAGCGGCAATGGCCGCGTGCTGCGCATCAAGCCGGTGGTGGGCTGAGTCGCGCGGGTCGCTTCAGCGCAAGAACACCCACCACACCACCGCTGCCACGACAGCGATCATCAGCAGCAGTGGCACCACATAGATGGTGACCGGTTCTCTCGCCGCACGATCGCCAGACCGGCTCCCGGCCTCTCGGCTTCTGGCGTGAAGGCTTCCGGCGCCAGGGCTCTCGCTGTTTGACGTTTCGCCGTGTGCTGTGCCGCCGTGTGCTGTGTCGCCGTTGGCCGTCCCCGTCTGCACCTCGTCAATGACCTTCACGATCACCGACGCCGAGTGCGGTCGCTGCAGCGGATCCTTGTGCAGGCAGCGCATGATCACGTTGACCAGCGCCTCCGGGAGATCGGGCCGGATCTGATGCAGTGGTGGTGGCGGATCCTGCATCTGCGCCGCCATCGTCGCACGCAGACTCTCCCGCTCGAGTGGCGGCGCACCGGCAAACAGTTCATAGGCGAGACATCCGAACGCGTAGAGGTCGGCCTTGTGGTCAACCATCGGGGCGCGGCTGATCTGCTCGGGCGACATGTAGGCCGGTGTGCCGAGCGCCATGCTGACCGTGGTCACACGCTTCCCGCTCTTGAGTGCTCCGTCGCTGGCATCGTCGAGTGCCTTGGCCACCCCAAAATCGGCAATCATGGCGGCGTCGCCGGAGAGCAACACGTTTTCCGGCTTGATGTCCCGGTGCACCACACCACGCGCGTGGGCGTACATCAGGCCTGACGCCAGCTCGCGCAAGAGGCGCAGTCCGTCGTTCACACTGTAGCGTGTACGCCGCTGCAACTGCTCTCGCAGCGTCTGCCCTTCCACGAAGGGCATGGAGAACCAGCGCAGCGCGCGGTCTCCCGCCTCGGCGTTCACCGTGCCGGCCTGCAGCAGCGGCACGAGGTGCGGATGCTGCAGACGCGCCGCGATGAGGATCTCGCGGCGGAAGCGTTCGCCGTCCACTCCGACCGTCGCTTCCGGTGGCAGCACCTTGAGCACCACCGGGCGATCGAGGGCGCGCTCAATGGCCAGAAACACCTTGGCCGAGCCGCCACCACCCAGCTCACGCTGAATGGCGTAGCTCTCTCCGAGCTCCCGTTCGAGGCGGGAGCGGAGATCGGATTCGGCGGTCGGAAATGGCACAGTCACCTTGAATACATAGCGAAAAAACCGGGCCCATGCGCTCAGTACTGGAGCGGCACGGGCCCGATTCGGACCAAAGGTTGTGACTCAGATCACGACAGGCAGGATGGGACGGACGGCAGCGGGCCGTCCCTGCAGGTTCAGCGCGCCATCTGGCGCACGACGTCCTGCAGCAGGCGCACCTTGGCCGGGTCGCCCGAGCGGTTCACATCGCCGGCCAGCTGCGAGACCAGCAGCGACAGGGCCTGCTTGCGTGTCGACCCGCTGGCCTTCTCCGCGGCGTCGAGGGTCTTGTTGATGCTGGCGATGCGCGAGTCGGGCAGCGCGTTGGCGCGGTCGAGCTGGTCCACATAGGCCCGCGCGACCGGGAACGCTGCCGGCCAGGTGATGCGCGTCTGCATCTGCGGATTGAGTTCGTCCACCTGCACCAGCTTGGCCGCTTCGATTTCGTTCTTCGTCAGGAACTCGCTGGGCTGCAGTTCGAAGATGTCGAGACCGCGGCCGATCTCCGACGCCACGATGTGGCCGTTGTACCAGTAGGTGCTCCAGAAGCCGGCCAGTGTGAGCGTGGGCGCGATGGGCCCACGATCGAAATACGCGATTTCCACCGGCTTGCTCGGGTCGGTGAAGTCGAACACCGAGAGGCCACCCTGATACCAGGCCTGCGCCATGATGTCGCGGCCCGGCACCGGAATGAGCGAGCCGTTGTGGGCCACGCAGTTCTCGCTGGCCTCCTGCGGCGCGGGCAGCTTGTAATAACCCACCTGCTGCAGCTTGCGCCCTTCGCCCAGCTTGAAGAGCGCGTTGGCGCCCCAGGTGGGCTTGTCGGTGCTACGGCAGCGCGGCGCGGTGCCTCCACCCCACTCGTCAGTGAACAGCACCGTCGTGCCCGCGTTGTTGAACGTGGCCGAGTGCCAGTAGGCGAAGTTGGGATCGATGACTTCGTCGATGCGCTTCGGGTTGGCGGGATCCTTGATGTCGAGCAGGATGCCGTTGCCCGAACAGGCGCCGGCCGCCAGACCAATGGCCGGATACACGGTGATGTCGTGGCACTGATCGGTGATGGCCGTGTTCTGCGTGCCCTCGCCGTGCGAGCCACCCTTCCAGAGACCGGCCGCGTTGCCGGCGGCGTCGGCAAACACGCGCGGCATGCTCACCACTTCCGCGTTCTGCGGCGCAGCCAGCGGCACCTTGATGACTTCGATGCGGAAGAGGGACGTGCCCGCATCATCGGGCTGCGCGTTGCAGCCGGCCAGTTCGCTGGGCGAACGCACCGGGCCCGTGCCCTGCACGTACACAAACACGTTGGCCTTGTCGTTCGGATCGACGAGCAGCGTGTGCGTGTGCGAGCCACGGCAGGTCTGCACGGCGGCCACCTGCTTCGGATTGTCGATGTCGCTGATGTCGAAGATGCGCACGCCGCGGAACCGCTCGGCGCTCACCGAATCACTCACACCCTGCGTGCCGCAGTCCACGCGGCCCACGAGATCCTCGACCGACATGAACAGCAGGTTGCCATGCACGGACAGGTCACCCTGGCCGCCCTGGCAGACAAACGCCTTGCGCAGACGCGGCGCCTTCGGGTTGCTGATGTCCCAGGCCTGCCAACCGTGCCAGCCACCCTGGAACACGAGGTTCTTCTGGAAGGCCAGATCGGAATTGGCGAAGCCGAAGTCACCGAGGTTGTTGGGATTGAACCAGCCATCCTGCTTGGGCGTGTGTGACACCAGCGTGAGATGGCGAATGGCTTCCCCGGCGTCCTGGAATCCCACCTTGAGTCCCACCCGGGGATCCTGGGCCAGCGCGGGTGTGGCCAGCAGGGCCAGTGAAGAGGCGGCCAGCGAGGTCGCAGCAAGCAGCGCGCGATGACGAACGGTCGAACGGATCATGCGTCTCGTGTCGTGAGGTGATCGGAAGACATCAGGCTTCGGGCCAGGAGGCCCGACGGGAACATCAGGGGGTGTTGGACGGAAGCCGCTCGAGCAGAGCGCGCATGCGGCGAATCTCCGCGCGCTGATCGGTGTCCACGTCAGAAGCAAACTGGAACACCTGCGGATCGCGGGCTCCGCCCTGAGCCGCGAGCAGGCTGGCCACCATCTGCAGCGCGCCGTCGTGGTGCTGGATCATGTAGCGCAGAAACAGTCGCTCGAACCGGGCGCCGCTGGCGGCACTGAGCGAGTCCATCTGCGCCGGCAGCAGCATGCCCGGCATGTCATGGGACGCGTGCGTGGCGTGCGCGGCATGTGAGGTGTCGGCGACGTCCGGCACAGTCTGCTTTCGCTCGCGCAGCCAGGACTGCATGATGGCGATCTCGTCCTGCTGGGATACCACGATGCGCTCCGCCAGCGCCAGCAGCTCGGGCCGCTGGGTGCGCGCGGGGACCAGCGCACTCATGGTCAGTGCCTGCGCGTGGTGGGCGATCATGCCCTGCATGAAGGCCACGTCGGGCTTGGCCGGGACAGGCGGTTGGAGCGGGAGGACGAGGAGCGCGAGGAAGGGGAGCAGAGACATGGGTGAAAGGTGATGGTGTGTGTTTGGCCGTGGTACCCTCACGGCGGGGAGGGGTTCGGGTTCGCCATCCACCGCAGTGGGCTTTGCGCTGTGAGCTCTGGGTGCGAGCGGTGCAGCGTTCACATCACGCGATCCCATGGATCACGAGATGCCGCCGCAGCACCACGCGCACCCATCACCCACCGCCCACGGCTCAGAACAGTGGACGGAGCGCTGCAGGTAAATAGCTTGCCAACTATCGGTTAAACAGCTAACATTCTCAGATGTCCGTCACCACCGCCGACATCTTCGGCTCCAACCGCGCCCCGCAGCCCGCCGTCCCCGGCAGCTACGGCGAGGCTCCATCAGTCGCCCCGCTGCCCGACGCGCTGCGTCTCGGGCCGGTCCGTCTGCTGGTCTCCGACCTCGCACGCTCCCAGGCCTGGTACGAGCAGGTCCTCGGTCTCGTACCGCAGCGTCCGCCCGCGCCAGGTCAGGCGCTGGCGCTGGGCGCCGCTGGCGACACCGAGCCGCTTGTGCTGCTCGACACCGCGCCCGGCATCACCGGCATCCGCCCGGGCTCGCGACTCGGACTGTACCACTTCGCCATCCTGCTGCCCGACCGCGCCTCACTCGGTCGGTTTGTTCGCCATCTGTCGGCCATAGGCGCTCGGGCCGGGGCGAGCGATCACCTCGTCTCCGAGGCCCTCTACCTCACCGACCCGGACGGTCTGGGTATCGAGGTCTACGCCGATCGCCCGCGCGACACCTGGCAGCGACTGGGCCGCGAACTGATGATGGCCACGGACCCGATCGACATGCCGTCCGTGCTGGCATCCGCAGGCAATACGACGTGGCAGGGCATGCCCATTGGCACGCGCATGGGGCATCTGCACCTGCACGTGGGTGATCTGGGCAAGGCGCGGGCGTTCTACGCCGATGCGATGGGCTTCACGCGCATGGTGTGGCGCTATCCGGGCGCGCTGTTCCTTGGCGCCGGTGGCTATCACCACCATCTCGGGGTCAACACCTGGGCCGGTGGCGCCCCGTCACCAGGTCCGAACGACGCACGGCTTGCCGAGTGGAACGTGGTGCTGCCATCGGACGCCGACGTGGACCGCGTGCTGACGCAGGTGGCGCAGGCCGGCTTCGTGGTGGATCAGCAACACCGCGTGCTCACCGATCCCTGGGGCAGCGCACTGCGCCTGGCTACCGACGGCGCAGCAGCAGACGTGTAAGCCGCAGCGAGGCGCAACCGCGCGCACTCGCCGAACAACGCACCCGCTACTCGACCGACTCGCGTGACGCGAACAGATCGATTTGTGGCGGTTGCGTGGGCAGACCGAGGTGCAGCAACGCCTGTGTGGTCCAACCGTCCCGGTCGGACGGATCGAGATGCTGCACCGGCACCGCGAAATCGCGCACCAGCTCGTCGATGATCTCGTCGATCTCCTGCTGAAAGGCCGGGCTCACCGCGCGCTTGCCGTCGAAGCGCGGCGCGTGCAGCACCGGCACCTTGAACAGGGCGTGGTAGCCGCGCACCCATTCGCGCACGAGCGGCTCCAACTCGAGCCTCCGCCCAAGCCGCGCGACGAGATAAGCATAGTTGTCGAGCACCGAGCGGTCACAAACCACCACCTCATACTGCGCCGCCGCCGCCAGTTCCTCGGCAATCTGCGTGTGCAGAATCCAGGCCTGGGCGTCGTAGGTGGTGTCCTCGTTGATGGGCAGCGGACAGCGCCGCGCGACTTCCTTGACCAGATCCACGCCCAGATCGAGGCGCTTGAGCTGGGCGGCGAGATCAAAGCACAGCGTGGTCTTGCCCACGCCATGGGTGCCGACGAATGCCAACTTGAGGCGGCGACGTCCGAAGACGTCGAGAGGCAGGACGAGAGAAGCGGCGCTCATGCTGTGCACACGCTAACATGTCGGAGTACGCCTTCCCACCCCTTGCATTCCTGCACATGGCCAGCCTGACGTTTCCCGTGCATGATCCCGCCAGCGGCGCGCTGGTGGACCTGGTGACCGATCACACGCCGGATGATGCGCGCGCCGCCATTGTGCGGGCGCACGCGGCGTGGGGGGCGTGGCGTGAGCGTCCGGCTGCAGAGCGTGCGCAGCTGCTGCGGCGCTGGCACGATGCGCTGCTCGATCACAAGGCGCCACTCGCCGCGCTCATGACACGTGAAGCCGGCAAGGTGCATGCCGAAAGTCTCGGGGAAGTGGACTACGCCGCGTCGTTCGTGGAGTGGTTCGCCGAGGAAGCCCGGCGCAGTTACGGCGAGATCATTCCCTCGCCATCACGGGATCGGCGCTTGTTCGTGCTGCGGCAATCCGTTGGCGTGGTGGCGGCCATTACACCGTGGAACTTTCCGTTGGCCATGATCACCCGCAAGGTGGCGCCGGCCCTCGCGGCGGGATGTCCGGTCATCATCAAGCCGGCCACGGAGACTCCGCTCACGGCGCTCTATGCCGAGCGTCTCGCGCACGAGGCCGGCATTCCGGCCGATGTGTACTGTACGCTTCCCACGACGCGCAACGCGGAGCTCGGCGCCGTGTTCTTCGAGGATGCGCGGGTGCGCAAGGTGTCCTTCACGGGATCCACCGCCGTGGGCAAGCAGCTGGTGGCGCAGAGCGCCATGCAGCTCACCAAGCTGTCGCTCGAACTCGGTGGCAATGCGCCGGTGCTGGTGTTCGATGACGCCGACATTGAGCGCGCGGTGCGCGGCACCATGGCGGCCAAGTTCCGGCACAACGGTCAGACCTGCGTCTGTGTCAATCGGGTGTTTGTGCAGACGGGTGTGCATGATCGCTTTGTGCAGCAGCTCAGCGAGGCAGTGCAGGCGCTGCGCAGCGGACGCCCCGATGATCCGGCGGTGCAGGTGGGCCCGCTCATTTCTGCGCGGGCCACGCAGAAGGTGCAGCGTCTGGTGGATGACGCCGTGCAGGCCGGTGCACAGTTGCTGCTGGGTGGGCGGGTGCAGGGTGAGCGCTGGTTCGAACCGACTGTCCTCACCGGGGTGCGGCCGGACATGTCCATCAGTCAGGAGGAGATCTTCGGACCCGTGGCCGCGGTGCAGCGCTTTGAAACGGAAGAGGAAGTGATTGCGCGGGCCAACGACACGCCCTACGGGCTGGCGGCCTATGTGTACAGCGAGCATGCCGCCCGCTGCTGGCGGGTGGCGGAAGCGCTCGAGTATGGCATGGTGGGCGTGAACGAAAGTCTGATCGGCACCACTGTTGCCCCGTTTGGCGGGGTTAAACAGTCCGGCATGGGGCGAGAGGGATCTCGGCAGGGTCTGGAGGCGTTTCAGGAACTCAAGTACGTCTGCTACGGCGGTCTCTAGTCCGGGACGAGCGCCTCCTGGCTGGGACACGGCGTTAACATCGCCCCGTCCTCCGACGTATACAGTGTATTGGCCGCGTCCGGCCAATTTCTCCGCGTGCGCTGCTGCGCCGTGATGCCGGAGCTCGCTTTCGCGGGCGCAGTCTCGGGACGTCAGCCCCGACCGCCCACCGATTTTCGACTCGATTCCGCGGTTGCTGATGCGTAGATCGTTTGCCGTGCTCGTTCATTGTGGCTCACTCGCGCTGGTTGCGCTGAGTCTGCTGTCTGCCACCGCCTGTTCCAAGGATGCCCCGGCGCCGGGAAGTGCCCCTGCAGGTCAGGCGGGCAGCGGCGCGCAGCGTGGCCCGGGTGGTGGCCCGCGCGGTGGCCGCGGCGCGCGTGTGGAGCCCGTGCAGGTGGAAGTGGTGGCGCGTGCCGACGTGGCACGTGACGTGGCCACGACGGGCCTGGTGGAACCGCTGCGCACCATCGGGGTCGTAAGTCAGTTGGCCGGTGTGCTCGAGTCCGTGGTGGTGGAGGAAGGCGATCGCGTGCGTGCGGGGCAGGTGCTGGCGCGCCTCGCCGTGCCGGAAATTGACGCGCAGCTGGCCAGCGCCGAAGTCGCGCTCAAGGTGGCCGAGTCGGCGGCGGAGCGCTCGGCGTCGCTGCGCGCCGCTGGTGTCATCACGGTCACCGAAGACGAAGCGGCCCAGGCCGCGCTGGCCTCAGCGCGCTCAACGCGCGATCAGTTGCGTGTGCGTCGTGGCTTTGCGACGGTGGTGTCCCCGTCCGACGGTGTCGTGCTCGAGCGACGGGTGGAGCCCGGTGATGTGGCGTCGCCGCAACTGCGCCTCTTCTCCGTGGCTGATCTGTCCACGCTCGTCGTGCGGGTCCCGGTGTCGGAGCTGTTGGTTTCCTCGCTTCGCGAAGGCGGCAAGGTGTCCGTGCGACTCGATGCGCTGCCCGGACGCGAGATCACGGGCGCCATTCGTCGCATCTTCCCGAGTGCCGACAGCACCACGCGGCTGGTGCCAGTCGAAGTGGTCCTGAGCGGAGCGGCCGCGCGCGATGTGAAGCCCGGTTATCTGGCGCGTGCCGTGTTCACGCTCGCACCGCGCAGCGATCTGCTCATGGTCCCCATCACGGCCGTGCTCGAGAATCCGCGTGGCGCCGTGGTCTTTGTGGTGCAGGGGGGCAAGGCCGTGCGCCGCGGCGTGCAGCGCGGCTCCACCTACGAGGGACGCGTGGAGATCACCGAAGGCCTCAAGGTGGGCGATTCGGTCGTCGTGGCCGGCGCCACCTTCCTGCGAGAGGGCGGCGAGGTGCGTGTGGTGTCGCCCACTGCGCCGGGTGCCCCCGCCGAGACGCGCCCGCGGGATTCACTGACGGCGGTGGGACAGCGCCCGGCCGTGGGGAATGTCCCGTGAGCGCGCCACGGCATCGCGGCATTGCCAGTTGGTCCATCAGGCGACCCATCGGCACCCTCACCCTCACGAGTGTCATTCTCGTGCTGGGCTGGCTGTTCGTGTCGCGGCTGCCGCTCGATCTGCTGCCGCGCATCGTATATCCGCAGATTCGCGTCGGTGTGAACAATCCGGGGGTCGATCCGAGCGTGCTCGAGGAGACCATCGCCAAGCCCCTCGAAGCGGCGCTGGCCACCACGGAGAACCTGACGCTCATCGAGACGAGCATCCAGGAAGGCAGTGTCGGTGTCGAGCTGCATTTCTCCTACGGCACCGACATCGACATTGCGCTGCAGAACGCCGCCACCAATCTCAATCGCGCACGTTCCCAGCTGCCCATTGAGGCCTCGGCGCCCACCATCGGCAAGTCCGATCCGACGCAGGCGCCCATCTACGAAGTCGCCTTCTCCTCGCCCACGCGCGATCTGACCGACCTGCGCACATGGATCGAGGACAGGCTGCGCCCGCAGCTGCTCACGGTGCAGGGCGTGGCGTCGCTCGACATCAGTGGTGGTCTCGTACGCGAGGTGCAGGTCACGCTCGACCAGGAGCGTCTGCAGGCCTACGGACTCAGCGTGTCGCAGGTCATCAATGCGCTGCGCACCCAGAATCAGGATGTGGCGGCCGGTCGTATTTCGGGCCTTGATCAGGAAGTGGTGGGCAAGACCTCGGGGCGCTTTCGCACCGTGGGGGACATCCGCGGCGTGCTGCTTCCCGTTGGTGGAGGCCGGCAGATTCCGCTCACCGATGTGGCAAGCGTCGAGGACACACATCAGGAGCAGCGCCTCTGGGCGCGGCTCAACGGCGTGCCGGCCATCAAGGTCTCCATCCGCAAGCAGCCGGATGGCAACACGGTGGAGGCGGCCGATCAGGTGGACGCCCGGCTGCGTGAGCTGGTGCGCAACCGCTTCATTCCCGACGACATCCAGTACGAAGTCATCCAGAATCAGGCGGGGTTCATCCGCAACTCGGTGAACAGTGTGCGCGACTCCGCCCTGCTTGGTGCGGGACTCGCCATGCTGGTGGTGCTGCTGTTCCTGCAGTCGCTGCGCAAGACGCTGGTGATCGGCCTGTCCATCCCCATCGCGGTGCTGGCCACGCTGGTGCTCATGGGCCTGGCTGATCTCACGCTCAACATCATGTCGCTGGGCGGACTCGCCCTCGGCGTCGGCATGCTGGTGGACAATGCCATCGTCATGCTCGAGAACATCTTTCGCAAGAAAGACGAAGAGGGCGTGAGTGATCCGGTGGAGGCTGCGCATCTCGGTGCGCAGGAAGTCACCAGCGCCGTGGTGGCCTCCACCACCACCAATCTCGCGGCGGTTGTCCCCTTCCTGCTCGTGACGGGCCTGTCGGCGCTCATCTTCCGCGAGCTCATTCTGACCATCTCGTTTGCCATCGCCGCCTCACTGGCGGCGGCGCTGACGCTGGTGCCCATGCTGGCAGCGCAGCTGGCCACGATCCGCTTCAAGAGCGGGCTGGACAGATGGCGGCCGATGGTGGCCTTCGATGCCATGATGACCCGTGTGCGCCAGGGTTATCGTCGCCTGACGCAGCGACTGCTGCCGTGGCGCTGGCTGGTGCTTGGCGGCGCCATGGGGGCGTTGCTGGGGGCGGCGTGGCTGGTGCGTGATCAGGGCAGCGAATTCCTGCCACAGGTGGACGACGGCGGTGTGGGCGCCTTCATTCGCCTGCCGCCCGGCGCCACACCGCAGCAAACCAACGACGTGACGCTGGCCGTGGAGCGCATCGTGGGCACCATGCCGCATGTGCAGAGCGTGTTCAGCACGGCCGGCGGGTTTCTCTTCGGCAGCGCCACCGCCAATCGTGCGGGGCGCGGCTCCATGGACATTCGGCTCGTGCCGCCCAGCCAGCGAGACATGTCGGCCGATGTCTGGGTGCGGCAACTGCAGGACTCCATCAACAACGCCGGCTTTGCCGGTGCGCGCGTGGGTGTGCGGCCCCCGCGCATTCGCGGTCTGCGCACCTCCTCCACGGGGTCCGACCTCAGTGTGGCCATCCAGGGCGACAACCTCGACGAGTTGCAGCGCCTGAGCCGCGAGGTCGCGCAGCGGGTGCGCGGCGTGCCCGGTCTCGAGAACATGGAGGCCTCCAGTGAGGAGGCCAGCCCCACACTGTCCATCCGCCTCGACCGCGAGCGTGCGGCCGATCTGGGCCTCGATGTGGCCACGGTGGGGCAGACCATCCGCACGGCGCTCGACGGCACGGTGGCCACACGCTACGCAGTGGGCAATCGTGAGATCGATGTGCGCGTCATGCTGCCGCGCGGGCGCTTTGCCAGTCCCGAGGACATCGGCACCGTGGCGCTCTTCCCGCCGCAGCGCGCCGGCAACGCCCCGGTCATGTTGCGCGACGTGGCCGATGTGCGCACCGAACTCGGTCCCACCGACATCAACCGCGAGAATCAGATTCGCCGGCTGCGCATCAGCGGTGACATCATCACCACCGTGGCCTCGCCGGGAGTCGTGGCGGACTCGGTGCGTGCGCGACTCGCCGATCTCGAAATCCCCGACGGCTATGCCGTGCTGGTGGGTGGCGAGGAGGAAGCCATCGAGGAGAACAACCGCCAGCTTCTGCTCGTCGTGGCGCTGGCGGTGTTTCTCGTGTTCGTGGTGCTCGCCACGCAGTACGAGAGTATGCTCAATCCCTTCGTCATCCTGCTCTCCATTCCGCTCTCGCTCATTGGCGTGGGCGTGGCGCTCTGGACCACCGGCGCCCCGTTGTCGGCCCCGGTCATGCTGGGTGTCATTCTGCTCGCCGGCATCGTGGTCAACAACGCCATTCTGCTTGTGGAGTACATCGAGGAGTATCGCGCACTGGGCACACCCATGGAGCAGGCGGTCGTGGATGCCGGCGCGGTCCGCCTCCGGCCCATTCTCATGACCACCATGACCACGCTGCTCGGCATGCTGCCCCTGGCCCTAGGTATTGGCGAGGGCTCGGAGCTCATGCAGCCGCTGGCCATTACCGTCATCGGCGGCCTGTCCGTGTCCACCTTGCTGACCCTCTTTGTGGTGCCCTGCGCCTATCTCATCGTGCATGGCATCGGCGACCGGCTCAAGCAGTTCCTGACCGGCCGGCAGCCGGCGGCTGCGGCAGGCTCTGCAGGCATGACCCCGGAGTTCGAGGCCGGGGACTGACCCGTCTGGTCCCGAGTCCGGCCTAGGGTCCGGACACGGGGCAGCCGGTCCATCCAGGACCGTCCGGCCCGGGGGCGCGGACCCGTTGTGACGCGGGTGGGACGAACCGGGTAGAGCGGGATACTCAGGAGTTCACCCTGCGCTCATAGATCCGGACGGTTTGATGTTCCCGAAGTCTCTTGTGCCTTCTGCGCGCGCCCGTGGGCGCAGCCGCTGGGCACTGCTGCTGGTCGCGGCGCCGCTGTTTCTGGCCTGCGCCGAAAAGGCCACCCTTACCGGCCCCAATGGTCCGGAGTCGACCCCGCCGGTCGATTCTCTGCCGCCGCGCGACTCCGTGCCGCCCCGTGACTCGGTGCCGCCACGGGACTCCACGCCCCCGCGGCCGGCCAGCCCCTATGTGCTGCTTTTCGACCGCCATGAGTCGGACGCCAGCCCCGTCATCCGCCCGCGCCTCATGCGCACGGCGTTTGTGACTGGCGATTCCGTGGCGCTGGCCGATCTGGTCGACAGCGCGGTTGTGCCCGTGCTCGATCTCGCCGGGGCTTACGATGCCAGCCTCGCCCCCGACGGGCGCACACTGGTCCTCACCTGCACCACCGGACATGGCACCACGCTCTGCACGGGCGAGCTCGATACGCTGGGCCTGGCCCGCAACCTCCGCGTGCTGCCCGGTATGCGCATGGACAGCCTGCTTGCGGACCAGGCGGCCATCAGCCCCGACGGCCAGCGTGTGGCCTTTCGTGGCTGGCTGCCCGGCGGACCCGTTGGCCTGTTCAATCCGGGCGACGTGTACGTCATGAACCTCGATGGCAGCGGGCTCGAGCGCCTCACGAACGCGGTGCGCGGCGAGTCGTCGTACGAATCGCCGACCTGGTCCCCGCAGCCGGTCAATGGCGCGTATCGTCTCGCCTATGCCCACGAGCGGCGCAGCGCCGAGGGCTACATGGTGGCGCGTCTCGAATCCATGCGGGACGATGGCAGCGACGTCCAGGCTCTGACACTTGATGCCGAGGCCTCGGATCGGGCTCCGGCCTGGTCGCCTGATGGGCGCACGGTGGCGTTTGTGCGCCGCAGCAGCTCCCTCGTGGGTGACCTCTGGACCGTGCGGCTTGATGCCAACGCCCGGCCGGTGACGGAGCAGGCCCTCATGACGCTCGATCCCGATGGTGAACAGCGGGCTCCGGCCTGGTCACCCGATGGCGCACGCCTTGCCTTCGTGTCGGCGCACGAAATCCTCGGCAATTTCTACAACTGGCAGGTCTACAGTGTGACGGCCGACGGACGCGACCTGCGTCGTCACACGTCAACGGCACACGAACACGCCAATCCGCTCTGGCGTCAACGCGCTTCGTTGCCGTAATCCACCGACTTGAGTGACAGCGTCAGACGGAACTTTGCGAACTTCGTGCGCACCTGCACGGGGATGCGCGCCGCATCATCGCTGAACCAGACCTGGGCCTCTCCTCCCTCCGAGAAGAGGCCCTTGGCGCGAATGGTGGGGCGCACGACCACGGTGGGAAACGTGCCGGCATCCACCTTGATGGTGTCGAACCGCAGTCCGGTGAGCACCACCGGATTGCGGTCGGGGCGGAAGTAGCGGTCATCACGCTTTGTCTCGCCGGGGCGCAGGGCCTCGGCGCGCACCGCGTAGATGAATGAGGCATCGTCAAGCGGGCGGGACACACTCGGCGCCGGCGCGTCGTCATTGCGCTGGTACTGCGCGCGCTCCGGAAAGATTTCGTACACCGTGTGCCGCTTGTAGCGGCCTTCGCTGATCTGCTGCACGTGGCGCAGGGACGCGAGCGTGACCACGTCGATCCAGCTTTCGTAGCGGTCGTGCACGCGGAAGAACGGTATGCCGCCGTCGATGGCGAACACCAGATGATAGGCGGCGCGGCCCCGCACCGTGTCAATGCCCGCCACTTCCATGCGCGCACTGCCGGCGGGGATGCCACCGAAGCTGGCCTTGTAGGTCAGCACTTCGCCCACGCGAAACGGTACAGGGGCTGGTGCAGGCGCCGCGTCAACTGGTGGTTGTGCGAATGCCACGCGGGCAAAGGTTGCTGCGAGGAGCGGCAGCAGTCGCCACCCCGTCACGCGAGGCCGCCGATCTTGGCCATGAAGAGCAGGAAGAGAATGAGGAACAGCATGCCTTCCCAGCGCGAGATGCGCTTGTCCTGGGTGAGCAGATAGAACAGCAGCGCCGAGGCGCAAACGAAGGGCAGCGCGAAGAAGCGCAGCGTGTCGATGACCTCGACGCCCTCACTTCCACTGGCGAGGCCTGCGGCACCAGCCACCGCCAACGCATTGAACACGCAGGAGCCCAGCACGTTCCCCACGGCCATGGAGGCCTGGCCCGCACGCGCGGCGGTCACACTGACCGCCAACTCGGGCAGGGTGGTGCCGATCGAGAGAATGGTGACCGAGGCCACCGCGGCCGAGATGCCAAGTGCGAGCGACACCTGCTGCAAGGCACTCACGGTCATGTCACCGCCCACGTAAATGAGCACACCCGTCACCACCAGAATGCCGGCGTCGCGCGCGAGTGACGCCCGTCGCTGCTTGACCTCGGACATGGCATCGGCGTGCTCAGCCTCCGCCGATGGGGTGCGCCCCTCGACCACCAGATAGGTCATGTACAGCGCATAGGCCAGCAGCAGCAGCGCGCCCTCCACGGCCACGATGCGGCCGTCGGCCATGGTCGTGGCCACGGCCAGCATGGCGCCCATGAGGAAGTGCAGATCGATGAAGAGATATTCCTCGCCCAGCACAATGCGTCCGCCGCTGGCCAGCGCGCTCACGAGTCCCATGTTGAGCAGCAGGTTGGCTGCATTGGCGCCAAGCACGTTGCCGGGCACGATCTCGGAGGCGCCGCTCTGCACGCTGAGCAGCGAGGCAACCAATTCCGGCAGCGAGGTGCCAATGGCAATGATGAACACGCCCACCACGAAGGGGGACATGCCGAAGGCAAGCCCGATGCGCTGCGCCGCGCTGGTGAAGAAGCGGGCGGCGGCCAGCAGCAGCGCGAGCGCCAGTGCGAACTGCAAGAGGGAGGGCCAGACACTCATGAGAACGGAGGCGCTGGTGGTGAGGGGGGTGGAGCAGCGTGGGATGGCAGTGCGACGCCACGACGTCGCAGCCACCCGCTGTACAGGTCATCGCGTTCGAAGCGCCGCGCGAGCAGTTGGCAGATCACCACGGCAACCATCAGCGGGGGGACGATGGCGTAGTCGCCGGTGATTTCGAACACTAGCAGGATCGCGGTGAGCGGAGCCCCCGTGGTCGCGGCCACCACGGCACCCATGCCCACCAGCGCATAGGCCTCCACGGCAATGGGCAGCGAGGGAATGAACGTGCGGATGAGCACGCCCATGGATGCGCCGACGGCACCACCCACAAACAGTGATGGCGTGAACAGACCACCGGAGCCGCCGCCCTGCAGCGTCACGCTGGTTGCGAGGATCTTGCCCACGGCCAGGAGCAGCAGCGCCCACCAGGCGGTGTGCGTGAAGCTCTCGAGTGGAATGGACAGGTGGCCAGTACCCACGAGTTGGCCGCGTGACGCCACCACCATCCCACCAACGAGCAGTCCGGCCGCGATGGGCTGCAATACCTCGGCGCGCGGATGTCGCTCGCGCCAGGCTGCAGCGCGCGCGCCTATGGCAAAGTGCCAGCGCACAAAGAGCACCGACACCACCGCGCACAGCACCCCCAGCAAGGGGAAGAACAGCGCCACTTCAATCGTGTTCTGGTAGCTGTAGTCCTCCGGCACAAGGAACGCCGGATGATTCCCGAATACCGCGCGGGAAAGAATGGCGCCTGCGACACTGGCTACGACCACCGGTGCGAAATGGGCCGCGTGAAACGAGCCAAGAATTTCTTCGAGTGCGAAGAAGGCGCCAGCGAGCGGCGCGTTGAAGGCGGCCGAAATACCGGCGGCGGCGCCCGCACCCACGAACACCCGGGTCCGTTCAGCGGGAAACTGAAACAGGCGGCTGATGAGCGAGCCCATCGTGGCGCCAAGCACCGCGACTGGTCCTTCGCTTCCGGCCGACCCACCTCCGCCGATGGTCATGGCGCTGGCCAGCGTGCGCCCCGCGGCGCGGCGCGAGTGAATGCGACCGCGACGGCGCATCACGGCCAGTTGCACGTCGGGCACCGTCATGCCGTCCTGTCCCCGCCCCAGACGGCGCCAGGTCCACCACGCTGCGGTAATGGCGAGGGCGGTGGTGAGTGGTCGATACAGCAGGCGCGGCAGCTGTGGCAGTACCTGCTCGGGCCAACGAAAGAACACTTCGTAGCTGAGGTCGATGACACGGTAGAACAGCACCACACCGCTGCCGGCCGCCACGCCAATCACGGCGCCAAAGAACAGCAGCACCGCGTGGTCGTCGAGGCCGAATCGGTCGAGCACGGCGAGCACCCGGTCCCATACCGAGCGCGAGCTACGCAGAACCTGGCGTGTGGCGCCGCGCGAGAGCCGGCGCACCTCGGATCTGGTTCGCTGAGGCATCCGCTCAAGCTAACCCGTGGACCGGACGCACGAGGGTGGGATGAGCAGTGAAACCCGCGCACGGCGCGTCCGTCGTATGCTTCATTCCGCGTGCGCGCCGTTCGCCACACTGCAACCGTGAGTTTCTGATGCGTCTTCACCACTCTGCGCCATTTCACCCAGTGGCCGTCCTCGCCCTGCTGACCGTTGCCGCGACATCGGCACGAGCGCAGGTGGCACCCCGCGACAGCCTGATCTCGCGCGGCGACCGCACGATCTGGCACGAGCACCATCCGAGTGAGCGCGAGTGGGGCTATGCGCAGGCCATCGTGATCGGCAACACCATCCACATGTCGGGCACCATCGGTGGTGGCGCGACCATGGAGGAGCAGCTGCGGCAGATCTACCGCCGCATCGAGCGCGGGTTGGCCAGGCACGGGGCGCGCATGGAGCACATTGTGCGCGAAACGGTCTTCACCAAGGACGTACAGGCGCTCGCGGCCGCCAACGCGGTGCGCAAGACCGCCTATGCCGGCCACACGCCGGCGGCGTCCTGGGTGCAGGTCACGCGACTGCTCGCCGAGCAGGCGTTGGTGGAAATCGAGGTTACGGCCGTGCTGCCGGCCGCGGCATCGTCGGGGCGGTGAGTGTTGGCGTGGTGCGGAGGCGCGTAGCGGCCCACACGGCATGCTCCCGCACCACGTCATGTTCGTGCGCGGTCATCGCCTCCAGCACGGCCACCTCCTCCGTGATAAGTAGGGTCCCATCCGCAGCGATTTCTCTGAGTGACGCGAGCACGTTATCTCGAGTTCTGGCCCAAGTTTGCTGAGCGCCGCGTAATAGCTGTCGTCTTGGCCAACAGAGAAGAACCGCTGGTCAAGCGAATCAAAGGCCGGTGGACGATCGGGAGAGCCTTGCTCAGTGGTCAGGCCGACTTGACCGATCTTTACGTCGCCAATAGTCAGCGCCTCGCCGGCGACGTTCACGAAAACCAGACGGAACATTGTCACCCAACGGAACCAATCGTCCCAGTCATCCTTGATAAGAACGAATGAGCCTTGCGACCTAATCAGATTGTGACCGCGGGGAACGATGGCAACGCGCATATGCAGCGATGTAGGTCGACGGAGAAAGTCAAAATGGCTGGCCTGTACCTGGATTTGACCCCTGAAATTTGCACGAACCGGAGATAGGAGCCCTAAGCGATTGGAATAAGATCCTGCATACGCTCCAACGCTTGCAATGCGAGCTTTGCCTGCCTTGGTGTGGGCTCCTGACTCCAGCTGGTACGAGCGAGCGCCGCCATGTCACCGCATGCAGAGCGCTGTGCTGGTGAAAGGCGACGTTCCTGAATGGCCGTGGTGAGCACCTGCATCCATTCGTCAGCCGACAGCTTGGTAACCTCAGCCATATTGCGAAGATCCTCTCGCGTCAGCTGCCCTCGGGAGCCGGTGCCTTCGAGCTCGTCGTTGGTCAGAATCAGCCGAGAGAGCTCTGAGGATAGCCGGAGCTCCAGCTCCTGGATTTGCCGCCAGCAGTCGGGCGACTTGCACCACTCACCGACGTTTCTTGAGCCTGCGGTTTCGATGATGCGCCGATATACCTTAGGGGCCCAGAGGCGGAAAGTGCGCTCAACAGGCTCAGGAAGCGCTTGCACATTCCAAATGGCCAACAGGTCGAGCTGAGCGCCAGTGTGGAACGCGAGGAGCGAAACCATATAGGCAGTGGTCTGCGCGCGGTAGGCGGGAATTTCCGATTGTTCAACAAGCTTCTGGCACTTCTTGAAAAGAATGGCTTGTGCGATGAGGCGCTTGAAATACGTGACGTCCGGCTTCCACTCTTTCGGATAGAGGTTGATGCTCTCCATGAAGGCGACAAAGTTCTTCTGTCCGCCGCGGCTCACCATGTGAGGCTTACGCTCCCACGCATTCACGAACTTGGCTAGGTCGGTCTTGGTGAACTTCTGGGAGGATGGCGTTCGCTGATCGAATGCTCGCTTTCGGGCTTCAGTTGTGCCTTCGCGGGCACGTGCCACCTGATACTGGCCTCGAGCTCTCTCGTAGAACCAGCGAGAGGATTCTCCCGGAGCCCACGTCGAAAGGGAGAGCCTCTCGAGTTCGACGTGGTACTTGTGATTCGCTGTGAGATCAGCCGCGTTCACAGCATTCTGCGAGTTTGCATATCGGGAGATCTCACCTACCATCTCCTCAATATGCTCGTCGGGTACAACGGTGAGCTTCGCCTGAACTCGAATGCCATCTACCGAGAACCGATCCGTCCTATACGCTCGATGAATGGATGCGGTGGTCTGACCTCCGTTCACGATCTGTAAACCGCGAATGTAGGTGATTTGCGCTTCACCACCTCGTTCCTCGATTCGAATCTCGCTCGCTGTCAGCGCAAGGCCGTTATTGTAAGCGAAAAACATCTTCGGATTGTCGCGTATGGTGGCGCGGATACCGCTGTTAACCTTGCCTCGCGATTGAAGAAAGGAGCGTACGTTGAGCTCAAGCAGTCGCGATCCGTATTGCTCGTAGAGCGCCTGCAGAACAGTGCCGGACATAACGCAAAGGTAGGCTCGGTACCTCTCGGAGTCGGCCCCAACCGGGAGGCAGGGGAGGGGCATTAGGCCTGACGCTCTGAGGTCGATTTCTATGGACGCATGTGGCTGCCCCGCACCGAAAGATCGATGCAGGCGCTCCATGTCCCAAATCTGAAACTCTAGAGGTAGCGAGCCGATTGGATCCGGTGTCAATTGCTTGATGGACGACAACCCGTCCACAAGCACAAAAACCCGTACGGTCGTCAGACCTGCCTTTGCAACATGTATGCGATGAGCCATTGACCACGCATCCGAGGAGCGCTCGATCTCCTCGTGTTTACCATCAAGCATTGCTCGCACAAATCGAGCGGCCCGCTCCGCTGCCGTCCTCACCGCCTCAGCCTTCACGGTCTGGAGCTCGCCAAGCCCCGTGTAGACTGCGGAAAAAACATCAAGGCGACCCTCGTCCTCGTCAAGACGATATCCGTTCACCTTGATGTGGCCATTTCTGTATAGGCCTGAGTAGTAGCAAACCTCGCCGTCCTCGATGACCCCGGCGTCCATGAAGTCATCAAGGATCAAAGCCGTGAAGGCGTTTTCCTTAAAGTCCCCAATCGATTCACCCCCGTCGGTGGGGCGAATCCGCTCCAGAACCTCGGCGTGATAGTACTGCGCGAAGTCCTTTATTGGCTCAGTGCTACTCATCCGCGATCTTCTCCTTGCAATCAAGTTCACTCATGTCAACCGCGAACGAATCACACGCGGTCAGCGAAATTGAGTAGCGAGCGTCCAGAACGCCGTGTCGAACATCTCCCTCGACGATTCGAGGAAAATCATCGGCGACTCTGTAGAGGCGCCAATTGAGCGCTCGAAATAAGGGGAGTCGGTTTGATTCAAGACTCACAGCCGAAACGCCAGATCGCAAGAGACGGCTCTCAAAATCTTGATGTAGGTTCTTGGGGAGAACGCCCTTGATCTCACGAACAACCTCCAGAAGCGTGGCGCCACCTGCCGCAACTACTTCAGCACGAAGCACAGCCAAGTACAGTGGCTTCCCCACTAGACTCGGATCAAGCTGTCTGAGGTTGGATACAAGAATAGGTCTGCCTGCGGAGCCCAGGGTGGATTTAACCTCGACTGCAACGGGACCCTGAAAGTCTTGGGGGCGCCGAAACGGGCCAGCCCACGATAGGATGGTCAACTCTGCCCCCCAGAAGGGGATGAGAAAGTCACGCATCATGAGCAGTTCTCCAATGATTCCAAGCTGAAGTTCCTCGGACAGAGACCTTTCAGCTTGTCGTCGGAAAAACTCAGCCCAATCTGCTAGTCGGTCGGAGATCCGAATCAAGTGGGGGGTGTCGCTATCGTTGTTCGGAAGCGCGAGTAGATCCGCTGTCATTACCGAGAAGATTTCGTTGTACTTTGGAGCGGAAGCTTCTAGCAGAATTGTTGTCCGTAGCGAACCGAAGGCTCGGTTGCTTGAAACATTGGAGCTAAAGCCTTCGCCCTTGGGTAACCGCAGGTTGGGAGGGATCTCGGACGATACGAGTTCGAACTCAATTCCGCGTATCGCAGAAGGTACGCTCCACCTAAGGCGAATAATGCCTGGCAGTGAGGTGGGCAAAAGTCGAGCAAAGTGTCCCTCGGACGCGGGCGGAGTCTCCGCTTCAAGCTCCCGCCAGATTGTGTCAAGGTCAGTCACGCGTCGACTCCAAGATCCGCCAGTTCCGATTCACGGTACACGTTGTTGACGCGGTATGTGACCTCGGTCGGATTACTTGTGCCCGGAAAGCTCAGCGCAAAGCCTACGTACGTGCTTCGGTCGCCCTCGAGTCGCTTGCCGTCAGCCGTGACCATGTAGAGGACCATCAGACCCTTTCCTTCGGGACGGCTCTTTCGTATCGCGAGACCCGACGGATTGCTCGGCGGGGGCGATGGATCATCCTTTGATCGTTTCTTGGCGGCGAGCGACTGGGTGAGCGCGAGCGCTTCGGCGTACCGCGCGGAATCGAGGTCAGCCCACTCGTCAGCCGGATTGACGATCCTCTTTATGCGATATGGCTCAAGGGAATCCGTACTTCGTCTGGTAATCCCAACGTCTAGGTCGGCAATCCGGACGCTCTCACTGCCTGCCGGATTTGCAACGAGTACTGTCCACTCCCTGAGACCGCCAGTGGGCAATTGGCTCTCGATGTACTCCGCCAGCTTCCGTGAGTTGGCACGGTAAGCCGACTCGGGTGTGGTGTACTCCTTGAGGAAATGAATGACCTCCGTGGCCTTCACATTCTTCCACATGTGGGAGCTTCCGCCCGCCATGGGAAAGCATGCCGTTCTGTCTGATTCGGAAAGCGGCGGACCAATTCTTGAAAGGAACGCCTGAAGAGCCCCATAGTTTCCGCTAAGCGACTTCCTTTCGAAAGTGACGGTCTCAGAAATCGCTCCGGCAAAGTTCACCTTAACAAGAACGCTTGAGCGACACTTCACGGGTGACGTCACCAGCAGGCTCGGGTGGGCACGAACGCGGAGTCCGTAGTCGCGCGGGGTCATACCGGTCGCTACCATGTGCTCGAACTGCTCTCGCAATTCCTCGCTGGCGATAGCTATATCTCTAAACCAAGTGACCAATTCTCGGGTGAGAAAAAGCCTACAGAGATCTCCGTATCCAGGGCGATATCCAAACCATCTCCCCATCTGCATCAGCGTGTCGTACATTCGCGAGGAACGGAGAAAGTAGCTGGTAGTCAACCCCTCCAGTGTAAGCCCGCGGGAAAGCTTGTCGCCTCCAACGGCGATCACGGTCAAGCCAACTTCGCGATGCTGCTCATACTCGAGGATGTCAGCCGATGAGCCATTGATCTCCTTGGTGATGACAGACCGAAGGATTGTCCAGACATGTGGCTCGACCGCCGCCCAAGGCAGGGGCGACCCTTCATCTTTGCAAACGGGCTCGTAGTCTGTTTCCCAGAGTAGTTGCAGTTCCTTCTTGAGGGCCGGATCCTCGTTCCTCCATGCATCCCGCAGCGCGTCAGCATATGTTCGCACTTGGCGAACAACTTCTCCCTGCACGTCGGTGAAGCGGGTCACGTGGATCAGCATACTTTTGTGCTTCTGCCCTTGACCTCGCGCGACCCGTGCAGAACTGGCGACTACAAACGACTGAATCGCGCGTCTGAGCGACGGGGGAAGTTTCTTCTCACCGCGGTAAAGCGGAACATGCGTCCTCTTGTGGGCGGGCATCCACCCTTTGTCTTCCGGTAGCTTTGGATCGGGGAGATAGTCATTTACGATCCTCAGAAACGGGCTCATGTCCGCTCCCGAATCTGTCCCCCACGGCTTTGCAGCCTTGATGCTTAGAGTCTCGGGGAAAAGGCTCGCAGGTCCGGAGTAGTTGGACGGCGCTGGCAGCCCAATAATAAATGAGCGGGGGAATAGGTCTTCGCCTTCCTCCGTTGTCGCCGCCTCTTCGTGAATGTAGATGTTCGCGAACGGCGTTGCGGTGTATCCGACGTATGCATGCTTGTCGAAAAGATGGAGTAGCCTTCTGATTAGCGCATTGATGGGTTTGGGCTCGTACTCCGGATCGAAGGTGCCGTCTTCCTTCTTCGGGATTGCACCCGTGTCGACGGAGCTCTGATCTGCCTCATCGTCGATGACCAGTAGAGGGACGTCGCGGACGGAACGTGCGCCGTCCGGCGCTCCTGTAGGACTGGCAAAGCCCTCCACCCACCGTACAAGGTTACTAAGTACGGTCTTGTTCTTTTTCACAACAAAGAGGAGCGGCAAGCCTCCGGGCGCAATGTGGAAGCTGCTCGCGACCCTCGTCCGAAAGTCGCCGTCGTCCTCACGAGTAGTGATCGTGTTAGCCCAAAGGCTAGGCTCCAGCAGCCCTACACCAACGGTTCGGCGACCCGACCCGTCCGGGGTTGGGCTGCTGTCATAGCCGAGAAATCCTTCGTCAAGTCGAATCTGGGTTTGCGTTCGCAGGTTCTTGTGCATGCCTGCCAGAACGACAATGACCTTGTAGCCCGCGTCGGCTGCCTTGCAAATGAGGCCAATGTAATTTGCGGTTTTTCCTGACTGAACATGCCCTACTATGAGACCACGCCTGCTCCATCGGCCGGTGCGCTCCGGATCTTCTAGTCGTGCCAGAATATCTGTCGTAGTGTCATCGAGTCGGTTTCTGGCTTCGAGTGCCATCTGCTGGTCGATGAGCGACAAGTAGCGCTCCCAATAACGCCACTTGATGGTGTCATGCTTCGCTGGGAGCCAAGCGATGTGATCGCGATCATCAGCTAGTACTTGCGCGTGGCCAATCCAAGTACTGAAGCGCGTCTCGAGTTCAAACTGAAGCTCAGGTCGAGCCTCAGAGGTTAAGCCCGGAACCAGCGGTAAGACCTGATCGATCGTTGATGCGATGGATTCGCGAGTGATCGACTCGCCACTCGCACGACGTGCAGCAAGTAGATTCTGAAGTATCGCGAGTGCTTGGCCATTGGCGGTGCTCATTCGGATGCCTACTCCAGCGCTAGAAGGTGGTCCGCAACTTCCGGAAACGCATTGAACGGCTCGAGACGCAGCACCGCGTCGCGTGCGTCCACGGCAGATTTGCGTTGTGAAACAATGAACGCTTGGTACAGGGACTCGGCCAGCGCCTTAACCTCCTCGATTGGTAGCGATGCCCGGGGAGTGACCTGCCTGTCCGGCTTTTCGGCGACATCCAGCCAGACCTGTTGAACAGGCACAGTCGACTCCACTAGTCGAATGAAGGCCTTCAATTCCGATCTGCTGATGTCATCCCTTCGAAGAAGGTCGGCAACAATCGGATGCGATGGGTTCACCCGATATGCCCGAAGGCCTGTCGTACTGTCCGCAGCCGTCCAAACCGGAGTGATCTGTCCGACGGTTTGACGGGGCTTGTACTGACCTCTAAACGCGAACACTCTTCGCGCCTTCATCCTTACGATCTCCGCGACCTCAGTAAGTCGATCACGGATGAGCGCAGGAGGCTTTGCCTGTGCCTTTCTTACATCGATGCGCCACTCGGCATCAAGCGAATTAGGAATATCGAGCAGGACACGTCCAAGCTTGTACTGCTCCTCTCTGTTCCACGGCCGGGGACGCCCGAGGCCGAGCCAGCCGCCAGCTGATAGCAGTCGCCTGTTTCGATAGACGAAGAAACCTTGGTGATGATTCCAGCCGCCTGGGCCCGCTGCGCGCTCGTACGCGTCCGAACTGGAGAAGTTGTCACGATGGGGGAGAATGAACCCTGCCACCTTCATTCCGAAGTCAGCCATCAGTAGCGGCTCCTCCGGCAAGGGATCCAGGAACCGCTCGCCACGACAGAAGGGATCCCAAGGTTCGACCTCGTGCTGACGGTCGGCGCCGTTGATCGTGATCCGAATGCGAGGGGCCTCGGTTAGATACCGGTGGAAGACCATTCCGAGATGTGCGCGGACGTTTTCCACAAGCTTCCAGAACTTCTCTCTTGCGTCCTGGCTGGTCCCGATCGCATGGTCTACGAGTACGTCCATTCGTTCCCACCGTACCACGGTCCCCGACTCCATCGACTCCAAGCGAAGGAGGTCATCGCCGGACTCCTCGGTCGGCGCCTTTAGTACTCTCCACTCGTCGGTTCGAATCACATAGTCCAGATCCCACTGTCGGCATACAATCGTTCGCCCCTTCGCCTTGGTGCCGACGATGAGCCGCCGAGCTTGTGAGAACGAGGCAGTCTTGAGACCAAGGCCAAATCGTCCAAGATCGGTCTCTTCTCGGATCTCGAGAGGGCTGCGACTGCCAAGGATCATCGCCTTTGCCAGTTCGTCCTCGGTCATGCCGTGACCGTCGTCGAAGATGGAGATGCTGCTGTCCGCGCCATCCCATCTGAAGTCGAGGCGAATGTTTCGCGCCCCTGCAGAGATGCTGTTGTCGAGGATGTCCGCGATGGCCGTACTGACGTCGTAGCCGATCCCGCGCAGCGCCTCGATCGTTGAGCTCGCAGGAGGGTTGGCGAGGTCGTAGTCAGCTTCCGGGGGTATTCCTAGAGAAACGCGCCTACTGGATTCGGGCATTGGGAGGATCAAAAGCTGGTGTCAGTGAGGTGGCGTAGTATTGGGGCCTGGACTGACAGTCTCGGTTGTCGCCATTTTAGACTGCCGCACCGACTAAATCAACCAAAGGGGTGTCGTAATGACACACCCGCACTACCTAAAAGCGGGAAAACGGTGGCGAAAGGCGAGATCCCGATTGTCGATATCTTCGCCGGGCCCGGGGGGCTCGGTGAGGGCCTCTCCCGTTTCAGGGACGATTTGCAGAGGCCCCGATTCCGACTGGCCCTTTCGATCGAGAAGGACCAGAACGCGCACCAGACCCTCCGGCTCCGCGCGTTCCACCGTCAGTTCCCGCCCGACGGTCTTCCGGTGGAGTACCAGAGATTTCTCGAAGGAAAGATCGGCTGGCAGGAGCTTTCCGCTGCGTTTCCCGAGGAGGCCGCACACGCCGAGGAGGAGGCCATATGTCTGAGCCTCAAGCCGGACGCTGACACCATCGAGCGAGTGCGGGAACTGATCGCATCGCGTATCGGCGACAGCAAGGTTTGGGGTTTGGTCGGGGGACCTCCTTGCCAAGCCTATTCCCTCGTGGGACGCTCGCGAAACCGCGGCAACAAAACGTACGTGGCTGAATCCGATCATCGGCAAACCCTGTACGTCGAGTATCTGCAGATCCTTGCAGACCACCATCCGGCGTTCTTCGTCATGGAAAATGTAAAGGGAATGCTCTCGGCTCGACTTCATTCGCAGCAGCTCTTTCGGAGAATCGTGAGTGATCTTGAAGCTCCCTCGAAGGCGCTGGCCCGCGAGGGGCGACGAGCCATGGGGCGTCGGCTTGGCTACTCGCTCCATTCGCTTGTAGTGGATGGCCACGCAAGTGACTTGGATCCGACGAGCTACATCGTGAAGGCTGAGCAGTACGGAATTCCCCAGCGGCGACATCGGGTAATTATTGTCGGAGTACGGGAGGATCTCGCGGTATCCTTGGGTCAGCTGGTGCCGGCGAAGAAGCAGCGGAGCGTCCTGCGCACTCTCAAGGACCTTCCTCAGCTCCGAAGTGGAATTTCCGGTGCCGCTGACTCGCAGGCGGCGTGGCTGGAGTTGCTCGCGTCTTTCGCGCGCGAAGCCTGGTTCAAGGCACTGCCGTCTGACGTTCGGCGAGAGGCTCGGCAGGCAATTGAGATGGCAGGCGAAAGTTCCCTTGAGCGCGGTGCAGAGGTCATCACACGACGCAATCGTTTGCCGGTGCTCAATCACTCGACCCGGGGTCACATGAAGGACGATCTGAAGCGTTATCTCTTTGCTAGCGCATTTGCGACCGCGCGGAAGCAATCACCGACGCTAATCGACTTTCCCGCTAGTATTCTGCCGAACCACGCGAACGTTCCAAAGGCGCTGAGCACGGGCCACTTTGCCGACCGTTTTCGAGTTCAGCTTGCTCACGAACCTGCCACAACGGTGACAAGCCACATTTCCAAGGATGGCCACTACTTTATCCATCCTGCGCCGTGGCAGTGTAGAAGCCTCACGGTACGTGAGGCCGCCATGCTCCAGTCCTTCCCGGACGACTACTTCTTTTGTGGACCGAGAACTGCACAGTACGTGCAGGTCGGAAACGCCGTCCCGCCTCGTCTGGCCGAACAGATCGCAGGAATTCTTGCCGACGCCTTCTAGGGAAACTCTGATTAAGTAGTGCGTCCGGCGGGGGAAATCGCAATATTGGCGCGCGTGTTCCCCCTCATCGTCGGAGCCGGTGGATGACCGAGCAGCGCACGTTTGCGGATGCGATCCTCTCGAACAAGCGACGGATGACCCGTCGCGAGCAGTTCCTCACCGAGATGGACCAGGTGATTCCGTGGGCGACGGTCGAAGCGCTGGTGGAGCCGCACTACCCGAAGGCCGGGCGCGGCCGACGCCCGCTGCCGATGGCCACGATGCTCCGGATCTACTTCCTCCAGCAGTGGTTCAATCTGTCGGACCCGCAGGCGGAGGACATGCTGTACGATTCGGAGTCGATGCGGCGGTTCGCTCGGATTGATCTGCTGCACGACACCGTGCCCGACGAGACGACCATCTGCAAGTTCCGGCACCTGCTGGAAGCGCACCAACTCACGGTCCGCATGTTCGACGCGGTGAAGGCGCTGCTCGAGGAGCAAAAGCTCCTGCTGAAGGCTGGCACCATCGTCGATGCGACAATCATCGGCGCGCCCAGCTCGACGAAGAACACCACGCAGACGCGTGATCCCGAAATGCGGCAGACGAAGAAGGGCAACCAGTGGTACTTCGGCATGAAAGTTCATGTGGGCACCGACCGTCGTGGCGTGATTCACTCGATCACGACGACGGACGCGGCCACCGCCGACATCACGCAGCTGCCGCACTTGCTGCACGGCGAAGAGACGACGCTCCACGGTGACAAGGCGTATTACAAGGCCGAGGACAAGCTGCAATGGGAGCTCAGCGGCGGACGGTACCTCGTCAACAAGAGTGGCAAGCGCTCGGACTACTGGGATGCGATCAACCGTACCCGGTCGCGCATTCGCGCCATGGTCGAGCATCCGTTTCACACCATCAAGCGGCTCTGGGGCTTCACGAAGGTGCGCTACCGGGGGCTGGCGAAGAACACCGCGCGGGTCTTCGCCCTGGGCACCCTGGCGAACCTATACCGGCTGCGGCACCGGCTGCTGCCGCAGGGCACGTAGTGTCGGCGCGCGCGTCGATTTCGGCCGCCACGGGCCGATTCCGCCCTCTGAAGAGGACCGCGCGAGGGGCGCGCCTGCACCAACCAGCGCCCATCGGCGCTCGCCGACGCACATTTTTCCACACCGTCCGTGATTCCTGCCTGATCAGAGTCTCCCTAGCTGATCACGTATATCTAACGACAATGCCTGATTGCGTTTCGCCAGCGACACGAAGTCGTATGATGGCCGTAATTCGCGGTCGCGATACAGGTCCTGAACTGACTGTCAGACGCTATCTCCACGCTGCCGGCCTTCGCTACCGACTTCACGACCGCCGCCTTCCAGGTCGTCCCGACATCGTCCTTCCGCGCTTCTCAGCGGTGGTTGAGGTCAGAGGGTGCTTTTGGCATTCGCATCAGAATTGTAGGTTTGCCACCATCCCATCCACAAATCAGGAGTTCTGGAGGCACAAGCTGGCCGGAACGGTCAGTCGCGACAGGAAGAACGAGAAGACGCTGCGAGAAATGGGATGGAGAGTGTTTGTGATTTGGGAGTGCGAGCTGGCCGATCCAGAACGCCTCTCGGCGCTCGCAGCTGAGATTCGAGAGAGCGAAGGATGAGCTGTGTTCAATCGGCGTAAATCGCTGAACCGCTGACCATTCGCCCTTCACGCCTCCTCCGCGGTGATAAGCACCAACGACACTGTGCGCATCTCTGCATCGGCTACAAATTCACTACCCCGCCAGACCGTCGCCTCTGACTCTTGGTTGAGGCGGCCCGATGCGTGATGCGGCCCACACGGCATGCTCCCGCACCACGTCATGTTCGTGCGCGGTCATCGCCTCCAGCACCGCGAGATCTTCCTCGGTACCGACGTTGCCGAGCACGACACAGGCGTTGCGCTGCAGCATCCAGAGCTTGGCGCGCTTGATGGCCGAGCCCCTGAACGCCGCGGCGTAATCCGCGGGGCTCATCATGAGGATCTCGCGCGCCAGCGCGCGGGTGCCCTCGCGGTCCTGTGACTCGGCGAACAGCGCGCGCGGCGCAAACGCGTCCAGCATGGCCGGCTTCGCGAAGCGCTGATTCCACGGACACACGTCGTTGCAGATGTCACACCCGTACAGCAGACCGCCCAGCCGTTCGCGCAGGGCTTCGGGAATGCTGCCCCGATGCTCGATGGTCAGATAGCTGATGCAGCGTGTGGCATCGAGCACACGCGGCGCCGGCAGGGCCTGGGTGGGGCAGGCGTCGAGACAGCGTGTGCAGCGACCGCAGCGATCGGCCTCGAAGGGCGCAGACGCCTCGAGGTCGAGCTCCACGAACAGCGAGGCCAGAAAGACGAACGAGCCCGCTCGCGGCGTGATGAGCATGGTGTTCTTGCCGAACCAGCCGAGGCCCGCGCGCTGCGCGAGATCACGCTCGAGAATGGGACTGCTGTCCACATACGGGCGGGCGTTGACTGTGTGCCCGAGCTGCGCTTCGATGAAGGCGTGCAACTCACGCAGGCGCGCCCGCAGCACCTCGTGATAGTCATCGCCGCGCGCGTAGCGGGCCACCGGGCCGCCGGGTTCCGTGCCCCCGTACGACGCCGCCACCACGATCGCGTGCGTGGCGCCGGGATGCGGCAGCCTGGCGTCGGCCCGCAGGCGCGCGCCCTCACCCGCCAGGTACTGCATGCTGCCATGCAAACCGGCCTCGAGCCAGGCCTGGTAGGGCGCGAGCGTGTGGGGAACCGCGAGTTCGGCGATGCCGGCGGCATCAAAGCCCAGCCCATACGCCTGCGCAATAATCGATCGACTGAGAGCAGCTTCGTGGCTGCGCATGGACCGGTCCGCCCCAGCCTGAGGGTCGATCAGGGCTGGCGACCCACCCAGCGCGCGAAGGCCACGATGTCGTCAGCCGGTGGCACGGCGGCCTCGTCGCCGTAGGCCGTGTACATGCGCCAGCGCAGGTAGTTGACCGCCGGGAGCGGCAGAAACGGAAACCGCCGATACCAGTGCCGGTGGCGGAAGCGCCAGGCCACGCGCAGCAAGTCGATGGCCAGCAAGGGGTTGACCAGCGATCGGGCGGTCAGGGTGAGAAACAGGCGCGGCCAGGACATACACGAAATATAGCGCTGTCAGGAGGCTGGACAGGTCATCAAGACCACGCGGGACGCTGCCGACACTCCCCGTGGGGCTGCCGACGAGGGTACCCATCGCTTCTCCCGGTTCCGGTTGCCAGTCGCCATGTCCCAATCCCTCGAATCTCCCGCCGGGCGCCGTCGGACGCGCGCGTGGTGGGCAGACTCGCTGGTCCTCATGGCCTGCGTGCTGCTGGCGGAGCTCGCGCTGGACGAGGCGGTGGACACCAGCACGCTGCTGATCTCGCAGACAGCGCGCGCCTGGGTGGATGCGCTGGCCCTCTGTCTCATCATCGGGCCACTGTTTGGCTGGACGCTGTATCGCCGGCACGTGGACGCCAAGTACGCGCATGTCCCCGATCCGGCGAAGCGCGCACCGGGCAGCCCGCACCAGAAGGTGCGCCTCGTCCTCACCGGCGCGCTCAGCATCGTCGGCATTGTCATCATCGGCGCGCTGTGGGCCCACCTTGCTTCGCTGGGTGCCGCTCGTACGACCGCTGCGTGGGAGGAGCTGGCCAGTCAGCAGCGCGCCAGCAGTCAGCGCATCGCTCGCCTCGCCGTCACGCTCACAGCGGATCCGCAGGCTGTCGTCGCACTGACCGATGTGCTCGAGCGGCTCGAGGGTGAAAATGTGGCCATGGCGGCCTTTGGTCATGACACCACGGGCCCGGCCGGCGCCAATACCGACTCCGGCGGTGGGCGTTCGGCGTCGGTGGCCATTCTTCCGCCGGCCACCGTGCGTGCCTGGCAGCAGGCCAGTCAACAGCTGGCCGTACACACACGGGCCATGCTGACCGCGCAGGCCCCCGTGGAACGTGTGCTCGATGCGGCCGATCAGATGCTGCTCGTCACCGATGACGTGCGCAATCAGTTGGCCCTGCAGCAGCAGGAGCGCATTGGCAACCAGACACGCTGGGCCTGGAGCGTGGCGCTGCTCATGCTCGCCTGTCTGCTCGGCACCCTGGGCCTGGTCCTCGAGCCCGTGATCCGCCTGCTGCGCCGTCAGCACGTGGCCATTGTGTCGCAGAGCCTCGAATATGAACGGCTGGCCATGGTCGCGCAGCGTACCAGCAATGCGGTGCTCATCACCGACGCCGACATGCGCATCACCTGGGCCAACGAGGCCTTCACGCGCTTGAGTGGCTACACGCTCGACGAAGTGATGGGGCTGGTGCCCGGTGATTTCCTCCGCGGCGAGGAGAGTGATCCGGAAGTCGTGCGTCACCTGCTCCGTGCCGTGGATCGGGGCGAACCTTCGCGCGGCACGCTGCAGGATCGTCGCAAGGATGGCACGCTGCACTGGGTGGACCTGTCCATCGAGCCGCTGCGCAGTGGCGGACAGGTCAGCGGGTTCGTCTGTGTGTATTCGGATATTTCCGATCTCGTGAGCACGCAGCAGGCGCTCACGCGGGAGCGTGAGGCGCTCGCCAATACGACGGCCCAGCTCAAGGAAGCGCTGGCGGTTGCCAGGTTGGGCAGCTGGTCACTCGATCTCGCGACCAATCACGTGGACTGGTCGCCGGAAACCTACGTGCTCTTCGGCCGTGATCCGCAACTCGGTCCGCCGCCACGTGAACAGGTGGCCCAGCTCTACGCGCCCGAAGACTCGGCCCGCCTCAGGGAGGCGGCCGTTGCCGCGTACACGGAAGGCCGCGCCTATTCGCTGGTCGTGCGCACGGCGGGCCACAATCCGGACGTGCGTTGGATTCGCGCCGAAGGACGCGCCCGCTATGCGCCCGACGGCAGCATCGTGGGGCTCATCGGGACGGCCGTGGACGTGACCGAGTCCATCGAGCGCGAGGAGGCGCTGCGTCTTGCGCAGGCGCACGCCGAGGCGGCCAATCGCTCGAAGAGCGAATTCCTGGCCAACATGAGTCACGAAATCCGCACGCCGCTCACGGCGATCCTCGGCTACACCGATCTGCTGCGGGATGACGTGCGCGAGAGCGGCGCAGACAGCGAGCAGCTCGCGGCGCTGGACACCATCCGTCGTGCCGGCGAGCATCTGCTCAGCGTCATCAATGACATTCTCGATATCTCCAAGATCGAGGCCGGTCGGATGGCGGTGGAGGCCGTGCCCGTGGAGTTGCCGGCGGTGCTGCTGGACGTGGAAAGTCTCATGCGGGCACGCGCCGAGCAGAAGGGTGTGTCGCTGGAGTGCCGTCTCACGGCGCCCATCCCCGTGCAGGTCCACAGTGATCCGACCCGGCTGCGGCAGGTGCTCATGAACCTCGTGGGCAACGCCGTGAAGTTCACCGATCGGGGGCGCGTGCTGCTCGAGGCGGGTGTCGAGCAATCCGACGCCGGGCCGCTGCTCGTACTCAGCGTGGACGACACGGGACCCGGCATGACGGAGGATCAGGTGGCGCAACTCTTCCAGGCGTTCACCCAGGTGGATTCGTCGATGACGCGTCGGCACGGGGGAACGGGATTGGGGCTCACCATCTCGCGTCGGTTGGCGCAGCTCATGGGTGGGGAAGTGGAACTGGCGCAGACGGCCGTGGGCCGTGGCTCGCGCTTCGAAGTCCGTCTGCCGCTTCGGGTGGTGGACGACAGTCCGCACATCACACAGATCACGGCCCGGCGTCTCACGCCGGCGGCGGTTCCCGCCACCGTGACCCTGCGCGGACACATTCTCCTGGCCGAGGATGGCGAGGACAACCAACGGCTCATCGCCATCCTGCTGCGCGCTGCGGGCGCAGAGGTCACCATCGTGCGCAACGGACGCGAAGCACTCGAGGCCCTCGACTGGGCCCGGGCTGCCGGTGCCCCGTTCGACGTGCTACTGACGGACATGCAAATGCCCGAAATGGACGGCTACACACTCGCCCGGACCCTGCGCAGTGCAGGGGACCGCATCCCCGTGATCGCGCTGACGGCTCACGCCATGGCCGAAGACCGCCAGCGCTGCATTGATGCGGGCTGCGACGACTACGCGAGCAAGCCCATCGATCGCACGGCGCTGCTGGCGACGCTGGCGCGCTGGCTGCCGGATTCGCCGGAAGTCTTTCCGCCGATTGCGGGCAGCGCGTCCACCGATGACATGGCGGTCGCAGCGGGGGCGTCCGATCGGCTGGTGAGTGAATTGGCGGACGACCCCGATCTGGCGGGTGTCGTGCGCGTGTTTGCCCTGGCGCTGCCGGACCGCGCGGCGGCACTCGCAGCCGCCGTCCGTGCGGTGGATGATGTTGAGGTCCTGCGTTTGGCACATCAGCTCAAGGGCGCGGCGGGAAGCTACGGGTTTCCGCTCGTCAGCACCCTGGCGCGCACCCTGGAGGTGCATACCCGCGCGGCCGATCGCGAGGCGCAGTTGATGGTGGTGGAACGCCTGCTGCAGCTTGCCAGCGCGGCACAGCGCTCGGTGGAGTCCTCCGAGTCGGTGGCGGTGCGCGCATGAGTGCCGAACGCCGCCGTCCCGTGTCCTGGCAGGCCGCCCATGCGCCGGCTCATGTGCTGCTCATCGACGATGATGCGGCCATTCACTCCCTCGTCACGGCCATGCTCAAGGCCATCGACGTGCAGGTGTCCGTCGCCCACGATGCCGCCGAGGGAATCGAGCGGGCCCTTGCCCTCCAGCCCGACCTGATTCTGCTGGACCACGAACTGCCGGACGCCACCGGTGTGGACATGCTCGCGCGCCTCCGGGCGCTGCCGGCACTGGCCGCAACGCCGGTCATCGTGGTCACCGCCAGCGAGCGCCGGGAGGTGTTGACGGCCTGCTTTGCGGGCGGGGCGTCGGACTACCTGCGCAAGCCCTTCTTTGGTGCCGAGCTGCGGGCGCGAGTGCAGTCGGTGATCGACCGGCAGCGCATGGTGGCCGAGCTGGGGCGTGCAGCGCACGTGGACTCGCTCACCGGGTTGCCCAATCGCGCGCTGCTCAATCTGCGCCTGCAGGCGGCCATCGACCGGAGCAGCGAGCGCACCGACTACGGCTTTGCGGTCATGTTCATCGACTTCGACCGCTTCAAGATCATCAACGACAGTCTGGGTCACGAAGCCGGTGATCTGCTGCTGCGCGAAATCGCGCACCGGCTGCGTGAGAATCTGCGCGCCAACGACACCATTGCCCGTGAGAGCGCCGGGCCGACGGTGGCGCGCCTGGGCGGCGACGAATTTGTCATCGTGCTGGATGATGTGCCCGACGTGGAGACGGCCGCGCAGGTGGCGGAGCGCCTGCTGCCGGCCCTGGAGGCGGTCTATCAGCTGGGCGAACACTGCGTGCGCACGAGTGCCAGCATTGGCATCGTGCACAGTGGCGCGGGCTACGATTCGGCCGATGACATGCTGCGCGACGCGGACATCGCGATGTACGAAGCCAAGGCACGGGGGCGCAACTGCTACGCCGTCTTCACGCCCTTCATGCGCGAGGCGGTGCGAAACCGCCTGCGTCTGGAGAACGCACTGCGCGAGGCCATCGGCACCACGCAGATCTATCTGGTCTACCAGCCCATCATGAGTCTTGATACGCGGCGGGTGGAGAGTGTGGAAGTGCTTGCACGCTGGCGCCATCCCGAACTGGGGCTGATCTCGCCGGTGGAGTTCATTCCCATCGCCGAGGAGACGCGACTCATCGTGCCGCTCGCCGACGACATACTGCGGCGCGCCTGCCTGCAGTATCTCGACTGGCATGCGCGCAGCCCGGAGGCTGCGCCGCGTTACCTGAGCATCAATCTGTCACGGGTCCAGCTCGCCGACCCGAGCATGGCGGACCGGGTCATTGCCATCCTCGACGAGCTGGACATGCCGCGCGGGTCCATCCAGCTGGAGGTTACCGAATCCCAGCTCATGCAGCATCATGACATGGCGGCCGCGTTGCTCACGCGCCTCAAGCAGCACGGCATCAGGCTGGCCATGGACGACTTCGGCACCGGGTACTCGTCCCTGTCCTGTCTGCAGGAGTTCCCCTTCGATGTCCTCAAGGTGGACCGGGCCCTGACGGAGAACGTCAGCCGCGGTCGGGGGTACTCGGCTCTGCTGCATGCCGTGATGACATTGGCAGACAACCTGGGACTCGACGTGGTGGCCGAGGGAATCGAAACGATGGAACAGCTGGTGCTATTGCAGGCGCTCGAATGTCCGTACGGGCAGGGTTACCTGCTCGCGCGCCCCATGGAGGCCGATGTTCTGGAAGCCTGGTGTCACGCCAGTTCTCCCATGACCGCCGAGGTCCCGTGATGGAACGGGTCATTCGGATCACCCTCGAGCGGGTGGCCAGTGTGGCAACGCTCCCGGACGTGGCCATGCGGGTCATGCGCATCGCCGACGACCCATCGGCCACGGAGGACGACCTGCAGGAGGTGCTGGAGAGTGATCCGGCCCTCGCGGCGCGTGTGCTGCGCGTCGTGAATTCGGCGTTCTATCGCCGGCAGCGCGAAGTGAGCTCGCCGCGTGGGGCCATCAAGCTCCTCGGCGTGTCGGCCATCCGCAACATTGCGCTGGCCGCCAGTCTGCATCGGCTCTACCGCGGTCGGCGCGCCATCACCGGTTTCGATCCGGCGGAGCTCTGGGCCCACTGCGTGGCGGTGGGCACCGCGGCGCGGGAGCTGGGACGCCGCGTGCCGAACGTGGTACCCGAGGAGGCCATGGTGGCCGGGCTGCTGCATGATATCGGGATGATCCTCGCCCTGCAGGCCTGGACTCCCGAGTTCACGCAGGTGGTGGCGCAGGCCACACTCGTGAACAGCGCGTCGTTTGCGCAGTTGGAGCGCACGCATGTGGGCGCCACCCATGAGGAGCTCGGCGGCGCGCTCTGCGATCAATGGCATTTCCCGCTGGCACTCGTCCACGCCTGTCAGTATCACCATGACTTCCGCGCACTGCCGGCGGACGCGCAGGCCATGCCGGCCCTGGTGCATCTGGCCGATCGCATGGCGGCCCGTCTTGGGGCCGGATTCTGCCGCAGTGTGGATGGAGAAGGGCTGGAGGCCGAGGCCTGCCAGGTGCTGGGACTGAGCCGCGACGACCTGCAGGCGGTTGAAGCGGAGCTGCCCGTGCTGCTCCCGCAGACGGAGTCCCTGCTGGCGGCCTGATTCCCCGACGCGCGGCGCCCTGTAGATTGGGGCCATGCATCTCGACGAATATCAGCAACTCGCCGCGCGCACGCTGGGGCGCGACCGCACCCACGAGCAGCAGCTGGCCAACGCGGCGCTCGGCCTCACCGGTGAGGCCGGTGAAGTGGCGGAAGTCATCAAGAAGCACCTGTTTCACGCCACACCGCTCGATCAGGACGCGCTGGTCAAGGAATTGGGTGACTGTCTGTGGTACCTTGGCGCCTTTGCCACGGTGCTCGGGCTGTCGCTCGACGACATCGCACAGCGCAATATCGACAAGCTGCGGCGGCGTTACCCCGAGGGCTTCGACCCCGAGCGAAGCCGCAACCGCAGCGAGTAGGCCGGCGCGGGTCGGCCCGCGTCACGTTCAGCGGAAAAAGGACCGACCGTCCCACGGTTGGCTGTGTGATATGCCCAGCAGGTCGAGTGCGCTGGGCACGACATCCGTTGTGCGCTGCGGGCTCCGTGTCACGGGCAGGTCGAGCAGCAACGGCACCTCCATCTGTTCGCGAAGCAGAGCGCCGTGAGTGGAACGGTGATCCACCGGCTCGAAGCGGGCGCGCAGATCCCAGCCCGCGCTGGCCGACACCACGATGTCACCGCTGCGTGGAGACGCGGCCAGCAGCGACAGCTGCACGAGGGCGTCAGGATACGGGGACTGCGCCGCCAGATTCCAGGCCTCGTCGCGGTCGAGCCCACGGTGACTGCCGCCAAGCTGCAGGGGGTCGCCATCCGACGCGTGGTAGCTCCACCGTTCCCGCGCACGGTCCCGAACGATGACGGCCTCACCGCGCTGCGCGTGAACCACCCGCTGCTGGTCAGCGGTGTCGGCCACGATCACGAGGTCCACCGCCTCGCGCGCAAGCAGGGCCATGCGCATGTCATCCCAGCGCGCAGCCAGCGTCGGCCACCAGCGACGACTGCGCTCCTCCGGATGGAGATACAGATGGGCCATGGCGTTGCCGCCCACCATCAGCGCGACGTCGGGTCGGGAGACAAACAGTTGCGGATGGGCCAGCACGCGCAGGCCGCGCCGAGTGAGCCAGGCGTGCAGGTCCTCATGCTGCATCACCGGCGCGTGGCCATGATCCCCCACCACCCACACATGCAACGGGGCCGGCCAGGCGTCGCGTGAGGCAATGGTCCGCGCGGTGTCGACCGCCGCATCGATATCCATGAGGGCCTGCCGCACGGCGGGCGCATGCGGGCCGTACTTGTGCGCCAACTTGTCGGGACTGGTGAGCGCCAGCACGCTGAGGCGTGGACGCAGCGAGGCAAAGCGCGTGAAGAAGGCGGCGGTGGCGCGTTGCTCCACGCGTTGCCAGCCAAACAGGTCGCCGCGAAAGTGCGAGGGGGCGGCGCGCAGCATCCAGGCCACCGAGCGCCCGATGTGCCCATGACTGGCGCCGCGTCCCAGCATGCTCATGGCGCTGAGCGAGGGCTGTGCCAGCTCGAACATCGTGGGCAGATCGGGGTGCACATCACGATCGACCTGCCAGATATCGATGCCGGCGTAGCTGCGCGCAGGCGACATCGCAAAGCGCAGGCTGCGCTGCCGATCGAACCAGCGAAGGCCCGGCAGGCCGGCCGAGGCCGGATGGCGTCCCATGAGAAAGGGCACATACGCCGGCCCGGTCACTGACGGAAAGCTGGCGGTCACCGTGTGCCGCCCGCCGCGCGCCGCCAGCGCGCGCAACGACGGCAGCCGGCCGCTGTCCATTTCCTCCGCCAGCACATCCGGACGCACACCATCGGCCACGAGAAGGAGCAAGTGCGCCGGTGGCGTGGTATCATGGATCATGCGTGTCATGCCTTCGGTGTCGTGTTGGCATGCGTCTTTCACCTTTGTTTCGCTCTCATGGCCACATCGAAGAACGGCAAGGCCCGGACGGCAACCGGCAAGCGGGCCTCACCTGATACCCGCAAGGCCGCCGAACAGGCCTGTGTTGAAGGGTATCGCGAACG
>VFQN01000989.1_pt1 | contig 50149 bp, 86 predicted proteins | sample 3512371 | NCBI WGS metagenome assembly VFQN01 (sample SAMN10412370, study PRJNA504923) | tailings metagenome | isolation source: Replicate 2 from Balatoc abandoned mine | place: Philippines: Itogon, Benguet | collected 2017-08-28
CCTCCTGCCCTTTTTCCATTGCACGTTGGCACACCCGGGGCTAGTTTCGCGCTCACCCCCGTCCCGTCTGCCCAACTCCACGGTCCCCGCGCGACGGAGTGCACACGCCGCACGCCCCTCTCCGCCAAGCGCTCCTCCACCCGCCTCACCCCCTGCCCCACACGCATGCGCCCCCTGCACCGTCTGCTTCTGGGTTAAAAGTTCTGTTTGTTCAATAGTTGAGCGTTACAACGGCATCAGGGCCTAGCCGTTGTAAATGTCCGCCATGTACCTTTCCGGCGGGTCGTACATCTCCTCCCCGGCGTACGCCTCAGGTGGCAGCTCCAGGTGCATGTTGGGTTCCGTGGTTATTGTTCTGGGGGGGCACGGCGTCAAAGGCACACAGGGTGTCATACTGCAGTGCCAAGCAGCCACGGAGTTATGGGAGGCCAGGGTGCCAGACGCAAGCACGGGCTGCAAACTGCAACGAAGCCAGCGGGGACACGGCGTCAGAACCCAAGAGGTGTCACGAGCTGCAACTGTGTGCATTCATGGGGAGCTATGGGGGGCCATTAACCCCGGCATCAGGGCGGAGTGCAGGATGCATCGGAGCTCGCACAACATGGCCGTGAGTTATGCTGAACTTGAGCCAGTTCGCACCTACTGGAGCGGGCACGGCGCCCGAAAGGGGTCCCGGCCTCGACCCGTGCAGACACCGTCCTGCACACCTCGACTTTCCATGCGCACCTGCGGATGACCTCCACCGCCACCACCTCCTGCTCGCACTCCACAAAGCGCTCCATGGCCTCCTGCACCAGCGACGCGTTCTGGCTGCGGTGCAGCGCCGCCATCACGCTGGGCTGGTTGCGGTACTTGTTCACCTGTGGGCGGGCACCAGAAGGCGCAGTCGCTCATACTCCGCCACTGTGTTGTATGCACGCCCCCATGCGGCGTGACACCATCTACGCCATCACGCACAGTTGGGTGGCCTCCCTGCGGCCCAGCCCATGCACCAGGCACGTGCCTTTTCGTTCTTGATTAGCAGCACCGTGGCCTCCCCCTTGGCCACCACCGTGCTGGGGCTGGGGTTGGGCTTGCTGTCGATGCACAGCTCGCCCACCACGCTGCCGGGGCCGCGGGTGGTGATGAGCTGCATGGAGCCGCGCCGGCGGCGGCGCACGGCGTGCTGCTTGGCGCGCAGCACCATCTGCGCCATGCGGCTGTGCATGCTGTCGGAGCGCTGGATGGCCTTCTGGGCCAGCTTGCTGGTGGTGGACCACTCCTGGGGGGAGACAGCGTCGAGAAACGGTGAACGGGAAAGGAGTCTATGAGCAAGGGTGGGCAGTAGGAAGGCGGTCTGAGCACGGCTGCGTGCGACAGCTGAAAATATACACCGACGAAGGGACATGGCTGAGCGGAAACAACCCCCTACATGTTGTGGTACTGGTCTCAAACCGGTAACTAGGATGCAGTGCAGCACATGCGAGCACAGGGTAAGCTCACCTGTATGGAGGAGCGGTCCAGAGGCGCGCCGCTGCACGAGACGCCCAGGATGCGGGTGAGCATGGAGGTCGCGTTGAAGCTGCTGGTGGAGTGGCGGCGCATGCGGCTGAGCACGCGCTGAGGGGTGAATGGGGGTGGGTACCGTAGTGGGGTGTCAGGCGCATGCGGATGGTCGCTGGTGGAGCGAGGCTATGCTTGCACAGGCAATGATGGCAGGGGCAGGACGACCGTAAGTCAATTGCAACTCGCCTTCCAGTACGACTTGCCCCACATGACAGCGCCCGCCCTGATCCCATCAAGCCACTCACGTCCGCGGGGGTTTTGCGCCGCCCTAGCGTTGTATGCGTCGACGAGTGACCGTACCCCTCGCCAACCTCCGGCGACTCCCGCGCGTCCCCCTCCTCCACGTCCTCGACCTCCTCATGCTCCCGCTCCGGCGTGCGCCGCGCCTCACTGTCCTCCTGCCCCTCCTCCAGCTCCACGACCTCCCCGCCTGCGCCGTGCCACGCATTCGCCGACGTCATCACCGCCCCACCCGGCTCCAAGTCGTGCGTCTGGGACCGCCTGATGCTGGCTAGCCGGTGCTGCTGTTGCATGGCCGCCAGCCCCGGGGGAGACGCCTGCACCTGCCCCAACCCCGAGCCAGAGCCGCTGACCTGCAGGGGCGCAGGGCGCTCTCGCCGCCAGCCGGCGGGCTTCCTGCCGCTAGCCTGCATGCTGATGTCCGCATTGGAGATGATGGAGTCGTTGCTGCCGTTGGCTTTCCGGGATGCGGAGGCGGCGTCCGTGCCGTCGGAGGCATAGCTGTCTAGCACCTCAGAAGGCACAGCGCTCATGGTGGCGCGGGCTGCGCTGCTAACGGGGGCCGGAGGCGTGGTGCCGGCACTCGAGGAGCCTCCCGGATGGTGATTAGGGGCGGGGCTGTGGGAGTTGTGGGGGAAGGGGCCTGCCCCCGGGGCGGGGTTCAGGGCTGCGAGGCGCTTAGAGGAGCCTGCGGTGATGGATAGCCGGCGGGATTCGGAGGCGGTGAGGCTGAGGAGGTCCTCCTGTGCGGAGGAGTCGTGGACGGTGGGGGCGCCCTTGCCGTGGCTGTTTGGTGGGCTGGTGTGGGGTTGGTGCGAGACGGTCGGGGTGTTGTGGGAGTGGGTGGGGTGTTGACCCGGGGGCAGGGGTGGGAGCGGCGGCGCGCCTGGGCCTGGGCCCGGCGAGCCGTGGTGCGGCTGGGGGTTGCCCGGCACGTGGCTGTAGCTGTTCCGGGGCGAGGTCGGGGTCCCAGCTGCTGCTGGCCCCAGGTTCGACGCGCTCCTGCGTGCAGTCAAGACGCAAGCATGGTCGGAACGGGATCTATCTGGGCCGTGCCTGCTGCTTGAGCGACGGCCCCATGTGCAGGCTGTGACACCCCCGCATTGCCTGGGTATGCCGTGCCCAACCAGATGCACCCCCGCCGGCAGCATGTGTGCACGGGCCAAACCTCTTACCACTGCTTGGCCCTATTAGGCTATAATTCCGTGGGCCTACCCTCGATCCAATGTGGCCCTTATCCTGAAACTGCCTGCGTCCCGGCTCCCCACCTGTTGGATGCCGCCCGGCCCAGCAGCGCGATGCGGCTCGGCGCCGACGTCGACAGATGTTGGTCACCGCCCGCAAGGCGGCTGGGCTGCCGGTGCCCGCTCTCCACCCTACAACAAGAAATTGCGAAGTGCGGCAACGGTAGCAGTTAAGGGCGCACGGCCGTTCTTCGCCACTGGCGCCCTTGTCGAGGGATGAACCACCGCAGCGACTCTCACCAGGGGATGCTCCTAGTGACAGTGTGCTGAGCCATGCTGCTCACCCGTTGTGCTCCAGCAAAGCCCTCCCGCCAGCCCACCCTAGCGCTCACTACTTCCCAACCCACCTCTGCAGCCTGGGGTTGAAGCTAGGCTCCTGCGTGAGCTGCCGCCTGCTGGTCTGCGGCGATCCCACGGGCGACGGCACCAGGAACGGCGACTGCGGCGTGTCACGCGAGCGCGCCAGCGTGCTCTCCCCCGCTGTCGACCGGTCCCCGCGGTCCGCGTCCCCGTCCCTATCCCCGTCCGTGTCCGCCGCGCCTTCGCTCCCTGAACACGACCTCGACGGCCTCCTGGGCCCCACCGCCTTCTGCCCTCCCAAAGGACCAGGGGGCAGGTCGAACGCGGCATTGCTGCACGACAGCCCCAGCGGCGAAGGGCTGAGGGATACGTTGACATGGCCACCGCTGGCCGCCCCCTGGCTGCTGTAGCTGGGCGGCCGGAGCTGGATGCCTCCATTCATGGACAGCCGGGCAGCCAGGTTCGCCATGGCTTGCTGGCTGGGGCCGCCGAGGCCGCCACTGGGCGTTGCGCCGCCATGGCTTCCGGTGGGCGTTACGGGGCTGGAGATGTTGCCGTACGGGTAGCGTGGGGACAGGGAGGCGCTGTGGGTGCGGGGCATAGACGCGCTGTGCCCCATGGTGGCCATGGCGCTGTTGCCTATGGACATGGAGGGGGTGCGGCTGTGGGGGTTGGAGGTCGGGGTGTGGCTCGCGCCCGAGGTGGCGTGGGAGAAGTGGGGACGGTGGTGGTGGCCGTGCGGGTGGCCGTGGGCGTGCAGGTGGTGGTGGTGGGGATGGGGGTGGCCGGCGTGGTGGTGGTGTGTGTGGCCCCCGCCTAGGGGGCTGCTCGGCGGGTGCAGGGTGTCGCTGTGGTGCATGCTGGAGGTCAGGGGCATAGAGGACATGCGGTGGTGGTAGTCCATGCCGCCGTGTGCGGGGCCCGGCCGCCGCGCGGCGAGGGACTGGCTGGCGTGCCGCGGCGTGAGGCTGTTGGAGTGCAGGCGCGGTGTGAGCGTCTGGCTGCCGTGCCGCGGGGTGACGCTGGCGCTGTGGTCGCGCGGCGTGCCCGTGCGGCTCGAGTTCAAAGGCGACACCCTGCAACCGTGGAGCGGCAGAACGAACACGCGTGACGATGTGCGTATTGCAGTACTGTACCCCCGCATGTTGCAGTATCACCCGGCTGCTGCCACCCCACCGTGCTTTGATTCCATGACCCTACCTGTCCGACAGACGGCCCCCGAACAGCGCCATAAAGTCGTCCATCGGCTTGCCGCCCTCGCCGTCCTCGCCCTCCTCGTCGTCCTCACCGCCCCGCTCGCCGCTCTCGTCGCCAGTCTCCCCTTCGCTGTCGCCGCTGACAGGATGGGCGGGCACGGAACGTCGTCAGGTAAGCACAGGAAGCCGCTGGCAACGCCTACCTGGCTGCAAATGGCCGGAATGCCCCTCCAACTGCTGCGCCCCGACCCCGGCCCAATGCTCTCTACATCCCTGCCAGCCGGCTTGCGTTCCTCTTACTTTCCTGCGCTGCGGTCACCCCTCCCACCTGCGCACCACCGCGTTGACCGCCTCCGCCTCCTCGTCATCCTCGTCGTCATCACTGATGACGTCCGCAAAGTCCTCGTCCGCCACTAGCTTCTTTTCGCTGGGCAACATGAGCAGGTCCACAAAGCCGTCCTGGATGTAGTACAGGCCCTCCGGGATCTTGCCCTGACTGCGAGCATCCACAGACGAAGTTTGCCGGTCAGCGTTGACCTGGAGCCCCCACCATCCTGGTGGCCGTACACGGTGCGCTGCAGCCGTACCCTTGTCAGCTCATCCTCCGGTGGCCCACATACATTGCCTTTACCCCGGCGCAGTTGCTCAGGAGCCAAGCTGCATCCTTTGACCGTTGAACGCCGCGCCCCCGGTCCCACGGCCCCACACCCGCACTTACGCGATGATGACCTCTCCGTCCTTGTAGGTGCGCACCTCCGCGTCCGGCACCAGCTTGCGCATGTCCACCGGCTCCGGGGGCGCCGCCAGCGGCACCGTGGATGGGGCGGGCCGCTTGGCGCCGGACTCTGCGGCAGCACCACCGCCAACACATAACACGCCCTTAACCCCGCATGTCACTACCTTGTACAGCCGAGATCTTGAGCATTAGGCTAGCATTGGACACAGTGCCCCTAGCGTGGGCACCAGGTCCGAGGTCATTGCTGGTATATCGCTGTGCGCCCGACAGCCCCACCGTTGCGTTTCCGCATGGCCTCGAACACGCGCTGGATGGCGCGCTCGTTCGAGGTCTGCAGCACCGGCAGCGCGCCGCCGCGCGTGACCCAGGGGTGCGTGGGGATGTCCTCCAGGCTCAGCCGGTTGCTCGGGTCCTTCTGCAGCAGGCTCCGCAGCAGGTCCTGTGCGGCGGGCAAGGGAGCACGACGGTCAACCCCTTCCTGACGCGTTGTCTGCGCTCAATGCAAAGTGTGCCGCACTGGCGTTGGGCACTAAATAATCATGCCCCGCTCAGACCGTGCTGCCTGCGACCCCGCCGTATGTTGTGCTGTGGGCGCAACAGCCCGCAAGCCGCATGCCCTGCCGTAACTCCCCCTGCGTACCATAAGCTCGCCCGAGACGGGGAGCTCCGGAGGGAACACCAGCTCCCCCTGCTGGATTGCCTCGTAGATCTGGTACGTGGTGGCGCCTGTGAAGGGCGGCTTCCCGAACACGAACATGAACAGGCACACGCCCAGCGCCCAGATGTCCCCCGGGAAGCCGTTGAACTGCTTGCCTGCGGTGGCAGGGTGGCCAAGAGGCGCGTGTTTTTCGCATGCCCACCGGGCACAAGACTCCCGTTTCGCCCGCCCCTGGCGTCCAGGCGAGTGGCAAAGACCGCCTTGGCCCATTGAAAGCCCATCATACCGTTGGCCGGCGGACCAGAGCTGGGCAGGCTGACTTCCTTTTTAGGGAGCGCTGCCGCTGGTAACCCACGTGCTCGCCAGTATGCCGTAGCCGAGTCCCTGACTTGACGAGGCTGCCTTTGCCGTATCAGTCGGATATCCATGAACGGCATGGGAGGTAGTGGTTCTAACTCAAAGCGACAGCTGTCCTGGCACGCTTCGCCACCGCCGTGCCACAGTGGCGCCCCGCCTCCGCTACACGGACACCCCGAGACTCCTCTTAGCTGACGAGCACAGGTGGGCTGTGCACATGAGCTTGACGCTGGCATAAAGCTCGCCCACAGCTTGAGCTTTGCGAGCCTCCGCTGCACGTACCACTGCCGCTGTCGCAGAACCGCCATGGCATGGCCACGAAAGGCTGCTAGCTTCCTGCTACGTGAATCATACATTACTCGCACGGCACCTGCAACAGTCTCTCAACCGCCGCGGCAGGTCCGCGGGCCTGCCCCGGCCCCTCCTTCGACATGTGCACGACAACAGCGTCATGCCGCCCTTCCAGCTTATCGGACGGCCCCGTAAGCACCGTGCCAGGTCCTGGCTTACCTTGGCACATCTCCGGGGCCATGAAGCTGGGCGTCCCCGCCGTGGCAAAGATCATGTCCGACTTCTCGCAGAAGCGGGCCGAGCCGAAGTCCGAGATTTTCACCTTTCCCGAGCTGGACATGAGCAGGTTGTCCGGCTTCAGGTCCCCGTGCACAATCCTGACAATAGCAAAGGCAACAAGGCACGCCATGCTTCGGCGTTAGCCATTACGAACTGAGGTAGCCCCGGACCAGGGCGAGAGCGGCGCTCCAAACCCAGTTTGCGTGGCTTCCTGTTGGATGGCCTAGTCCGCAACAGCACTGTCCCGCCAATTCGCACCTGTTGAAATGAAGGTACTCCAGGCCCTTCACCACGTCACGGAAATACTTCACCGCCGTGGCTTCGGGGATGGGGACCTGTGTGCGAGGACATCACCGGGCACAGTGGACAGGTTACCGGTCAGGCGTGTCACGGACCAGTGGAGTGCAGACGTGCATCCCATGTTCACCGGCACCGACAGAGTTTGTCTGTCGCATCCGGCGTAGTGTCCTGGGCACGAGAGCCCACAGACGCACGTTTAACCACCCCCACTCCACAGAGCCGCAAAGCCAAACTGCCACGGATTCGGGACTTTGCTGCACCTTCTGTGTGGGGCTGCTGCCCGCCAGTACGCAGCCGCCCTCCACGTACTCCATGAGCATGAGCAGCTTATTGTTGCTGGGGTCGTGGATGACCTCGTACAGTTTGACCAGGTTGGGGTGGTCCAGCTCCTTCATGACCGCAATCTCGTTGCTGTACTCGTCCTGGGGTCCAGCACATCCATGCGCGTCAAGAGTGAGCATCAGACGCGTGCTGACGTTCAGATCAGAAGGCAAACACCCTTACACCCTGTGTGATGATGGTCCTGTATCGTCAAGCGATGCGCTGAAGGCCCGGTGCAGTCCAGCTGTCGCCAACAACCAGGCGCACGGCGGGGTGTTCCTGCCTGTCCCACACGAGTACAGCCAACAGATCTAGCCCACGGCCCTCGCTTACGGTGATGGCCCCTGGTGTACGAGGACTAGCCATTGGGCTTGGGCCCCGATGCCCCTCTGTGTGGCTCTGTGACAGCGGGGAGGGCCCCACGCAGCGCATCATGTTTGCCACTGCACGAGGTTCCGCCAAGTAGGACTGGCGCCTCATGCGGCGCTTGTGTATGACCTGCGAGCAACAACTTGATGGTTACCACAACTGATGCCACCGGCCAGTCGGCAGACCACAATGCCAAGCTTCTGGACGCGCACAGGCGCGTACCTTCATGGCGTAGAGCATTTCGTCGTGGGTGTTGTATACCAGCTTGACTGTTCCGTGAGCACCCTTTCCAAGATCCTTGATAATGAGGTACTGGTTGATAAACACATTGCCCTGCGGGGTTAGATAGACAAAGAGGGCAGGTGAGGCATGTCCAGCCACATGAGCCCTATGACCTATGTATCAGCGTGCTGCTGCTGCGCGCTACTGACCTTTAGGTGGTCAATGACCAGTCGTGATGTCTCAATCACACCCTCCCCGCCGTTCTGACGGGTACGTGACGCTACCCGCACATCGTAGCTCCCAGTGCGTGCCACCGGCACAAGCGACACAGACGAGAGAGAAGGGGATGGAACCCCACGCGATGATCCTGCATGTTTGAAGTCCCATGATGTTAAGTTATTTGCAGCCGAAGCAGCAACTGACAGCAGGCTACATTACCTCAACGGCCTTACCGTGTCTGCCGATAAATGCAGAAGCGGAGTTCCCACCCAAATCAGTGCTGTATCGAGCACGTGAGGGTCTGGAAGAGGGCCTGGTATTGCGCTCTTTGCCATGGTCGGAAGTGTTGGAAAAGCGGCTGCGGAGACCCAAACCCAATGCCAGAGTTTCAGCTAATCAGAGAGCGGGAGGTTGCAACGAATCCGCAGGCAAGTGAACAGGCACTTACATGTCTATGGTCTGTTCGCCATGCTCCCCATCCTCAGCAAGCGGCGCTGAATGAAAACAGCCCATCCGCGGGTCTGTTTAACGCTTCTGTCTCCCTTGATGCGCAACACTCCTATTGACGAAGGCTGGAGGAGAGGCTGCTGGCAACAGTGCCCCCATGGCTCATAGCAGGGTTGCCCCAGGGAAATGTTATGCCTGTTCTAGGTTCAGCAACACATAAAGCTTTGCTCCATGTCAGCGGGCCTCATCGGCAGTGCCTCAACGGCACCGGCTGAGTATTTTCAGACAGCAAAAGTAGACCGTTGTTGCGACACGGCGTGTCTGGTTCATTTATTGCTAACTATTGTCACCTATGTGGATGGCATTCAGCTGCTGCCAACTAACAGGCCTTGCGGAGTGCAGACATGTTGATGTCGGTTGTTGGTGTCGGTTGGTGTTCTGCATTATTCGTCTCTCTTTGCCGCTAAGCAGTCACGTCTTGAAGCGGCAAACCACCCATACGCTAGGTCCTTTAACGTTGATACTGCGAGTCGGAACTACGCCTGAGCACTGGACAGGGTCGCGAAACACACCTCAAGGGTTTGCAGTGTCCCCAAGGCCGCGCAGTGAGGGACTAGAATGTCGCGAGGAGGATCAGGCTATGATAGGCATATTACAATCTTCAGTCCAGAAGGACGTCTGTTCCAAGTTGGTGAGGGCGCCATAACGAGATCCCTCTGCTAAGCCCCTTCTGAGCCTCAGTATGCGCCACCAGCTCAGGACATGATGGCTGATGTCATGCAGAGTATGCATTTAAAGCGGTCAGGTCGGCGGGAGTGACCAGCATTGGCGTCCGTGGGAAGGACTCGGTGGTTTTCGTGACACAGAAGAAAGTCCAGGTATGTCGCACGGAGGATTCCTGTAACTAGGCATCTTCTATTGCCTTTCGGGCATGAGTGACACTATGTGCCCTCTTGCCTGTGACGCACTCACAGGACAAGCTCATAGATCCCACCAGCGTGACGCGGCTCTTCAAAATCACGAAGTACATTGGAATGCTCGTGACGGGCCTTCCAGGTGCGCGTGACAACGTCGAGGATCCTGGCTGACGCCGGGGGTGCAGGGAGCGAAGGGCAGACCCACGGGGCTTGGGGGGGGGGCCGGGGGGCGGCGACGCCGGGCAGTGGTCGTGCGTTTGGTGGGCGCCTGTTGTGCAGCGCGCAACAGTGACAGCTATTAACTGTGAGGCGTTGCCAAGTGACAGCTGGGTCCTGACGTGCACAGGGCACGGCCCTTTACCTCGCACGTCAACCCCTCGCATTTGGGTACCGGACCAACGGTACGGCGTGAACGTTCATGCAACGGGCTGGGCCCAAAAGGGGCGCGCAGGCTTACACCATCCCTACTGCATGCACACCTACCCTCCGGTATTAGCTAACTATGCAGCATGAATTGTTGCAATGTGCAAGTTCTGGCCCATCCTGTGGCACATACCCACCTCCAATGCTGCCGGGCCTGCCCGTTTGGCATCGACCCCTACCCTGGCCCTCCTCACCCCAGCCCTGCACATCGTCCCTCCCCCCACCTGCAGCGGACACGCGCTCCATCGTGCAGCAGGCCCGGCAGCAGGCCGCTGACTTCCGCTTCAAGTTCGGGTACGAGGTGCCCGTGGACTACCTGGCGAAGGTGCTGGCGGACAAGGCGCAGGTGTACACGCAGGTACGCCCGTGGGGTCGCCCTTGTGCGCAGGTCCCTCCCAAAGGCGCCCGTAAGGAGGATTCTCCAAGAGCGGTTGGGGCGGAAGGAAGTCCAGCTGCCGCTGGTGCGCAGTCTTAGATTGTAGGGAGGTGCGCCCTACATGGGCTGGAGTCCTGGCGCTGTTGGCACAGGTAGAAGGAGCGGCCGCTGCTCCTCCTGTTGCTACATCTGATGCTGCAGCTGTCTGGCACACTCCATGGCGCCCTTTTAAAATTGTAGTGTTTGCTGCCTTCTGACGAGGTGCTGTGTCCTGCCGTTGCCTCCGCCGCACGCGGCGCTTGCAGCACGCGTACATGCGGCCCCTGGGTGTAGTGTCCATGCTCATCGGCATCGACGAGGAGCGCGGGCCGCAGCTGTTCAAGGTGGACCCGGCGGGTTACTACGTGGGGTACAAGGTGAGGGACCGGGGTGGAGCGCGGGGAAGGGGAAGGGGGTAGAAGGGCTTGTGTAGGGTGCTCGGGCGCTGCAAGAGAGCATGGGTGTGTGAGCCCCGAGGCAGGGTATGGCGGGGGAGTGACCGGAGGGCGCGAGAAGATATGGCTTCACTGGGCTAATTGTGGACAAGCATGCCAGTGGCGCCACGCGTTGGAAGGGCGTGACGTGGGCACCCTCGGCCGTTACCTGGCACGGCGTCTTGGCCATCCGTGTCCTCCTGGGCGGTGCCGTTTGCCTCATCTTCCCAAATCCTCCAGCCGCGCCAACCCAGCACCCCGTTTCCTGCCCTTGACGCGCGTCAGTGACATTCCACACCACCGTCATTGTTTGCGGCGCTTGAAATCCCCTCCTCCCCTGCCCGTGCCACCCCCACCAGGCCACCAGCGTGGGCGTGAAGGAGACCGAGGCGCAAAACTTCCTGGAGAAGAAGCTCAAGGCTGGGCCGCAGCTGTCGTACGACGAGGCGGTGACCACCGCCATCGCAGCGCTGCAGAACGTGCTGAGCGAGGAGTTCAAGGCAGCGGACCTGGAGGTGGGAGGAAAACAAGCGCAGTAGCACGGCGTAACAGGATTGGGGTGGAGGCATGGGGCCAGGCGGCTGATGAACGGCTTGACATTTCTGCCTTGGCTTACCGTTATGTTGTGTCTTGTCTTCCGCGCACGTCACGGCGGGGGTGTAATTGGGAGTTAGACCTGAAGGTTTGGAACGTGGGGTGTTGGTGGGGGTTTATGTTGGGTGGGCAACTGGGGGAGATCACGCCTGGGAGGCGCCTGGGGACCGGAATGTTCTCCCACCATACGGCCATCTGTGCTCTTGCCCCAGCTGGGGGGTGTTGGGTGCATGGCAACGTGGTGCCATCTGCTGAAGCTGACCCTCTTCGCTGTCCGTTTGCAGGTTGGCGTTGTGCGCGCGGGCGCGGACGGCAACGACCGGTCGTTCCGCGTGCTGACCAACGAGGAGGTGGACCACTTCCTCACCATCATCAGCGAGCGGGACTGAGGGGCGGCAAGGCGGCCAGCGGGCGGGGGTTTGGGGCGTATGGCGGCCGGGGAGGCGGCATGCGTTGCGCGAGGCTTGCAGGAGGAGCAGTAGGGCAAAGGTGTCCGCGAAAGAGCCGGAGCAGGTGAATACGGCATGGGGGAGAGCGCGCCGATGGGGCCAGGAAGGTGCACTTATGTGGTGGCTGCGGGGGGGGGGGGTGGATAGTAGCGCAGAGAGCGCTTGGGGCGGCAGGCGGTGTTGTAGGCGCGCATAAACAAATTGTGCAGTGGCGTCGGCGCTTACTAGGTGCACAGGGGCCGGAAGGCGCACCCCCGGTGGAGGGCGGAGATGGGGGGCGTATGAGTGGGGTAGAATGCCCTGTGCCACACGGTGGCCTGTATCTGCTGCCGTACGATCAGACCAAGCCAGTGCTCATCGCTGTGTTGTTGCACCGCTAAATTGTAACAATCCTGAAGCCAGCACCTCGTGGGTGTCTCATGCGGTGAACCGCGGGTCTGCTAGCGCACACCCCGCTTCCCAGCATCGCAGGGCGGCTTCACCTGCGCCTGGCCTGGCCTGACCTTGCCTGCACGTGGCAGTTGGCAGACTAAACGAGGCGGCAAAAGGGTGCCGTTGACAGGATAGGTCTGCTGCAAATCAGAAGTGGGCAATAGTACAGCTTGCAATCACCACAGGTACGTAAGAGTGACGAGGCAGTGGGAGGGATGGGGACAGAGGAGGCACGAAGGGGCAGGGTCCCTTTGCGTGCAGTCCATCAGTACATGGAATGCAGGTTGCAGGCAGGTGCAGGGACATTCCGCGAAACAGTGGCCATCGCACAGCGCTCAAATCACAACAAGTACGCGTTCTGAGCAGATCCACGAAGGGACAATTTAAGCAAAGGTAGCCGCGCTCGATGCACCTTGAAAAGCTTCCGAGGGGTCCATGATACTGGGTTCTTGAGCGATGATAAGGCTGTACTTTAGCAATTACTCACACCACGTACGGTAGCAAGCGTGCTGGCGCTCGTCGCCCGCTCTGCGGCGCGTTGCGCGTAACACATTGGGTCGTTCGGCGGGAGCACAACGCCCTTTGGCCAATCAGGTAGGAGTGCTGACTGTCAGAACATGTCACTAGTTCTATCGCCGACCGGATAATGTGCCTCACGCCCGTCTGCCCACCTGGAGTGGTAACGTCGGGTGCACCCCAGGGGGCCGCACTCAGAAACAAACAGGTCAGGGCATCCTGCCATATCCCATCCCCACAGGGATACACGGCGCCATGGGCGCAACCCTTGGCACGGCGCGGGGCTCCGGGGAGCAGCCTGACCAGGGCAGCCCGTCACAGCTCCCTCAGCAAGAGAGCGGCCGCCCGCACCAGCAGCCGCAGAAACGGAACCCCATTGATCAGCAGTGTCAGCAGGACGAACACAAGCATGTGGAGGGGCCCGCAGCCAGGCAACACGACCCTCCCACACTGCAAAACGACAGCGCCCCGTCCGCTACCCCCAGCTACGAACCCAGGCCCACAGCGGGCCCAAACCCGCACCAAAGCGTCGCTGGCACCTCCTCGGCTGCTGCAACCACCACCGCTCTAACAGCCGTTGCTGCTGCAGCTCGCAGCCCGCGAGCAGCGTCCTCGGTAGCCGTCGTCTCTCCGCCGCAGCCCCGCCCCTGCTCTGACATCTCCCCTCCCACCAGCGGCATCCACGCTACCCCACACGCCCAGACCCACACCCACCCACATCAAGATGCCACCCACCGGTTCTTCCAACCCGGGCCCACAGCGGGAGGAGGATCACTTCAGAGACTTACTGGCGCCTCGTCCGCTGCGGCGACCAGCTTCGCCCCCGCCACGGTTCCCGCTGCAGCGCACAGCCCCCAAGCAGCGTCCTCCATGCCGCAGCCCCGCCCCTCCTCAGGGACCTCCCTTCCCGCCAACCACACGCACACCCACGCCCACACCCACACGCAGCAGGACCCCACCCACCGGTTCTTCCAGCTGGCAGAGGTGATGTGGCCCTACCTGGGGGGCCGCAGCCGCCAGGCGGTGCGCGCCAGTTGCACCTCAGGCCGCCTACTGCACGACCGCATGTGGTGCCACGTGTCCGTGCGGCTGGGCCCGGACCAGGCGGACCTGTCCTGCGCGCACATCTACAGGGCTCTGGCCAACGCGCGGGGGCGGGGGGCGCGGCCCAAGAGCCTGGTCCTGTGGGGATACGGGGGGCGCGCTCTGGAGGAGACGCACGAACACCAGTTGTGAGTGGGGCGCTGTACCAAGCAGGAGTAGGGGTGCACGTAGCGTCAAGGGCCATGTGTGACGAGGCACGATGCAGGGCGACAGGGGCTGCTGCGGCGTCACTTGCAACATCCACACGACGCATGTGATTTCTGCAGTCCACAGTCGCCCACGCTCCGGTAAGGCGGCCCCTTTCACGGCACATTCCTAAGCTGAGCGTCCCAGCTCCACCGCCCCTCCTCGCCACGGCCCTTCTCCTCTCAACCCACATTCATCCTCCCTTCCCAAACCCCCTTACCCGCTCGCCTCCCCGTCCCATCCCCACCCTCGCAGCGCCGCCGCCCTGGGCGCTCTGTCTGACGCCGGCTCGGTAGCAGGCCTGACACTGGATGGGGGCATCCCTTGCTCGCTGCGCCTGGCGGCGGCTGTGGCCGGGCTGGGCCCCAGCCTGCGCGACCTCACGCTGCACTTCACCTTCCCGCAAGGCCAGGAGGACCCCCTGGCCAACCGACCCCCGGGTCATGCGGACGCCTACGTGTTCGGGTTAACGCACATGCTGGCCTGCTGTGCGCCCAGGTGCGTGAGATGCACAGCGTGCACAGGTAGGGGTCGCTTATGTGCCCCCTAGGCACAGCTGCTGCAGGAGGCTGAGTGAGAGCCATGGTAAGGGGCAGCCGGGCAGCCTACCAGGCAAGCAAGGCAGGACCAGTCCACGTAGCGCACATAGGACGCGATCGACCGACACGTGGGTGAGGGGTTGCTGACGTTCCTGGGCTGAGGCACATGCCCGCATGCCGGGCGAAGCGGCTGGGGACGATGGGCGCGCTTGCGGCGCAATCCAACCGGCGTAACAACTGAACTCCGCCGGGCGCAAAGTACCACAAGCCATGACAGTGGGTCACGCGCGCTCCTCCCCTGCCCCCAGGCTGCACTCTCTGGCGCTGTGCCACGTGGAGGCGCTGCCCGCCGTGTGCTGGCAGGGCCTGGCGCTGGCGTCGCAGCTCACTCAGCTCACCGTGCTGGGCGTGCCACACGAGATAGCGGGTGGGTGGCAACGAGGATGTAATTGCCGTGCAGGGAGCGAATAGCGCTTTGGGCCCGGCATACCTCCGTTGAGCTCACATGCATTTGTCCACACCGCTTACCCGCGCGTCCTTTCGCGGTGTGTGTATCCCTCAGGCGAGGCCTCGCTCATGCAGGCCGTCTCCCGCGTGCCCTCCCTCCGCTCCCTCACGCTGCGCAACGACGCTGTGCGCGACCCGCACCCCGCGCCGCTGCTGCCGCTGGCCTGCCTCACGGGCCTGACGGAGCTGGTGCTGGAGCTGCCGCACTGCTGCCGCGCCGACGGCCGCTGGTCGGAGTGGGTGCGCGTGGAGGAGGAGGGCACGGACGCGCTGGTGATGCGGGCGGTGTGGGACGCAGAGGAGCGGGCACTGGCCGACGTGCTGGCCTGCATGCCGCGCCTGCAGGTAGGCAGCATGGAGGGGTGACCGCTGAGGGTGGTGGTGGGGCACCCTCAGAACGTGTTGTGGCCTGCATGCTGCGCCGGCAGGTACGGTGGGTTTGAGGTTTGAGGTGGGGAAACGGGGTGTGGGATAGATGTGGGGAGCGGGCTTGAGGGACGGAGGCGAAGCTCGGATCAGAGGGGATAACCTGCTTTACCGCTGCACTTGCAGGCGGCGGGTGGAAGGTAATTGCGGTGACTCTCGTCTACCCCAAGGCCCTGACGCGCCCATTATCCTCTGCCTTCCCTCCGCGTGGCCGCTGCACCGCCTGGACCAGGCTTCGACTGTTGAAACTGGAACTCCCGACCCCTGTTGCCAAACTCTCACCTGCCCTCACATGCCCTTCCTCCCCTCCACCCATGCCCTGCAGGTCCTGGTCCTATCCCAGTACATGAGCCTGCCGGCCTCATGCCTGTCGTCCCTCACCGCCCTGACGCACCTGGCCGTGGGCAGCCTGTCGCAGCCGCGGCCGCGCGCGGAGGGCGGCGCCGCCGCCGCCCTGGACGCCGCGGCGGCGGCGGCGGCCGCGGCGGCAATGGGCCACGTGCAGCAGCTGCACATGCAGCAGCAACAGCAGCAGCAGCTGTGGCAGGCGCAGATGATGCAGATGCAGCAGGAGGTCGCGGCGGCGGCGGCAGCACTGCCGGGTGCGCCGTTGGACTTGGACGCAGGGGGTCTTGGACCTGGGGCGGCGGCAGCGGGTGCCCTCAACGCCCCGCCGCCGCCACCGCCGCCACCGCCGCCGCTGATGGTGCCAGGTGTGCCGGCCGCTGGCGGCGGCGCCAACGCAGCGGCGGCGGGGGCACCCCAAGGCCCCGTAGCGGCCATGGCGGCTGCAGCAGCGGCAGCGGTCGAGCAGGCAGCGGCCCGGCCGCTCCCACCCTCCTCGCAGACCCATGTCGCCCTGCCTGCAGGCCTCAAAACGCTGCGCTTCCTCGCGCCCGTGTCCCCCCGCATCCTCGCCTCCCTCCTCCCCTCCCTCCTACCCGAGCTCTGCCCCCAGCCCAACCCGCCGCGCGCCCTGGCCCCGCACGCCTCCTCCTGCAAAATCACCTTCTCCCCACCCCGCGGTGGGCTTCACGCCCATCACAGCGATCCCGACCACCTGACACCCTCCCGCCCGCCCACCTTTGAGCTCCTCATCGGACCCAACGACGTCACGCACACCAACCGCCTCCTCCCAAGCGTCGCCGACACGTTTCGCGCCGCCGGCCAGCTGCTGGCAGACCCGCGGGTCAGTGCCCAGCCACGTGTCGTGAGCGTTACGGCGGACTCGGGCCCAGGGGCGCTGAGGGCTCCCCTGGAGGCCGCGGACGGCCACATGAGCTGGATCGGGCAGCTGAGCCCGCTGGGGCGGCAGGTGGAGGATCTGTCGCTGCACGGGGTCTCCCTTGGCAGCCAGGACGTGCTGGGGCTGGTGGAGACCCTCCCCTGCATCCAGGTGCGGCCGGGGAGGGCCCTCACGGAGTCTTGTGCGGGTGTCTTGGTTTGCGGGCTCGGCACTGCATACATCTATGCTGCGGTAACGGTTTCGATAGGCAATGGTTCCGCACTCATTGCAGCTGTTTGCAGCTTGCGCCGTTGCATCTGGAGCGAAGCCCTAGCCTCTCCCAGCTGCCCCTCATCACCACCACCGTACAGCACAACCAACACACGTGCCCGCCGCTTCTCTACCCCCACTCACCCCTTTTCCCCCACCGCAGAGGCTGCAGCTGCACCGTTCGCTGGTTCCCCTGGCCTCCTTGCCCGCGCTGGCGCTGCTGCCCTCTCTGGAGCACCTGTCCCTGTCCCTGGAGCACTGCGTGTCGCCCGAGACCCTGGAGTCGGGACTGCTGCTGCTGGGCACGCAGGCTCCCGCGCTACGCACCGTGGGGCTGGTCCGGGCGCCGGCCTGGGTTGAGGTCACGCTGGCCAGTGTACGGCGTGCCTTGGCGGCACGTGGCAAGGACCGGGTTGAGCTGGTGTTGAGGCAGGCCTGGGACGACGATGATGATGATGGGGATGAGGAGGAAGAGGAGGAGCAGGAGGAGGAGGAGGAGGAGGAGGACGCAGAGGAGGAGCAACAGGACGGGGAAGAGGAGCAGGAGGGAGGGCAGGGGGATGGGGGCGATGGGGAGGGGAATGGAGGGGGTGGGGATGGGGCTGCGGGAGCGGAAGGGGGAGGAGGAGGGCAAGTGGGGCCCGGCGGGGTTGAGGGCGGGGGTGGGGGCGCGGGGGTGGGAGGGGCGGGTGGTTTGATGGCGCCGTGGCTTTTGGGCGGGCAGGTGATCTGGAATATGCTGTAAATTCAACGCTGGGACCGGAGGAATGCGCAACGTAAAGAGTAAGGGCATGCCATGCTGGCTTTGGAGGGTTGCTTGTGAAGGGGCAGAGGGAAGCCCGCTGGTTGGTGTACACGTGGGGCGGGTGCGGGAGAGGGACTGGAGAAGAGGTTTGCGTACTGAGTTACAAACTGCTCATGAAGCAAGAACGGGTGTACAGGCCGCACAGGGGATTTGTGGCATGTTCACACTGGTTGGCCTTCGCCGGTGATGTGTTGCTTGCTTGCAGGCTCGGCGCTGCTGATAGTGCCTGTGTGCATAGCCATCCATGGTGACGATCAACTGCCCTTGACATGGATAGCAATGTGTCGGCTCACCCCACACATGCCGAGCTCCCAGGGTCTTTGCGGCATCATCTTGGTGCTGGGTCGTTTCGGGAGCGTTTGGGGCATTGGGGGGGCCAAAGAGCTGTCAACGTTGCTGACATGCTGAGGAAACGGCAACAATATGGACTTGCGCTGCCCAAGGGCGCCCACCTGCGCCCACCAGCGTAAATGTGAAGCGCTGAAGGTACTCGCCTGTCGCGCTGTGGGTGCCTGCTAGTACACCTACCGCCCAGGCCAACCACCCCTTGGCCTGCCATGCAATTACAGAGTAGACACCAGGGGAGTCCCGGTACGCCGACAGCATCCTGTCCTCACTGAATGCCGCAAATGGCTTACCTGGAAAGGCCAGAAGCTGTCCTAGGGTGGCACACCGTCCCCGTCCCACATCCCATTCCCAACATGCATCGCACACGTGGCATCGCACTTACTCATGCCGCTCATGCCGTGCACTACGCTGGTTTTCAACCCGCACCCTTTACAGCTGTGTGCGCTAGTGAAACGGGTGTAGTCGAGCACTTTTGCAGGTTGGCCCCACAACAGCGACAGGGCCCGCTCATACTAATGCGCCACGCGCCGCTCTGCAGGGTAAACGTGCTAGAGTACACCGTGTACGAGGTGGCATAATGTCGTATCTCTCTGCCTATCAGTTGCCTGACCTCATGGTAGCGGGCTAGAAAGCTTAGGTAGCTGGCCATGGCTGCCTGCACGTCGGCCAGCCTGTATCGCCCAGTTACACTTTGGCGCTTCTCAGTGACGCTCATATTTGCTGCAAGCTTGTCCTTGGCGGCGAGCGATGATGTGCGTTCTCACACACATGGGGAGCGACAGGGGAGCCCCGGTGGCTCCTCTATTTCGCGGCGCGCCTTACTGCAAGGTAAAGTTTTCGTTCTAACGCACGAGTTTGAGAATGTTAACCATGCCATAACCCCGCAACCTTCACTTGGGCCACGACACTTGGGGCCAGGTTATCTGTCCGTGCCGCAATGAATCTGTTACGTAGATGTACAATATACTGTTGCCCCCTCCTTAGTTATTACATGGCTCATGTGGCCTTCCCTCCCACGCTGTGGCGAGGGGCTCGTCCTGTCTCTACCTACCTACCCCACTGGCCTGCTAGTTCCCCACACTCTTGGCCATACCGCTGAGCGGACTGCCCCAACCCGCCTCCACATGCAGGCGGCGTCCGGCGTCTCATCTACAGCGAAATCGTTTGCGGCGGCTCCCTCAACGACGCCCCTAGTGACGCCCCAACGCTGGAGGACCAACTGCTGGGGGGCGTGTCCAACTTCGAGGCACGGGGCGCCGTCACAGGCCTCCGCCTAGGTACGAGCTTCCACCACACCACCCCCCACCAATAATACACAAACCCAGTTCCACTACCACCCTGCCATCCAGCCACCTAAGTTTCCCTCCGACCCAGGTCACCTTCACATCCCGATCCTGCACCCTACCGGTCCCCCTTCCCAGGCTGGACGGACGCATATGTCAACACCACGTCAGGGGTGTTCTATCCCCACGGCATCTACGCCATAGACCTGTTCTATGGGGACTACCCCGCGCCCCCGGGCACCCTGCACCCCGTTGTGCCCCGCAACGCCACACGCCGGGGGGGCAACTCGCTCACCTCACTACCGCCCACGGCGGCCAGCCTCACCTTTGAGAGCGAGGGGCCGCTGGACGAGGGTGGCCAGGTGGGACGGCAGGGAGGTCCATAGCAACATGCCGTACCTTACCTGCCGACTATCGTTGGGCGAGCAGCTGTGTGCCGCTGAAAGTTGTGGGGCAAGTTCGTAGGCACAAGCGCGTCAGCTGCGACTGGCACGTTGCTGCAGTTGACAACCTTGACCTACTTGGCCGTATGCACCATCTACGCACCCACTCACCCACACACTGGCACCTGTCTGCCTGCCTGCCTGCCTAACCCCCTGCAGGTCGGCTCCCTGCTGTCGGCGCTGGTGTGCTGCAGCGCTGACAACATGCTGGACTCGGTGCGCCTGGTGCGCCAGCTGCAGGGTGCGTGGTGGAGGTGGAGGGCGCATGAATCGGGCACCAATCGCACCATAAGAGTAAATCCGGCCGGTGGCTAGGGGGGCTGGACAGTGGCGCTTGTACCTCTACAGCATGCGGTATCGCTGCCACACAGCTTAGCAGTGTGCCAGGTCCCATGACCGCACGGCCCCACACTGGTACGCCGTCGCAGTAGCCATGCCATGGCCCCACACCGCCGCCGCTGCCCCCAGGCGACGTCAAGCTGGGCTTCCCGGTGTGCAACGGCTACGCCGTGAGCGTGACGCGGCCGGCGGGGGCGCCGCTGTGGGCTGGGCTGCGCGTGGGCGTGCAGCGGCCCCCGGGCTCGCGCTCCGAGTACGTGGCGGCCTCGCTGCAGTTCATATGGGCCACAGGTGCGCCGTACAGCTGTCCGCGTGGGGACTGACGTACCCATTGCTCCCCTGTCCTTTGCAGATCATCAAAGCGGCCTTCACTCCCCGACATGATAAGCTTGCAGCTTGCTAACCTTCACGTGCCCTCTGCTCCATCTGTGCCCTCTCCTGCAGCAACCCTTGTCCCCGCGCCAAGCCCCCCGTCCACCACGCGCCCGCCGCCCTCCCCGCCCGTCGCCCTCCCACCGCCCCGCCCACCACCCTCCCCTCTCCCGTTGCTTCCCCCAGCACGCCCGCCACCCTCCCCAACCTCCACGCTTCCCCTGCCGCCCTCCCCGCCGCCCTCGCCGCCGCCCTCCCCGCCCGCCGCCAACACGCCACCGCCCACCCCCGACTGGGTGTCCATCACCCAGGGGGTGGTGTCGTTTGAACTGGACCAGCCCGTCACGCCCATCGTCATGACGCGGCGGGTGTTTCCCGTGGCCAACACGCCCGACAACTTGACCGTCATTGCCGCCACGCGCTACGCAAAGGGCGCCGCCGCAGCCCTGGGCTCCGAAAACATGTTGGAGTCCTGCTGCGGGGGGCCACGTGCCAGGAGGTGCGCGCCCGGGGGGTTGGGGTAAACACAGAGCAGTAGAGTACCGTAGTAGACCTAGCGCCACGAGGTGGGGGCGGGGTGCTTCCGTGCTTCCGGCTGAGGCAGCAGCGCAGCCCGGGCCCCGCGGGTGTCCTCATGTGTCGTGAGAGGGTTTGCGATTTCACAGGCGTAGCACCCTTTCCTTTCCGGGCACACAGACCTATCCTTTTGCCTCTCCGGGTGGTGTGCGAGCGACGTCATGCCGATGTGCGGGTCTCCCATGACACAGGGCTCTCCCGGCACCACGTGACGTGTAGCATGACAGGTGTTGATATGTCTGTACTGTCCTTCTCCCCCTACATCCAGGTACGCCCGTGGCGAGGCGCTGCAGGGCCTTGACCGCCTGGTGGTGCAGGCAGCCGGCTGGTCGGCCGCGTACTGGGCCAAGACGGGGTCCGTCAAGGTACGGGGTCCGGGTGGCCGGGCTACGGAGGCAGTGGGGAGTGGTGGGCTAGAAAAGGGCACAGCGGCGCTGTGTAGCTGGGTGAGCAGGGGAACACAGGCAGGTGCTGGACAGGCACGTGTCTGCATGGGTGGTGCCATCAGACGCGTTGCTGTGTAGCTGCCGCTGGCGCGATGGCATGAAAGCAAGATGGACTGGAAGCCGTTCCGGTCGGAGATGGAATTCCTTGACTTCCACCGGTCATCAGCAACCGTTTCAATGATCCATGCCTCGCCAGGTCCGCGTGTCCCACGAGCGCTTCATCCCCTTCGCCGAGTGGCTGGTTGCGCGCCTGGGCCCGCCGTTCTTGGCGCCCCGGGATTACGGCGGTACGGGCTGGGTGGCGAGCGTGGACCTGTTCGTACGGTCCGTGCGGGGCACGCTGGGCGAGGGCAAGCCGCGGCCCGCCATGGAGCTCATGATCCTGGGGCCGGAGGACCCCAAGTACGACGACCCTGTGACGCCGGTGCGTGTTCTGCACGGTTTGCGGCAGCGTTGCTGTGCTGTGCTTGGCATGCGTTGTAGTGGGTGCTGTACGGGAGGCGGGAAAGGTGGTTGATACGGAGCAGCGGCCCGGCATGCACGGGCACCCTTGGTCGGACCGCCCGGCCACAGGCAGGCGCCATGCCACACACCCAGGCATCCCTATGCGCAGTCTGTGCTTAGCGACCAGCGCCTCGAGCGTCTACCTGTTTTTATCCAATCCAGCTCATTTCCCCATACCACCCTCCCTGGCAGCTCCTTGCCAGGCTCTAACGCCCGCTCGCCAACCTGCCGGCCCGCCCCCTCCTCCCACAGAAAGCGGTCCAGGACTTCCTGGCAGCGGGCGGCGGCGTCATGTTCCTGGGGCCCAACCCGCTGCCCAGGGACCCCTCGGAGGGGGCCGCCAGCCCTGTCATCACCGGCCCGCCATCGCTGCAGCCGCAGCCCGCGCTGCTGTCGCCCCCCGCCCGCAAGCCCAAGAAGCCGCGCAAGCCCAAAACCCTGGCCACAGCCACCACCACCGTCTCCGCTCCATTCGTGTTGACACCTGGCTCTCCAATGACCACGTTCACTGTTCTGGGTGGAGGCATGGGGCGCCACCTGCTACAGAGGTTCAACGCCTCCTTTCAGCTCAACAAGGTACTACACCGTACGCATGTCCGCACATCCGTCACAGGCCCCCATAGCGTGCTTCCGTGCTCAGCACTCCAGCTATCCACATTCCTCCCCCACGCTTGCGTTCCCTCCACCGTGCCCCACCTGTCCCATGCAACGCTCGTCGCTTCTGTACCCTGGCGCTCAAGGCCTGGCCCCAGGCTGCTAAGAAGAGAAAACCACTTCTGCCCACCCTGGTCCCCGCTCGCCCTCATCCCCTTGAACACAGCACCCTACCCCCTGACCCCATCGCCCTGCCCTGCAGGTGTCGGGCCCCATCGGCATCAACTACATGCCCCCCGACGCGCCCACCGCCTCCGCCGGCTCCGTGTCGGTGGCCACGCAGCCCTCCTCCGCGCTGCACAACGCGGAGCTGGCGGCGGGCGCCTACGTGCAGGCGCTGCAGGGCAGCCCGCCGCAGGGCTTCAGCCTGCAGATAGGTGCGCGGCTGGGTGCGGACTGCAGGGGTGGTGGAGATGGGCACGGGCAGGTGCGGGCAGGGAGGTGGGAAGAAGGTTGCGCTGGGGTCGCACGGCACGCGAAGCGGGGAAGGAAGGGCGGGCGGAGGCGGCGACGTGGTTTATGCGGGTTAAGGGCGGCTTCAGAACCACCAAAAATGCTGCGTGTACACCCTGGACTGTACTCAAAAATGGAGCAGCGCAGCAGGGCCAGACGGTGTCCTTACTGGAGTAGATGAACAGCAGCTAAGAGTCCCAACCCACCCTCCCCAGTCTTGCCCATGCGCTTCACCGCCTCCTACTCCCCCCTCTCTACCAGCACCTACACAGACTGAATATCTACCTGTTCTCCTCGCTGCGCCATTCCCTTTCCCTCCCTGCAGTGACGGCCACCATCGCACAGGCGCAGGCGGTGCTGCCACGTGGCACTCCCGGCACGGAGGGGCTGTACACCCTGGTGGACGCCATACAGCGCCTGGGTGGCACCATACCCCGCCTGTCGCCGCCGCCGCCCCCGTCGCGGGGCCTGGCGTCGCCGCCGCCGCCGCCCGGGCGCAGGCCGCCGCCGCCACCGCCGGGTGAGGCACAACACAGCCGTGCCACTCTGCAGGCGCGCCTAGTCGATCACAGTGCTGGCAAGGCAAAGCCATTCCGTAAATCTCTGCCCTGTTGCACACACACAGCATACCACAACCCAACGTCGTGCTTCTGTTCAGTTAACCCTCCTGGTAGTTTTGCTTACGGCCACATCACCCGGCTGGTAACACACGTGCAAAATGCCATCCGAAGAAGCACTACCTGCTACCTGGCACATGGCACGCGTCTGAGCGCCCCTGCGGGCGTCCGACAGCTCTTGTCCATCAAGCTCCGCAGCCTGCACCACACCCCACGCCACGGGCCCGCTTTACAGCAGCTGCACCCCTTGCGATGCTCCCCACCGCTCCCGCCTCCTCCCCACAGGCGGCGGAGGGGGTACGGGGCCCTTCACACTCCTGGGCTGCTACGTGGACCAGCCGGCACCCAACCGCGCCTTACCCACACAGCTAGCACAGCAGCGGCTGAACACCGTGGACAAGTGCGCAGCCCTGGCACGTGCCTCCCCCGGCGTGACCGTCTTCGGGTTGCAGGGCCAGCTGTGCATGGCCGGTACGGACGCGGCGCGTGCCGTACAGTACGGCAGGGCCGCTGACGCGGAGTGCTCTGTCACGTGCGGGGGCAACCGCACGCAGTCGTGTGGGAGCGCGGCGGCGGGGCGGCTTCGGCTGAGCCTGTACCAGCTGAGTCCTGCAGGGGCTGGGTGAGGAGTAAGGGCGTGTGAAAATGAGCAGGTCTTCTTATTTTCGGGGCCTTTAACATACTCTGCGCAAATTCGTAGCATTTGGCAGGAGTTTGGGATAGGGGGGGGATTAATTGTTGCACATAGGTCATGACTTTGGTGCGTAGGTTTGGGACTGGTGTATCCAAGCACCATGGACGCAGGGGCCGTACCGGGCAGGTACGTCTAGTATTGAGTGACTGACGTGAGCGCAGCTGGGCTCAGAAATGCAGATGGTACTGAAAGGCGTCAGGGCGTGCGAACACTGAACGTTGCTTGAGGATTGGTCTGGTTTCTATGCTGCAGGAAGATATGTGATCCGCTATAAGAATCCAGCTGGCTCATGTTCCGTGCAATTGTTTTGAGGCCTGGCGAGCAATTTGCGTGCAGAACTATGGGGACAGCACTGCTTGGAGGCTGGAACTGTGTAGTGCCGGGAAGTGCGATGTATGTCAGGGGAACTGCGTCACTGCGCAGGACACAGCGAGCTGGGTACGAGACTGGTGCACTTGTGGTAGTATGACCCTTTGACGTGCTGCTAAGCCCGCCTCCCGAGGGCCACCGCCCGCGCCCCGTTGATTACTTGCCTAGCGAGGCGCAAGCTGTTGCCAACTGGGAAGGCACGCGCATGCCCTGTGGGGCTGCATGTGTTGGCGGTTGGCGGTTGGGGCAGTGCGCCGTGGATGCAATGGCGTGTGGGATACGTCTGTAGCAGTTAAGCGGGACCGACCTACCAGTGGACGGGGAGCATCTTCCATGGGACGATCACTTCGGCGTTGGGTCCCTGGTGTAGCAGGGATGCCAACATGTGGTTTGACTTTGGCAAAGGAGGCATTTTGGGATGATGATGTACATGGCGGCCCAGGTGTCGAGAGCACCACTGTCGCACAAGTCTGGGCTAGGGACTTTCAGACCAAATGTCGACCCTGGCCAACAATTCATGGACACCATGACACGTTGGCTGTTGATGACTTTGCTGGTGCCGTACTGCCCCGGTATCGTACGCAGTGCTGACGGTTGGTGCGCCGCTTCGCGTTTGTATTGGCACTGCCAACGGAGGTTGCTGGAATGGAGAGAGTCTCTCCCCTAGGTGCACTCGTGCATGTGCGTATTGGATGGCAGTGTACGGTCATGCGCTTCAGCGGTTTGGCGCATGCTCTGGACAGTCTGACGATATGGTGCTGAGAATGGGTGGTGCATCGGGGCATGTATATCTACTTGTGCGGCAATGAGCTTGCCATGGACTGGCCCTGAATGGGCCCTAGTCAGGAGACACGTGCAGCATCACGCGACCTGGCAAAGTGGGCATCTGGGCTTCTCCGTTTCCTCGGGGCTGACCTTCAGGCGGTTGGGGTTTGATGGTGCTGCTGGGGGTGGTGTGCTTGTGCAAGCACCTAAAACGTGCAACCCTTTTTGCCAGACTTGACACGGTCAGCGCCTGACACTGGGCACATGCCCAGAGCCACGCACGCGATGCAAGGTACGGTTTTGTCAGTTGCACAGGCAAGCCCCACCACGCACAGGGTGCCCTGCACCTTGCTCCCCTGCCCTGCACGGCTCCAAGCAGGTCCCAGGAACGTGTCTGCATGGGGAAACGGATGTGGATGCGGCTCCTCCTTTCCACCCATGCTGCGTGCTGCTCCTTCGCCGTTAAATCTGATGACACAGAGTACACTTGGCGCGTCAATACTGCTACGCAGGATATCGAGGTAGATCTTCTCCCGTTCACGTGCAACCTTACTACACCGCAACCTCCATGCCAGCGAGAGGCGGCACGCAGGAAGAAGCTTTCGCACAACCACTTGATAGGTCTGATGTTAGACTGAGGATTCCGACGGCAGGATTTGTTGGTAAGCCCTCGTGGCTCCCCTCCCGTCTAACGGCATGGACGAGGGGCGCTCAGTCACAGCCCTGGAGGGTAAGCGCCCCGCCACCATAGGCGTTAGCTTGCCAGTGTTGCTAAGGTACTAGGGACAAAGCGGGAGGCCGGGGCAGAAAGAGGAGAAAGTCCTGTCGTTTCCTGTTGCAGGGACACGGCGGAACAGCCCGGGTGGATTACAACAAGCGCTAGAGAGGTATGACAATAAGGTGTTCGCAAATTGATACATGATCGGCACCCTGCACTTCGTCTACGTGCCACGACCGACGACGCGAACCCACGACACAAGGTTGCGTTGTCACCAAAGTGAAGTGCGGGAACCATCGCCTCCGTAGTATCATCAATTGGTGACCATGTGAAGTATAAAAAAGTTGTGCGCCTGGGCAAACTCCTAAACAGTCTGTATAACACAGGCCTTGCCCCCGCCCTCCGGCCGCGCCCAGAGCTGCAAGCTCGGCCGCGGCAGCCACGACCGCCTCAAGCGCGCCTGTCCCCACGCAGCTTCCCGGGACCTTCAACATCCCCTCGGCGTGGCTGCAGCAGGTCTCCATCGCCGACGCCAGCAGGGCTCCGCCTCCCCTCCCTCCAGAAGGCCGACAGCCGCTGCCCTCCACCGCCACCCTGCCACCTGCCATCCCCCCACCCACTACAACCCCCGCTAGCGCGAGCGGTGCCTCCCACCTGCGCGCCAGCAATCAGCAAGCACGCCAAGGGGCACATAATGCAACAGGTGGCAACTTGATATCCAGTGTAACCATGCATGGGAGCGGGGATCGCAGCGCCAGGCGGCAGGGCGCCTTGCCTTCAGGGCCGGGCACTGGTACCCTCCCCCAGGTGCTACCACAGCACCCCTATATGACGCACGTGCAGCCACGTGCCGCCAGCAGTGGCACGGCATCGGGCTCCGCGGGGCGGCAGGCGTCGGGTGGGGCGGCGGGCCGAGGGCAGCTGCGAGGCCTGCTGCAGGGTGGTGGGAGCGGTGGGGGTGCAGACCGCAGTCCTTTTGGTACCGGCCTGGGGTCCAGCCTCCCCTCGTGGCTGCAGCAGCATGCGGCGCAGCAGCGGCAGCAGAGCGACTCCCCACAGCGGGGGCCAGCCCCCGGGCGGGGGCATGGATCGGGCCTGTCCCCGCTGCCGCCCACTGTCAGCCCCATCTACCGCGGTCAACAGCACCCTGGCGTTAGCCCACACGGAACGCCCCCCCTGTACGCTTCCAGGTCTCGGCCACGTGCCAGTGCGGATGGCGGCAGTGGCAGCGGTATGCCGCCGTGCCCGCCGCTGCCTGGCGTGCCAGCTTCGGCTGCCATTGCCATACAGCACAACCAGTCTCACGGTCATGGCAGCGCGGTTGACGGTGGACGGGGGCAAGGCGCACAGTACGGCAATGGGGGCTCCGATGCGGCGGCAATGGCGGCGGCGGATCTCGTGTCTCGGAGCGCCCCAGCGCGCGGGCGCGGCGGGATACCGCACGCGGCGTCCATTAGCGAAATCGAGCCATGCGTCGAAGTAAGTTCATGCCTAAACGGCAGCAGTAGCAGATTTGTTGCAAAGCAAACTTAAGGCATGGATGATTGTGAGATCTAGGCTAGGGTAGCTGCTGCTGCATGTCGTAACGTTCAAGGACAATCACACGGCTGCCACATGGTCACCACATGCAGCGCCTTAATGCTCGCATCATGTGCTGCTGACTGCTGCGGCGTTGGCGGTTGTCGTACAGGAGGAAGAGCCGCGTGGCGGGCGCTGCGGGGGGCTGTCCAGCTCCTTATCGACACGTGCCATTATGATCCCCGAGGAACGGCCGCGAACATACCGCGTCGTTGCGCCCAGCAGGAATACGCAGGGTGAGTATCCGCCGAGTTGGGTTATGGGATGTCGAGGAACGCATTGCGAGGGGGTAATGGTGCGCAGGGTAGGCGCGCCCATCCGTCTCCCGACAACCTCGCCGGTGGCTGAGGCGATAGCGCAACCTCAACATTCCACGGTCCGCATCCAGCTGGGTTTGGTTGAAACGGGCGCCACAGCAAGGGAGCCATGTTGCAAAGACCCGCGGTCGGGGCCTTTGGTGGGAGGCATGGGCAGGCTGCTCTGCATTTCACCTAGCTATAAGGCCGGTCAACCTTTGGTGCTTGGTGATACCCCCAGTGTGCATGACACCTAACCCCGTGTGTGCAGGCAGCCAGGACGAAGTCACTGTCGTCCTCGAGGACCACGAGGGCGAGCAGCTGTCACCGTACGACCCACAGCAGGATCGCAGCTACCGCGGCGGCCTGCTCGGATCTCGGTCGGCCCGGTACGGCAGCAGCCTGCCCAACAGCGGCGGGCTGCCCGGCGGCGCCAGCGGCGGCGGCGCCGCCGGGGGCCTCCTGGGTAACAGCATTGTGTCGGGGTCCCTGATGGGTGGTGGGCTACTAGGGGGCCTGTTCGGCAGCAGGGGCGGCGGCTCGGGGCGGGGCTTCAGCGGCGGCTACGAGACGCCTGACAGCAGCGTGCACGGCGCCAACGAGGGGCTCAGGTGCGTTACGGAGGGTCGATGAGGGGTCACAGCTCTCGGGACTGTGTGGGTCACTGCGTGGGTTTGCATTGGGATTACGGTTTGGGTACCTGTGGACGGCTGGCTGAGCAGCAGGGTACGGACTCTGAGAGCAGGCAACACAGCTGTCCAGGTGTTTGCGCCTTGCAGGCTGCTTTTGTGGCTGTTGGCTGAGGTTGGCCTAAGCTACTGAGTATCGCACCCGAGTACCGGACCTTTTGTTAAGCTGCTGCGCCACAGACATTGCAGCACTGGCCTTCGTCCCCGCTGAAAAACGGGAGCAAGGCTTGTCGTAATTGGCATACAAGGCGATGCGCCGGGCCCGATCATTGGCCGGTGCTTTGCCTGCCGTGGGGCACAATGCCTTTTGTAGCATCTTGTGCAGCCCGAGTCTCGTGCAGCACGGCATGCTAGCCCCTGTTGCCCTCCCCCAACACCTTTCAGGTACAGTGCGGCGGGGGCGGACTCGCCCTCCCTGCCCTCCAGCTCCCTGCCACGGTCGCACCGCCACCACGGCCAGTCCGCCGGTGCGGTGCTGGCCAAGGCCACCGGGGGACTCATGAAGAAGAGCTTCAGCTACGGCAACTTCGGGTCAGCGTTCGGGGACTCTGGGGCCGGCGGCGGAGGCGGCGGCGGCGGGGCCTCCCAGGCGGGCGGTGGGCGGCGGGCAGGGAGGAGCAGCGCTAATGGTGGCAGCGCTGCCAGCAGCGCTGGGACGTCGACGGGAGCTGGCGGCGGCGCTGGCGGCGGCAGCGGCGCAGCGGGGGCTGGCGGCGGCGTGGGCCAGGGCTTCTGGATGCGGAGTACGAGTGCGCGCGGGGGCCCGCGGGTCAGCAGCGCCAGCGGGGCTGGCGGCGACGCTGACGGCGGCGGGGGTGGCGGCGGCGGCGGGGGTGGCGGCGGGCCGTCGGAGCCCGACCTGGCGGACCTGGCGCTGCTGGCCACCAGCCTGCCCGCTAGCATGGGTGCGTGCAGGCAGCTGAGACCGCGCAACGCGAGTTGGCACTAGCATGCGGGACGTCCTCACCCGCAGCTGGGCTCCAGAAGATGCAGCATCTAGCCCTTAAAGTGCTAGCTGCTGGTGCACGTGCTACCTGCACCATTATTGACGCTTGCGCGTCCTGATTCCCCGTCGACGTGCGCGCGTGCCCCACCTTTTTTGAACCGCGTCGCTGTCGGACCCTACAGGCACCTGGAGCTTCCCGCGCAGCGTGGCCCTGGCCACCAGCCCACACAACGGCCGCGCCCTCTCCCGCGCCGACTCCGTGTCCACCACCATCAGCAACACCACCACCGGGCCCTACGCCGACCGCAGCGTCCACGGCGGCGGCTCCGCGGGCGCCACCGGAAACGGCTGCCTGAACGTTAACGGCACCGGCGGCGTTGGTAGCGGCGCCGGGCCGTCGACGTCGCTGGGTGGCGGCGGCGGTGCTGCCGCCGCCGGGCCGCCGCCGCCTCCGTCGTACCCGATCTGCCTGATCTGCCTGGAGGTGCTGACGCCAGAGGACTTCGAGGCGGGGGACGCCATAGCGCTGCAGTGTGCCTGCAAGGGCGAGGTGGCGCTGAGGCACAGGAAGTGCGCCATCGAGTGGAGCCATGTAGGTACCGGGGCTGGTGGGACATGTAGTGCGGAATCCACATCTGCACTCTGCCACGTGTGGGGCAGGGCTTAGGTGGAACGTCCAAGGTGTGCAGTCATGACGGCAGCGGGGTTAAGGGCTCAATGGCATGGTTCAAAGGGACAGAGGCCCGGGCGCTCGCTAACCCGATGCGGGCGGCACCGCCACCAGCAAGTCAGCCGCGCCTGCCCTGACACTGCCGCAAACCCTGTGCAGCACCCTCAGCACAGAAGAGCCCCTCCCTCTACACTCCATGTCTTAGGGAGCCTTCGGAGGGCCCCGTTATTTGCTGTCCACTAATACCCGCGGTGAAGCTGCACTCACCACTGGTTCCGGCCCCCCCCTCAGAACTACCAACACCCCTCCCCGCATGCCTACCACGTGCGAGGCCTTACCAAGTGCAACTCCTGCTGACGACAACTCCCTCCCTGCCTCCCCTCTGCAATCTCAACCCCCGTGCAGCACAAGGGCGACGTGGTGTGCGACATCTGCAAGCAGCCCATCGCCAACCTGCCGCCCATCCCGGACGAGGTGCTCGCGGCGCGAGAAGCCGCCCGCCGCCGCCGCCAGCCCGCCTTCAACACCGCCGCAGAGCCCAACCTGGCGGATTACATCTTCGACTGCATCCGTGCCACGTGGGTCACCATGATCGTGTGCGTGCTCTTCTTCAACATGACGGTTGGACGAGCATTCGCGGTGGGCGCGGCGGTTGGCGTCGCGTTCGCAATGGTGAGCGTGGTGGTGGCGGCGTGCGCGCGGCGGGCGCGAGCGAGGGCGGCGGCGAGGGCGGTGGAGAGGGCGGCGGCGGAGTCTAGGGAGCAGGAGAGGGAGGCGGCGGCGCGGGTGGCGGCGCAGCGGGAGAGGGAGGGGGCGGGGAGGAGGGCGTCTGGGGGGTCGGGGTCGGGCGGGCTGACACAGCCGCTGCTCGGGAGCGAGTGAGGCAGGAGGGTAGGGGCGGCCTGAGAGGGCCCTGCGCAGCCGTGAACTGAAACCCGGGATCGTCGTTGATTCTAGTTTTTGTTACCGCAGTACCTAATCATGTGTTGTAGGTGTAGCAAGGTTGCACTGGGGCTTGCAGGCCGCCCTTGTTGAATGCATGCTGTTGGGGCACGTACGGAGTCGGCCGCATGTAATGTAGGGTAGGCAGCCTCGCAGGATGCCAGGTAACCGCCGTGTAAGCCCCTGGGCCCTATGTAGGATGCGGAGTGGATCCCAGAGAGGCCGCGAGGCCGCTGTCCGGCAGGCGCATGAAAGGGGCACGCCAGGGGCAGGGGCAGACGTGTTGTGCAGGGCAGACTTGTGGCAGGTGTTGGCTAGCTGTGGTGTTGGGTTGTGGGTCATATACAGCGCTATAGCCGCATCTCCTTGAATGTGCCGGAGGCGCCGCGGTCTAAATGGTCGCACGCTGTGCAGTCCTGCCCAAGCGCGCCTGTGCATCTAGTCTTAGATGTGTGCCCGGTAATTACTGGTACTGTCAATAAAGTGCACTGGTGCACGTTGGTCATGTTGACACCAGGCGACCGTCGTTGTTATGCAAATGCACTGGGCCTATACGTTGCGCAATCTGTAGTGTTCTGTGCGAAGCTGCGCCAGGCGTGACCCTGCCGCGTCCTGCTGCGTACCAGACTACCAGCACCGGCAAGGTGCTGAACCGCCGCTGTTGTGTGCTGCGGTGCTACCGTACCGGTACCCATAGGAAGCTGTACGGGTTGGTGGTCGGCGCACCGTGTAATGGCTTTTATTGTGTCGCATAGTGGCTTTGTGGGTTCGTGCGGGTGTTGAGGAGGCGAGGCAGGTGCAAGGTTGTAGGTGCCGCCTCATGCAGGTGTACGGTACCTCGCCTGCTCTTCGGACAATCATGCTGCTTGCCTCTGCTCAGTTGGCCATGGCCTTTTTCCTATGCGACTGGTGCAGATACGGGTATGAACACTGATCCGCGTGCGTGATTTTGTCCGCGCACGAGAGTCAACCCTTTGCCTACCTGACCCTACCTACAACTCGCTGAAGCCATGCGACAGTTGGTCAACCGACAACTCCGCGCGCCGCGCGGGCACGAAACGGGTTGTATCTCTTTGCGGCATACTCCTCTGGGGCGTTCGATACAGAAAGCCCCCTGCCTTCAGTCGTTCAGTACCGCCCCGCCGCCGCGCGTGCCCCTTGCACCTTGCTCAGCGACCCCACAAGTAGCAGCAATGGCGCTCGACGAGACTGCTAAGAAGGCTGTGATCACAGACTCCATTCGCGGCATCCCCGACTTTCCCCACAAGGGCATTCTCTTTTGGGATGTGACCACCATTATGCTAAACCACGAGGCGTTCAAGTACACGATTGAGCTATTCGCTGAGCACTATAAGGATAAGAAGGTCGACGTGGTTGCTGGTACGTCGAGCCTCCTCGCGCTCCTCTCTTGGAAAGCAGCTTGCGCGCGGCATCCCTCGCTGAGCCGCTCAGCTTGCGCGCCCCCTCGCAACCCCCTGCTCCTCCCCTGGCGCTACAGGCTTCGAGGCCCGTGGTCTCATCTTCGGTGCTCCTCTTGCGCTTGCCCTGGGCGCGGCTTTCGTGCCCCTGCGCAAGCCCGGCAAGCTGCCAGGTGGGGCTTGTCACAGCCGGGTCTGGCTGAGTCAACTCAAGGACCTTTCTAGGGTCACTTCCAGGGGCGCTTGGGGCCGGCTCAGGCAGGGCAGAGAATGCACTTGGCCACCCAGCACCACGCACAGTGAGGCAAATGTACCACTGCCAAGCCGTGGGTACACCAATCTGCACCAATACAGTGCTGGACGTCAACGGCCGTGCAGCCAGTTGTCATCATGCCGTATGTGAGGAGATGCCTGCCCCTCCCAAAGTGGTCTGAACCCACCCACTAAGCACTGAATACAGGCAGTCAGCCTCTGACGAGGGTTGCATCATGGCGCTACAATACGCATCCGGCAGCCAAGGAGAGGCCTCCGCCCTAGCGTTCGTTGCGTGCAGGCAGCAAGCTGGCCTGGCTTGACCACCTGCCCTGCCCGCCTGCCTGCCTTCCAGGCGAGAAGATCAGCGAGGAGTACAAGACGGAGTACTCGACCGATAAGATTGAGATGCACGTGGGAGCCATCCAGCCGGGGCAGCGCGTGGTGTTGGTGGGTGGGGGCAGGGGACAGGGCACGTGGTGCTAGTGGGTGGGGGCGTGGAATGGGGATATCGCATGGTGGTGGTCAGCAGCGTCACGCCGTAGATCATCGGTGGAACGGGTTACTTCCCCAGCATCACCTTCTATTGTCCCGCCCTTACGTGGCTCGACCGCTCATGCATCACTCCCCGCCACTGCCCCCAGGTGGACGACCTCATTGCCACCGGCGGCACCCTGGCTGCCGGCATTAAGCTCGTCAGTGAGTGCCGCCGAGGGAGGCTGAAGGAGCAGGGCGGGGCCAAGCAGCACCTCACTGCCGTGTTCCACTGGGTTGTTTGCCTTGTTGCACGTGCGCTCATGGCCAAGGAGTGGTGCACGCTCTTGCACCGTCAACCTCGTGTCAGCCAAGCGAGCCAGCGAGCGCGCTGCATGCACGGCATGCTCTATGTACGACGCCTGTCCCAAACCGTACTGCACAGTGCGGTGGCTTGAGTGCAAGGGCTCCAGGTCGTATGTACGCGTACTCCACGGTCACGAAATGCAGATCACTCAACCGCCAGCCAGGAGCAGCCTCCTACATTCCCCCTTCCCTGCTCGGCCATCCTGACCGGCTGCTCACTTCCCGCCTGCCGGTTCGGCTGCTCTCCTTTTCAACTCCCGCAGAGAAGGCTGGCGGCGAGGTGGTGGAGGCTGCGTGCGTCATCGAGCTGCCCTTCCTCAAGGGGCGAGACAAGATCCCCGACACGCCGCTGTTCGTGCTGGTGGAGAAGGAGGGGCTGTGAGCGGGGCCAGGACTGGCCAGGAGGAGGGGGGGGAGGAGGCGGGGCAAGCGGGAGAAGTTGGGGTGTGTGCGGACTTCTATGGCGGTGCCAGCGATAGCGGCGGCGTGGGGGACGGGGGGAAGCCACGGAGGAGAGGGTGTGCCCGGGACGTACGGTGGGTGTGGCCGGAAGCAGTACACGGCGCAGGTCGTGCTCAGGGGCAGCCTGCGGCACTGGCAGGATGCTAGAGGGACGACCAAGAATGGTGGCCTGGGCTCGTTTTGAGCTGATTAGCGTTCACGTCCGTGGCTGGACAACAGCAGTTTTTTGGAGGCTGGCCACGCTGCACGTCCACCTGCGTCGACAGGCTGGCTTGTGTGCACGTGCTGGTGCTGCCGGTTGCCCCTGCCGAGCGCTGCCATAGCCCACTTCAGGTCCCCTAGTCCACGTGACGCCGGTGGCGAAAGCTCAATATGGCACAGGTGTTTCCTGTTGGCAGCGAGGTGGCAACGCGTTTAGCGTTTTCGGTGCCCCAGCTGTGGGAGCCTGTGCTGGCCTTGGCCATTGTGCGTGGCGAGGCCAAGGGTGACCAAGAGCCGTACGACTATTACTCGTGTAACAGCACGGAAAACTCCTTTCGGTGTATAGCACACCGCACCCGCACCAGTCGCACCGCTCCTTGCGCTGCACATCCTTGGCTCCTGCCTGCTCCTGCTGCGGTGACCAGCACCAGCAGTGGGGGTGCCAAACCTACCAAGGCACATGTCGGCTACGCAGGATACAGCGAGACTATAGCAGCTGATGAAACAACCAATCACCACGCTCAGAGCATGTGCAATAGCACTGCACAACCCATCCACATTCCACTAGCCAGTTCGTCCATTCGCATGCACTTCACCAGTTACGCCCGTCATGCACAAGCGACCAGACTGCATGGCCCAGGGGTAAGCCTCGCCACGCTGCAGCAACGTTCCCCACAGCAAACTCTGCACCGCGGCGGTGATGCACTCCACCCGCCTCTTCCTTCCGGCACCCAGCATCCTCATCACCAGCAGCGTGCCTACGATGGACTCCCTACCTCGCAGTGCCCCCAGCCACAGCTGCCGCTGCCACCGCCGTCTGGCAACACTAGTCAACTAGTCATTACCCCACAAAAGTACAACCTGTGACTTGCCCAGCCCCTTTTGCAGGAGCTGATGCTACCGCTTTGGCGCGTACGCGGATGCCCGCTTGATGGCCTGCGCCATGGCCGCCACGAACTCCTCCTTGCCCAGGTTGGCCCCCTTGCGCACGCCCACCTCCTCCAGGCTGGCGGTGGGGCCCAGGATGACCTGCGGGGGTGCGCACGGCACATATTTATTCTAGTACTGTGAGGATTAGGTCACGAAGTGCGTCCCCCGGCAGGAAGGTAGGGGTTGCAGGGGAAGTGTGTGGCAAGTGTCACACCGCTGTTATCCCGCCTGCACTCCCCTTGGCATACCGTATCACTAGGCCCTCTCCCTCTCGTTACCTGCAGCGCCCTGTTTGCCTGCTCCGCTGTGACGGAGCCACGCTTGGTGATGTCAAACATGCCGAACATGGTTTCGAGGTCTTGCTCGGTTATGAGTGTGGGCGTGCCCGTAGACTTGATGTCCTCTAAATATTTGCATATAAATGCTTTTGGATCATCTGGTTTATAGAATAGTAGTTGAGCAGTAATCGCCTGCGCAGCGTTTTGACTTCCTTTGGTCAGGCTCGATCCGGCGGTCGCTCTGTCTCGCATCACAGTAATGCCTCAAGTCTATCCATGTAAGCTGCAAGCGAATGGAATGTCTCAACGCGGTGGTGCCCAAGCCGCGGGGACATGCAACACGGAGCATGGGCGAACCGACCTCAAACAGCTGGGGTATTTTGTTGTGTTCAAGGTAATGCTCAACTTTTTGCCTTGGATCCTGCATTGCACTGCGATTTAGGGTTGTGCGTTTGTAGGGAGGAAGGAAAATGTAGAAGCGTCCCGGGGCTTTGTATGGACACAACGAGAGTAGGCGTTGCAGTTGCTTCCCAATTGATAGCCTTGCACGTCTGTGGCCTCAACACGGGTCCTGTGGCATACACCGTACTGCACACGGGAGGGTCGGGAGGAGCTCCCCTGCCACCCCTGCCACCGTTCAGGACGAGAGCTTCTCCTCCCTTAGTTCTCATGCATTGCGCAATTGCGGACGCCCTCTGTTGCACGCGCACAATAAAGCATGGGAGCCTGAACTTATGCGGCCCTGCTGTGCCGACGAGGCATCGTCGACGTCTGCACAACGTCAGGCAAGCTCCTGCTGGCTGCTGGCGCCTCAGGGCAGGCAGGGAGCTCCCTTAACAGCTCGGGTCTGTGTCTGTGTGGAGGACCGTTTGAATCTGATATTCGGCAAGGGTACGGTATCCCTGACCGGCTGACAAACCCTAAACTCCTGACTTCAAGTGCAAGCTCGCAATCCTCTTCGTGTGCTCCCTCTGCTGCTTTTGTGAGTGCTGCTGGCGTGCCCAAGGGTGCCTGTCAGCCAGCTCAGCCTAGTCTCAGCCAAGAGCATGGTCAAAAGGCTTACGGTAAGCCTTCAACCAGGTTGCAGTGGCAGGAACTCATTGGCCGGATGCAGAGCAGCAGAGGCCAGGTGCAGGGTACAGGGTGGTACCGTACTGCAGGCCGGTTGTGACTTGGCCGCACAGCAGGGCGCTACCTTGGGCGCTAAGCGTAAGTGGACCAGGGCAGACATCAGTACGCCTTGCACTTACAGTGCCTCAGTGTGTCAACACGCCAGCACACACAGGTTTGCAGCACCAGGGAAGCTCCCTATGCAGCATTGCTTGGAGCACGTCGAGCAGCAAGCAGTCAACAGCTACGATAGATAGCTACCGGTTCGGCAGGATCCCTGCAAGTCTATTCAGCGCGGCACTTGCAACACTTTACTAGTATTGCACGTCGGTGATCACAGGTCGCACGCTTGCATCACCGGGACACCGGTCTGCACCGTATTCTACTACGCATCAGTCTGCACCGCTTGCATCGTTGCATGCCAGCCACCCAGCCACCCACCCAGCCAGATTCGGCCCTTGCTGCCAGTGCTGTTGGCCAGGTACCATAGCAGCCTCAATAGCAGAACAGTTCTCCCACTGGCATCTCAGTACTTACCCCAAATCCCCAATAGCATAGCATTTCGCCCTCTTGGCATCTCAGCCAGGGGTAAGCGCATTATTGGTTTTGACTCACGAGACACCACGCCGCACCTGGCAAGGGCGCCCCAGGGCCTGACACAGAAGCGCAACCAGGTCCCGAAACCTTCACACACAAGCACGCAACACGGACGGAGGGGCCCCAATGCGGCCCCGCCGGACGCCCCGGTGCTAAAGTGGCCCCATCCAAGCAGCAACGGGCTCAACTCGTACCGACACCGCCTCCTTACAGCGCTGTCACGTCCAATCAGCTCCCTACAGCTTCCTGGTGCCCGTCTGGTTCTTGATCCACAGCTCGGCGTCCTTGGCGCCATAGTTGTACATGAGCTGGAAATTGGGCAGCGCCTTGGTGGCGTCCATGGCCATGTCCTGCCACTCGGCGAAGGTGAAGGCGATGGGGTTCTCGGGGTCGCAGCCGGGGAAGATGTCGGGCCAGGGGCCGTTGAGGGGGAAGGGCGGCAGCGTGTCGGGCAGGCCGACGCCGTTGGGGAACAGGCCGCAGTCCTTGGGCAGCTTGGAGTTGCGGGCCTGCTTGCCCAGCAGGGAGCGGCGGCTGCCGGTGGCCAGCTCGCCGGTGGAGGACTCGGCGGTTGTGGCGGTTGTGGCCGTGGCGGACTTGGGCTTCTCGCCCTTCTTGATGCCGTCCTTGCGGAACACGCCTGCGCGTGGCACGAGGCAAGCGGCAACGAAGCGGCAGTTGGGGTAAACGTACCTACGGTACACGCCCTGCACAGGATTGGGAGCATTGCACTCCTGCTTGTGCCTGTACCCGTGCCCATGCGCCATGCCCACGTACACCCCGTGCCAACAGCGCCTCACACGCTGCTGCTTCCGTCCTCCCTTCGTCGTACTACCAGCATACTCCCACCACAAAGGCATAGCCCTATTTTCTTCACAGCCAGCACCTCTACTGCCTCTCCTCATGCTCTCCCCGCCCCACTGCGCGCACGTGGTACACCACCACCCCCTGCCCGCCCACCTGGCACATACGACTCGATGGTGACGCAGGTGGACTTGCGCTTGCCGTACTCCTGCCCCAGCGCCTTGCACAGCACCCGAAGGTCATTGGCGTAGGCGCCATCCATGGAGGGCGTGTTGCGGTAGGTGACGTAGGTGGGGCCGCCGTTGGCGGGCTTGGCGGGGTCGTACCCTGCGCACGTGAGGGTGGAGCTGCCCACCAGCGCGCCCCAGTAGTCGGTCTCGGAGCGGAACTTGTCGACCACCCAGGTCTTGGAGCCGTTGAGGGTCTTGGCCTGCCAGTCCAGCGCCGAGATGGCCACGTGGATGCTCTTGCTGCACTTCTTGTGGTAGCGCTGTGGGCGGGAGAGGTGCGGTAGGGTGGGATGGGGTGGGATGGGGTGGGCAGGGGAGGATGTGGGCCTGAAGTTGGTGGTGGAGGGAGATGTCTTGGCGTGCTGGTAACCCACGTAACACTGACACTGTGTGGCGTGGGTGGTGGATGACGATCTGGCCCGGATGAGGGTTGCAGTGTTCCAGCTTACGCACCTTGACTGTGGCGAACTGCGCCAGGCCCTGCAAGATGTCGGGCCGCTTCGCCCAGAACGTTTCCCCGGAGGTCACGATGCTCTGGTTGACATAGTTCAACAGAGTCTTTCCAGGAATGCCGGCACAGGCTGTCAGGCCCAAAAGCGCTCCTCCCGAAAGGCCAGCAATTTGCGTGGCCCCTCCGGCTTGGATGTAGGGCGTGGCCCCCGGCTCATGAGGCGTCTGGAGGACGCTCAGGATGCCCAGGTAATAGGGGAGCAGTAGAGCGGATCCAGCTGCGCGCATGAAATGATGAAATGTTAGGCCAAGGTTCTTGGGTGACAGTGCCAGAGGCCTTTTGAAGGTGAAGGTAGCGAGGCAGTGTACAAGCGTGTTGCATGTCCCGAGACGGCGACCGGCGCCGGCAACGAGTGAGCCACATGCATGCTGGTTGCATTGCAAGCCATAAGCACATTCGCAGGTTGCATACGTATACGCTTAGGCGGCGTAACGAGACCGCCGCAGTGCGCATGTGCACGCAACTGGCGATTGCGTTGACCACAGCCCCGACTAGCGCGCTTACCTATGGCAAACACTAAGGGTTGTGCCGCTACTAGCACCATTGTGCCGAGGCTGATCCAGAAGTGGGTGTCTCGTGAGCTACAGAGAAAGGTTGTCTTCCGAGGTCAACAACAATAAGGAGTGAAGGGCTGATATGTTTAAGTTCTGAGCGCCGCAACTATTACGTAACTTAACCGAGCTCTGGGCACTTATGACGCCCGCCGTCAGCCCGTTTTCCGACTGTACGGCTCATTGGAAATTGTGACAAACTCACACCCCACAACAGAGAAACAGCTGGTAGCTTTGCGATGTGTGTAATGAACCTTGCAATTTATGGAAGTTGTAAACGGCACAAAGAGTCGCGTTTCTGGGCGGGTTTTTCCGCGGTGGCCCAAGCCGCGCGCCAGCTACTGGCCAGGTTCCTAGGGCACCACCCACCACGCCAATCTTCCGCGGCTGTAAGCGCCGCTGTAACGTTTACATCGGTCATCAACAAGTGGCATGCAGCACGGCATGCAGGCTGAAGCGCACTCCGTCAGTACGCCCGCCCGTGCAACAAAGGAACAATGATTTGTTGGTTTCCCGGCCCTAGCACGACCAGTCCATGCATCCTGCCCGCGCCAACCTCCCAACCGCTCCCAAAAGCGCCAGCGCAGCTACTCCACACACAGACACACTACTGACTCTGCGTTAAGCGAGAAGGACAACCCCGACTAGCCGCGTTGCCGCAGTGCACCAGCAATCAGCCATCACGCACTACGCCCCCACACGCACCCTTCCATGCATAGGCCTCACGCCCTCGACTCCGGCGCCCAACATATAGCGTAACAGCAAATTCTCCGGCTAATGTACTTGACCCTAACAATAGCACTTGATCCAACAGCTACCGTGCCGTGGTTGTGGACCTCTGGCGTGCAGTCGCCTACCCTTGTTCCTCCGTGGAAGGGTGTATTACCATGGCCGCCTGGAGTGCTGGCGCTTCCTTGCCTCAGGTGCACCGTGCAGCCGCCAGCATCTCCCCGCAGGCGCGGGCGCAGGAGCGGCACGCCTCCACGCAGCGCTGCATGCACGTGTCGCCGCCACCGCCCCCTGCGTCGGCGGCCATGATGCCCTGGCAGTCGTCCGCACACGCCTCGCACACCTTGTGGGTCGGAAAGGGGGCGCGTGGGCTAAGATCGGGATTGGCATCGGTTGAAGGGCTTGGTAGTACTGGTAGTTCTGAAGGATAATCTCTAATGTTCATGGGTGCAGCGTACGGGTGGCAATACTGTTGGGCGGTGGGCACCGGTGGCGATGCGAGTGCGGGGGGTGGGAACGGGTGCGCTGGTGTGGGGGTCCTTAAGGCGCACGGGTTGTAACAATAATGAGGGGGGGCGGTATCTGATGGTCACGGACAAGCCCCTACGGCCGCGCAGCTGCGCGGGTCCGATCAGGGCAGGCGTGCGCAGGCGTGACATTTCCCGTCACTACACCAGTGTCTGCGGCTACGGGTTGGTTGGGATGCATCTGCCTGCGAATATCTGAAGCCGCGTGCACACAAGCGCTGTACATGGTTGGATGCATACATGCAATCAACAGGACAGCAAGCTCGCGAGCAGTCCGCGGCCCTGCAAGTACCGTACGGCAGGCACGCAGCACGCCCACCTGCTTGCACGCCGCGCACGTGTGGGTGTGCAGGTGGGAGCCGGACATGAGGAAGCGCGCCGACGTGGCACACATGGAGGCGCAGTTCTGCGGGAGGTGATGACGATGGTTGGGGGAGCACAGCAATGGTTAGGGAGAGTTGTGCGCCTATCGATCATTGGCGGGTATGAGCGAAGGGCTGGGTGTAACAGGTTGAGCGGGGACACACGTGGGGGAAGCCACACGGCCGGTTGTCGGACGGGGCAGTGTGGGCAACGCTTTGGAGTCGAAGGCAGCGACTGGACTCCAGTCTGTTACTGTCGTTACCAATGCGTTACCCATGCTGTGCGTCCTTTCCCTGCCGCTGGACAGCAGCCCTAGGTACCGTACGCACCATGAGGAGCATGATATGGTCGGGGCGCGCGTGGTGGCCGCCTGCGGGCGTGGGAATGGGCATCAGGTGGATGATAAGCGCAATCAAAGAGTGACTTGGGTGCGGGTCTGTGGAGAATGTCCCGACACCATCACGGCGCAATGGCAGCGGGGGCTGGCGGGGACGGGGTTCCTACCAGTCCCCACACTCCCTTCCCATGGACAACGTCGTGCTCATTACTCATGGCTACATGTGTGGATGCAGCAAGGTGAACGGCTCCGCCAGTCGTTTCCCTACACTGTGGCAACGGTGACGGTTACCATGCTACCGGTATGTGGGCAGGCCGACGAGGAGCCCTGCAGGTGCCCGACCCACAGGTGCGTGCCTCCTTACAACCCAGCAAGCAACACAGAGTAACACACATGTGACGCGCTGGGTCACAGGCAACACCTTACCCTTAACACACATGTGACGCGCTGGGTCACAAGCAACACCCCACCCTTTCCCTTTCCTCAGCTCTTGGTCCCCCTGGCCCCCGAGTCGCTGGCCCCCGCGGGTTGGTTGCCGTAACCGCGTCCTTCACATCCGAGTGGTGCTACCACTGACCCAGGCCATTCGTGCCCCGCTGCCCCGCTGCCCCGCTCAAACAGCTCCACCTACCCCTGCAAAAGGCCTAAGGCGGTGGGGTGCATACGCATTAACACCCCGGTGCATCCACCCACCCTTGGACAGGCAGTGCGGGACGGTCTCCAGGCATGCCTGCTCGCAGTTCCTGCATGCACGCAAGGAGGAAGCAGAAAATTGTGCTGCCTTACTGGTACTTGGGGGCAGACTGGGCGGGAGATGATTGTTGAACGAAACACTGCACGTGAAAAGTTGTGTGGACCTGCCCCGCGTCCCGCACACGCACGCGCGTACTAACACGGCCAACAGGGCGTAAAAACAGTGACACAAACACAGTTGCTGTTAGCTGCCGGACTCTGGTAGAGCCCCTTGGTGCTTGGGTCACAGGCACTTGTCTGAGCCAGTACCGTATGCGGGGCTGAGCTGTATCCGTGCTGGGCTGAGCTGTATCCGTGCTGGGCCCCCTTGAACGGTCCGACACTTGGCTGCATTTCAATCTTTAAGCGCGCAACCCACCTGCACTCCTCGACGCACTGCTTCATGTGGGGACCGTGCTCGGTCGCGCCGGCAGGGGCGGGGGCCATCTTCTTGCCAATGTCGGAGGACGTCCCAGGGGCCGCAGAGGGAATAGCCACGTCTGCCATCTTGTGCTCAGTGGTTCTTGGGGCAGAAAAAGTAGGAAACTGCGTATGCAGCAGTTTGAGTTCAGTTGCACAGGATTCATAAGCTGAGCGTAAGTTGGAGGGGGCAGAACTGCGAGGGGGCAGGCAAGGTTGACCCAATGCACCAATCCGGGAGGCCGACCGGGACCGAGAGCGCATGACGGAGCTCCAATGCCATGTAATTGCAACCCAACATAAAGTATACTATTCATACTGAACCAGCATGTGTCCTTGAGCGGCAAGCACTTGATCAGTGGTCGCCGCAGATTCACGTGCCCCGCCAATTTACTTCGGATTGACCCATGGGTCTCTCAACCGCTGGCGCGCGAGACCACACAGCTTTTGTACGTGGTAAAGAATGACCGCCACTGGTAACTCAAGCCGCCATTTATATTATTATAGTTGTTGTGTGGTTCTCAATCCGCTTGTGCGCCCGTACGGGCGGCCGGTGCAGGGGAGTCCCAGCTCCCAGCCCAACCGCGCAGCCGGTCACCTGGCCGGCAACTCGCATGCAGTACCGGTAACCCACACGTAGCATACAAGCTATGTTCTGTGTGCAACAAAAGAATACCAGTACAAGTAGAACTGAAGGTCGTGGTTGTGGCCACCCAGAAAGGGAAGCAGCCATCACACGGCGCGGGTCGTCCGCGAGCTCGTGCGGCAGGTCCGAGAAACCCCCCTTCCGCCGACCCCAGCCACGACGCTGTTCCCTCGTGCCACGCAAAGTCGCAAACAACTCCCTCCCGATGTTGATGCCCTGATGAGACCTTAAGCTTCCCTGCGCCCCAATGGTTGCTTGCTCACACCTTTTGCATGTCGCCTGTCGGCGTAGCCGGGCGCGGGAGGAGCAGCCGAGGTCGCAGCTGCCACGCGCCCCCTCGCCCTCGCCCTCGCCTCCGTCCCTTTCACTCCTGACCATCGCATTCATAGCCCTGACATGGGCCTCCCCGACCGTCGCTGCCGTCCGTTTCCCCGACGGCGCCCTCCCCAACCACCGCGCCCTGAAGGCGGAGCTGCCGAACCCCGTGGGTGCCTTCGGTGCTGCAGCCAACGCTGCCGGCGGCAACGGCGGCGGCGGCGACGGTGGCGGCCTCGCTGCGTGGGGCCTCCTGCCGTCCGCCGGCTGGGCCGCTGGCGGCGCGCTGTCCAACCTGGCAGACGGAGTGCCGTACAGGTAGGACGATACCGCAGCATTCGCTTCTCAACGCCTCAGACCATCCTGCGTAAGGCGTACGCTTGCCTTTCCCGGCTTCAGCATGACCGCCTTTACGCCCACAGCCGTTGCCTTCCCTGTCCTCCCTTCCCCATTGGCCCTCAATGCGTGCAGGAGCCCCGTGTGCGAATGCATGGGCCTGCCACGTGGCGCCGCCGCCAACGCGTCAAGCACAGGCCCCGGCACCGCCGCTGCCGCCGCCACGACCGCCAACCGCCCGGGTCTGCTGCCCTTGCTGCAGCAACAGCAACAGCAGATGCAGCAGTCCGCCGGCGGCGGTGCTGCCGGGGGTACCACTGTGGGCAGCGCCGCTCGCTGCACCGAGGCCGTGGCTAGGGTGTGCCGCCTGGCGCCTGGTGGGCCCGGCTGCGCGGCGCTGCAGGAGCGGCAGGAGCAGGTGCAGCAGTGGCAGGAGCAGCTGGGGGCCGGGGCGGTGGGCGGCAGTGGCAGCGCCGTGTGGGGCGACAGCCCCCTGCGGGCGTCGCCTTACCTGCAGGTGGGGAGGCACAGTCGCGTGGCACCGGTCTTGATGCTGCATTCTTAAGCTGTTACCGCAAGCAACCTCGTGCACGTGTGTTGACGTTGGCGTTGGCATCGTAAACGCGAATTCCTTCAATCGCACCTGCCCCTCAAGGCCTTCCATGGTCGTACACCCCCGCAGGCGCTGTGCCCCGAGCTCGCCTCCAACGGCAACCCCGCCAACGCCACCGCACCGCCGCCCGCCTCAGCGCAGCCCGCGTCAGGCAACAGTACGAACTCCACTGCAACCACCGGTAGCGACAGCTCCTCCACCCCATCACAGCAGCAACCGCCAGCGCCCAAGTTCCCCTGCGTGTGCGCTTACCTGGGGCTTGCGTCCCACGAGTGCTACGCTGCCGTAAGGTCGTACTGCCCTCACAACGGTACGGGGGCGCCCAGTGTACGGCGCAGCTCGCTGCAAGGAGGGCAAGGAGGGGACAGCGCAGGGGTGAGGGCAGGAGATCCCACCGAGGGGCTGGGCTCTGCAGGGTGGTCCGGAGGCCGGGCGCTGAGGCAGCAGACCGAGGACAGTGGTCCGCTCTGCGGGGAGGCTCTACCCGTGCTTGCGGCGGCGTACCATGCACGGAATGGGACCGGTGCCGGCAACACAAGCATGCCGGGCGGCGTGGGCAAGGCAGCCTCAACTCCCGGTGACGGGGGAAGCGTGAGCGGCAGCCTGTCGGGCGGGCAGCTGCGTGCAGTGTACGGCCAGCTGCGTGACACGTGCTTCCCGGGGGCGGTGTCCGCCCCGTCGTACTGCAACTGCGGCGTGGTGAGTTGCCGCGATCGGTGATACGGCACCGTTGCGTGCCACACCGTACCACCGCAAACTACCAACACTCGCCAACGCCATGCGGCATGGAAGTCATGTCACGAATGTACCGGTACGCTTGTTGCATACGTGTACTGCTTTCACCTCCAACGCCTGCCAGGCCTGCTGGGCCTGCCCCCTAACCCCGCACCCGGGACACCACCTGCCGCTTACTGCCGCCTGCCTCCCAGCGTACTACCGGTATGGGCCCCCACTGCAGGACCCGTACTCCGCCAACTGCGCCCTGTCGCTGACCAGCCTATGTGCAGCTGGGGACCCGCTGTGCCGCTTGACGCTGGAGGCGTGGGAGGGCGTGGGGGAGGGGGTGGGGCCCGAGGGGAGCAGCAGCGGCAGCAGCAGCAGCACCACCACTGGCGGTAACAGAGCCTCAGCCGTCTTGAGGGCCTACTTTGCTTCCGCATGTAGCAGCGGCAGCAGCGGTGGTGAAGTTGGTGTGGGGCCATCGGTGCCGGGCGCTGGAGCGGAGACTGCGGCGGGCGCAGGGCCGCTGGGTGCAGGGCAGTCCGGAGTCATTGTACGCATGGAACTGCCAGGTGAGGCGTCCGGCTATCGGCGTGTAGCTATTTAACACATCAGAAATGTTGATGTTTTCATTATTACAAGTACTCTTGGTGTTCGCGTAGCTTGCCCAGCTTTTAGCCGCTTCTTAGGTTACGCCTACGTTTCCAATGAACATGGAACAATTGTTAATGTGTTTGCAGTGTTACACTGTTGCGGCAGACATTCGTTGTCTCATAAGGCGTGCGCCCAGGGCCATGGTCTGTCCTCGCAGACTAGGGTCCATCGCGTTCAGATCTCATACAGGCTTTACCACCGCAACCACCAAGCAAGAGCCGCCCATCCGGGCACAGTCCCCAAGCCTCCAGCCCAGAATCCATCACCACCTATCCTTAGCCTCCGGCCTGAAGCCCACACTGTGCCACTCAACCCCGCACGCGCAGGCCTCACGCGCAGCACGTTCCAGCAGCGCGGACTCGCAGCTCCGCTGGCGGCGGCCGTGGCGGACGCAGCCGGCGTGCCGGCCGCCGCTGTGGTCGTGTACGGCACCGTAGAGCTGCCGCCGTCGCTGGCGACGCAGCCAACCGCCGTACCAACTGCCAACGCCTCTGTCCCCACGCCCCTTGTAGGCGGTAGCAACAGCAGCGCCAGCAGCAGCAGCAGGAGCAGTCCTGAGGGGACCACACCCCAGGCAAACGCCAGTGTCCCTGGGGTTAGCGGTCCTGCTAATGGTGCAGATGGAGTTGCAAGTAACAGCAGCGCTGCCGGAGCCGCAGGAGGCAGCGGCAATGGCGTTAGCGGAGGTCCCACAGCAGCCCGGAGGAGGGCTAGGGCGGTGCTGCAGCAGCAGGGGGCGGCAGCCGGCAACAGCACTGGCGGAGGGCCAGTGCCGTCCCTGCTGGTGCGTGTGTGCTTTGATGGCGGTGTGTGGCTGCAGCATGTGAGAATGTAGGAGTGTAGGGCCCATGGGCACAGCACTTCAAGTGCCGCACGGACTGGGACAACAGCGGTCCGCGACACCAACACTGCCGTACTGTCGCGTTGCTCAGCTGCTGCTTCTACCGGGTGTAGGGGTGCTTTGTCCTCAACTGTTTGCCATCAACGGTACGCGCCTCGTACAGGTGACGCTGGCAGTGACGGCTGAAGATCCGCTGGCGGCGGAGGCGCGTCTGGAGGCGGCGCTGTACGACACTGCATGGGAGGCAGGCCTGGCGGCCCGGATGGGCCTGCCGTACCCGCCTGCAACTGCCACAACCGAAACCGTTGTCGCATCGGCGCTGCAGCCCGGCGGCAGTGGCGGTGGCGGAGGCAGCAACGGTGCTGGTGCTGTAACCAAGCCACCGCCTGTTACTGCATCCGATGGGCCTTCCTCGCAGCCCGCAGACCAGGTCACTTCCCCTGCACCGACAAGCTCTCCTGCTGCTGTAGTACAACCTGGTAGCCAGGACGGTGCTAACAGTGGCTCACAGGGTGGAATGGGTGCAGGGGGGGCGAATGGTGCAACTGCAGGGTCATCAGGGTCGGCGCCGGGGAGCAGCGGCAGTAGCAGCAGCAGTAGCGCAGGGGGTCCTGGGGCAGGAGCTGGCCGAGGTGCAGAGGCCGCGGCGGAGGGAACCAAAGGCAGCGGCGGGAACGGCTCTGTGGTGGTGGGCGCGGTGGTTGGTGTAGTGGTGGGCGGTTGCGTGGTCGCAGCGGTTGTGGCGGGCGCGCTGTGGGCGCGGTCGCGGCGGCTGAGGCGGAAGCGACGTCTTGAGAGCTCGGGCTTCATCGAGCTGGAGGGCGCCACAGGACCTGCCCCAGAGGGCGGCCACCCGCATGCAGATGCCTCTGTCAACCGCTCCTCGCCCTACGCGGCACCGCACACGCCACCGCCACCCTCACGGTCCACCGGGGCAGCCGCCTATGGCGTGGAGTACTCGACCAAGGTGTTCAAGGCTATGTCGCCGTCGGCTCGACACGGTGCCCATGCTCGCCCCCAACTGAGAGTGGTGGAGCTGACGGTCCGCAGCGGTATCAACGGTGGCGACAACGGTGCACCTGCAGTCGCCGCTCCGGACGGCGGCTTCAGCTTCCCTGCCCTCACCCCACGCGCTTCCGCCGGGGCCGGGGCCGGGGCTAGTGGGGTAGTAGAGTCTGAGGGTTCTGCCGGAGGCAGCGGGGACGGTGCTAGTGCCCCTGAACGCGGTAGCGGTGGTGGGACTAGCAGCGGTGGAGGCAGCGGAGCAGCAGCCGCTACCGGCGCCGCTGCCAACCCCAGCGATGCAGCGTTGGGTGGACCGAGTGAGGGGGAGGGTGGGGGCGGGGGTGCGCAGACGCGCCGTAGGGTGGAACGGGACGGTGCTGCCGATAAGGTGCTGCTTGGCAACGGCGGCGGGGAGGACAGCAACAGCTGGCCGAGGCTGCAGCGCCGCGCACGGTTCTGGGCGCAGTACCTGACGCCGGGTCAGGGCCGACAGCAGCAGCACGGGCAACACGAGCAGCTGCAGCAACAACAGCGACAGGTGGTACAACCCCCACAGCTGACGGTTGAGCAGGAGGCGGGGGTGCAGCAGCTGCCCGACTCGCCTGTGATGGGCCTCCGCCCCCCGTCACCAACCCCCCGCCGCTGGGCTGCCGGCGGCTCGGCGACGTCCGCCCCGTCGGCCCATGTGCCCCAATCACTAGGACCAGGTGTGGCAGCATCAGCACCTGCGCACACCAACCCAGCAGCTGCAGCAGCCGCCACGGACGAGGCCATGCCGCCGCTGCCGCCGCTGCGTGTGGCGGCGGTGCCGGCGGCGGCGGCGGCGGCGGCGGCTCCGTCGCTGCCGCGCTGGGACAGCGGCATGTCGGGCGCCTCCGCCGCCAGCCTGGTGGCGCTGCCTTCGACGTCGCCGCCGGGCAGCGGTTGGAGGTTTTTCGCTGGCGGGGGCGGAGGAGGAGGTGGCGGGCCGCGCTGAGCCTTTGCTTCACTGCCAGTGCTAACAGCCGGGCGGTGGATAGGGGTTCATGGCCGGCGGGGGCCGAAGCGGCGAGGGGGTGCGCTAAGCCGGGCTGGGCCACCTGCCTGTTGTTACCTTGGGGGCTGATATGGGGCACGGGCCGCGGTTGAGGCTTGTCGCACATCTTTGACGCATGGTTTTTGTCATAATCAGCAATTGAGGTAGTATTGCCCAGGTATGGCTGGGCAAGACCTGCGTGCACGGCCGGCTCGGCCGCATGGCGTCGATGTAGCGCTGTGGCCCGCCGTCAAGGGTCATGGGGAGGTACGTGGTGGCTTCCTGCAATACAGAATGCGCTATCCTGCATTTGCCCAACGACGTGTGGGCAGGCAACCTGCCCCATAAGCGTACAATGTTTACCTGTCCCGCTGCTGCGCTGCAGTACCTTCAGGAACACCTGAGTGCACCAGAGTGCACGTACGGGTACTGCGGTTTGGCTTTGTGCTGGAATGCGCGCATGTACGGTATGGCACACGTTGAGAGGTGCTTATCGCATCCCCGAAGAGGCTAAGTGGTCTGAAAGTCCTTACCGTAAGGACACATTGGCGTAAGGCTTACGCCAATGTGCCAGTTGCTACGGTGCCGGTATGCTCCGGCTCACCCCCATGCAGCCGCATGTGCCCAGACATCAACAGCGCGCAGGCCTTAAGACCACTGAGTCATATGTAGCGTTGGTAGCCTCTTCAATCAAGAGAGTACGCCGCTGGCACGCAATCCTGCAAACTCGCGATGGGCGTCGCACAGCCCAATGTCGGCATCAACGCCAGCAGTACGGCGAGAGAGCCGGCGGCCCGGCGCCCGACGCTCCTCGGAAGCCTCTTTCGGTACAAAACAGATATGCCTTGCCTTGCCTTGCAGGTATGCCTTGCCCGTATGACAGCGTCAGCCCACAACCACAGCTGAAACCACCCCCACCTGGCCACAGTCCGTGTGCTCTGCGGATGCGTCTTGGCGAGAAGCTAGGTAGGGGTGGGACCAGGCTGTTGTATGGATTTACAGTTTTGGTCCCCTTCCAGGGCCCAGCCCCGTCCCACTCGGGAG